>Ga0208315_1000867_pt1 | contig 17873 bp, 22 predicted proteins | sample MalvireepMed_215_FD_184239 | JGI IMG/M metagenome (GOLD analysis project Ga0208315, IMG submission 184239) | Marine viral communities from the Global Malaspina Expedition - Malaspina viral metaG DeepMed_215 (SPAdes) (version 2) | ecosystem: Environmental > Aquatic > Marine > Oceanic | place... | reverse complement strand
CAGGAACTACAGTTCGTACAGGGGGTTGGGGAAGTAGTGCAAGTGGTACAGCAGGTGGAACAAGCGGTGGTTTTAGCGGAGGCAGTGGTGGTTCCGTTGTTACCAGCAGTGCAGGTAATACAACCACAACCGCAGTAGCCAGTTCAGCTTCTGGGGGTGGGTTTTCTACCAGCAGCTCTCCCAGCATCTCAGATCAAATACAAACTGCTCAAGTACAAACCAACACAGTATTAAGTTTGAATCAGGATATGGGTTCAACCAGTGGTATGGGTGGCAGTACCCAAACAGTTAGTAATGTATCAGTAGTAGTAACTCCTTTACCTGGATTAGACGCTACTCCACAAGTAGTGATGGCAGATGTACAAGTAACCAATATGCAAGGTGAAATAGATACCGCTATTGGAGGGGTGATGACGGCTAGTGAAGCAGACCAGATAGCCGATCAGATAATTGCTGATAATATTAAAGAACAACAAGAAGCAGGACAAACCACGCAAGAAGAAACAGGAAAGTATGGAGATGAATCCACTCTTATAGCTTATTTAGGTTATGTACCAGGTTTTGATGCTTACACAGAGGCCACCATTCCTCAAGCTGCAACTTGGTATGAATCTAAAGTTATTTACGGAGATAGCTACATATCGGATAATATAGAAGCATTTTATGGGTTAGCGAGAACAAGCATCAATACCATGCAGAGTTTAATTAATCAACAACCGAATTTATAGGAGAAGAATATGGAATGGTTTAAATCAAAAGGTGGGCAAATAATCGCTTTAGCAACTATTGTAAGCACATTAGCAGGATTCGGTTACGCAGGAGCGGGGTACGTTAATAGACTAGAAAACCTAGAGAAGAAGATAGGGGGTCTAGGCGAAACCGAAGATGCACAACAAGCCATAGAAGAACGGTTTACTGGCATAGAGACTTCAGTAGAATACCTAGAAAAGCAAATAGATAATATAGAGATCCCTGATAACAGTGATGACATCAGTTCTTTAAAGGTACAATTATCCGGTCTATCCATCTCAGTTAAAGAGCTAGAAAAAGATGTAGGGAAACTGGAAGAAGGCAACAAAAACCCATTAGCTAATTAGCTATGAAACTTGCCATAATCTTGGGTGGCTTATTGCTAATGACAATAGCAGGTTCAGCTTGGTATATAGATAGACTCCAAGATAATATAGGTACATTAAAAGGCAACCAACTGATCTTGGAAACGAAGATTCAAGAACAAAACGCAGCAATAGAAACTGCTTTAAACAATCAAAAAAAAGCACAATCTCTCATGGCTTCTTTAGAAAAAGACAAACAAGAAGCGATGCGTGATGTGAATAAATTAAGAAAAACATTTGCAGCTCACGACCTTGATGAGTTGACTTTAGCGAAACCAGATCTGATGCAAGGCAAAATAAATAGAGCATCTAAACGAGTATTAGAAAATTTAGAAAAATTAACCGATCCAGACCAGTTTGATAAGGAGCCTGAAGAACCAGCAGGTAAGGTTAAAAAAAAAGATGGCGAAATCGTAAAGTAAATGAAAGCAACTAGAATCATATTCGTATCTTTAATTCTTGTAACTCTAGGTGCCTGTTCTATGATGGGAGAAAGGGTTAAGCCAGTCTCTGTAACCACAATCGCTAAACAACAACCTATGTACCATCCGCCATTGCCTATGGAAGTGCAGATGGATCCCGTGGATTGGGAGATATTAACCCCCGATAAGATGCAGCTCTATCTGGATAATTTAAAGAAAGGCGAAGCTCCCAGGAGAGCCTTTTATTCCTTATCCAGTAAAGAATATGAACATCTCAGTATGGACATCGCCGACATCACACGCTACATAAAAGAAGTATTGGGTATCATTAAATTTTACCGCGATTACGATACCGATGATGATGAAGATGACGAAAGGTAGTAATATGATTATACTAAGGCAAAGACTGGAGATATAGATGGCTGGCATACGCGATTTTTTTAAAAATAAGGTTGGCGGTGGAATCAAGGATTTCCTGAATAAGCCTGTAGGAGAATCAGTTGACATAGATGGTGTTCAATATGAAATTCCGGTGGGTAAAACAGCTGAACAAGTTAAGAAAGAAATAGCAAGCGGAGACTTAGATCCTTCTAAACTTATAAAAGCGCAGACCCGAGGACAAAAAATACAAGAAGGTTTAGAAGATTATGGTTCAGTAGAGAACGGTCAGATAGGCATGTCTTCTCCCCTTACACCTGCTCAATTAGGACAACCAGTGCTGGGAGGGTTTCAACCCCTGTTGGCACAAGGCGGTTTAGCCAGCTTCCAATACGGTTCTAATCAGTACGGTGTCACTGGTTCAGGCGGGGGATCGCGTTACGGACCACGTGAATCCGTTACTATTCCTTCTAAAGTGAGTGGCCAATCAGAAGTATATCGTTACATTCCCAGTGAAGTAGAGCGGCTTTATACACAACAGGCAGCTGATCGCGCTGGAATCATGGGCTTGGGTGCGCCGTCCGGCAGCGTATTGACGGCAGCCGATCCACTCTCAATCGAATGGAACATGGCACCTCAACAGATGACGGGCATGGAATACGCTAATGTTCCCACTGACTATGGTTACGAAGATACTTACTCTGGGTACCGAGGAGGAGGTCGAGGTGGAGGCGGTGGCTTAATGGAATTATTTGCTTCTTTCATGCAGGATCGTCCTAGCCGTGAAGGCAGGCGTCGCCAAAGAAAAGAGGAAAAACAAGCCACTAAAGACGATGACCAACGCCGTCAACTCCTACAGATGATAGGCAGTATTTACGGCGCTCCACAAGACGTTCCCGCAACTCCTGTTATCTCTATACCCGATTACGGGGATTATGAGGATGAGTACCGAGGGGGCTATGATCCACGAGAAGATTTTGATTTCTGGCCTGATGAATATGAACGCGCGGGCGGTTCAGCTCCAAGCGGAGAGACCGCTTATCCACGCATGAACGGTGCTATCGCTGGACCGGGTTCGGAAACTTCCGATGATATTCCAGCTATGCTCAGTGACGGAGAATTTGTGACCAACGCCGAAGCCTTACGGGGTATTGGCTTATTGGCAGGTGCTAACAAACAAGACAAAGAAGAACAGCGCATGATGGGAGCAAGAAAAATGTACGAGCAACAGCGTGAAGCCCAGAAATTTGCAGAGGATCTACTCAAATAATGGAAATACAGATAGAACAATTGGAACCCAATCAAAAGAATGGACAAGACTTGTATGATTTCCTCGTACTCAACTTCTATCCAGAAGTGAGTTTAACGGGAGAAACGGAATTGCCTCTGGATATAAGAGGTGTGTCGGAGGAAATCAACCATCACTTATTCAAAGGCAAGGTATTCGTAGCCAAAGAAAATGATACCATTGTGGGTTCGATTGGAGTCTGTCCCGATAAATTGTTTTGGACCTCGGAAATGGTCATGACCGATTGTTTTTTCTTCGTTCACAAGGATTACCGGGGAGGTTTAATCGCCACAGAATTACTCAGGGAAGCGGAAGATTATGCTGAAGAGCAGGAAATTCCGCTTATGATACAAATAGGCAACGCTAATAGCGGTGAAAGAGCGCATGCTTTTTTCAAGAAACACGGTTATGATTTCATAGGCGGTTGCTACATTAAAGGAAGTTTTAACGATGGGATTTCTACGATCAAAAACTAAAGAAGGGCCAGCACCAGAACCCTATAATCTGCCACAGACGGGCTACCAATTCGCGTCTCCAGTGGTGGAGGACATAGGCAGAAGGATGCTCAGTTCTTATTTCGGCGCACCAGGCTACTACGAAGGGATGATTAGTCGTCCCACGCCTGTGCCAATTGAACAAACCGCTGGTTTAACTCCGCTGCAAATGCAGGCCCGTGGATTGTCACAAAGACTAGGTGGCTTTGGCGGTCAGTTAAGCGAAGCTCAAGACTTATACCGACAACAGGCACAAGCCGCTCAACGCGGACTCGGCGCCCTGGAAGGGGGTCTCGGCGACGTGGCCTCTGGTCAAGAAGCTCTCACCGGAGCGCTTGGCGGTTATCAGGAAGCACGCCAACAGGCCATGCAAGCGCCTGGAATGGCACAACCCTATTTTGGAGAAGCGCAACGTTATTTACAGGAAAGTGTAGGAGGGTTTGATCCGAGCAGTGGTATTGGCGCCTACATGGATCCCTACGAAGACGTGGTGGTGCAACAAACTATTAGAGACATTACCGAACGCGGACAGTTAGGCGATATAGGTCGCCGTGCGCAGGCGGTAGGATCGGGTGCTTTTGGCGGTGCCAGATCACGCTTACAAGAAGAAGAATCACAACGCGCATTAGGCCGTGGACTGGGTGAAGCCGTTGGTGGCTTGCGTAGCCGTGGTTATGAGGGCGCAAGACAGGCGGCGATGGGTGAATATGGGCGACGTTCGGGCGCATTACAAGCAGGCGCTCAAGGCGTTGCTGGACTCGGCAGTCAACAAGCTGGATTGCAAAGCGGGATGGCAGGACAACTTGCCAACATCGCTCAAGGATTTGGTGGCATTGGCGCACAACGTTTCCAAGGCGCGCAAACTGCGGGCGGTCTCGGTCAGGGCTTCGGTCAGTTGGGTGGTGGCATCGGTACCGCTGGAGCTGGCATAGCTGGACTGGGCGGTCAAGGTTTCGGTCAACTGCAAAATCAAATTAATTTAATGAATCAACTCGGTCAGCAAGGTCAAGCCACGCAACAAGCGGGATTGACTAGACAATATCAAGCCGCACAACAAATGGCACAAGAACCATTCATGAGAATGCAACGCGGACTCGGTATGTTGCAAGGTGTCAGTCCAATGATGGGCGCTTACACGGGCGGTACGGGTTCACAACTCGGCACTACGCCCACGTATCAGCAGCCGAGTACCTTTCAAAATGTATTGGGTGCAGCTTCTACTATTGCTGGTATGTGGCCATCAGATATGTTACTCAAGGATAACGTACGTCGCATTGGTCAAACCGATGGCGGCGCTAATGTTTTTGCTTGGGAATGGAATGATACGGCTAAGAGGTTGGGCATTGAAAAGCAGCCCAGTTTCGGGGTGATTGCCCAAGACTTAGTACAGACTCATCCTGATGCGGTAGCGCACACAGATGAGGGCTACCTGGTCGTTGACTACAGGAAAATATCATGAGTGGAATCATGAGTGGTGTTAAGCCGATTAAGATGGCCAACGGTGGTCTGGTGCCTTCGGGTGGTTTGCCTTACGGCAGTCCCCACGGTGCGTTGGGTGGTTATGGCGGTATGGGTCTAGGCACTGGCTCTGGTTACGCAGAAGGCGGCGATGTTGATTATAAGGAATTAGCTAAAGGTATTGGCAGTTTTGCAGGTGAAATGTTGGATCCCAGAGATCCAATAAATGCTCTGCTTTATGCCTTATGGTTATTCCCACCCGCCGGGGCTGCGGCTACCGCGGGTAAATTAGCGTACGCAGGTGGTAAAGGGATCAAGGCCGCTAGATCTGCGAAAAAAGCCAAGCGTTTGAGCAAAGTTGCTCCAAAACTCACGGGTACAACAGCCTACGACTTAGGCCATAAAGCAGGAGTGGGAGGAATATCAGCGCTATTGGGTAAAGAGTTGGTTGAAGCAGCTCCTGATTTGTATGAATTAGCAGAAACGGCAGTGACGGATCCAGATATAATAATGGAAATAATTAAAGAATCAGTCCCCAGAAAAGCAGAAGGGGGATTGTTGGAAGCACCCGTGCTATATGCTGCGGGAGGTAAAGCGCTTAAAAAGAAAGCAAAGACAGCAGCTCAAAAAGTTAAAGAAAAAAAGAAAAAAGCCGACGCAGATAAAAAGAAAAAAGCCGACGCGGAAAAACAGAAAAAAGCCGACGAGAAAGCCGAGAAAGATAGAGATAAAGCCGAGAAGAAACGAGCTGAAGAACAGAAAAAAGCAGAAGAAAAAATTAGAAAGGAAGAGGAAATTGCCCTAGCCAATCGCAGTCGTTGGCAGAAATACCAAGATTGGCGTAAAGGGTTACCGTTTGTTCCAAAACATTTATTACCTGGCTCTGGTCTGAGTTGGTTGACATATCCAGGGGCAGCAGGAGCGTATACTTATAGTCAACTAGGTAAATCCGCTGAAAGAAGGAAAGCAGAAGAAAAAAGAAAACTATTATTGGAACAAATAGAGACTGCTCAAACTAAAGCCACTGATGTTGACGCGCAAGCTGAACGAGAAGCTACAACCGCCGAGAAGCGCAGACGCAATCGTGCGTTGATCGCAGCGGGACGGGAGATGACGAAATACACAGAAGGACACGTTCCTTATAATTGGTTGAGTGATGCGGCTACTGCCTATAGCGATACAATGGCAGGTAAAGACCAACCCGAGGTTATTCAAACCGCTTACGCGATGATGGCAGAGAATCCTGAATTAGAATTTGAAGATGCGTTACGTTCGATACTCTCGCGGGGTGCCGTCGCAGCAACAGATCCAGAGTTAGCAGAAATACAAATGATGCAAAGCATACCTGGTCTTGAAGATACGGCAGAGTTCCTATTGCAACAATATTATTTGACCAGACTTTCACCCGAAGCATTATCAAGAGTAGAATCAGCTGCAACGGAAATAGAATAAATTGATGTGGCTATTCCAATTTTATTACCCAATGGCGAATTAGTAAAAGTCAAAACGGATGATCGTCGTGAGGCCTACGCCAAAGCGATGGATTACTACCAGAAAACTCAACAAGCCGAAAGTTCATTCGGCGAAGTATTCAGAGGCATTGCACAAGGAGGCATCGGTGCTTTAGAAGGGGTTACTGGATTTGGTGCTGCGCTCACTGACTTAACCTTCGGTACCGATTATATCGATCACGTCGAAGATTTCTTTGAGCCTATCTATGACGCCACCGGCGCTAAAGTGTCATCACCTGCGGGCCAAATATCACGCTTCATTACTCAATTTGGACTGGGTGCCAAAGGCGCGGGCATGATCCGTAATAAAATTGCTGGTCAAACTGTTAAAGCCAGGCGCACCCCTTTCACTCAGCCCAGCCCTAAAGGTATGGATAGTACCAAAGAGTATCTCAAGAACATGAAGAACAATGTCATTCCTTTTGTCGGTGGAGACATTGCGGTTGCCACCATGGACATTCCCACCTTCGGCGTGTGGGATGAATTGGATGAGTATTTTTTTGACGCCGACCCCAATGAAGAACACGAAGAAAAAGAATTAACCCGACGCGAGGAAGCTGCCAAGCTCTTATCCCATAAACTCAAGACCGGCGCGGAAGCTGCTGTGTTTCTCTTAGCAGCTCCTGCCGTTATTAAAGGTGGTACTGCCGTCATCGGCGAAGGCATTGACGCCATGGGCCGAACCAGAGCAGCAGGTAGAGTCGGAGAAGCCATGGCCAAGTCTAAAAAAAAGGTTGTGGATTATCTAAACCAAGGAGAGTACGACGCCGAGAATTGGAATTGGCTGCATAAATTAACTAAAGAGTTTCGTTATCGAGGTGAGATGCCCACCGATGTGGCAGCGGATTTAGGCGCTGCCAAACAAGCGCAACTTACGGACATCATGTCCACCCTGGAAGTGGAGATGTCAGAACTGGCACGTGGCATGGCTCACTTAGGAGAAGGTGGCAGAGTTACAGACTCTGATTTAAGGCGTATCAATAACCTAATGCGTGACCGTCTCTACGGTTCTGACGCAGTACAAGATTTAGCGGCGAAAGAATTAAAACAAATTGATGAAAGATACCTGGCGCGATTGGGTAAATTAAAATACACCGAGGACGGTAAGATAATCGAACTTCCTAAAGTTAGTTTGCTAGAGTCAAGTGATAGAGCCAGAGAGTTGATCGATACATTGAGTACCGAACTAAAGGGTTATGAGAGCTTCTTACCCAAAAATTTTATTGACGCCATTGACACCAATATAGGCCACTACGGTTATCGCGCTTACAAAGCTCACCGTTTCGGTAACAAATACAAACCCAAGCCCGAAGAAACAGAAGCAGCTTTGGCTGAACTTTTAGACAATAACATAGCTAAAAGCCGAGAAGAAGGCATTGAAATTTTGAACAAGTTAGTGCAGAAAGGACAAAGCAGTGACGCTTTCATGGTGCCTGAATTTGCATTGGAGGGCGTCAGGATAGGATTATTAAAAGGTCGAAAGCTAGACGACTTGCCTTTCGTGCGTAAATACATGGGGGAAATTACAGGTAAAGATAGTTTTGAAGACCTCTTAATTAAGACGCGCGAGACCGTCAACAACCTAGCCAATACGGTGTCCAGCTACAAATACTTTAATGACATCACTAGGCTTAATCGTGGTCGTGTGGCTGGAGATCCCAATAAATTTCTCTACACGAAAGAAGAGTTATCTAAGTTATCCCAAGATTTAACTGATGAGTTTTCTTTAAACATTGCCGGACGTAATACTTCCATGATTCCCAATGATCCTCAAAAATACGGCGACATAGCGGGAATGTATACCACCAAACCCATCCACGATTCCATCCTGGGCATCACTAATAACTGGACTGATGCGCCGTTGGGGTGGCGTTGGTATGGCTATTTCCTTATGGGCAAAGGTTTAACGCAAATGGGTAAAACCGTGTATAGCCCGGTTACGCAGATGCGTAATGTCACCAGTGCGGCTGCCTTTCCCCTGTTGAATGGAAACGTCGGTAGTTTTCGTACCCTTGAAGATTCCATGATGACGGTGTTCGATGCGCTCAATCGTCAAAACAAAGGACGCATGGGAGCATACTACGCCGATGCGCAAAGACACGGAGTGGTTAATACGGGCGCACGTTTATCGGAAATTGACGGAGTGATTGACGACGCCAGTAAAGCATTGGGTGCCGAGGCCGGAGAGTTCGCGGGCAAAGGATTAGACTGGGTAAGACGCCGCCGAAATGATTTTGCCGCGCGTACCTATCAAGGCGGTGATGACGTGTGGAAAGTCTACAGCTGGGAAATGGAACAAGGGCGTTTGATGAATGCCCTAAAGAAATCTCCCGATACAATAATCGATGGTCCCTTATTTCAGCGCGGACTGTTGGGCGGTCCCGACCCCGACTTAGCCAAATATTTAGGACAACGCTGGGGTGATATTCCCCTAGCCGAGCAAGCTAAAATTGTACGTAGCGTATCGGCGGACGTGGTAAAAAATACGGTGCCTAATTACAATCGCGTACCCCAGTTCATCAAACGTTTGCGGGCTGCGCCATTAGGAAACTTTGTTGCTTTTCCAGCAGAAATCGTAAGGACTACCACCAATTCGCTGAGTCGAGCCATCGATGAGCTGGCGAGTGGTCTTCCTGAATTACAAGCCATCGGCATGCGTCGCTTAATGGGAGGTATGGCAGTCTCCTATTTAGTACCGAAAGGAGTTAAAGAGTTTGCTAAATACATGACCGGGGCAGACGATGAACAAATAGATGCCTACAAGCGTAGTTTCGCGGCACCGTGGGAACGTAATGCTGATTTAGTCCCCATCGCTACCGATAAACAAGGCAACATCACTGAGTTCTATAACTTTACTTACACGAATCCTTACGAATATCTGCGCAGACCTTTCAACGCGGTGTTTAATGCTTTTAATAATGGCGTTACCAGTGGCGAAGAACTATCCACCATTGCTATGAACTCCATCTTTAATACTCAAGGCACGGGCGCACTTAATGAATTGCTTAATCCATTCTTCGATGAGTCGATTTTGACCGCAGCTGTCGTTGACCTGGCACGTAATCAAACCGTGTACGGTCGTAAGGTTTATAACGACGCTGATCCACTGGGATTAAAGACCACTAAATCAATGGCCCATATTTTCAATACGTTGAGTCCTAACTTCTCACCCGTGCGTTTAAAAGGCACAGCTGCTGATCCGTTTTATGTGACTACTGATCTGAAAGATTTTCCCCGCTCGGTCATGTCCGGAGCTGGCTTGTTAGCCCCCGACCGTTCGCTCAGTAAAAGCGGAGAAGAGTTGGATCCTTATACTGAAATAGGTCAAGCGTTGACGGGTTTTAAAGTAATGAAGCCTGCGGTAGAACGCACCATCCTTTACCGTGGCTTTGAAGCCAATGATGAAGTACGTCAAGCCGCTTCTATTTTTAACCAGGCCGTGCGTAATCCCAACGTGGTAGATCCCGAAGGTGTAGCCAAAGCCTACGTGGCGTCTAATGAAGGACGCTTTCGAGCTTTGAGAGATCTGGCCATGGCTATTGAAGACGCCAGGACATTGGGAATCTCAGACCCAGTGATTCGCCGTCAGTTAAAGAAGGCCAAGGTAACGCATGTGGATGACATCATGGCGGGTCGATTCATCCCTTATTTTCCTTCGGAAGAAACGTTGGCCTACATGCAAGCCAACACCGAGAGTCACCGCGCTACCATGTTCCCAGAAGCACAGATACGTCAAGAGTTTATTCAAAGTGCCAGGGAACCTATATTGCCGCGTGAAACCATTACGCGTCCTTATTATCAGCCTCCGCCCGAACCTTACAAACCGCCAGCGCCGTATCGTGCGCAAACGCAAGCACCGCAAAGCGCGGCAGCTATTGCTCTGCGTCAGAAGGAGTTAGAGAAGTTAATGGGTTTGGATTAAATTTTTTCCCCGTCAATTGCGGTTCTATGATCTCTACCACGTCGCTTGCCCAGGCTTGCAGGTCCTCATAGGGAATACCCCCATTGGCCGCCACGGTGACGATTTCATAGAGTTTGTCCGCATAAGGACTGAGAATTTTCAGCCGGTCGCTTTTATTCATACATTCATTCATGCAGTTAAGTCCCCGTAGATTGCACGCTAGTAATGGAGCCGTCAACTGCATCCCTAACCGATTTTACTTTAGTTAGCAACTCTTTATTAAAATCCGCCTTGGATAGCTCACGCAAATCGGCACTGCTGTAATGGTCGCCGGAGCTGTGGGAAGCGGCGTCGTCGGTGTTAATTAATGTCTGTTCGTCCTTCTTATAGAGAACGCGGTCCGCTTCCACCTTGAGAACGGGCAACGGCATCAGGTGTGGAATCCACTGGTGTTGGCCACAGCCTTCACGCTGGTCGTCCACGGTCAGCTCTTTCTCCTTACGCAGACAATGCCAGGGTGCGTCTTTGCCATTGAGAACGGGTTTACTGAAGCGACAGTTGCGGCAATTAATATCGGGTGGCAGTTCGCGCCCGAGGTAAACGCGCTGCTGCTGTGGCGTCATGTAGGACTTGATGCGGTAATCCGTAGGCGGATAGAGCAGATCGGGTGGGCGTTGACTGTTCAACAGATACTTGGCCTTGTTTTTCATTTCGCTGAATACTTCGGGTTGTTCTTCGATGATCTCGGTGTAGAGGGCGGAAGTGTTCTTGTTGCATACCACCACTAAGGTGTAAGGCGTCTTAAACATACTCATGTAACAGTCGATCTGGACGGAGTATTCTTTGGACCAGCCACGATAGGTTCCACGTGAAACCAGATCCTTGAAGCGCTTGTCGTTGGCCGATTTAACTTCCAGAATCATGCGTTGGTTAGGTCGATCGGTCATTACTCCGCGCACGATGCCGTCGATGGACCCCGCAAAGTGTCCGCCTAATGTAGAACGGGCAAAGGGTTTGCCGTTTTTATCGTTGGCGTGAATCTCAATGCCTTTTACCTTGCCGAGATTTTCCGCAATCTGATCCTCGATGTGATTGCCCAGGTCAAACAGGCGTAGGATACGTCCGCCTAATCCCGCGGGAAAACACCAACGGAATTGCAGCCACAGCTTACGCTCGTCTTCGCTGCCGATCTGACTGAAGCCGAGGTGGGCGCGGTAAGGTTCGTTTTCGTTGATCAGTGCCTGGTCCAGTGATTCGATTAAGTTCATAGATCTATCCTCCTGTTGTCGATATAAACGGCCTTAACATTATTGTATTGGCCTTCGGTGGTAATGAGCATGTGAGTTAAATGCTTTAAGGCGCCTTGATTAACGCGCGCCACGGCTTCGTCACTGCTGCTCGGTGGGTTCTGCCCGGTCATGCGACGCCAACGGTTACGCGTGACGTACTTCATGCGCGGATGCTCAAACATCAACGGCAGCATGCGATGGGCAAAAGAGTCGCCGGTCTCCAGGACCAGCTGGCAATAAGTGTTCTGTTGCTTGGACGTGTGTATGCGTGCGTACACATTGGAGATACTTTCCTTAGACGGTTCACGTACGCTGCCGTTTTTCTCATCGGAAAGGATGTAGCCTTTGCCCGCTTTATTCTTGGAAGCCACACTGGGTTCCTTGTATAAAGGCGTGTAGGAACTCGATACCGAGCGTTTAAGGACGTTTTCGCATTCACAGCATACTTTGGCCACATAAGCATTAATGGCGTCGCATTCGGGACAAATGCGGATACGGTGCTGAAAGCCCTCATCAGCGGGGACCGCCTCGTCAATACAGCCATGGCGTATCATGTTCTCGCCGTAGTCCAGCATCAAACAATTCTCCTTGCCTGGAAAGGGACGCATGCCACGTCCGCACATCTGCACGTACAGGCCCAGACTCTTGGTCGGGCGCAGTAAAGCGATGCAATCGGTACGCGGCGCGTCCCAGCCTTCCGTCAGGACGCCTACGTTGCAGAGGGCGTGAATCTCACCGTCGTTGAAGCGTCGTAAGATCGCTTCGCGTTCGTCGTTGGGAGTCGCTCCCGTAACGCACGCGGCGGCTACCCCCAAGTCCTTCAATGTTTTTGCCATTTTGATGGCGTGTAACACCGAGACGCAGAAGAACACACTCGCAGTTCGGCCTTTCGTATAGGCTTTGGAAATCCAATCTTCAATAATTTCTAATACCAGGCGGTCGTCGAGGGCTACCTTTTCCAGTTCGCCTTCGCTGTAGTCGCCCCCTTTAAACTTCACCTTGACTTCACGTGCATTGATAACCGCGTCTTTAGAGACGGCAAAAGCACTCAGGCGTGCCAGGTAATTCTGTTGAACCAGTTTCGGCAGTTTGATTTCGTAGGCGACCTTGCTGAAATAGTGATGGTCTTCATCGCCGTAGATGTAACCCTGACCCATGCGGTAGGGCGTAGCGGTAACACCGAGGACGCGCGTGTCGGCGGCCTTGTCCAGCAAGCTGTTCAATACCTTGCGGTAACGGGTGTTGCCATCGGGTCCGACGTGGTGGGCTTCGTCAATGACGGTCAAATAGATGCCTGCCAGCGATTTTAAGCGCTTCTCTGAGGCGATCGTGTCCCTGGAGGCTACCAACACCGGGGCGTCGTCAAAGCGACGCAGAGACGCACTCATGATCCCGTAGGGTACTTCGGGCCACACTTCCAACAGTTTATTGACCGCCTGGCTAATCAGTTCCTGGCGGTGGGCCAGGATCAGAAAGCGACGGTTGGGATCTTCCCGATGGAGCTGTTGGATTAAATGCGCGAATACCACCGTCTTGCCAGCTGCCGTTGGCAACACCATAAGGGGACGGTCTGCCGTGGGTTCGGTCTGGAGATGGTGGGTTAGCGCTTTAAGTGCGCTCTGCTGATACGGTCGTAGTTTCATGTCGGTCTGGTTTATTCATCGGCCTTTCCAGTAACTGTCCTTGTCTTGTTTCCTTATTTCAGGTAAACCTTCTTTTAGTTTTATGAAATTTACTTTCTGTGGTTTATGACCATCTTTAAAACTTTGTAATACCGCTGGATTTACCTCTAGGATTTGACAGATCACCTTATCGCTAAAGCCCATGTCGTTTAACTCTTTTAATTCTTTTAACACTTTCTTTCTTGAAAAATGATAAGAGTTCGCTACCAATTCTTCTATCTCACTCATCGCCCTTGTCCCCTAATTCTTCCCAAAAATAATCAACCATACAGGTAAGTAAATCGCCATGTCCTACACCATTTTCTTTAACCATCTTCCTAAATCTATCCTGTGTTTTTTGTTCTACTCTTACTCCTAGGTGTACAGTTTTCAGTTTCTTTTTTGGTAATTTAATTGGCTTCATCGCCCTTGTCCTCTTAACTTTTGCTTTCGCATTTCCTTTTTATGTTTTACCCACACCTTCTTTCTGACATACCTCATGCCATTAGGGGTATTTACATAGATTAAATCTGTTCCCTCAATGTCTATCATCGCCCTTGTCCCAATCCATTACATCTCGGCATTGTCATCGTCAAAATAGAGTAGTGCGTAAGCTGGTAAGCCGATACAAATAAGAGTGCCAACAAAGTAGGCGAGATCAATCCAAAATTCAGTCATCTACCTTCTCCTTTTTTAAATATTCCCATAAGTACAAAAGTATAAAGAGGGGAAGGAAAAGCAGGAAGGTGGGGAGCAAAAGTAATCCCAATAGCAAAAACAATGCTATTTCCCACCATCTACTAAACAAAGATGTTTCCATAGCAAACCTATCTTCCATTATTTCTTCATATACAAGTTGTTTAAGTGCTTCCTGTTTTTTGTCCATATAATATTAGTCTATAACCCAACCCTTTTCGGTGTTGATCCACCCCTTATGGTTTAATTTTTCTTGGGTTTTTCTAAGTTCAATGTCAGCTTCTTCGAGCAATGAAGTTAATTCATTACACTTCTTTTGGAGTTCCTTCTCTCGTTTCATTAATCCTATGCTTTCACTAACTTGAACAGGCTTATCAAACGTATAGGTTTGTTCACTGGTTACAGCCTCGGAGTAAATCTCCTTACCCTCCTGTTCCGCAGTGTCTTCCTCTACAATGGGTTCTTTGTTGAGAATATACGATTTCCTTGTTGTTCTACCTAAGTCTATTGGCTCTGGCTTTTCTTTTTTTATTTCCGACATTTCTTTTTCCTCTTTTATTATGGGTTTAGGCTCTTTAGAATCTACCAAACCTAAACTGGTTTTTGTAAAAAACATTAACAACCCAGCAACTGTTCCAAACAGTCCAAGTGTTGTTACTATTGATTTTGTTATGGCTTCAGCAGTGCTGGCTGCTCCACCAATTTCAAATGTTAAAGCTCCATAAGCCAACATTGGCGTTGCAATCGCCAATAGCTTAAGTGCGTCTTTTCTTCTTGGTGTCATAAAACTTCTCCTGGGTTACAACTCCTTTGATAACTAAATCAAATAGTTGCTTAACTTCTTCTTTGCTTAGTGTCTTGTCTATGTCGTGACGCAAACGAATACCACTTTCCTCTTGACCACTTGCCGTTTGGTGGGCCAGGTAGTCGCCTTCAAGGAAAACTTTTTCTATTAATTCTTTATTCATCGGTCTTGTCCCAATTCATTTTTTGCTCCTAGCATAAAGTTCATCATTCGTTCTGCTCCTTCTATGGTGGATAGTTCTGGTTTTGGTCGAATAATGACCTCATGGTCAAATACCTCTGCATAAGCCACTAATTCTTTTAGGAAAAACGCAGCCTTCCCTCGTTCAAGTAGACCTATTTTGTGATAATAGCTTTGGAGTCCCTTTGCTTCATCATAAGGAAGTCGCCTTTTGTGGATTAAAACACCTTTTTCGTTGAGTTTTTTAAGAGCATCATGCTGAGACCAGCCTCGTTCTTTGCGTTTAGTCTTAAAAAATTGTCTAATTTCTTCTTCAGTCATCGCCCTTGTCCTCTGCTTCTTCTATAACTTCTTTGATTTCACTTAACCACCTATACAACTTGTTGTGGTTTTCCTCACTCAAACCTCTTGTAGGATTTATATAAAATTCCCTTACTGCCCTTTCGCTACAACCAGTGTATTTAGTTATCGAGACATAAGTAAATCCATACTCTTCTATAAGCATCCTAATATCCTGTCGCATCTGGATAGCTTGGATTTCTGGTATGTCTCTAAGATTCATCGCCCTTGTCCTCTGTAACGCAGAGACTTACCCCTCATTCTGCGTGTGTGCTTATTCATCGTTGAGGTAGCGATATTTCTGTTCCTGGACTGACAAGTCTTTTTAGGAGACTTGTGTTCGTTCATCTTGGTTGGTTGTCTAAATGCTCTCATTGTTTTCTCTATCAGCACATTCCAACGCCATATCGGTTGCTTCCGCAACCGCCCGCAAAATTACGGCCATTACTTGCGCAGTTTGTTCGTGACTTTTAGCGAAGGACAAATGCACTAATGCCAGGTTATAAAACAAGTCATGGGTTGCTTCCCACGGGTTGAAATCTTTACTCTCACTCTCTTTCTCTTTTAATTCTATGTAAAAATCCATGGCTCTAAATATCGCCCTTTCTCCCGCCGAGTATTTAGGATTGTCACTCATTTTAATAGACACTACTTTTTTTTCTTTGCTCATATTATATTTGTCCAGTCTTGATTGTTACGCCACTGGCGGATCAGGTCCTTATCCACGCGCGTGTTCTGTTTGATTAAAGCCTTCGAGCATTCCTCAATGGCTTTTTCCTTGCCGTATTTGGCTTCGATGTCGGGATCGTAAGTCACGTCCACATCGTATAGCATCAGTTTAATTTGTCCCATGGTCGTTCCCCTTTTTATCTAATTCCAGCTCTAAATGCAACGAAGTATTGGCAGCATGTTCGTAAGCCTGGCGTACTTTGGGTGGCATTTCCTGGTCTTGGTAAGTTTTTTCCAGGGATTGAGTAACGCGGTTGATGGCGAGCGTGGCCAAGCGTTTGGTGTTGTCGTTCGATTTCATAATTCTCCTGTTAATAAAGTGAGGCATTTTGTTTATTAGGAAGATGCCCCGAACTCCCCGACCGGAGACTGTTACCTAAAAAGGCATATCCGAATCATCCGCTCCTTCGTCAGCTGCGGTGTCTGCCGCTGCCTCTTTAGGAGCTGAATCCTGTTGCAGTGGTCGAAAATTGGCAATGGTGTTGGAATCGGGATAATCTGCATCATCACTCTTCTTGATCTTCACCGTGGCCGTGAACGGCACTTGCATTTGATCGGCAATACTTTCGCCGTTCAACGGATCGTTGCCGTCCGCACCCGTGGCGATACGCCACTGCTTGAGTCTCGACAAAGCCACCTGGTTATTGAGTACAAAATACTCAAAGATCAAACGGTTTTGGTACTCGGGTCCCAAAATTTTGAAAGCCACCTTCAGCATCTTATTGCCTTGTGCGGAGTCGCGTTGTTCCCAGGTATCAGCTTGGGCTTCGTAAATGCCCTCGGGGAAGGCTTCAAACTCACCACCCTGAACTTCAACTCCTTCCAGTTCTACATTAAAATCATCACTCATCTTTAGTCTCCTTTATATTAAGTGCTTCTTTATACGCGTTATAAAACGCATCCCATTCGAGCGGCAGTTTCTTTGGTAAGGCTACCCGTGACTTCGCGTCATAGGCAGCACTGAACTGTGTAAACAGCGCTCTTTTTCCGTAACTCACCGCCCTGGCTTTCTCATTAAAGCCTTTGCCCGCTGAAGTCGTAGAGACTTCGTAGTTGGCAAAGAAATTAAAATCCACCCAGTTGCGAATGAGATTAGAAATCTTTTTGTGTGTGGTCAATTCCCAGCGGTCGTAAGGTTCGCGCTCGGGATCTGCATAAATTCTGATGGCCGCGTGTGACACTAAGATAATGTTCATCTTTTTAACTTGTTGCAGTCGATCCAACAGACGCAACAGCTTACGGCATCTCTCTTCCGATTCCGTAAAGCCTTTACCGAATCCCAAGGCTTCAATGCCTTCCACGTTCTTGTCTTCACAGACGGCATCGTGGATGAGACTTTCCAGGAAATCGGTAGAGTCCAGCACCACTGTCTTATAAGGATGCTTCTCCTTGCCGAGCAGTGTGACTTTATCCATCACGTCCTGATACGTCGGGGACAATTCAAAGTGGGGTACGTCGATGTACTTCAAACCTTCTTCGGTGGTAACGAACACCGGCTTGGGAGCTTGGGCTGCCCAGGTACTCTTGCCGATGCCATTGGGACCGTAGATGTTTACCTTGACGGGTACCATACTTACCCCTTGTGTTATACCTTCTAATGTCATGCT
>Ga0208315_1000866_pt1 | contig 17893 bp, 25 predicted proteins | sample MalvireepMed_215_FD_184239 | JGI IMG/M metagenome (GOLD analysis project Ga0208315, IMG submission 184239) | Marine viral communities from the Global Malaspina Expedition - Malaspina viral metaG DeepMed_215 (SPAdes) (version 2) | ecosystem: Environmental > Aquatic > Marine > Oceanic | place... | reverse complement strand
TCCATGTAAGTTCGAGTGAGTTGTAGTGCTATCCACCATAAGTTGTTTGGCTCTAGCTATCTACTTTGAGGCTAGATCTGAACCGATAGCAGGGCAGTTGGCGGTGGCGCAAGTCATACTCAATCGGGTAGTTGACGAGCGTTACCCCGACACCGTGTGTGAAGTTATCATGGAGGGGCCAACCCACCCCTCCGGTCACCCTGTACGGCACAAATGTCAATTCTCTTTTTGGTGTGATGGTAAGCCAGAGAATGTGCATGATTATGAGGCGTGGCAAACCGCGTTACGGATCGCCACCATTGTCACGGAGACCAGTTCCTCCCTCCCCATCGACATATCGGAGGGTGCGATGTTCTACCACACTACTAACGTGTCACCGTCATGGCGGCACACAATGCAGATGACCATCCAGATTGGGCAACACATCTTTTACAAGTTGGAGGAATAAATGGAATACGAAAAAGCAGTAGAGATTATAGAACGAGTTATATCGCATTATAAATGGTGCCTCGAACAAAAAGGGGTCGTCGATTTTGATATGGCTGAGATCAACGAAGCCTTCAACAAAATAAGGAATGGCTGAAACGTTAGTGCGACACTAACAAAATCAAGGAGAACGAAATGTCTTTAGATACATTTGCCGAGGTGGCGAAACACTACGCCGAAACCCGTCCGATGGTAAGTTGCAATCATACCAAGGAAGATGACATCCGCCCGTTGGGTAAACGGCGGTGCAAGTGGAGACGTATCGCACGCGTGAGTGATCGTGAGTACATACTGTATGACATGTTGCCGTATCATCATCGTAATCCTTATGTTGCCAAAGCGTTGGACTGTCCACCGATTACATGGAAGCGTAAAGGTAAGAGAGAACGTGTTACCGTGCGTGGTGCTACCACTCCCGCGCACGATACGAGTAGATACAATTTCCTGCGGGAGTGGCTCCCATTAGGTTTGAGGTTCGATAACTGGAGTAAGTTGGGGGTCCATTACGTTCACGTATTTGATATGGGTCATCGTGGTGCAGTCGATGGTAAGAAGTATTATCTCCCGCGACCTATAGATAGAAACGATAACCGCGACTACTTCCTGACATTTGAAAAGGACGAACCCATTGGTGATTGGGAACTTGTAAGTCATAAATACGAAATTCCCAAAGTACGGGTGAACCAGAGAAAGAAAGCGGCTGCTAAAGAACATATAGCTTCTTTCTACAGGTGGCTCTGCGCGATAGGCCCAGTGCTCCCCGCTGAAAACTGGGAGTACAAGAACAAGTTACGTAATGAAGTTCGTGATTATGTTACAAATCTTGCTGCTGATAATATCCTCAAAAGCAAGGTACAGCCCGTACCTTATAATAACGGGGGGCGCGTTATACCGCCAAAACTTGCGTTAGAGATTATGAAGAATTATAATCATCCACTACGTATACACCTTGCTTGTAACTTTCTGGCAAATCTACGTGGGGAGTTCGACACAACAACGCAGTTCCGAGCAGCGTTCAACAAATGGACGAATAAGGTATTGGGTTTCAATCAAACAATAAGAAAATAAGGAGAGAACGGTATGCAGCATCAATGGACTGCGGAGTGTGAACCACTTACTCGGCTCAAGAATGATGGTGGTCAGCTAAGTGTAGGAGGGTGGGAAAATGTAAGAGACCCGAGAGAACTGTCTGCTCGCGGCGCAGACCCCTGTTTGTTAGCGTTGTTCGTAGATGCAGTTCAGAAGGCTTTCCCACTGTGTAAATTTTCACGACACTATCGGAGGGGTAGACTTTTTGTATACCATCCGAACAAACCCTTGTGCATGGGGTGGATTGGTTATGATGACTTTAGAAGTGGCGAGCATGAGGACACCCGTAGGACTTACGGTGTGTGCTCTAGGCGCATAGAAAACATGAAGTACGGCAGTCATAACGAACAACGTAATATGGCTATGAGTATCGACTTAGAGGTTGCGACACGTAATGCTAAGAAGTTTCTACGTGATTTTAGTGTGGTGGAAATAGCGAATATAGAGGGTAATGCGTGTCGTAATAAGTGGGGTACAACCAATACCGAACTAACACAAAAAATAAGACAGGCGCGTGAGGAGATTACGGAGGGATCACGTCACAACGATTTACTCCACATGGAATTAGAGGCGCTTGTAGCTGGCGACCATAAATTTCTCAATCTCGAATTTAATGAGAAGGTGTCTGAATTTTTGGCGGCACACGAGGAAAGGAAAGAAGCCCTAAGTGGGCGTACTAAACGGATGTTAATGGTAAGTGTGGAGCAGACATTATATGGTAGTAGCTTATACTGTATGGCCTTAACTGAAGATATATCTGATTGGAACCCTGATTGGGTTGCACAGGAAACATGTACAGAAGAAACGTTACCCTCTGAAATAGCGGGGCAGTTGTCCGTGCTCAACATGTGTGAAGTGGGGCAGTACGTCGATGATGTGGGGTATAAGGCTTCGGAAAGTTGCTTTTATGTCGTACAATAATGTATCTGATGATAAGATATACCGTGTTTTCGTAAATAAAGAAAAGGATACTATCGAAGTGGTATGTATTGGCATGGATAGACTTGACGAAAAAATTGAAGGGACTTATAGTAACGTAGATGAGTTACCCGAATGGTTGCAGCAACGATTGGCTGTATTGATGGTCAGTCATGCAGAACCTCCTACCAACAATATTGGTTATTTGGGTAGGCGTATTGACGAGAATACATTTTGGGTTATTCATCCAGAATGTTAGTGTCACACTAACATTTTTAGAGTTGGTGCCTCGGGGGGGCCGCTTTACCAAGCGGCGGCTCCTCCGTTTGAAACCAGTGCCACGGGTTAAAAAGGACTAGATCAGAATGAGTAAAAACCCCAATCGAATTTGGAGTTCCGAAGCTGAACTGTCTATGGCCCTCAAGAAATGGGACAGGGAGTTTTCAGCAGCAATGAAGGGTAGGAAGTTTGAGAGCTTCAAATTAACCAAGGACAACTGGAAAAGGTTTGAAGGTGCCAAAAAAATTCATTGATTGTCCTTGGTGCGGTCAGGCTACACGACCCGAACCCCTTCATGGACATTACGTCTGTACCAGTTGCCGACGGCCCGTCGCGGATTGTTGTGATGGTGAATTAGAGAACGAAGAGCACGGGGAGAAGCGTGGAGATGTTAAATAAGAAGCAGTACAAGTTGTTGAAATTTATTTATGATTATTGGGTAGAACATGATCAGACCCCTACGGGCGTGGAAATAAAATCAACTGTTGAGTACGATCCCGAATGGCAGTTAAACGTGTTACTAGGCCGTGGCTACCTCGAAAAAATCCCGGGAGCATATAGAGGGCTATCTATAACAGAAGCAGGGATCAAAGCGTTGAAGGCTGGTCCTGATTCTGAAACCAGTGCCCGCACCAGATGGGGAAGCATAAGGCGATTACCCGAGGAGGAAGCATGATGAAACTTTACACCAGCGATGAAACATTCAGAGGCGCTCATCTGGTTGCGGGTAAAGGACGCAAAACCAGCGTGACTATTAGAAGGTCTACACTCCTTAATTTGTTGATGGATCATTCACGGATGGTAGAATTCCTTGAACGACGTGGAGAACAGATAGAAAAGGGAAAACCCGATGGCGATGACGCCCGAAGCCAAAGTTAAAAAGGCTGTTGTTAAGCAGCTAAAGCAGTTGGGAGCATTTTATTTTTATCCCGTAACAGGTGGTTGGGGAAGAGGTGGCATACCGGATATAGTGGGATGCTACAAAGGACATTTCTTTGGTATTGAATGTAAAGCAGGGAAGAACAAACCTACTTTCCTACAGCAAAAGAGCTTACAGGATATTGAAAACGCGGGGGGTCTGAGTCTGGTTGTTAATGAAGATAACATGGCAGACGTTTTGGATATATTACATGGCATTGACACTTAAACAGAATTATCGTCTTGAGGACTTGTTGTTCGATCAAGCCGCTAAATTGGAAAAAGAAGGGAACGTCCAAGAAGCAGCGAGCAAACTGGACGATGCGCTTAATGCTGACACGGTGCAGAAAAAGTCGTTGGAACGTATTAGACAGAAAACTAAAAATGCTTCTGCTGATTGCCCAGCAGAGTTTAGAACAGAATTTGAAAATGTTACTTTATTCGGTGAGCGTATTTTTTATCCCGCTCGTTCTATACCGAATTTTCCTAGCATATGGTATCGCAAGGTAAAACGTAGAAGTCGTTGGAATAATAAGTAGTTTCCACTCCCATGTTTTTTATATTTTTCAGCATGGGCGACTAAGTGGGAGAGAGGTCGCTAAATATCCTTCCACAGTGATAGACGTAGGTTTTGGTTGGGTCTTTCTCGGTATTCAGATTCAATCCTCCTTCCCCACGGGCTATCACCGGAGAAACACGTTACGTTAGTCCTCCCCTTACTGGGGGAGGCACCTTTTTGAATTGGAAGCAGAGCGCCCAAAATGGATAAACAAATGGATTCTGTAAAAATCGGTGGTACTCGCTATCCACATATAACCATACGTTGGAGAGATATTATTGGAGACGGCGCTATGGTCAGGCTCGTAGATGCAAATAAGTTGGTTTGTCCTACGATGTATACGGAAGGTTATTTGTTTGATTGCTTTGAAGCCAACGGTGAAAAGTATGTCAGAACTTTCGCAACATGGGCCTACGACGAGGAAGAAAAAGAAGCTAGCTTTGGAGACAGGAATTGTTTTCCCGTTTGTGTTTTAACCAAGGAAAGCAGACGCGATCTAAAAATTGCTGTTGCTTGGGTGGAGGCTAATAAAATTGACTTCTGACAATATTATAGAATTCCCAAGAAAAAACGACGACTTAAAAACAGAAGAAGTGGAAGTAGTAGTGTTCGATTGTGGGCATAATGCTTGCTACTTATTGTCTGACAAATCAATTAAATGTGCCGTATGTTACGCCCTCATAGCCGATGCGACGTGGGATATAGAAGGGGAACCTGAAGTGTCTTGAATCATTGTTATCTCATAGATAGATACGCAGCGCCGGGTAATATCACAGTAAGTACATATACAATAACGACTTAACAGGGAGAGCAAAATGGCTGAACAACTCGAACTACCTTTTGATCCACCATTGCATGAACAGACTAAACCATGTGACCGCGCTGAAATGCGCGTAAAGGTGTTACGTACTGCCGAAACATACGTGACAAAAGACAGGGCTAATGAGCATGGCAATATGGAGGACAACTTCAAAACCATAGCAGCCTATTGGTCACAACATCTTGGCACGCAAGTAACTGCCGTGGATGTAGCGATTATGATGGCCCTCTTAAAGATTGCCCGTTTAAGAAGCAATGCGCCCAATTTCGATAATTGGGTAGATGGATGTGGCTATCTTGCGTGTGGTGGGGAACTTATTAGGAATCAATTGCGCGATGAAGAGGAAGCGTGGGGGAGGGGAGGTTAAATATGACTAGACGTAAAAACATCTCCGACGAGGAACGGCGAGAGCGTAAGCGAGAGGAAAATAAAAAATACCGTGAAAGCATGTCCGAAGAACAGAAAGAGCATCGACGCGCTGCGATGCGGAAGTGGCGCGTAAACATGACCGAAGAACAGAAAGAGCGCCAACGCACTTCGACGCGGAATTGGAGGGCAAACATGACCAAAGAACAGAAAGAGCGTGAACGCGCATTGCAGCGGAAGTGGGAGGCATCCTTGTCCGAAGAACAGAGAGAGCGCCGACGCGCTGCAACGCGGAAGTGGAAGGCATCCCTGTCCGAAGAACAGAAGGAGTATCAACGTGTTCGGGATTGTGCGTGGGCTAGGGCCAACCTAGACAAACGTAGGGAGAACCGTAAGCCCCCCACTGAAGCGCAGAGGGTAGCCAAAAAGGCTTACGACTTGGCATATATGGCCCGCCTTACAGACGACGAACGTGCCAGAATAGCCGTGCGGGTTCGAGCGAGAGGCCAAGGCGAAAGGGATAGCCTGTCCGACGCCTACGTGAAAAAACTTTTGAAGTGTAGTACTTCGATCCCACCAGAACTAATCGAATTAAAAAGAGTGCAAATCAAGATACGAAGATATCTCAACAACGGAGAACAGAGATGAAGAACATAACAGACCTACGTAACGAATTATGCGACACCTTTGATGATCTAAAAACGGGAAACATAACCCCCAAGGTAGCCTCAGAGATGAATAACTCTGCGGGTAAAATCATACACACACTGAAGGTGCAGTTGGACTATCACACAATGACCAAGACCAAACCGAGCATTCTGTTCTTAAAATAATATCGGAGAACAGCCAATGGACTTAATAACCATAGACTTTGAAACTTATTATGACAAAGAGTTTTCATTGTCAAAGATGACAACGGAAGAGTACATACGCGATCCTCGGTTTGAAGTTATCGGGGTAGGAGTAAAGGTAAATAATAATGAAACGGAGTGGGCAAGTGGGACGAAGGAACAGACCAAAGCGTTTTTACAAACATTCAACTGGCAAGAGGCTATGTTACTCGGTCACAATGTTATGTTTGATGGTGCCATTGCTAATTGGATTTTTGATGTCACTCCTCGCGCTTATACCGATACTTTGTGTATTGCCCGTGCTGTGGACGGGGTGGAAGTTAGCGCAAGTCTCCATGCGTTGGCTGAGAGATATGCTTTGGGAACTAAAGGCACAGCCGTATCAGATGCACTCGGAAAGAGAAGGGAAGACTTCTCGGAAGAAGAACTCTCAAGATATGGAGATTACTGTATAAACGACGTTGAGTTAACTTATGCACTCTTCAAGAAAATAGGTAAGGGTTTTCCTAGACAGGAACTTAAACTGATAGACCTTACCTTGCGGATGTTTGTAGACCCCGTATTAGATTTGGATCTTGGGCTTCTCGAACAACATCTTATAGAGACACGTGACCACAAAGACAAATTGTTAGGTGACGCCGGAGTAGATAAAAAAGATCTTATGAGTAACCCCAAGTTTGCCAAATTGCTTGAAGGGTTTGGGGTTATTCCTCCTACTAAAATAAGCCTAACTACTGATAAAGAGACATTCGCTTTTGCCAAATCTGACGAAGATTTCATAGCACTTACCAACCACGAAAATCCATCCGTACAAACATTAGTTGCAGCTCGGCTCGGGAACAAGAGCACACTGGAAGAAACTAGGACACAACGGTTTATAGACATCTCGAAGCGTGGCCTGTTGCCTGTGCCTGTCAAATACTACGCGGCTCACACAGGCCGATGGGGTGGGGATGATAAGATTAACCTACAGAATCTCCCGAGTAGGGGCACACACGGTAAGAAGTTAAAGCGTAGTATAATACCTCCTCCTGAGCATTCTTTGATTGAAGCCGATTCTGCTCAGATAGAGGCACGTATTCTCGCGTGGCTTGCGGGGCAAGAAAATCTTATAGACGCATTTGCCAATAATGAAGATGTGTATGTCAAAATGGCGGCACGGATTTATGGCAAGGATGAAGCAGATGTAACCAAGGAAGAACGATTCGTTGGCAAGACAACTATTCTTGGTGCTGGTTATGGTATGGGAGCAGTTAAATTTAAGGATCAACTCAAGACATTTGGCGTGGATATGGAGTTGGCCGAAGCACGAAGGGTCATAAAAATATACAGAGAGGCTAATTACAATATAACCTTTCTATGGCGAGACGCTCAACAGACTATTGTTAATCTTTCTCGTGGCGATGCTGTTTCTTTTGGTCGTGATGACCTGTTATCGGTAGATGCAGAACGTTGTGCTCTTGAGCTGCCCTCTGGTTTGTTTATGCGTTATGAAGATCTGCGGGGGGATACAATACTTACCGAATTTGACGGCATACCCACTCAAACAGTTGAGTACACTTATAAAACCAGACGAGGCCGAACCCGCATCTATGGTGGGAAAGCCATAGAGAATGTCTGTCAGGCTCTCGCTCGTTGCATCATTGGCGAGCAAATGCTAGAAATCTCAAAGAGATACAAGGTTGTGTTGACAGTTCACGATTCGGTTGTGTGCTGTGTGCCGGATGAAGAAGTCGAGGAAGCACGGAGTTATATGGAATCTTGTATGCGTATGGTGCCTGAGTGGGCTATAGACTTACCAATTGATTGTGAATCAGGGGTAGGAAAGTCATATGGAGACTGTGGTTGAGTATAACTCCTTGGTCTTTCAGTAAAATAAAAGCGTTTGAACAATGCCCTAAACAATTCTACCACATGAGGATTGCAAGGGATTATATTGAATCTGAAACTGAGGCTATGTTGTACGGTACCGCATTTCATACCGCTGCCGAAGAGTACATACGAGACAACAAGCCAATGCCCCCGCAATTTGATTATGCGGTGGCTACGTTAGACAAGCTCCGGGCAAAGCCGGGTAATAAGTTATGTGAATATAAGTTAGGGGTTACTAAGGACTTAGAGCCTTGTGGGTTTACGGATGAAGGTGTTTGGTTCAGAGGTATCGCAGATTTAATAATATTGGATGACGATGTAGCATGGGTGGTGGATTATAAAACAGGGAAATCTGCACGGTACGCTGACAAGGGTCAGTTAGAGTTGATGGCACTTGTTGTTTTCAAACATTTTCCACAGGTCGAAAAAGTAAAGGCGGGTTTGTTATTTGTCGTTTCAAAAGACCTCATAAAAGATGTATATACAAAAGAACAAGTACCCGCTTTATGGGAGAAGTGGTTGGCTGATTACTCTAAATTAGAACAAGCATTTAAAAATGATATGTGGAACCCTAAACCTAGTGGGTTATGCAGACGGCACTGTGCTGTCACCGAATGTGCCCACAATGGAAGAAACTGATGCCCTACACAAAATCCCCACGCCCCTACAAACACGAATACCAAATGCAGAAGAAACGCGGCGAACATAAAAACCGTATGGAACGTCAGAGGGCGAGACGAAAAATAGATAAAGCAAAGGGTAAAAGTTATCGAAGGGGCAAGGACGTAAGTCACAACAAAATGTTGAGTAAGGGCGGTACTAATGCAGATGGGTACAGACTAATGAGTCCTAGTAAAAATCGTAGTCGGAACGGACAGAAACCGAGAAAGAAAAGTTAGTTTCTATTAAGGGAGAGCGATAGTGGAGATAATAAAAAACGTAGCACTACTGCTGAAGCTACGTAATCCTGAACAAGTCACTACCATTATACCAAAAAGTCGTAAAGTAGATGACAACAATGTTCTGGTGAAATGGGGCATCGATGAAACTCACGTCCTGAATAAATTAAATATTAACGTGCCATCACCTATAGAAAGACGTTACGACTGGCCCGGTCAGTATAAACCCTTTGAACATCAAAAAAGTACATCGGCTTTCTTAACTAAAAACAGAAGAGCCTTCTGTTTTAATGAGCAAGGTACAGGTAAAACCGCTTCGGCAATCTGGGCGTCTGATTTCCTGATAAAGCAAGGGCGTATAAATCGTGTGCTGGTTATATGCCCGCTCTCGATAATGGATTCCGCGTGGCGTAACGACTTGTTTACTTTTGCGATGCACAGAAGCGTTGATGTGGCTTATGGCTCCCCCGAGAAAAGACGCAAGATAATAGAAAGCAGTGCCGAATATGTCATTATAAATTATGACGGCGTGGAAATTGTAGCTGATGCGATAAAGAAGGGGGGCTTTGATCTTGTGATCGCAGACGAAGCTACCCACTACAAAAATGCCCAGACCAAACGCTGGAAAGTTCTAAATTCTATTCTGGAAGCTAATCATTGGTTATGGATGCTGACAGGCACACCCGCTGCTCAAAGTCCATTGGATGCCTATGGGTTGGCTAAACTTGTTAATCCTACGGCTGTCCCTCGTTTTTTCGGGTCATTCCGAGACATGGTAATGTACAAGGTATCAACTTTTAAATGGGTGCCGAAAGAAACTGCCAAAGAAACTGTGTTTAAGGCGCTTCAACCCGCCATACGTTTTACCAAAAAAGATTGTCTGGATCTTCCAGATATGGTGTACGTCAAACGGGAAGTCGAACTTACACGCCAACAGAAAAAATACTACAAGCAACTCCGAGATCGAATGATCATGCAAGCGGCTGGTGAGGAAATTACTGCCGTGAATGCCGCGGTTAACATGAATAAACTCCTGCAAATATCTTCTGGTGCAGTGTATACCGATGGAGGGGACACACTAGAGTTTGATATAAAACATAGGTATAAAGTTTTACGTGAGGTCATCGATGAATCCAGTCAGAAAGTGCTCATCTTTGTCCCTTTTAAACACACTATTAGCATCTTATCACGTAAACTAAACTCGGATGGTATCAGCAACGAGATTATTCAGGGTGATGTTCCCGCTAAGAAGCGGACTGAAATCTTCAAATTCTTTCAGGAACAAGATGACCCAAGAGTTCTTGTGCTTCAGCCAGCCGCCGCCGCTCATGGTGTTACCTTAACTGCCGCTAATACGGTGGTGTGGTGGGGTCCAACAAGTTCCCTTGAAATTTATTCTCAGGCAAATGCGCGGGTGCACAGGTCGGGGCAAACGCATAAATGTACGGTGGTGCAACTACAGGGTTCGCTTATAGAGAAACATGTTTATAGGTTATTAGATAGTAAAATACATATTCACACACAGATTATAGATTTATATAAGGAACTGCTTGACTAGCTCATTTCCTGACATTAGTATGCACTTCCTACCATGATTTGGGAGAGCAAAATGGGCGACGGGAACGGCGTCGAACTGGAAAAACTGACTAAAGTTTTTCTGAAGATAAAGGCCAGACGCAACGAGTTATCTACTGAGTTTAAAAAACAAGACGATAATTTAAAAACTCAACAAGACACTATAAAAAAAGCTCTTCTCGACCACTGTAAAAAGCACAATGTCGAGAGTGTCAGGACTTCCGAAGGTTTGTTTTATCGAACAGTGAAAACGCGATATTGGACTTCTGACTGGGGGTCCATGTACAGTTTTGTTCAAGAACACAAAGTTCCCGAACTTCTGGAAAAGCGTCTAAATCAAGGCAATGTGAAGCAATTTCTGGAAGAAAATCCCGAGGTTGTACCTATGGGATTAAATGTGGATTCTGAATACCTCATCGCAGTTAGGAAAAAATAATGAGCGGACCATACGTACCGATAGAAGATCTAGCCAATCACTTCTCAGTCTCAGTGTCCACCATCCGTGGGTGGGTAAGACGTGATCAGATCCCAAAGCACACTTTCATAAGAGTGGGAAACACATACCGATTTTCAATTGACGATGTTTCGGTAGCTTTATCTGCTCCAAAACCGGCTAGCCCTGCAAGACAAGCATGGGAAGAAGCAAAAATTAAAGAGACAGAAAGAGATGAACCTGATGAGTCTTTTGACGGTATACCGGATGACGATGATGGCAATGGTAATGCCGACGACGGGGGGATTATGACATTGGATACTAATGATGCACCACTTGTTATCCCTCACGATTTTGACGAAGACCAAGATCTATAAAACGAATGCCTGAATTTTTAAGACGTCTTAGTATACGTGATAAGAAGTTTAGTGAATTTACAGGTGGTAACGAGATAATTATTAGCCACGAAAATTTTCGGAACATAATAATTATCAATGCGGCCCCTGTCTCACGTTCTTATTACGAGGACAATTACGATCCTGACAAAGTAGCTATGCCGATTTGCTGGTCTGCTGATACGCAAATTCCTTCCAAGGATGTGCCGGAGGACCAACGTCAGGCAGCTCGATGCATGGATTGTACTTATAATATAAGAGGTTCTGGTTACGGGAGTAGTAGAGCTTGTAGGTTTTCGCAACGTCTAGCTGTAGTTATGGAAGGGCAGTTAGACGTAGTATATCAATTACGCTTGCCTGCTACTTCAATTTTCGGTGAATCCAAAAACGGTAATATGCCTATGCAAGCGTATGCTCGGTTTCTCAGAGAGCATAATAGCCCAGCCGTTACTGTAGTTACCCAGATATATTTTGATACCGACAGTGGCACACCAAAACTTTTCTTCAAACCTAGTCGCCCTCTGGAGGATGAGGAGTTAAAAATGGTTTCAAAGATGATAGATCATCCTGACACCATAAAATGTATAACTTTGGATTTTACACCATTGTTTGAGGGTACGAGAACGTCCCCATTTGAAAGCACAGATGGGTTTCAATTTGACAAACAGGAGATGACTCATGGCTGAAACTAGCCCAGTTTATGTTATTGACGATGTAGAAGCTCTATGGCCGCGCATCAATTGCACGTACAGGTTCGATCAAAAGGAAAGACGGTCGGTACCTTGTGATCCATTTGATGACGGCGCTAAGTACGAAATTAATTTTAAGATGTCCAAAGCACAGGCCAAGGAACTGCGTAAGGACATGGTTGAAGCCTACGATGGTAAGGTTAAATCAGAAAAAGATTGGCCCGATAGCTTTGAGAATCCGTTTACCAAAGATGAGGACGGAAATTACATTTATAAGGCCAATTTGAAGGGCGCATATGGTAAAGACGCTACCAGAAAACCAGCTCAATTCGATGCCAAAAATACAAAACTTGGTGACGATTTTCTTCTGACCACGGGTAGCAAAATCAATGTTGCCGTTACATTCACGCCCTATCATGGGAGCATGGGAACAGGCGTATCTCTACGATTGCGTGCCGTTCAGGTTATCAAGTATGCTCCCCTAGAGGCATCTTCACCGTTTGGCGCAACTGATGGTTTCGAGGCTTCCGAAGGCAATCCGTTTGTCTCAGGAGCCAAAGGAGAACCGAATGGGGAAATCAAAGAACCCAAGAAAGTAGTTAAAAAATCTGCTGCTGCTGCTCCAAAATCTAAGGACACAGATTTGGACGCTATTGTAGATGATTGGGACGATTAGCCTCTACTAATATAAGCCGCGGCTACAGAGCGGGAGTAAATTGTGAAGTAGCCGTGGTTTTCTAGTCTTTAGGTAGGGGAAATGGAAACAAAAGAATTTTTACGGAGAGCGTTGGGGGAGAGTGGTTTCTATTGTATTTTTGCATCGCGTGGGTCTGATGACCGAAGGGTGCAAAAATTTCACGACTCCATAGACACTTTATTTAACACGGCCCGCAAATTAGATGGGAATGGTTTTGACACATATTTTGCGTTAGCTACGTTTAAAGAAACCGGTTCACGCAAAGTAAACAACGTCAAACAACTTAGGTCGTTTTTCCTAGATCTTGATTGCGGCCCCAGCAAAGATTACCAAAACCAAAACGAAGCTATTGCTGCGCTAAGAAGTTTTTGTAAGCAATTATCGTTACCCAAACCGCTCTTGATTAATTCCGGGCGCGGGGTGCACGTATATTGGTTTTTGTCGCAACCCATTGATTTAAAAGACTGGCTACCTGTTGCGGAACACATTAAACGTTTATGCTCAAAATATAACTTGTTAGCAGACCCAGCAGTTACATCTGATGCAGCGCGAGTATTGCGTATACCGGAAACTCATAATTATAAATCGGACCCACCACACGATGTAACGCATTTTGGTACAGGTGTTATTGAACCTATAGATTTCGATGTGTTCGTTGAATACTTTAATGATGACCCGATACCAGTTCCTACAAAACATATTCCTTCAAATAGCAATGCAGTTATGGATGCGCTGCTTGGTAACAGAAAAAACGTGTTCAAGGATATTATTTTAAAAACCCGTGGGGGTGAGGGGTGCGATCAAATACGAAATATAATAACTAATCAGGCAGACATAAATGAACCATTGTGGAGAGCAGGGTTATCCATAGCCAAATTTTGTGAGGATGGTGAAAAAGCCGCACATATTATGTCCAAAGATCATCCCGAATATACTGCACGGGACACAACAAAGAAAATGGATCTTATAAAAGGGCCGTATCTATGTGCAACTTTTGATGAATTTAACCCTGATGTGTGTGGAAAGTGTCCTAATTGGGGCAAAATAAAGTCCCCAATAAGTCTTGGTAACAGGATAAAAGAGGCCACAGAAGAAGATAACGTGGTGGAAGCTCCGTCTATTGACTTACCTGATTCACCTATCAATACATATACTATACCGGCTTATCCAGCCCCGTATTTCAGGGGGGCTAATGGTGGTATTTACATACGAATAACACAAAGAGATGGGGAAGTTGGTGAAAAACTTATATACCATAACGACTTATATGTAGTACGACGTTTATGGGACAGCGAAGTTGGGGAAGCTGTGGTGATGAGGCTCCATCTACCCCATGACGGTGTACGGGAATTTACTATACCATTGGCAGCGGTGAATTCACGTGAAGAATTTCGTAAATATATGTCCATGTATGGTGTTGCCATAAACAAGATGGATGAAATAATGCAGTATACAACGACATGGGTTAATGAATTGCAGGCTAACAGTATAGCAGATGAAGCTCATAAACAGTTTGGGTGGACAGATGATAATTGCACTTCATTCATACTAGGCAATCAGGAAATATTCGCTGATAAAGTAGAATTCAATCCTCCTTCATCGCAGACGGCTGCATTATTCACTTCCTTTGAACCGAAGGGTACATTGGAGGGTTGGAAAAAGATGATTGGTTTTTACAACAAAGATAAATTTGAGTTACATCAATTTGTCGTGGGTTCATCCTTTGGTTCCGTTCTTATGAATCTCTCCCCGATAAACTGCGCCGCACTTCATATACATAGTAAAGAGTCAGGAGTTGGTAAAACTACTGCTATAGCTGCGGCGGTTTCGGTGTGGGGTAAACCAGAAGACCTCATAATAAACGAACGTGATACATACAACACAAAAATGCACAGAGGTGAGATATACCATAACTTACCACTGTATATGGATGAACTCACGAATAGTCGGGCGAATGAACTTAGTAACCTAGCATATCAATTAACCGGTGGCAGACAGCGAGGACGTATGGCTAGCGGTGGTAATTTAGAAAGATATCGTGGTGATGCGTGGAAATTATTGGCTGTAACTACTGGTAATACAAGCATAATTGAACGTGTAAGTATGACCAAATCAATGCCGAAAGCAGAGGCCCAACGCATACTTGAAGTTAAGGTGGATCGTCTGTTTAGCGAAGCAGAAGAAAAAGAAGAACAGGATGCATTCAGTGTTGCTGTAGGCAATCAATACGGGCACGCCGGAAAAATATATATTCAATACATTATAAACAACTTAGATGGTGTTAAGAAGCTGCTCGATGAAATTCGCAATAAAGTAGACACTATGGCGGTATTGACATCGGAAAATCGGTTCTGGTCCGCGTTTGTAACCAACACTATGGCAGGATTAGTAATAGCCAAACGTGCTGGTCTTATAGAATACAACATAGGCAATGTATTTAAATGGGCCATTAAGATGCTCAAAGATAATAAGCACTATGTATCGGATATGAATGCGTCCGTTGAGGAAGTTCTTAATGATTACATTCACGAGCATTGGAGTAATGTACTGTGGATAAAAAGTACGGATGATTTACGGAAGCAAAACAACAATGGAATAGACTCTCTTATAGTACCGGATGCTATTCCGCGGGGTAAATTAGTTGCTCGATATGAGACCGACCTGAAGAAAGCCTACCTAATACCGAAACCTCTTAGGCTATGGTGCAGTGAACAGCAAATAAATTACGCTGCGTTTCTACAGGATCTAACGACAAAACTGGGCGCTACCAAAGCAAAAGTACGTTTAAGCAAAGGTACTCATATGCAGCTACCGCCCACAGATGTCATAGTTGTCAGTTGTTCTATTGAGGGTGAAGATGAAGCAGGGGGTACTCAAGAAGGATGATCTAAACCCTGATGGGGTGCGGATTATAGTGAAATGGGACGATATGGTGGCAGGTTCTTCTGTGTTTATACCGTGCATAAACACTCAGGAAGCAATGCGCCAATCGGCTAAGATATTGATAAATAAGGATTATAAAACAGAGGCGAGAGTTGTTATAGAAAATAAAATATTAGGTATTCGCATTTGGAGAACAGTGTGATAGCATTAAATAGACAGCCACCTCCCTGTCTGTCGTTCTCCTACTGACCCCTGCCATCCTCCCGGCAGGGGTCTTTTTTAATCATCACCCCAGTAGTCTCTCTGGTGCTCTAAGAGTTCTCTTCTCATTCGGGGACTCATAGTTATACCCCCTATCATTTCTAAGGACGTCCTTGCGTGTTGCTCCATAGATTTCTTGAAGGACTCATAATTTATACTGTAGCCTCTATGATCTTTATTAAATCTGCGTAGTTCCTGCATGGCTTCTCTGTATCCAGTACTATCACCCATACGTCTTGTCACATATAACTTACGCAATATACCCGTGCGTCTTTTGTTGGTGGCACGATCAATTCGTTTTGTGGATAAATTCTTTTCCTGTTGTAGTGTATAACTGACGGGGGCGAAGCCAAACAACTGACTTGCCATGTCTCCCCAACTGACATCATCCATTATTACATCACCACGTCTTGACTTGATCGCATAATCTTCGTCACTCCAACGGTATATTTTCATCCCGTTACGGACGGCTGACGGGACCATCGTTTCTATACCTCGGTATATATCCCCTTCGAGTAACTGTTTGGCACCTCGATATTGTTGTGAGGCTATACTTCCAGCCGGACCTAGCGCTATTGCCGCGGCATAATCTGCTGGAGACATATTCTTGTTGTATGGGTTCATTCTGAAGAAAAGGTTAGACAGCCCTATACGATTTGCGACATCTACACCGGTGTACTGGGTTGTTGGACCTTTATACCAACCTTCACCAATATACTTACGTACGATTGTTTCGGCATCATCTTCATCATCATCTAGGAACATGTTAGCAACCAGCATAACTGCTCCGAACATTGGAAGTCCCTGAACACCTGCGAGAAGCACTGAGGTTCCAGCTATACCGACCAGTTGCCGCATAGCAGCCTTCCTGTTTTCGGGGGCTGCATCCTTGTATGCAAGATAAGCAGTCTTGAACATCGTGTAATGCATCTGCACGCCAAATGTTTTGTACATCATGCCGACACGACCTAAACCTTTTTGGGCCAATCTAGGTGCAGTAGCTAGGAACGCACCACCATTCATTTCCTGTGCCTGAGATATTGCCTGATTTGCGGCTGTCTCGTACTGTTCTTGAGTTAGATTACCCCCATGCGCTTTCTTTAGTTTTTGTAATTCTAAGTTGTAGGTAGACATCATGGCTACCTGACGGTTAGAACGTTCTACCTGATGGAACATCCAAGCAGAATAAGCGGTTACGTAATCCCATTTGGTCTTTTTTCTACCGGATAGTTCTGCGCCCAATGTATCGTACATTAATGAACGGCCTAACTGCCCTTGATCCGCAGCTATTTTTGCCAGAATAGCCAACTCCTCTAACTCTTTTTTCTTTTTGCTAGATATATCTTTAAGTACCTCGGGTCTTATCTTGAAAGAATATACTTTCCTTTCATTACCTTCCGAATCTTTGATTCTATCTACATGTTCTACGAAATAATTATCTATGGAAGGCATTGCGCGTATCTGCTCGTAACTACCGTCTTCCATGAGAGTGGGTATTTTACGATTGCCGCCACTCAGTGCATATACCTTCATAGCTCGCGCTAATTCTCTTGTAGCTCCACGTATACCGTATTTACCAGCCAGTACCGGGAACATAAACAAGGGGATCTGCGACATGTTGACAATAGCGGAAGACGCATTGAACCCAATGGTCATCATAAAGGCTATGCGGTTAGCAGTAGCCGCCGCTGTATCTCTTGGTGGGTTAAGTGCAAAATTAGCAGCGTGTCTTAGAGCATCAGCTACCAATCTTGCGCTTTGTACATCTTCTGATTTCTCCTCCTGCAGTTTTTTATACCGCACTTCAATTTCGTCTTTTATTCTTTCTATCTCCCCACGTGACCTTAGACGTTCAGTTTGCTGCGCCAGATGGTATGCTTTCGTTCTGAACGCATCCAATGGG
>Ga0208315_1000863_pt1 | contig 17981 bp, 15 predicted proteins | sample MalvireepMed_215_FD_184239 | JGI IMG/M metagenome (GOLD analysis project Ga0208315, IMG submission 184239) | Marine viral communities from the Global Malaspina Expedition - Malaspina viral metaG DeepMed_215 (SPAdes) (version 2) | ecosystem: Environmental > Aquatic > Marine > Oceanic | place... | reverse complement strand
CTGGTGCCCGGCGCAGTTTCCGCGCAAGCGACCTACCAGTTGGACGACGTGATCCTAGAGACCAGCGCGCAAACCTCAGGCGCGGCGGATGCCGAAACCGTGGTCGCCAGCGAACTCAGCAGCGGCGGCAAGCTGTCGGGAGAGATCATTGATATCCCGGCCAGCGTCTCTGTCATCACCAGCCGCGAGATCGAGGCGCGCGGTGCGGATAGTGTGGAGCAGGTGTTGAACTACTCCGCCGGCGCCAGCACCGACAGCTATGGCGCGGACGACCGGTTCGACTATTTCATTCTGCGCGGGTTCGAGGCCTATACCTACCGCGATGGGCTGACATTAGGCCCGAACTTTGGGGCCATCCGCGAAGAGCCCTTTGCCTTTGAGCGTGTGGAAGTCATCCGGGGCGCATCGTCTTCGACCTTTGGCCTTTCTGACCCCGGCGGCTCGGTCAACTATGTCACCAAACGCCCGCGCGACGAGCGCTTTGGCAGTGTTTACACCTCGGTGGACTCCTACGGCAGCTTGGAAACCGGTGTGGATTTCGGCGACACGCTGGATGAAGAAGGCACGCTCAGCTACCGTTTCACCGGCCTGCTGCGCAACGGCGAGCTTGAGTACCCCTATTCCGAGAATGACGAGATCTTTGCGATGGGTGGCCTGACATGGCGTCCTACCGATGCGTCTGAGCTGACCGTGATCGTCGATCACCTTGACCGCGATTCCGTGCCCGGCAGCGGTGGTTTCCCGGCGGGCGGCGATTTTGACCGCAGCGACGTGTTCTACGGCGAGCCGGACTATAACTACCGCGGCACCGAACGGACCACCGTTTCCGTTCTGGGCGCGCATGACTTTGGCAACGGGCTGAGCTTTGGCGGCACCCTGCGCTACAGCGACAGCGCGGATGACTTTGGCTATGCCTATGTCAGCGACTATACCCCGAATGACAGCATGGTGGACCGCGCGTACTTTGCCAGCGACGGCACGAGCGAGAACATGATCTCCGACCTGCATCTGACCTATGAGGGCTTCCTTGGCAGTGCGGCCAGCACCACCACGGCGGGGGTCGAATTCTCGTGGTCCGACGAGACAGATCAGCGCTTTTATGGCGCGGCGCCGTCGGTTGACCTCGACAACCCAAGCTACACAGGCCGTCCCACCAGCGTGCCGATGTTTGCCGATCTCGACACAGAGACGGAAGGCAAAGCGATCTACCTCCAGCAAGAGCTGAACTGGGACGAACGTTTCATCGCCTCCTTCGGGCTGCGTCACGACTGGATCGACGTGACCGAAACCAACAACCTTGCCGGTACGGTGCAGACCAACGACATCAGCGAGACGACAGGCCGCGTGGGTCTGACCTATAAGATCAAGCCGAACGTTTCGGTTTTTGGGAACTACGCGCAGTCGGTCGTGCCCGCAGGCTTTGGCGTCGAGCCGGAAGAGGGCGAGCAGTTTGAGCTGGGCACGAAATGGCAGCCCATGGGCACCAATGCGCTGCTGACGGCCTCGGTCTATGACCTGTCGAAAAGCAACATCACCCGCACCAATCCGGCGACCAACCAGCCGGAAACCATCGGCGAAATCGGTGTCCGCGGCATCGATCTGGAAGCCAAAGCCGAGATGGGCGCCTATACCCTCACCGCCGCCTACAGCTATCTGGATGCCGAGATCAAAGAGAACGGCACCTCCGGCAACGTCGGCAACCGCCCCGGTCTGGTGCCTGAAAATGTCGCCTCGATCTGGGCCAGCCGGACATGGGAAAACCTTGGCCGTGGTGATCTGACGGTCGGGTTGGGCGCGCGGTTCAACAGCGGCTATTACTACAGCGACAGCAACGCCACAGGCGAGACGGGCAGCTTTGTCGTGGTGGATGCGGCCGTAAGCTATGACCTGTCCGAGCAGACCACCCTGTCGGCCAATGTCACCAACCTGTTCGACGAAAAGCACACCTCCTACGGCGGTTTCTACGCTGACTTCTACAGCCCCGGCCGTGAAGTCACCGTGAAGCTGGCCCATAGCTGGTGAGCCTAAAGCGCGGCACCACCCTCGTGTGCCGCGCTTTTCTTTGACCGGGAGGAGCCCCAGATGACCATCGCCAAAGCCAAGACCACCATCCCGATGGACGCGCCGCAGGAGATGCTCTCGCAGATCCTGTCGCATCTTGTTGATGACCACGGCATGGCGTTTCGCGCCAAAGGGGCGACCGGTCATGTGTTTGAGCAAGACGGCTACCGGGTGGAATTCGATCTCTGCCCGCGGGGGCTGGAAGTCAGCCTTGAGGCGCCCGGCGAAAACGCCATGCAATTCTCGAAAGAGGGCATGGTGCATCACGTGGCGGAGTTTGATCCCGCGCTGGCCGATCGCATCCGCTGGCAGGGCATCTCGCAAGAGGCCGGTGCCACCCCGCAGAACTTTCGCCTGCTGACAGTGCTGAACAGTGAAATCCTGTTCGAGGGGATGCAGCGTGTTACCCTGCATTACCCGGATATTGCCGAACTTGCCGCGCAGGGGCTGCATCTGCGGTTGATCCTGCCGCGCGATCCCAGCCGCGCGCCGGTGTGGCCCGTGATGGGTGCCAACGGTGCGCCGGTCTGGCCAAAGGGCGCGGATGAGTTGCACGCGCGCTATGTCACGCTCAAGAACATCCGCGCCGCGCGCGAAGAGGTCGATATCGACGTGGTACGCCATGGATCGGGCCTGATTTCGCAATGGGCGCAGAACGCCCATGCCGGACAACGGATCGGGGCGATGGGGCCGGTGGGCATCAGCGCCTTGCCCGAAGCATCTTCCTATTTTCTGGCCGCAGATGGCACGGGGCTGCCCGCGGTGGCGCAGCTTTTGGCGCGCCTGCCAGAGGATGCGGTGGGCGATGTGGTGGCCGCCCTGCCGCGCGGCGTGTCCTATCGGGACTACCTGCCCAAGACCAAGCTGCGCGTCCATGCGCTGCCGCCCGCCGCGTTCGAGGCCGAGGTGCTTGGCCATGCGCAGGCGCTGACGGATGACGGTTTGGGCTATGCCTTCTTTGCCGGAGAGTTCCAGAACGCCCAGCAGTTGCGGGGGCATTTCAAGACCACCCTCGGCATGGATAAGACCCGCCAGATTTGCACGGCTTATTGGCGGCGGGGCTGAGCGCGGCTTAGCGCCACGGCCCCGCGTCACCTCGTCTGCCGGCCTTGGGGATACGGCTGCTGGTGGTGGGGCGGGCGCTCTCGGCCCGCACCGGGGCCGCCGTGGGCGTCATCGCGCGCAGGGCTGCGATGCGGTTTTCCGTCGCCGGGTGTGTGGCAAAGAGACTGTCATGTTTATGCGCGTGCAGCGGGTTGATGATGAACATATGCGCCGTGGCCGGGTTCCGCTCGGCGGCGTGATTGTCGATCCGCGCGGCGCCCATCGCGATTTTCTCAAGCGCTGAGGCCAGCCAGAGCGGGTGGCCGCAGATCTCGGCCCCGGCCTTGTCTGCGGCATATTCCCGCGTTCGGCTGATCGCCATCTGCACCAGCGCTGCGGCCAAGGGGGCAAGAAACATCATCATCAGCGTGCCGATCATCCCCATCCGTTCACGCGCGCCGCCAAAGAACAGGGCGAAGTTCGCCAGCATCGAAATCGCACCCGCGAAGGTGGCCGTCACGGTCATGATCGCGGTATCATGGTTGCGGATATGGGCCAGTTCATGCGCGATGACGCCGGCCAGTTCCTCGCGGCTGAGGCTTTGCATCAGCCCTTTTGTTACCGCCACGGCAGCATTGGCCGGGTTGCGCCCGGTGGCAAAGGCGTTGGGCTGCGGCGTGTCGATCAAATAGACCTTCGGCTCGGGCAGGCCCGCGTTCCGCGCAAGCTGGGCTGTGAGGGCATAAAGCCCGGTGCGGTCATTGGGGGAAACCGGCTGCGCGTTGTGCATCTTGAGCACCATGCGGTCGGAGTTCCACCACGTAAAGGCGTTCATCCCCGCCGCCACCACAAGTGCGATCAGCGCACCGCCCGATCCGCCGATCAGATAGCCCACCCCCATGAAAAGCGCGGTCATCGCCGCCATCAGCATCGCTGTCTTTACATAGCCCATCTTGGTCTCTCGCGGTTGTCCTTTGATAGGAAATATGGGGCAGCTTCCGCGCTGTGCAAGGCAAGTGGCGGCGGGAGAGTTTGGCCCACGGTCCCGCCGCCGGATGCGATGTGCCGTTAGGCCGGGGCCGTTCCTGCGGGGCGGGTGGATCATCCCGCAGAGAACAAGGGGCCCGCTACTGGCTCGCCATCCCCGCCAGCATCGCGGCCATGGCAACGAGATGGACCAGCGTTATCGCCCGATCATTCCAAAGCACCCCGACGATCAGCCAGCCCAGAACTCCCACCACAAAGAGGTAGAGGTTCCAAGGCGTCCAGCCAAAGCCGGTGGCGGCATAGCCAAGGATCTGGATCACCGAAGCCACCCATTTGACCCAGAACGCCAGCTGCGCAGGGGCCGCGCGCGCGATCGCCTCAGACGCCACGGGTCAGCCCGCCGTCGATGCGCCAGTTCTGCCCGGTGACATAGGCGCCGCCTTCGGAGGCGAGCCAGCCGATCAGCGAAGAGACTTCAGCCTCGGTGCCATAGCGCCCCATGGGGATGCGCGCGCGGCGGTCTTCGGTCTCGGGCAGGCTGTCGATAAAACCGGGGAGGACGTTGTTCATGCGGATGTTTTGGCCCGCGTATTGATCGGCATAGAGCTTGGTGAAACCCGCGAGCCCGGCCCGGAAGACGCCTGAGGTGGGGAAAAGCGGGTCCGGCTCAAAGGTGGCAAATGTCGAGATATTGATGATCGCGCCGCCGCCCTGCGCCGCCATGATCCGTGTCACCAGACGGGTGGGGCGGATCACGTTCATCAGGTAGACATCCAGCCCGCCGTGCCAGTCTTCGTCGGTCATCTCTAGGATGTCGCCTTTCGGCCCGTGTCCGGCGGAGTTCACCAGCACATCGACGCGGCCCCAGCGGTCCATCGCGCCATCCACCAACTGGGCCAGCGCCTCTTGCGATTGGTTCGAACCGGTGATGCCAAAGCCGCCCAATTCGGCGCCAAGCGCCTCTCCCTTGCCGGAAGAGGAGAGCACGCCGACCTTAAAGCCATCAGCGGCCAGTTTGCGGGCCGCCCCCGCGCCCATGCCGCTGCCGCCTGCGGTGATCAGGGCTACTTTTTCTGTTGTCATCGGATATACTCCTTATGCTGTGCAGCGATTGCGCTGCGGTGTTATGGTCTTTTAATTAGGCATGGTAGGCCGTGCTGGCCAGCCAGATGCATTGTCGTATGACTGTAGGAATTCTATCGTGCCCACAGACTTTCCACTGCCGCCCCTGAACGGCCTTCGCGCCTTTGCCGCGGCGGGGCGTCATATGAACTTCCGCGCCGCTGCGGATGAATTGGGCGTCACCCAAGGTGCGGTCGCCCAGCAGGTGCGCGGGCTTGAGGATCATCTGGGGCTGCGCCTGTTTCTACGCGAACCGCGCGGCCTTGCCTTTACCGACGAAGGGCGGGCCTATCATGCCTCTGTATCGCGGGCTTTTGAGCAGTTGAGCGAGGCGACGGATGCCCTGCGCAGCGCGCCCGCGCGGGTGACGGTCAGCGTGACACCGACTTTTGCGTCGAAATGGCTGATCCCCCGCTTGTCAGACTTCACCGAAGCCCATCCCGGCATCGACCTGCGCATCACGGCGACGGAGCGGGTGGCGAGCTTTCATGCGGATGGGATCGACCTTGCCGTGCGTCAGGCGCGTCCGCCTTTCGGTGCCAGTCTGCGGGCTGATCTGTTGTTCGCGCAGGAGGTTGTGGCGGTTTGTTCGCCCAGTTTGACGGCTGAGGGCACGCCACTGGATGCGGTAGGTCTGGCGCGACTGACCCTGCTCCACGACACGCATGATCTTTGGCCGCGTTTTGCGCAAGAGGCGTTTGATAGCACCGTAAAACCAGCTCGGAGGCTGCGGTTCAACCAAACAACGCTCAGTCTGGATGCCGCTCTCGCCGGGCAGGGGGTGGCGCTGGCGAGCCGCTTTTTAATACAGCGGGATCTTGAGGCGGGGCGGTTGGTGTGCCCGGTGTCTTATGTGATGGAGGTCGGGCAGGATTTCTATCTGCTTTCCCCGCGCCAAGGGGTTTCAAGTGCTGCGATCATCGTGCGCGATTGGCTTTGCACGGTTGCAAAGCGCGAGGCGGGTTAGTCCGGTTCGCGGGCCTTCAGGTGCAGGAAGCTGCTCTCTCCTGCCAAAATGTAGTGCTGTCTCTCTCCCCCGCGTCCAATGTGCGCTCGGATTGCTCGACCGCGCGGGTGAGGGTGGCGATGTCATCTTCGGTCAGCTGATTGCGCTAACCCCACGCCGAAGACGGCTTTCCCTCGTTGCACTTTCTGTTCAGCGGTCTGTCGAAACCTTTTGGTTTCACGTTTAACACTGTGCCGTTCCAGTCACTGGGTAGAGGCGGAAAATATCATCGCCCATTGGGATGAGGGCGTGGCGCTGGCCTTGCCAGCCCGACCGATCCGGACCAGCGCGGGGCGGTCCTATGGTGGTTTTGTCCGATCATACCGATGCTTCCGATGTGGTGACGCACCTTGCGGCGGTGGTCAGCACCCCCGCGGGGACCGACCGCACGGGGCACGCGCTCCGGGTTCTCCCGGTCTAACGTCGGGGGATCCTGCGATGTGCCGTCAGGAGGCGGCCACCGCATCGGGCCGCCCTTTGAGAGTGGGGAAATCCACGAAAAAGGTCGTGCCCTCACCCTCGGCTGTTTCAAAACGGATCTCGCCGAGGTGCTGATCCACGATGGCTTTGACGATGCTCATGCCCAGCCCATGCCCTTCTTCGACGCGGTAGCTGGACCCGCGGGAAAACCGGTCGAACAGGACCGGTTGCAGTTCCAACGGCAGGCCGCTGCCGTGGTCCTTGACCCAGAACCCGGTGCCATCCTCCGACAGGCCAAGCTGGACCGTGCCCCCTTCGTCAGAGGCTTTGATCGCGTTGGACAACAGATTTGACAACAGCCGCATGAGCCGCCCCTCGTGCAGCCGCAAAAGCGGGGCGGGGGCCTCGGACGGGGTCATTTCCAAACCGACACCGCGCTCTTTGGCGTAGGCGACCAAGGTCTCTGAGGCTTGGGCCAACAATGGCGCCAAGGGGCGCTCTGAAAAGCCCGATTGATCCGGTCTGCGCAGGGTCTCTACATCCAGAATATCCCCCACCATCTGATCGATTGCCCGCGCGTTGCGCAGCGCAAGTTCCAGCAGCTTGCGCTTTTGCGGCGGCAGGTCGCCGGGGCTGACCTCAAGCAAGCGCAGGGCCCCGGTAAGCGCGGTCAGCGGTGTCTTCATCTCGTGGCTGACCGTGGCGATAAGCTGGTCCTTGGCGCGCTCAAATTCGCGCTGTTCGCTGACATCGCGCACCACGCCCAGATAGCCCAGATGCTCGCCGCGATCAGTCTCGACCTTGGCGGTGGCGACTTGGCCTTCGAAGGTCGAGCCATCGGCGCGACGGCAGGCAACGGAAAACGCGCCCTGCGTGCTGGCCGTGCTGGCATTTGACAGCTCTTCGCCTATGCGCTCATAGCTGCCGAGGGTCTCGTAGAGAACGGCCGTCTGCCGCCCCAAAAGCGCGTCGGGGGCATAGCCGAAGAGGGTTTCGACTGCCGGATTCACCAGCGCCACGCGGCGGTTGGGGTCGGCCATGATAATGGCCTCGGGCACGGCATCCACCATCGCCTTGAGCAGCCCACGCTGTTCGCGCAGCGCACGGCGTTCGGATTGCAGGGACAACTCACGGCTCAACCACCGGGCGAGGAAGTGGACGAATTGGGTCTGCGCCTTGCTGAACGGGGCCGGGCGCGGGGCGGTGCCGGAAAAGTTCAACGTCCCAAACAGCGTGTCCCCGGTTTTCAGCGGCGCCCCGATATAGCTTTCCAGACCGAAATTCTCATAACACGGATGGGTCGAAATCTCTTGCTGACCGGCGTGGTGGAAAGAGGTCACATCGGCATTGGCAAGCGTGTGCAGGCAATAGGTGCCATTGATGTCAAAGGTGCTGCCGGGGGCAGGCGCCCAGTCAGGGCCGTGGACATAGACACATTCGTAAACCGGATGATCCACGCGAGAGACGATACCGAGCTCAAGATCAAGTGCCTCTGTGCCCAGTTGCAAGAGCTTGGCGATCTTGTCTTCGACGGAAAGATCAGGCTCGACAGCAAGCATATAGAGTTGCCGCAGCGGATCATCGAAATCCGCCAAGGCGTTGTAAAATTCGTTCATCATTGCCTCTGTCGTGGTCTTTGCACCTGACTTGGCGATAAGGCAGATGCTTCATTCAAGGTATCCCCCTCACGCTCCGCTGCCAATGCCGCAGCGGGTAAATTGGGGCGGGAATGAGGCTTTTCACCCCGGTGATGCAGATAATTGTGGATTATCGGACGGGAAAGGGCGGCCAAGCGCGGCAAGTCCTGCCTCAGGAGGACAGAAACCGGTGACCTTTGCAAAGCGGTGGTCATCGCCGTTTCTATGGCTATGGTACCGCCAACGAGGGTCGCCAAAGGGGAGAGTTGACCATGCGATTGATGCGATACGGTGCGCGTGACGGGGCAAAAACGCCGGTGGTTCTGGATGCGGCAGGGCAGGGGCGGGATGTCAGCAGCCTTGTGCCGGACTTCACGCCCGAGACCATTCCGACATTGCGCAAGATATTGGATGGCGTCGATCTGGAAAGCCTGCCGCTGTTCGAGACCAAAGATCAGCGGATCGCCGCACCGGTCAGCCAGCCGCGCAACATTTGGGGCGTGGGGTTGAACTATTCCGACCATGCGGCGGAATCGGGCATGGACGTGCCGACCGAGCCGATCCTGTTCACCAAGGCCAGCCGCACCTATTGCGGGCCGAATGATCCGCTCCTTTACTCCAAAGAGATGAGCAAACTCGACTGGGAGGTCGAGTTGGGCGTGGTGATCGGCCATACCGCGTTGAACGTCAGCCGTGATCAAGCGCTGGACCATGTGCTGGGCTATTGCGTCGTCAATGACGTGTCGGAACGCGCTTGGCAGGCCGAACGGGGCGGGCAATGGGTCAAGGGGAAGAGCTTTCCCAACTTTTGCCCCACAGGGCCGGTTTTGGTGACGGGCGATGAGGTGGGCGATCCCGGCAAACTGTCGCTCTGGGCCGAGGTTAATGGCGAACGGCTGCAAAACGGCACGACCGAGAAGATGGTTTTTGATGTGGCGACGATCGTTTCCTACATGTCCGAATTCATCCAGCTAGAGCCCGGCGATCTGATCTGCACGGGCACCCCACCGGGCGTGGGCATGGGGTTCAAACCGCCACGCTACCTTAGCCCCGGCGACCGGGTTCGGCTAAGCGTCCAAGGGTTGGGCGAGCAAGAGCAGGTGGTGGAGCGGCTGCCCGTGCGTTGAAGGGGCCAGCCGCCACGGGTGCCACCGGCGAGGGCGATGGTGCGTGACAGGATCGGGTGTCTAGGCGACCTCGGCCTCGCGCGCTTCGGCGGCGGCGACAGCGATGGCGGGGCGCAGGGGCAGGGTCAGCAAAAAGCTGCTGCCCTTGCCCATGATGCTGGTAGCGACAAGGCTGCCGCCATGGGCCGTGGCGATATCGCGTGAAATCGCTAGGCCCAGCCCGGTGCCGCCAAAGCGGCGGGTGGCGGTGGAATCGACCTGATGGAAGGGCTCGAAGACGCGCTCCAACTCGTTCTCCGGGATGCCGATGCCCGAATCCGTCACGCGGAATTCAACCACTTCCCCGCGGATGCGGCAGGTTAGCGAAATGGTGCCTTGGTCCGAGAATTTCGTCGCGTTGCTTAGCAGGTTGATCAACACCTGCTGGATGCGTTTGCCATCCGCCAGCATCACGCCGGTTGCCGATTTCACGTTTAGCTCCAGCCCCTTGTCTTCGATCATCGGGCGTAGCTGATCGGCGGTTGGGGTGACGATATCGTCGATCTGCACTGGTTCCATCGCGATCGAAAGGCTGCCTGCGTCGATCTTGGCAAAATCGAGCACCTCGTTGATCAGGGTCAGCAGGTGATTGCCCGAACGCTCCACTGTTTGCATGATATCGCCCAGTTTGCCCATCGTGGCGGACAGTTTGGGCGCCAGTGTTTCGCGGGTCTTGGGGTCCGCCTCGATAGCGGTGCAAAGGTCGCGCGCTGCCGGGGTGCGGTCGAAATGCCGCGCAAGGCGGACATGGCCCAAGATGACCGTCAGCGGCGTGCGCAACTCATGGCTCAGCACGCCCATGAAGTCGGTCTTGGCCTTGTTCGCGTCTTCGGCGGTCAGCAGCGCCTTTTTCAGATCGGTCACGTCAATGCGCAAACCCACGACGCTGCCGTCCTCCATCCGCCGGTCCGAGGTGCGGATGATGCGGCCATCGGGCATGCGCTGTTCGGTTTCAAAAGCGCCGTTCTCACGTTTTTCCAACCAGACGCGAATCCACTCTTCTTCCTTGCCGATGGCATCGGGCACGATCCCCCGGCGGATGCTGTCACGGACAATCTTTTCATAGGATGATCCGGGCTTTACCACCTCGCTATAGTCGTGGATTTCGCGGTATTTTTCATTGCAAAGCACCAAGATGCCCTTGGCGTCATACATGACAAAACCATGGTCCAAAGCCTCGACGCCCGTGCGCAGACGTTCTTCGGCGAGTTTGCGGTTCTCGGCCAAGCCGATGATATACCAGGCAAAAATGGTGACCCCTAGGGCGCCTTGCAGACGCAAAATCCAGTTCAGCCAGAAGTCGGGACGATGCTCTGGCCAGCCGCCTTTGACGGTTGCGGCTAATTGCCAAGCACCGAAAGCAAAGTTGAAGTCGAGCTCGATGGGGTCGATCAAAGTCAACTCGGGGTCGCCGATGATCGTCTGTTCGATCTCTCCCTCGGGGGTCAGCTCGCGGATGGCCAGATCGTATTTTTCGGTCAGTTCGGGGATGCGCAGCTGCGTGACAAGCGCGTCGTAATCCACAACCATGGAGAGGATGCCCCAAGGTTCGTTCGGGGCGGCGGTGCTGGTTGAATCAAAGATCGGATGCCGCAGGATCAGCCCGCGCCCACCTTGCACCAGATCAACCGGGCCGGTCACCAGCCCTTCGCCGGTCCGCAGGGCCTCTTCGACCTTGGGCAGTTGCGCCGCGTTTTGGCGGTAGTCCAGCCCCAGCACGCCGCGATTGGCCTCATAGGGGTGGACGATTGTCACGACGAGGTCGGGGGCCACGGCGAGGTTAATCACATCCGGGTTCTCGGCCATGAACTCGGCCGCGCGGGCGCTAAATTCGGACTGGGTGATCGTGGGGTTCTCGCTGATGACCGTGGCCAACTCACGCAGCTTCAGGATCTGGTCAAAGATATCCGCGCGGATTTGTTCGCGGACTTCGATCAGCTCTAAGGTGGTATCAAGCTCCAGATTCTGCATGTAGGTCTGATAAGACAGGGTCTCGATCCGGTGGCCAAAGCCCAGAACAACGCCGCACAACACGACCAGAACGATAATCCGTTTCGCACGCTGAGACAGCGCATTTCTCATTTTTTCCATGCCGGCTTTGCCCAAATCGGTCTCTGTCCTCCGCGCTCCGGCCTTCTTAGTGCCGAATACGCCCTTGGGGTATTAGACTGCAGGGGGCTTTGTTGACGCAAGGAAAATACCCGGATGCAGACAAATGCTGGGCAACAGCGTCAAATTTGCAAGTGACGCCCTTTATCCTTGGGGCGATTGACCCAGCAATTCAACCAAAACGCGGTGCAAAAGGGCGATATCCTGAGGGTTGGACATATTGGGCGCGTGGCCGCAGTCGGGGAATTCGCTCATCCCGGGCCGCGGGCCGCTTTGGGTCATGCGCTCTGCGGCCTCGGGCAGCAACAGGTCCGACCGGGCGCCGCGCAAAAGATGCGTGGGCGTGGTGGTCCGGTCCCAACGGTCCCAAGTGGAAAGCTCATGGGCTGAGGCGGTGAACTGCACGGTGATGCGCGGATCATAATGCAGGGTCAGCCGTCCGTCCCCCCGGCGGCGCAGCGAAGACCGCGCCATGCGCTGCCAATAGGCATCGGCCGCCGGGCCGAAGGGGGCATAGGTCTGGCGCAGCCACGCTTCACCTTCAGCAAAGCTGCCAAAGTCCGGCAGGCTGCCCACATAGGAGAGGATCCGGTTCACCGCCGTCGCGGGCAGTTCGGGGCTGATGTCGTTCACCACCAAGGCGCTGACCCGCGCGGTCTCGGGGCCCGAGGCCATGTGCATCCCGATCATGCCGCCCAAAGAGGTGCCAAACCACGCGGCGCGGTCAATCTGGAGGTGATCCAACACCCCTGTCGCGATGCGCGCATAATGTTCGACCGAATACTCCGCCTCAGGGTTGGCCGCCCAGCTTGACCGGCCCCGCCCGATCATATCGGGGCAGAGCACGTGGAAATCCTGCGACAAGGTCGCGGCCACCTCGTCAAAGTCGCGCCCGGTGCGGGCGAGACCGTGCAGCATCATCAAGGTAGGGCTTTTGGGATCGCCCAATTCGGTGACATGGATTTCATGGCCCATGACGGGGATGAAATGGAAACGGGGGGAGGTCATCCGCGCGCGCCTTTCTGTATCAGGTTCAGCGCGCGGTTGATGCTGCCATCCGCGCCGTCGGTGAATTGCGACAGCGGCGGCCTCCGCACCTGTGCGACCGGGGCCAGCTTGGTCATGGAACGGCGGCGATCCATCTGCGTGTCTTCATGGTATCCTCCCTAAACGGGCCAGCGCCATGTTGCGCCGTCTCCCCCCGTCGACTAGCTTAAGTTTTCAGCATCCGAAAAAGAAATAAACGGAGCAAGATGGTGGAAATACGTACCGATGATTGCTTCGAGACGGGGCGCTTTGCAGAGCTTGCCTTTGTGCATGCGCCCATCGGGCTGGTGGTGACCGAGAACCGCTACATCCGCGATTGCAACAATGCCTTTGCGCAGATGTTCGGCTATGCGCGCGCCGACCTGCGCGACCAGCTTTTCGCCATTCTCTACCCCTCGGATGAAGAGTTCGTAAACATCCGCGACCGTGGCGTGGACCAGTTGCGCAAGACCAACACCTATTGGGACGAACGCATCATGGCACGGCGCGATGGCAGCCTGTTTTGGTGCCGTGTGCGGGGCCATTCCTTTACGCCCGAACGCCCGCTCGACCGCGCGGTCTGGAGCTTTGCCGATCTCTCCGCCGAGCGGCCCTACCTGCCGCTTACCCGGCGCGAGCGGGAAATCCTGAGCCATCTGGCAGAGGGGCTGACCAGCAAGCAAATTGCGCTCAACCTCGATATTTCGCACCGGACGGTTGAAGTGTACCGCGCGAAACTGCTCAAGAAATTCGGCGTCAGCAATACCTCTGGCCTGTTTCATTCGCTGGGCGGCATCGACAGCGATCATGTGGTGTCCAACAGTTCTAAGTGACGCGCGGCGCTCAGCCCGCATCACTCTGCCGGTCGGCCTGTTTTGACTGCGTCGGGGGTGGGGCCGCCGCGTGGGACTGATCCTCATCGTCGGGTTCTTGGGTTTTCTCGGCAGCCTCGGCCATGGCATCGGCCTGAGCATAGAGACTGCGGATCTCCATCAGGTCGGCTTTGGTTGGCGCCTTGCTCTGTTTCGTTGTTCCCTCAGAGGGGGGCGAGTCTGGGGTTTCACTATCTGTCACTGGCTAATCCGAATATTGAGCTTAAATCTCACGGCCAATCCCGTGGTGGGGCCTAGAGTACCGAAGGCAAATTTCGACGCCAATTGGGCAAAGCCCCAGCCAAATCAGGGTTATCCCCTACAGGGGCGAACAAGGTGCTGAAATTGGGGCAGATATTTTCACGATATCATTTCAGGCGGTCGTATATGCATCCGAAGACATGGTTAATGACCGCCTGTCAGGGTTTCCCCCAATAGACAGAGCGGCGGAAAAAGCCGAGGTTTCAACGGAAAGTAGAGGTGCGCATGAGTTTGGTCGCGGCGTTCACATTGATTGCGCTGTGCGGAATCGTCTTGTCCGGCGTGATGATCGCAAAGCAGGTTGGCGACGCGGTCAACCGGTTTGGCGTGGCTGGCGCGATCGCGGTTTTGTCGATGTATATCGCCGTGGTGCTGGCGTCTGCGCCGCGCGGCGGGGCCTATAGCGACCCGGTCGAACTGGTCTTTGCGGTCGCCTCGTTTGCCGTTCTGGTGGCGCAGGTTTGGCGCGTAATGCGCAACCGACGCAAGCTTCAGGGCAGCGCCAATTCCGATGAGACCCGCAGGAAACTGCCCGATTTACTGAACGATGTGCCGGTACAGGCGGCCTTTCTGACACCGGATATGACCTATGCCTTCGTCAATGATGCCTATAGCGCCTCCTTTGGGAAATCCGCCGATGAGATCGTGGGCAAACACCTGTCGCAGATTATCCCGCCGGACCTGCTGGAGGAGGTGTCGGACAACCTCGAAAAGGCGCTGGCCGGGCGGCAGGTCACATGGCGTTTCGATTTCTCGCGCCCGGTTCTGGCCCGCTCCCAAGGAGCGGCGATCTATCAGCCCCTGTCCGACCGGGGGCAGGTGGTGGGGGTGCTGGTGATGATAATGGACCGTTCCGCCTCGCAGGACGCGGTGCATGACGCAGAGGTCAGCGCGGCGAAACACGCGCTCGCGGCTGAGGTGGCGGGGGTGGGCTATCTAGAATGGGATCAAGAAGGCGCGCTGGTTGATGTCTCTCCCGAGGTGGAGGCGCTCTTGGGCCGCGATGCGCAGCGCCTGCGCGAGATGTGGCAGCAGGGCCAAAGCTTTGTCGAGCCGCGCAGCCGCGCCACGATCCGCAACAACCTGCATATGGCTGGCAGCCGCCCGCGCGACGTGGTCGAGAATGTAAAGTTTCTGGCCGCCAACGGTCGCCAAATCGAAGCGCGCACCTGCATTCGCCGCCTGAAACGGGGGCGTCAGGTGCATCTTTTGGCCGCGATCCAAGATGTCACGGATCAGCAGAACGTCCTCACCGATCTGGTCGAAAGCGAAACCCGGTTTCGCGATTTCACCGAAAGCGCGACCGATTGGGTCTGGGAGATGGACGCCGATGGACGGTTCACCTTCCTGTCCGGCGGGGGCCGTCAAACCGATGCGGAAACCCCGATTTTCGCTCTGGGCAAGACCCTCGCCGAGGCCGATCTGGCGCAAGACCAAGGCGATTTCGACCAGCTTCAGCAAAGGTTGGCCGCCCGGGCACCGTTCCGGGATTTGCGGTTGGTTCTGCCCCTCGGGGATGGGCGGGCGCGGCAAATCGACATGTCGGGCAAACCCTTTTTTGACAGCCAGGCCCAACTGGCAGGCTATCGCGGCACCTGTTTCGACATGACCGAAATCGCCATGGCCGAGACTGAGCGCAAAAGCGCGCTGGAGGCGCTGGCGCTGGCTTTTGAGACCATCTCGACCATGGTGGCGCTTTTCGACAGCAACGACCGCTTGGTCTATTGCAACGAGGAATACCGCGCGACCTACGCCGGGATGGACGGCGACATCATCGGAAAGCACTTTGATGAGTTGCTCGCGCATTTCACGCGGACCGGCACACTGGCCACGACCGCCGAAGGCAAGGTCCGCTGGAGCGAGCAGCGGCGCGATCGGCGCAACACCCCGGCCAAGTTCTTTCGCGCGCGGTCTTCCAAGGGGCGCTGGTTGGAGGTGACGGATTACCCCGTGGCCGCAGGCGGGCTTTTGACCATCGCATCCGACATCACCGAAAAGGTCGAGCGCGAAGAGCGGTTGCACCGCCATGAAACGGCGCTGCAACTGCTCAACCGGCGCGAGACATTGGGCCAGATGACCGCTGCCATCGCCCATGAATTGAACCAGCCTTTAGCGGCTATTCACAATTTTGCCGCAGGCTGTGTGTTGCGGGCCAAGAACGACCAGCTTGAGAGAGAGGATATGATTGCCGTGCTTAATAATATGCAAAGCCAATCGGAACGGGCCAGCGCCATCCTGCGGTCCATGTCGAACTATCTGCACAGTGACGATGCCGACCGCCATGCGGTGCGCTTCGAAGATATCCTGCGCTCGGTGCAACTGTTGATCCAGCCGGAAAGCTCGGCCACCGGCGTCGCCGTGGAGATCGACGATCAATGTGGGGAGGTCGAGTTGACCTGCGCCCGGATCGAGATTGAGCAGCTTTTGATCAACCTGATCAAGAACGGCATTGATGCCTGCCGGGAAGCGGGTCGCCCTGATGCCGAAGTTTCGGTTTCTGCGCGGTGCGAGGCGGAGGAGATCGTGATCGACGTGGCCGATGCGGGCCGCGGATTTGCCCCGGACATGCCTGCGCAGACGGCCTTCAGCGCCTTCCGCTCGACCAAGGACAAGGGGCTTGGCGTGGGGCTGGCGATTTGCGAAACGATCGTTCTGTCGCATGGCGGGACAATCGCCGTGACGAAATCCGATGCAGAGGGGGCCTGCCTGAGCGTGCGTCTGCCACTGGAGGTGCAAAAGTAAAATGTCAGAAAACGGGATCGTTTGCGTCGTTGATGATGACGCCGCGGTGCGGGAGTCTCTGGTGTGGTTGCTGGGGTCTGTCGGGCTGCGCGCGATTCCATTTGCATCGGCGGCCGCGTTCCTCGACAGCTATGAGGACAGTGGCAACTGCTGCCTCGTCAGCGATGTGCGGATGCCGGGGATGAGCGGGCTGGAACTGCAAAAGGCGCTGAATGCGCGGGGGATCAAAGTGCCGCTGATCTTGATGACGGCCTTCGGCGATGTCTCTACCGCCGTGACGGCGATGAAGGCAGGCGCGGTGGATTTCATCGAAAAACCCTTCAACAACCAGAACATGCTCGACCTCATCAACACCGCCCTTCAGGCCGATGCCGCGCGGCGCAAGGGCGAAGAGGCCGAGGTAGAGAATGCGCAGCTGCTGGCCCGGCTCACCCCGCAAGAGCATCGGGTTTTTGAACGGGTGGTGGCGGGGCTCTCGAACCGTGAGATCGGCAGTGAGATGGACATCTCCATCAAAACGGTTGAGGTGCACCGCGCGCGGGTGATGCGCAAGCTTGAGGCGAATTCGGTCGCGGAACTGGTGCGCTTTCATATTCACAATGCGCCGCCCGCCTCAGCCGAAGACAGCGAGCGCGCGTAAAAAGCCCCGGCAGTGCAGGACCACCGGGGCAGGCTGCCCAGCCCCGGCGAGGGTTAAGGGCTGGGGTTTCCCGGCGGCATGAGGGGCGCCGGGAAGGCATGGATCACGCCGGCTTGGGTTCCAGCGTGCCCACGGTCACGTCGAGGGTCTGCTCAGCTCCTTTGCGCAGCACGACAACCTCTGCCGCCGTCTCAGGCGTGGTGGTTGCCACCGCGCGGGTCAGGTCGCGCAGATCGTCCACCTCTGTGTCGCCAAAGGACAGGATGATATCACCCTTCTTAAGGCCCGCTTTGGCGGCGGGGCTGTCCTCGGAAACCGCTTCGATCACCGCGCCGCGCGGCTCGTCATAGCCCAGCACATTGGCGACCTCGGGGGTCATCTGCCGGATTTGCACACCCAGCCAGCCACGCTCGACCAAGCCGTCATCGGCCAGATCGGCCACGATGGTCTGCACGAGGTCAGAAGGCACCGAGAAGCCGATCCCGACAGAGCCGCCACCCGGCGACAGGATCGCGGTGTTCACACCCACAACTTCGCCATCGTTGTTAAACAGCGGCCCGCCGGAGTTGCCGCGGTTGATCGCCGCGTCGGTCTGGATGAAATCATCGAACGGCCCGGCCTGAATGTCACGCGACAGGGCCGAAATGATGCCCGAAGTCACGGTGCCGCCAAGACCAAAGGGGTTGCCCACGGCCACGACTTCATCGCCGACGCGCAGGGTCTTGGAGGTGCCGAAATCCACTTTGGGCAGGTCCACATCCACGGCGACCTTTAGCAGCGCGATGTCGGTCATCGCGTCGCTGCCCACGACCTCGGCGTCAAAGCTGCGGCCATCGGCGAGCTTCACGGTTACCGTCTCGGCGCCTGCGACGACGTGGTGGTTTGTCA
>Ga0208315_1000861_pt1 | contig 18051 bp, 15 predicted proteins | sample MalvireepMed_215_FD_184239 | JGI IMG/M metagenome (GOLD analysis project Ga0208315, IMG submission 184239) | Marine viral communities from the Global Malaspina Expedition - Malaspina viral metaG DeepMed_215 (SPAdes) (version 2) | ecosystem: Environmental > Aquatic > Marine > Oceanic | place... | reverse complement strand
GCCAAACCGGTTCCAGTAGGGGACGTGAGCATCCCCGGATGTGCTCTCACCAGCGGAATTAGAAGTGCCGCTAATTATCGTTATGTAAAGTAAAAGCTGCTGAGTTGTAGATCCTGCGAACTCGACACCTCCACCGAATCGCCCCTCGCCCACATTGCCCAACAGCCCACGTGACCTGCACACCCTCAGGTGCCAGGCTGTCGCTTGAGCCCTTGGTGCGCCTTGGCCGCTGGGCCATAGCGAAGCGTCGGGCAACCCTGCCACCAGCGACCTCTTGCCGAGTTTCGCATTAAGTGCGATAATTTCGCACATATCGCGAACCATTATTGGACGGTGCGAGATGTCGAAGCAGGATCTGCCTCCGGGATCGGCGCGGCTGCAGCTGGCCGACGGTATCGCTGTCCTGCGGCCGGAAACCGCAGTGTTCGAGGCGATGGTCACCGGATGGTCCCACCAACAAATGGCACGGAACCTCTCTGCCGGCACGATCTCGGCGCAGGTAGCAACGATCCGGCGGTTCCAGGACTTCTGTGAGGTCGAGGGACCGTGGGCCTGGACGCCCGCGATGGCCGATGACTGGATCACCGAACTGCGCGGGATCCACGGCCTCGCACACAGCACGATCCTGAGTTACCAGGGTGCGCTGCGGCACTTCATGGACTACCTGCTCGACCCGGCCTACGAGTGGGCCCAGCAATGCCAGGACCGGTTCGCCACCCATCCCGTACAGATCATCACCGAGGCCAACTCGGCCCGCCACGCACACGAGAGCCCCGGCGACCCGCGCAAACGCGCGTACAGCACCGACGAGCTGCAGGACCTGTGCGATACCGCAGACGCGCAGGTCACCCACCGCTTTCAGGTCGGCGCGAAAGGGGCGATGGTGGCGCTGCGCACCGCGACGATCACCAAGGTCGCCTACGCCTGGGGCCTACGGCGCAACGAAGTGCGCATGCTGGACCTGACCGACTTCGGACCAAACCCGCGTGCACGGCAGTTCGGCCGCTTCGGGGTCTGCTACGTCCGCTACGGCAAGCCCAGCAAAGGATCCCCCACCAAACGGCGCGGCGTCCTGACCGTCCCGGAGACCGCATGGGTGATCGACTGCCTCGAGCAGTGGATCGACCAGGGACGCCCAGGCTTTGACCAGGCCACCGGGACAGCATTGTTTCCGACCGAGCGATCCGATCGGATCTCGAACGGGGCACTGTCCCACAGCTTCTCAGAACTCTGTGACACAGCCGGCCTGACCGACCCCGGACTGGACTTTCACTCCCTGCGCCGCAGCTACGTCACGCTGCTGGTCGAGTGCGGCTACGACACCCGCTTCATCCAAGAGCAGGTCGGACACGAGTACGCCTCGACCACCTCGCTCTACACCTTCGTCTCCCCCGACTACCGCAGCCGCGTCGTGGCCGCCGCGCTCCGCGCCGCAGCCGGCCACCTGCCCGAAAGGACCAACAGGACATGAAGCACCGGATCGCCTACCAGTGGCGACTACGCCAAATCATGACCGACCGAGACATGCACAACCTGTCCGACCTGATCACCCCGCTGCACGAGGTCGGCATCGAACTCTCCGCCTCCCAGCTCTACCGACTCCTCGGACGCACCCCGGACCGGCTGCCCCTGACCCTGCTCGGCGCCCTGTGCCACGTCCTGGACTGCACCGTCGAGGACCTCTGCGGCTTCCGCGTCGACACCGCCCCCTCACGACGCACCGCCACGGCCACGGACGTCTCCCCCGCAGCTGATGGTCCGCTGCGGCCGAAGCGGGCTCATATTCACCGACCCGGCCCACCGGACTAGACAATCCGCGGCGGCGAGCACATGGCTGACACATCGAAGTACCACTGCACACGGTGCCACGACGAGCGGCAGCATCGCGGCGTGCGCTGGCCCGAGGGCTTCGTCTGCCGCCGCTGCTACCAACAGGCCACCCGCCGACGCGGGACCTGCCCCAGCTGCCAGCGCCCAGACCGGCTCCTACCCGGCCTGGACGACACCCAGGCCATCTGCACCGACTGCGCCGGAATCGACGACCCCCGGCTGACCTGCACCCGCTGCGGCGACCAAGACGAACCCCACCGCCGAGGACTCTGCGCCCGATGCTGCCTCACCGACGACCTGACCGCCCTGCTCACCACCGCCGACACCGGCCACATTTCCACCGAGCTGCAGCCCCTACTCGATGCGCTGACCAGCCAAGACCACCCGCGAAGTGCACTCATCTGGCTACGCAACCCCGACGTTCGCCAGCTCCTGGACGGGTTCGCGCAACACCGCTTGACCATCAGTCACGACACCTTCGCCCACTACCCCGCCGAACGCACCGCACGCCATCTCCGGGACCTGTTCATCAGCTGCGGAATCCTCGCACCCTACGACCGCAACCTCGACCGCTTCACCAGCTGGCTCAAAAAGAAGCTCGCCTCCACACCAATTCACCAATCGCAGCAGGTCATCACCGGATTCGCCACCTGGCATCACCTGCGCAAACTCCGCGCCCGCTCCCAGCGCCAACCCCTGGAGAACGGGCCGATCGCCAACGCCAAGCAGGAGATCACCGCCGCGATCGACTTCACCAACTGGCTCTACACCCGTAACACGCCACTGGCGCAAGCGACACAATCCGACATCGACGCCTGGCTCGCCACCGGGCCGACCACCCGCAGCATCGCCAGAATGTTCGTCAGATGGTGCATCACGCATCAACACATAACCGCCCACCTGGAGTTCCCCTACCGACGTGCTCGAACCCACCCCATGACCAGCGACGATGAGCGCTACGCCCGATTGACGACGATCCTGGGACACCGTGACACCCCGGTGTGGGTTAAAGCCGCCACCGTCCTGCTGCTGATCTGCGCGCAACCAGTTTCGCGCATCGCCGCCATCAAACTGGACGCACTGCGGACCGACGACAGCGGCAGCCTGTGGATCCGATTCGCCGACGCCGAGGTAGAACTCCCACCTCCTCTCGCCGACCCCGTGACTGAGCTCATCGCACAGCGGCCCAACATGAACACCGCCGCCAACCAGACATCCCAATGGCTATTTCCCGGAGTCACTGCAGGCCATCACATCAACCCGCAGACCCTGATGGGAAAGCTCCGCGCCAACGGAATCGACCTCCAAGGCGCACGCAACAGCGCGATGCGCGAACTGGTCCGCGCCATTCCTCCAGCGATCGCGGCAACCCAATTCGGATACAGAGCTCAGACAACCGAGCGACACGCATTCATCAGCGGTACCAACTGGAGCGCCTACCCCGAACTCCGCCAGGAACCCGACACCACAGAACCCGGCACCTGACCAGTAGTAGTCTGCGTATTGCGTCGGATGAATCATTCGCCGAGCCTCCAGCGGTCCCCTCGGGCGCAATTCGAGATACAGCCCCCCCAAGGGGCAGACCGCCTCGGACGACCTGACCACTCGGGTTCGGCACGGACGCCGGGGTACAGCTGGCCTAACCGTTCATCCTGCATAAATCATCACTCCGTCCCTTCGCCCTGCCTCTGACCAGCACTCTCAACCCGAACAGTCGGCTCTCATCCAAGCCCCACGACAGACGAGGGCTCCATCCTGGAGAAACACCTGCCCAGTCGTTATCGACGTCAGTAACGACCGGCCAGTAGTCTCGCCATGGTGGGAGCTACCGACCCGGAACGTATAGGTGCCTTTATTCGTTCGCTTGAGCTCGACGAGACGATGATCGGCCCTACCATCGAGAGGGTTCGGCAAGAGCTCGAATCTTATCGGGCCACCGCCGATACCGAACTTGAGGACAGCGTTCGACGAAATCTTCGGCTGTCCGTGCAGACGCTACGCAAACGCGAGGTCCCCTCGCCTGGCGATATATGGGAGGCCGAAACGGCTACCTTGCAGAGACTTCAGGCCGGGTTGCCGATCGAAGATATCTTGGCAGGGTTTCGCGTCTCCATGACGGGGATCCTCGATAGGGCTGTTGTGCTCGCTGAGGAGTGCGGCCTTCCAGAGCGGGACATCGTGTGGATGACTGGTCTGTTGTGGAAGCTGAGCGATGCATTCTCTGCACGAGCGGCAGTTGCCTATCGCACCCATGGTCTCGAGGTGGCCCTCGCCGAGCGGCGACGGCGAGACTCGTGGCTTCACGACCTTCTAACTGGGAGCCTGTCGGCTGCGCAGATCGACCAGGGCGCAGTCATGTATCACCTGCCCCGCGACATGACCTATCGAGCTTTTTGCACCTCTGCACACCCAGTGCACGAACTCGAAGCAATTCGCAGCCGACTTGCCAGTGACCGCGAGGAGTTGATCTTGCCGTCCGAAGGCCGGCTCATCGGCCTTCTTCGCGAAGCACCCACCGACTTTCCCCTCGGAACGCTGGCATTAGGGCCTCCCCGCGCACTAAGCGAGGCAATGAAGTCTTTCACTGTGGCCGAGGACGTTCTTGCTGCCGCTGAGGGGACTATCGAGAGCGGCGTGGTCACTGTTGACTCACTCGGGTGGCGGATGGCCGTATCCCGCATTCCAGCCACCCTGGAAGTTCTGCGAGAGCGGTATCTCGAACCCCTCGATGTGTCGGGAGCTCTCAAAGAGCTGATTCCCGAGGCCCTTGAGGCCTACCTCGCTCACGGTCGCAGCATTCCTAAGGCAGCTGAATCGCTGTACATCCACGTCAACACCTTGCGGTACCGACTGTCCAGGTTCGAGGAAGTGACGGGCTGTTCGTTGGAATCTACGGATACCATCGTCGAGCTCGCGCTCCTACTCTACCGCAAGCCCAGGCTTTCGTAGCTGGATACGAGATCCGTAGAGCGCGGTTGGTACTGCACACGTAGCTTTCGTGTGATTTGAGTCTCAGACTTGTGGCATCCCGCGACGTTTTCCCTCCGGGGACCGTCTGCCTATGAGATTGGAGCCGCTGTGTCAACTGTTCAAGGTCGGCAGGCGCACCCACCTACCGATCCAGGATCTCCGGCCAAGGGGCCGGACGCAAGAAGGTTCCACTTCAGGCAGCTTCTCGCTGCTTCGGTGGGGCACACGCTGGAGTGGTTCGACTGGTACGTGTACGCGATGCTCGTGGTGTACTTTTCACCGCAGTTCTTCCCTGAGACCGACAACACCCTCGTACCTCTGCTTGGCGCGATGGCGATCTTCGCCGTGGGCTTCTTTGCACGCCCAATGGGCGGACTGGTGATCGGCATGCTGGCCGACAGGTTCGGTCGAAAAGCAACGCTCAGCGCAACGATCATTGGAATGGGTGTGGGCAGCCTCATGATCGGCCTTGCGCCCACTTATGCCCAGGTGGGAGTCCTCGCTCCGGCCATACTGGTCATTGCCCGACTCCTGCAGGGCGCCTCGGCCGGCGGTGAGTACGCTGCTGGATCGGCATTTCTTATCGAATCCGCACCGCAGGGGCGGCGTGGGTTCTTTTCCAGCTTCTTCTACATTGCTGCCACCGTCGCCAATCTCACTGCGATCGTGGTCGCCGCAGTCCTTGCCAACACTCTGTCGACCGAGGACATGGAGAGCTGGGGCTGGCGACTCCCGTTTATCGCCGGAGCCCTTGCCACGATCGGTGGCTACCTGATCCGGCGCCACGCCTCCGAGACGTTGGAGGAAGCTCCAGCGGGAGAGACCCGCAAGAAGGTCGGGATGTTTGACTTCTTCCGCGAGCACCCGAAACAAGCGCTCCAGGTCTTTGGCCTTACTGCCGCCCCGGCACTTGTGTTCTATATCTGGAGCTCTTTCCTGCCCACGTACGCCAGCATCACCGTCGATCTCGACGTGAAGATCGGGCTGGTCACCGGCTCCATCTCTCTGGCCGTGTTCCTGGTGCTCCAACCATTGTTTGGGCTGTTGTCTGACAAGGTCGGCCGCAAACCCCTGCTCATCGTGTTCGGCCTATTCTTCGTCTTCGGCACCGTGCCGCTGCTCAACAGCCTGACGGGAAGCTTCACAAGCCTGCTGATCGTCCAAATGACCGGACTAGTGTTCATCGCCTTGTGGTCCAGCATCTCGTCGGCTATCGCCTCCGAGCTCTTCCCCGCTCGATTGAGGGGCTCGGGCATCGGGTTCCCGTATGCCCTAGCCGTTGCTCTCTTTGGTGGCACCGGACCGTACATCGCCACTTGGCTGGTCGATATCAACCGGATCGAACTGTTCGGCTGGTACGTCACCGTCGTTGCTGTCATCAGCACGGTCGTGTTCCTCCGGCTGCCCGAAACTGCCCACAAGCCACTGCAGTGACCGATCGGCACCCCGTCTTGACATCACATAGCGACATGCCCTGGAGGGCCCCATGAGCAATAACGTCTGGATAGTCGGAATCGGTATGACCACCTTCGGCAAGCACACTGACTCGAGCGTTCACGACCTCGCTGGCAGCGCCATCACCGACGCCCTCGACGACGCCGGGCTGGGCCCGTGCGCAGTCGATGCCGCCTTCTACGGCACCGCCACCCACGGCCCCCTCGAAGGCCAGGCCATGATCTCCGGCGAGATCGCCCTGCGTGAACTGGGAATTCAACGGATTCCGGTGTTCAACGTCGAGAACGCCTGCGCCACAGGCGCCTCTGCCTTCGCTCTCGCCACCGCGTACATCAAAGCTGGAGAAGCCGATGTAGTACTCGCTGCAGGGGCTGAAAAGATGAATGTCGGGGATCCCGAGCTCACGATGTCCGTGTTCGACATGGGCTACGACGTGGCCAGACCCAAAGCTCTTCAGACAACCCTCGATGCGCTGGGTGGGGAAATCGACGAACCCGACCTCGGCAAGCGCTCCATTTTCATGGACATCTACGCCGCAATGGCGCGTAGTCACATGCGCCAACACGGAACCACACAAGAACAAATCGCCGCCGTTGCCGCTAAGAACCACGCTCATTCCATAGAAAATGAGCGTGCTCACTATCGCAAGGCTCTGACCGTGGACGAGGTGCTCCAAGCGCGACCGCTGTCCTTTCCTCTGACCGTGCCCATGTGCGCTCCTGTGACCGATGGGGCCGCCGCGGTCATTGTCTGCAGCGACGCAGGACTGTCGAAACTGTCCGACGCACGGCCGGTTCAGGTGTTGGCCTCAGTTGTGGGCACCGGTTCAGACCGTGACATCACCACATTCGACGGCCATCTCAGCCAGGGCATCGCGGATCTTGCCTACAAGCGTGCAAGGATCACTCCCGACCAGGTGGACGTCGCGGAGGTGCACGACGCTACCGCCTTTGCAGAGATCCTCCAGACCGAGATGCTCGGGCTGGTAGCACCGGGTGAAGGCGGGGCGGCAGCAGCCAACGGGGAGACCACCCTCGGAGGACGAATACCGGTCAATCCATCCGGTGGACTGGAATCCAAGGGCCATCCCATTGGGGCCAGCGGCCTGGCTCAGATCTTTGAACTCACCCAGCAACTGCGCGGTGAGTGCGGGCCCCGCCAGGTGGCCGGAGCCCGCATTGCCTTGGCTGAGAACGGCGGGGGTTTCCATCGTGGCGAGGAAGCAGTCACGGCAATCACGATCCTCAAGGGAGCTCAGTAGCGATGGCGGCAATCGACTTCTTCGACCGCGGCTGGTCAATTAGTCCTTCGAAGGTCGCCTACCGCAGCGCAGACGAAGTGTGGACCTATGAGGATGCGGGCCGACTCTCCTGCCGTATCGCCAACAGGCTGCTCGCTGAGCCCGGTGAGGGTAAGACCACGGTGGCGATTCTTTCGCCCAACTCGCCTAAGGCGTGGATCTGCGTGCTTGGTACGTGGCGAGCGGACTGCCCCTGGGTCCCCTTAAATCCCGGGAACCCTCCCGCGGAGAACGCCGCACTGATTACGCGTTTCGGCGTGGATGTCCTCATCTACCATCCCCAGCTGGCAGGCATGGTCGATGAGATCAAGGAGATCAGCGGCTGCGTCGCTCCGCGGATGATCGGGTTGGGGCCCGGCGCCACGGATCCCGACTTGGATGCGTGGACCGCAGACGCCCCGGACTCCGTCCCGGATCTCATCCATGACCCCGAAGCTGTGGTGATGCTTTCTCCCACAGGAGGGACCACTGGCGAGCCGAAGGGGGTGATGAACACCAACCGGAACATCGGCGTGATGGTCGCCCACCAGATGATGGCTCTGCAATACGAGCGCGAGGGGGAGGCGATCAATCTCGCCGCAGCACCTATGACGCACACCGCCGGCATGTTCAGTCTGCAAACCACTGCCCGTGGTGGCACCGTGGTCGTTGTAGACCGAGCGACGCCTGACGTCATTCTGCCGGCGATCCAGGATGACCGGATCACTGAGCTATTCCTGCCGCCCACCGTGGTTTATCGCCTGCTCGAGGTGCTCGCCCAGAAACACTTCGATACCTCCTCGCTGCGCTATCTGATGTACGCTGCCGCGCCCATGTCGGTGGAGAAACTCAAAGAGGGGATCGACCGATTGGGCCCGGTGTTTATCGAGTGCTATGGACAGATGGAAGCCCCGGCAGCCATCTCGTTCCTGCGCCCGATAGAACACATGGATGGAGATCAGCCGGCTACCGATGCCAGGCTCGCGTCGTGCGGTCGCCCGTACCCCCTCGTCCAAGTCCAGATCAAGGATCCAGCAAGTGGGGCGACGCTGAAGCCAGGGGAAACAGGCGAAATCTGCGTATCGGGCGATCTGCTCATGAAGGGCTATTTCAAGGACCCCGACAAGACAGCAGAGACAATCGTCGACGGCTGGCTACACACCGGCGACTTAGGGCATATCGACGATCAGGGATACCTCTATCTCACCGATCGCAAAAAAGACCTCATCATCAGTGGCGGCTTCAATGTCTATCCAGGAGAGGTCGAGCAGGTCGTTTGGGGGCATCCGTCCGTGTCGGACTGCGCGGTGGTGGGCGCCCCCGACCCCGATTGGGGCGAGAGAGTAACCGCAGTCGTTGAGCTTAAGCCAGGATACGACGTCACCTCAGCAGAACTGCGCGAGCTCTGCCGCACAAAACTGGGCCCAGTCCGCGCCCCGAAAGATTTCGTCTTCGTGGATCATCTGCCGCGCAGCGCGAACGGGAAGGTGCTCAAAAAGGACGTCCGAGAAGCATTCTGGACAGACACCGCTCAGAGAATTTAGAACCTAGGGATAGAGAGGGAAACCTTTGCGAGAGCTTGAGCATCAAATTGCACTTGTAGTGGGCGCTGGCACCGACGGCGACGGTATGGGACTGGGTCGCGCTACCGCGATCACCTTCGCCCGCGAAGGTGCGCATGTTGTGTGCGCAGACGTATCAGCCGAGTCAGCAGAACGAACAGCCGAGATGATCCGCGCCGAAGGTCACCGCGCAGAGTCAGTGCGCCTCGACGTAACCGACGAACAGCAAGTCAAGTCGGTGATCGACACCGCGGTCCGGACCCATGGCCGAGTGGACGTCCTGCACAACAACGTGGGGATCGCTGCAGCGGGCGGTGTCACTGACCTCGCCGTTGCCGACTGGGCGAAAGGTCTCGAACTCAATTTGACCGGCGCCTTTCTATCCATGCGGCACGCGATCCCCCACATGGTGGCAGCCGGCGGTGGCTCGATCATCAACATTTCGTCCGCCGCGGCAGCAGGCTGGAGCGGCGTTCCCTATGCGGCCTACTACGCGGGGAAGGCGGGTCTTGAGCATCTATCCCGAACAACCGCAGTGGAGTTCGCTACACGAGGTGTGAGAGTCAACGTCGTGCAGCCCGGGCTCATCAAGACACCCATGGTCGCTCGCTCAGCCGGTATCGCCGACGCTTACTCGGACGGAGACGTCGAGGCGATGTGGGCCAAGCGTGATGCGCAGACCCCAATGGGACATATGGGAGAGGCGTGGGACGTAGCAAATGCCTCGCTGTTTCTCGCCAGCGATCGCGCGAAGTACATCTCCGGCGCAGTTCTGCCAGTTGACGGTGCTCTGACTGCCAGCTTCGTCTCGCCGAGCTGACCGCACAAGCGCAAATCCGGCCACCACCGCTATCTCTTTCGCCCCCTGTGGCGGCGCAGTTGATCAAGTTTCGCGGCACCCACGCGACAAGCGGAAGAAGATCACAAACCCCTCCCCTGGCCCGCACTTGGCGGCCAGTCACAACACTGGAGCGATTGATGTCCTGTAACCCCGATTTCGAGCTGTACCGCCCGGCGGAGGAGCACGAGGAGTTCCGCGCCGCGATCCGCGCACTGTCGGGAAAGGAGATCGAGCCCCACGCCGCGGACGTGGACGAGAACGAGCGGTTCCCGCAGGAGGCGCTCGACGCCCTCAACGCCTCGGGCTTCAACGCGGTTCACATCCCCGAGGAGTACGGCGGTCAGGGCGCGGACTCGGTCGCGGCCTGCATCGTGATCGAGGAGGTCGCCCGTGTCTGTGGCTCGTCCTCGCTGATCCCGGCGGTCAACAAGCTCGGCACCATGGGCCTGATCCTGGCCGGTGGCGAGGAGCTCAAGCGCAAGGTGCTGCCCGAGATCGCCGCCGGCAAGATGGCCTCCTACGCGCTGTCCGAGCGCGAGGCCGGCTCCGATGCCGCGTCGATGCGCACCCGCGCCAAGGCCGACGGTGACGACTGGATCCTCAACGGCTCCAAGGCGTGGATCACCAACGGCGGCAAGTCCACCTGGTACACCGTCATGGCCGTCACCGACCCCGAGAAGGGCGCCGGCGGGATCTCGGCGTTCATGGTCCACGCGGACGATGAGGGCTTCGGGGTGTCCAAGACCGAGAAGAAGCTCGGCATCAAGGGCTCGCCCACCGCCGAGTTGTACTTCGAGAACGTCCGGATCCCGGGTGACCGGATCATCGGCGAGCCGGGCACCGGTTTCAAGACCGCCCTGCAGACGCTGGACCACACCCGTCCGACCATCGGCGCGCAGGCGGTGGGTATCGCTCAGGGCGCCCTGGACGCGGCGATCGCCTACACCAAGGAGCGCAAGCAGTTCGGCCGGGCGATCTCGGATTTCCAGAACACCCAGTTCATGCTGGCCGAGATGGCCATGAAGGTGCAGGCCGCGCGTCTGATGGTCTACACCGCCGCCGCCAACGCCGAGCGCGGCAGCGCGCCCGGTGGCGAGAAGCTGGGCTTCATGGCCGCCGCGTCCAAGACTTTCGCCTCGGACGTGGCGATGGAGGTCACCACCAACGCGGTGCAGCTGTTCGGCGGTGCCGGCTACACGCGTGACTTCCCGGTCGAGCGCATGATGCGCGACGCCAAGATCACCCAGATCTACGAGGGCACCAACCAGATCAACCGCATGGTCATGGCGCGTCAGATCCTCGGCTGAGCTGACCGCGAGGCCAACACAATAACGTCAACAGAAAGGAGGCTCAACGATGACGAGGACTGGAAGATCGTTAACCCGGTCAATCGTGACAATGTCAATGACGTTGTTTGTCACCGCAGTAGTCCTACACAACGCCTGCTCTGCGACTGACACCTCCAATACTAGTGCCGCACTCTCCCCGAATTCAGGAGAGCTCTCCAGCCACTCGATTGCGGTGGATTGAGTTCCAGGCTTGCAGGGCGATACCGATAACCAGGCGTTATGACAAGTAGGCGATGCCGAGTATCCCGCGAACTCGACCTCTCCCAGAGCGGGCCAAATGGCAGGTGGCTTGGTAGAGGAGCCTAACGAGCTATCCGATTGTTAGCTGGTGGCGACTGTGCCTTCCGTGATTGCATCACGCAGCACGTGCTTGAGAATCTTCCCCGAGGGGTTACGGGGAATGGGCCGGGTGATGAGCTCGCGCGGAAGCTTGTAACCCGCAATGAACTGGGATCCGTACTCGCGGAGCGACTCCAAGGTGACCTCGCGGCCCTCGACCGGGGTGACGACGGCGATGAGGCTCTCCCCGAACATCTCGTCCGGCCGCCCGACGACCGCCACATCGGCCACGTCCGGGTGGCCGGCGAGGGCCTGTTCGACCTCCACCGAGTACACGTTGCGCCCGCCCGTGATGATCATGTCCTTCATCCGATCAACGATCGTGATAAACCCGTCGGCGTCCCGGACCGCCACGTCGCCGCTGTGCAGCCAGCCGTCGCGGAGCGCATCGGCGGTGGCCTCGGGCTTGTTCCAGTAGCCCTTCATGATGGTCTCGCCTCGGTAAATGATCTCCCCGGGCTCGCCGACCGCGGTGTCGTTGCCCTCGTCGTCGACGATCCGCGTCTCGGCGTTAGTGATGGACGCCCGTCCGGTGGCATCTGGGCGGGCGCGTACTTCGTCCGGAGTGAGGAAGATGCCGGTCGGGCCGCCTTCGGTTTGGCCGCACAGCTGGAAGAACTGCACGTGCGGCAGGGTGGCGAGCAAGCTGGTCGCCGCGCTCGGCGGCATTGGTGCGGCGCCGAAGAAGCCCAGCCGCCACGCGGACAGATCGCGCGTGCCGAGCTCGGGGTGCTGCAGCAGCATCTGGTACATGGTGGGCACGCCCAGGAACACGGTGATGCGGTGCTTCTCCAGCGCATCCAGGACCGCCTTGGGCTCGAACGCTGGCAGCACCACGTGAGTGGTGCCCAGGCTGAACCCTGACATAACGAACAGGACCAGCTCCGCGCAGTGGTACATCGGCGCGACGTGCAGATTCCGGTCGAAGATATTCATACCGAGTGCGGAAACCGAGTTCCCCACCCACAGCATGCGGTGATGGTCGAACAACGCTCCCTTGGGACGCCCGGTCGTGCCCGAGGTGTAGAGGATAATGCAGTCGTCGTCCTCGATGACCTCCACTTCCGGCGCGGTGGTCGGCATGGTGTCTGCGAGCCGCGCGATGCCCTGCGCGGCGGGCTCGTCCAGCACCAGACTTTGCGGCGCGGACGGCAGCGGATCGAGTTCGTCGAGGCCGGCCACCACCACCGCGAGCCCCTCGGAGTACAGCAGCACCGTCGCACCGGAGTCCTCGAGCAGGTAGCGAAGTTCGCGGGCCGGCACGCGAGGGTTGAGAGGCACGGCAATGGCCCCCAGTCGGAACGCTCCGTACAGGCCCAGGATGTACGCGTCGGAGTTCGGGCTCAGCAGTGCCACCCTGTCGCCCTTGCCGACTCCGAGCGACGCCAACGCGTGCGCATACTGATTGATCCGGGCCGCGAGCTGCTCGTACGAGTAGGTGCTCTCGCCGAAGATCAGTGCGGTCTTGTCCGGGTGCCGGCGGGCATTGAGCGCGAGGGCGCCTCCGAGAGTGGCCATGGTGACTCCTGAGGTGTCGATGACTCCGGGATCGGATATGTGACCCCGGACACAGCAGGGACAGTAACCGCCAGCGTGATGCTTGTACAGATGTTCAGTGAAAGTGAAACTCGAGTCAGGTGGCTGACCCGTGGGAACGATCGACAGCTCCTCCCCCGGACACGCTCACGCCGAGTTCGGGCTTGCTGCGCCCCTCGGTGTGGGTAAAGGTCCCGAGGTGGGTCCAGACGGCATCCACCAGCGGCTGCAGGAACAGCCGGCCCATCTGGTTGATGATCACGTCGACCACCTGGACGGAGTCGGCGCGACCTCGCGACGCCGCGCCGGTCTCGCGCATCGCAACGACCTCCCGGTGGGTGAGTTCGGTGAGCCGCTCCAGCAGTTGCCCCCGCTGACCACCGGGTTCGAGTAGCGCCCGGCGGAGGTAGTTGACCACCTCCGGGTTTCTGACCAGCATTTCCGAGACAGCCTCGTTCCGCACGCGAGCGATTTGTTCGCCGGACTCTTCGGTCGGCGCCGAAGCAAGAGCCGACGCGAAACGTTCCACGACGATCTGCTCCACGGCCTCGCGGAGGCCGTCTTTGGACCCGTAGTGATGGACCACCAGCCCGACAGTCACCCCGGCGGCGGCCGCGACCGCCCGCATCGGTGTGCGGTCCTCGCCGTTGGCCGCGTAAAGCTCGAGAGCGGCGTTGCGGATTCGCGCTTTGGCGGTGAGATCTTGGTCGCCGGAGTGCTGGGCGGGGCGGTCCACGCGGTCTCCCTTCGGTCGACAAACGAGTCTACGGGGACGCGCCAATCGCTAAAGCTATACAGTGGCTAAGTTTACTGACTACTTGTATAGTCGCTGAAATGAGTCCCAGATCGCTCCGACCCCTGGCCGGCATACAGGTCGTCTCTTTGGCTACCAACCTGCCCGGTCCGCTGGCCGTGGCAGGCCTTCGTGACCTCGGCGCAGCGGTGATCAAAGTGGAGCCGCCGGTGGGTGACGCCTTGGCCGTGGCCGCGCCCTCCTGGTACGCAGAACTGACACAGGGAGTGGAGGTTCGTCGGGCCGACCTCAAAAGTCGTAGCGGCCTGGAGGAGCTGACCAGGCTGCTCGATACGGCGGACGTGTTGGTGACCGCCATGCGCCCGTCAGCGTTCTGCCGACTCGGCCTCGGCGATCTCAGCGACCGCTACCCGCGGTTGTGCCATGTGGAGATCGTGGGCTACGACGGCGCCGACGAGGAGGTCGCGGGCCACGACCTGACCTATCAGGCGAGATACGGCACCATCCGGCCGCCGCACCTGCCGCTGGTCCCGGTCGCCGACACCGTCGGTGGGGAGCGGGCCATCTCGGCCGCCCTGGCCCTGCTGCTGGCCCGGGGACAGCACGACTCCGGCGGACATCAACGCATCACTCTCGACGCGGCCGCGTACGACTCCGCGGCTGCCCTCCGGCACGGCCTGTTTGGCAATGGAGCACCACTGGGCGGGGCTCTGCCCTCCTACAACATCTATGCCACCGCCGACGGCCACATCGCCCTGGGGGCACTCGAACCGCACTTCGAGGCCCGCACCAGAGAAGTACTCGATTGCGACGGCACATCCGCCGCCTACACCCGCGCCTTCGCCGCGCACACCACGGCCCACTGGGAGGATCTGGCCGCGCGCCACGACATCCCGCTCACCGCCGTTCGCGATGCCCACCCGGCCACAGCGCAGACCACTCACGCGCCCACGGCGCCCACCACCTGACCACCTTGAGGAAGGGCCCAGTCATGACCGACTCCCCCCAGCCCCGTAGTTCCCGAGCCACCCGCGAGGCCGTGATCGTCGATGCCGTCCGGACCCCGGTCGGCAAGCGCGGCGGGGCGCTGGCCGCCTGGCATCCCGCCGATCTGCTGGGGGCCACCCTCAGTGAACTGGTTCGCCGCAGTGATGTGGCGCCGGAGAAAATCGACGACGTGATCGCTGGCTGTGTGATGACGCACGACCAGCAGAGCTCCAACATCGCTCGCCATGCGGTGCTCTCCTCCGGCCTGCCCGATTCGGTGCCGGCCGTGACCGTGGACCGACAGTGCGGCTCGGGGCAGCAAGCTGTCGCATTTGCCGCCCACGGTGTGGAGGCGGGGTCCTACGACCTCGCCATCGCATGCGGCGTGGAGTCGATGTCACAGGTGGCGCTGCCATCCTCATTACAACCCGGCGCCCCGCTAGGCCCGCAATACTCCCCCCGCGAACTGGCCCGCTACGACGGCGGACTGCTGGTTCAAGGCCCGTCCAGTGAGCTGATGAACACCCGCTTCGACCTCAGCCGGGAGGAACTCGACGCCTTCAGCCGCCGGAGCCACGAGCGGGCGCTGGCTGCCACCCGCGACGGCCGCTTCGAGACCCAGCTGGTTCCGCTGCGCCGCGACCCGCTCGATGACTCCAGCGAGCCCGTGACCGCGGATGAGGGGATCCGGGCCGAGCTCGACCCAGAGAAGATGGCGTCCCTGCGGGCGGTGTTCGCCGAAGACGGCAAGACCACCGCAGCCAACTCCTCCCAGCTCAGCGACGGCGCCGCCGCACTACTCATCGCCGACCGCGAGTTCGCCGAGGCCCACGGGCTCACCCCCCGCGCCCGCTTCGTGGTCCACGCGGTCGCCGCGGCCGATCCGATCATCCAGTTCACCGCAATCCTCGAGTCCACCCGCAAGGCCCTGGACCGGTCGGGGCTCACGGTGGACGATATCGACCTGTTCGAGGTCAACGAAGCGTTCGCGGGAGTACCGCTGATGTTCCAAAAAGAGTTCGGCGTCCCCGACGACAAACTCAACGTCAACGGCGGCTCGGTGGCTGTCGGCCACCCCCTCGGATCCACCGGCGCCCGCATGATGACGGACCTGCTGACCGAACTCGAACGCACCGGCAGCCGATACGGGCTACAGACCATCTGCGAAGCCCACGGCACCGCTAACACCACCATCATCGAACGCCTCTGACGAGCCCCCTCCGTCCCAGCCACCGTCCCAACCCCACTTCAGGAGCACCAACATGACGTCCCACCCCATCGTCACCGGTCTGCCGTCGACACACGGTGACAGCTACCAGCTCAACACCACCACCCTGCTGCGGCACTCCGCCCGGACCTACCCCGAGCAGGAGATCGTATTCCGCACCATCGACGGGGGCTGGGACCGCTACACCTACGCAGACATGTTCGAGCGGGTCGGCAAGTCGGCCCACGCGCTCTCCGGGCTGGGGGCCGGCCCCGGAACGGTGGTGGGAATCCTGGATTGGAACTCCAAACGCCATATGGAGCTGTACTGGGCGATTCCCGGTATCGCATCGGTGATGCTGCAGATGAACCTGCGGCTCGCCCCGGTGGACCTGGCCTATGTCGCCGACCACGCCGAAACCTCGATCGTGCTGGTCGACGAGTCCCTGCTGCCCGTGGCCGAGGCGCTGGTCGAGCAGGGCGTCGGGGTGAAGACCTGGGTGGTCATGACGGACAAGCCACTCTCGGAGATCTCCACCACCCTGCCCGGGGTCGTCCACTGGGAAGACGCGCTGACGGCCGCGGAATCGACCTTCGACTGGCCGATGATCGACGAAACCTCGGCGTACAGCGCGTGCTACACCACCGGCACCACCGGCCGCCCCAAGGGCGTGTACTACTCCCATCGCGGAATCTACCTCCACACTCTTGCCGAGGCAGCGCAGTTGAAGATGGGCGACGACGACACCGTCATGGTCATCACCCCGATGTTCCACGGCCAGGGCTGGGGACTGCCGCAGTCGGCCATCTACTCGGCCGCCAAGGTCGTGCTGCCCGGACGGTATACGGCCGAGGACACCTCTGTGCTGGTTGACGCGATGATCTCCGAGTCCGTCACCGTAGCCAACGGTGCCCCCGCGATCTTCGAGCCGATGCTCGACTACATCCGCACACTCAAGACGCGCCCGGACTTCAGCCGCGCCCGTCTGCTGTCCGGGGCGACCGAACCGTCGCTGACGCTCATGCGCGGCTTCCATGACCTCACCGGCGCCGACATCATCCACGCCTACGGCGCCACGGAGACCACTCCGCTGGTCACCGTCAACGCAGGCCTGAAGCACACGCTGCGGGACGTGCTCAGTGAGAAGGAGAAGTGGGATCTCAAGCGGGCCCAGGGTCTGCTGGTCAACGGGATCGACATCAAGGTCGTCGGACCGGACGGAACCGAACTACCCCACGACGGTGTCTCCCAAGGCGAGGTGCTCATGCGCGGCCCGTGGATCATCGAGCGCTACCACAAGATGGAAGACAAAGGCGGCGCGTTCGCCGATGGGTGGTGGCGCAGCGGCGATGCCGGCACGATCCGCCCCGACGGCTACCTCAAGCTGACCGACCGCATCAAGGACGTGGTCAAAAGCGGCGGCGAATGGATCTCCTCGATCGACATGGAAAACGCGATCGTCGCCCACCCACAGGTTGGGATCGAGCATCCCAAGTGGCAAGAGCGCCCGGTTGCGATCGTCGTCCAAGAAGACGGTGCCGATCTTGACGTCGACGACATCCACGCCGTGTTGGAAGACAAGTTCGCCAAGTGGCAACTGCCCGACATCGTCATCTTCGCCGACGCGCTGCCGCGCACCAGCGTCGGCAAGTTGGACAAAAAGACGCTACGCACCGACCACGCCGATCTCTACCGGGGAGCCGAGGAATGAACAACCGGAGCGGACACGATGATGTGGTGCGCAGCGAACGACGCGGAGCCGTCGCGATCCTGCGCATCAACCGACCCGAGGCCCGGAATGCACTGAACGCCGCGGTGTTCGCAGCCTTGAACGGGCACCTAGCCGAGCTGCGGACCGATGACTCCGTGCGCGCCATAGTTTTGGCCGGCGCGAGCGGCGTGTTCTGCGCTGGAGCAGACATCACCGCGTTCGACGCCCTGC
>Ga0208315_1000859_pt1 | contig 18061 bp, 39 predicted proteins | sample MalvireepMed_215_FD_184239 | JGI IMG/M metagenome (GOLD analysis project Ga0208315, IMG submission 184239) | Marine viral communities from the Global Malaspina Expedition - Malaspina viral metaG DeepMed_215 (SPAdes) (version 2) | ecosystem: Environmental > Aquatic > Marine > Oceanic | place... | reverse complement strand
CATACGTGCTTTTACTTGATCCCATACGTAATTACCGCGAAAGCCGTAGCACTTGGAACAGATGGTCCCTCTGATGGCAGCGAGATGTGTCCCAGTGATACAATATTCTGTTGGGAGTGAGTACCCATACCCTGGCATTTTAGAAGGTTGACTCAATCCTCCTACCTTTTCCGCAAGCGCCTTGATCACAGCGGACATTCTCTTATTGGTAGGGGTAAAAACATACCGCGCGTTCTTTGCCCTGACGTACCGTCTTCCATTCTGTTGATAGATAGAAGACTCATCAGCCATATAGACACGCCGTTCGTTATGATACCATCCTGCCTCCCTTCGCTTGAGGGTAACCCAGCGCTTCGAGAGATTCCCCGATGCTTGCCTCCGTGTAGGGTTGTTCAGTTTATACTGTCCGAAGGCGATGTTCCCATTCCTCGCAAAACTGACCACCCCTGTGGCAATACTCCGTATGTACTGTCCTGATATTTCAGCATCAGGGTCAGTCAGGTAGAATCTATTTTGCCTATTCGGTATCAGTTGCATGATATACATCCTCCTGTCTGTTGTCTTCCTGTCTGTCGTCAGCCCGCTGTATAAGGGTTTTTATGATCCGACTCCTCCGTATCACGCTCTTGTGTTTCTTTCGATAGAACCTCCTCTTCATCATTAATGATTTGCGAGTCTTCTGTCTCAATCTTCTGTTGCTTGTTCGATACATTGTCCTCCTCCAGGTTTAGTATTTTGAGTAGAGCCTTGCGAAATTTCCTCGCCCCTACACGATGCCTATTGATCAGATGTAACGAGCAGATGCATGCAATATAGAACTCGGTGAAGTCTTCCATAGGGAGTTTTAGCTGTTCCGCATGATGCCCTGTTGAACCTGTCGGCGTCGCGACATTATGGTGATAGTATGCACGAATAGGATCATATCCGCGTTCATCAACAATCGCTCCTCGCTCAATCTTCCACGCTAATCCGTACTGGCTGATTTTTTTAATGAGTGTTTTGTATGTCATTATATCTCCCATGCGTCTCTAATGAATGTCAGACGTTCATCCATCTGACATTCTTGTGGAGTGATCAATTCTCCGTGTCGTACAAAATGCCACCATATTTTCTTGGCATCTTGATGACAATGCGGATGCGGTAATATCTGCTCAGGTATGAGAGCAGCCTCCCCACAAACGCCGCACCGTTCCTTTGGTCGTATCGGTGGTGTGTCGTACATCATTTTCTCCTTCTCTCGAACAGTGAAGAGGGGCGGGCCGAAACCCGCCACCACTACGTTATTCGCTTCCCCCAGCGAGAGGAGGCATAACCCATACCTCCACTTTCTTTTCGGGCGGAGTGGCATTCACTTTCTCCACGAATGCTTCACGAGTCAACACGTGTTCGGTATTGACACAACAGATGGTACGATGACTCTGCCAGGGGTATTGATTCAAGAATGTTTGGACTTCCATCTCCCCTTCGAGGTCTCCAAAAACTCCGCTCAACATGATGACAGTAATAGTACGCATATCTTATACTCCTTCTACGTTAGGGGTTAGTTAAGTTGAATGGGATCTAAAGGGGCTGCCTTCGGTCCTCCTGTTTCCCGTATGACAATCTCCCGACATTCCCGTATTGTTTCATACGGTACGTCCGCAAATAAATCTTCCAACATTTTTTTATCATTCGCCAGCGTATAGATTGCGTCTCTATACGTCGAAGCGAACATTAACATTCGTCGAGCGGTCTGATCTCCTTTGGGTAGAGGGTCACTGGTGGCGTCAACCACACAGCGATAGGATCCGTTCACTAAACAGGATGATTCGTGCGTCACCATGACACAGGGAGACCAGAATTTCAAGAGACGCCATACCTTCTCGAAGGATGCATTATCGAGTTCTTCCCGATAGTACCCGTCTACGGTATCGAAACCTGATGTACGAGACAGAGGGTCACCGACAATCTTACGGTTTTCAACATCCGTCGCTTGCGTCGCTTGTTTTGCATACATCGCGGGTGAAACCTTGAGCCACCCCACGGACGTATCGATGAAGCCGAGTTTCATTGCGACGGCTTTCTCCAGTACGGCAGCTCTTGCGTTGATGGTGTGTTGTTCTACTACCCCCTTTCGAACAATGTCCCCTATATCGATCGAGAAGATTCCTTCGTATGGCGCTCCCGTACCAAAATCAGCAGCAATCAAATTCGTTGTCGAGAGAAGTCGAGTGAGGAGAGGGAAGGATGCATACTCGATCGAGATACCGTTGGTTGTCCTACGACGCCTATGGTTACTGTAGGGCGATGTATAGTCATCGTTGTTTCTGTGGTATGCTGACAGTTCGATACATACATCAATCCATTCTCCCAATGAGGGGTACGCAGGAGGATCAGTACCTTTGAGTATCGCACGCGATGCCGCATCCCCCATGTCCTTAAAAACCCTTTCGCTTGATTCGATGATCGTTTTATTGAGAGCATGCTGCGGGTTATCACTTCCATCCTGCTGTCTTCTCATCATTGCCGTCAATACTCTCTGCGTTGGTTTTACAGGAAGCTCCTTAAGTGCTGTAATAAAACCGTCCGAGAATACCTGTAATGCAGCGTCGTATCTATTAGTAAATAATTGGGCTGGAGGTACGTAACCAATCGGATCCTTTGGGTAGGATTCGGGCGGAAATATGGTTTCTGGCTCTGGCCATAACACCCATTCTCCGGGAGTCTGTATGTTGTGACACGCGGGACCGTAGACAACTTGCGCATTGCTAAGCAGGGCCACATAGCTACGATCGTAACTACTGTCGGTCTGAGAGGTATAGATAACCTGGAGAAATGTTGACGTATATTCATCCCGAGAGGTGATCGTCTTTGAGTACTTCCTGAACCGCTGTTTCTGGAAGAACTCCAGGAGGGAGAGTAGAGTATACCGAACATTGGCGGGTCTTCCATCCGAGTCTAGTCTTCCCATTTGTTTTCCGGATCCACCAGGACGACAGATTTTCCGTAACGTCGCTTTGAGCTCAGGCTGTTTACCTCCTAACTTTTTGAGGAGCATATCGATTGTCATCTTCGGATGTTTAGGAACTTTGTTAATCTTACTACTGATCTGTTTTCGTAATAGTTTCAAATCTTCTTGCGATAGTGTGTCTAGATCCATCAGCCTACCTCCTGAGTGAGTGAAAGATTTGTGTTAGTAGCACTTGATCTTCAAGAAGCATCGTGGGGTCATTCTCCACAATATGGACAAGCTCGGAAAGATCAGCGCTTACTAACGATTCGGGTGAGCGCTTCCGCGACAAGCCCAGCAGGGTCTTGAGCACCACGAGGCCAGTTTGCCACCAGGGCTTGCTCTTGACGGAAGGGGTTTCCCCGTACATTAAAGGTGGTGAGTGTACATTCATATATGTCCTTTCTTTTCTCCTCTGATTGGGATGTGGTGTTGAGAATTTGTAACCTCTGAAGCGTAACTCTCGGTTCATTATGCACTGGGTAGAGAATGATTTCCATCTCTAGCATTGTTCTTCTCCGTAATCCACACAATATTAGTATCCCACATGAATCCATCACAGAACCATCCATGGATGGGGCGAGGTTGCTTTAACTCTTTTTTTAATTGACATGCTAAAACATGGAGGTCTTTCGCATTTGCACAGAGATGAGTGCAAAGATCAACCAGGGAGTCTGATACATACGTGTAGTTCATAATCCTATCTCCTTGAAGATACTTTCTCCTATTCGTTTTGTACCACGCCTTTGTTCAGCGTTCCAGGTAGCTTTCTGACGCGCTCGTACATTGCGTGCTTTCACTAGCTTAGGATCGTTGCGCGCACTCCTCCAAGATTCCTGTTCCCGACGTTCATGTTGTTTTCTAATAGCCATGATTAACTCTTGTACCAATCTCGAGTCCACCTTATCACTGCCTCACGTACACTCACGAGATCCTCCTGATCGTCGGCATTAAAGACCAAGGCTTCATCCTCATCGGACCCTATTAAAATCGAAACACCCTTATCCCCATAGTTCACACCACGGATGATATCGTTTCGAACAACATACTTACGGTCGTTAAAGGTGAATTTCATATCTTTCTCCTTTTTTTCTCTTGAGAGTTATCTATACGTTCATTCCGTTCGCGTCACGATGTTAGTCTTTCATATGGACCTCCTTGTAATCCTACCGGGAGGCAGGAAGATGGGGGTTGGTTAATAGGTTGCGAGGGTTGGTTAGTAAGTTGTGATTGTTCCATTTCTCGTATCTGTTTTTCAAGATTGCGGACTCGTGCTATCAACAGGTCATAACGTTTCTTGTTGATCTCTATATGATGAGAGATGCGTCTATTGACAGCCGCTGGTCCTATCTTCACCTTATCTGTATTCGCGGTGCGGATACATTTTTTGCAAATCCCCGTCAATCCATTCTTTCTCTTCCGGCTCATGGTGAATTGCGTCTCAAGATGTGATGTCTGACACGTAGTACAGAAGATTTTCTTTATGGTTGGCATACATTCTCCTATTATGTACTTCGTAATGCTATGTTTTCTGATATAGCATCTGACGATAGTGTATATATTTATCGTAAGTTAAGATATCTAACCACCAAGTTAAGGTTACAAGTGTATGTATACAGTACGCGAGACGGTCAAGATACTGTTCTCGTTCTGTATGGGAAAACCAAAATGGATGCGATCGGACTGTTGTACACGCGAGGATTGCATCGTCCCGTTGATCCTCTAAGTCACGGAATTGTTTACATAATTTGGTATTCTCCTGCATAGTCCATCGTTGAAAGAGTCGCTTCTCTTCGCGACGTGCCGTTGCTGCGACTTGCCCCTCCTGTCGTTCGGCTTCGTTGAGAGGGCTGCGAAGTTTCTGTAATGCTTGTGCGCAAGAGACTCCCTCTGCGTGCATATAAAAGATGACATCATCTCCCCCTTCTCCACATCCAAAGCAATGCCACACGTTCTTCTCAACATTAACATAGAACGAGGGAGTCTTCTCTTCATGAAATGGGCAGTGTGCTCGCAATTCCTTCCCGTACGGTACGAGGGCTGTGTACTGCGATACTAGTTCTACCAGTGTCATACTAGATTCCTCCTCGTCCAGAGATTATTTTTTTCCCTTAACAACCTGTGTCCACGTATCATCAGGGGCATGAGGGGGAAATGTTGCCGCCTTCAGCCGCTTCTCGACCTCTTCTTCAGTCCCAGCCAGTGGGATTGTGATATGTGCTGAGTTTATGAAGGTGTCTAATGCTGCGCGGACAGAGGGCGGTGCATCAATCAAGAGTAAGACCACATATCCCTCCTCTTTTGGAAGTACGATACTGGGCGTCCCTTCCAACGCTGCCTGGACAACCGTATATCCGATGGATGCCATCTCTTCTATCTCTTTGACTTCTTCTGGTGTGGCGGCTTCGCCTTCTGTGTCATTCATGAATGCTCCTCATATTTCGTTAAGAAGAAATCACGGGATTCCTCCCAGTTGAACTCATCCTCCTCTTGAAAGTACTGAAAAAGGAGCCCTAGGGACAATTCGTTGCATTCCCGAATCGTTTCATCGTCCGAAGGAGAATCCCAATCACGAGCGAACTCTTCTAGCTGAGTAACAAATACGCGCCCCGCACCCTCTGAAGACTGCGCGTTGTAAAAACTTAAATCGTCAGGATATCCTAAACGTGCGGCTATGATTTTCCCAGAAGACTGGAACGCTTCGGAGACACCCTCAACCGACCTTGTCGAGATATCACCATCGTGCGGATCTGACCAAAAGAGATGCCTGTATCCACGTGCCACGTGGAGTGTGGCGGAAGGTCAGAGATATTGTACCCCGTTCTCTAGCTCTACACCCCACGAGTCCCCAACGAACATCGTGGCGTCCTCGATTGCACGTCTGATCATTAAAGATGACACCATCCAAGATGGTACGGTGTATGGAACAGTACTCATTGTCTTCGCTCCTTCCGTGGGCGGTCCCACTTGTGTTTAGATTGGAGGTCCTGGTAATACCCGTTGATGTTGATCTCCTCTAAGTGGTGTGATCTCTGTCCCCAGATAGGCCAGTCTCCTCCTCTGTTTTCCGAAGGCGTGGCGTGATATCCTCCCAGAAATTGCTTCAGGACGTATTCACGATCAATGTCCAGCCAGTCACACACCGCAGCAAAAGCGAACCCGTGTTCGTAATGCATCGATGGGTCAGACATCCACTCAAGGTCTGCTTCGTATTGTTTGGCGGATGCACTGATACCCCCGCGTCGTGTTGCGGTTGGCGATCTCTTGCGTTTATCCGACTCATACCTGTCTCGATTCGTAAACGCATCCACGATCATTTGGCGGAGCATCCATTTCAAGGGCTGTCGTTTCGTGAATTTATATACAGTTCCTCCAATGGCGGGCGTTGTATCAACGTACCCATCCGTACTAAAAGGAAGATTATTTTCGTGATTCATAAAACCTCCATTTGATCCGCAATGAAGAGACCTTCGTTCCGACTCCGTACTGCCTGCCCTGACCCTCCGAAATAAATCAGGAAGGTATTTAATGAACACGTGTAGGTGTAATGTTCTCCGCTTTTACCCAACCGCACGGTCCCTCCTGTTATTTTTCTATACTCTCGCCTCAGGTGGCGGCATCCTTTTGGCGTCAGTTTGACACAGAGGCGATCATTTGTATAGAGGGTCATTCTCGGTCCTTTCTTTCTAGCGTCGCGCATTAACTAATACTCCTTTTCCGTTCTCAAAGGTGAGCGGTTCCCTCCCTGCATAGGGTTGTGTTAGATCTGGATGTGGGGCGACTTGAAAACAGGGAATTCCGTTAGCCCTCCACATATCAACTACGCCTTGACGATCATCTAAGGCAAAAGCAATGTGATAGTCCTTTTGTATCTCATGCAAAATTTCTGCCTTAACAATCTCATCGGGTCGTTGATCTTTCCGTGGTCGCATGTATATCTTCTCATACTCTATGCCGTGCGCACGCAACCACATATCACACTGGAGTTTACAAATCTCATCACGTCCGGTGGTAATGAGGATACGTATCCACGATGCCATAAATTCGACCGCCATCAAGACAGGACGATTCGCATAGTCCATACCAACCTTTTCCCAGTCAAAGATATCACGATCGGGATGTTTGCAGCAAAGTGTCCCGTCCATATCGACACACACGACACTGGGTTTTCCGTCTATGTCCGGAGTAGCAGTTCGAACATATTGGTATCGCATATCTCCAGGACAATCTATTGGTTTATCGATTGGTCTGGTCATCTAGTTTTTCCTCTCTCTCTCTTACTGGAGCCACCTCTTCTTCTACTGTTAGAATCATTTCGTCTCCATCCCCAATTTGGTTATCGTCCGCTATAAACACCTCTTCAGGTTCGAGGATTTCTTCGGCATCTTTAAGTAAGTGGGAGGTGTCAGGGACAAGGACCACATTGTATGCAGGATTTGATTCTTGCACGACCTGCAACCATTGGTTGTTTTCCACATCCAACACCCAGTAATGGTGACCAGGGAAATCACCCAAGTAGGTGGTTAGATCTTCTTTTGTTTCAAAATAGTAGAATTCAGGACGTTCGTCGAGTTGAGTAACAGCGGGCCATGTCATGCACGGACCTTCGTAACAACTCAGCATAAAGAGAATGTATAAAATATGTCCCATGATATATTCCTTTCTTATGGTACGGTGAGAGTGTTGAGTTATTCAGTGACTAAGAATGTCTCTTCGAACTCTTGGCGTTGATGCGCGCTGTCCCAGTATGTGTTCATGTAATACTCTGTTGCAGTTTGCACTTTGGGGACGTGAATGCTGGATCCTTTTCCTCCCCATATTTTTGACAAGCCTTGTGTGATGTTGATCTCCAATGTTCCAACGGAGGACTGTGTGAGGTGAGATGGGTAATGTTCCGTCTCTTCCTCTTGTTTCTCTGCCCATTTCGCTACTGCCTCATCGTGAAAGAATTCAACAGCTACCTGACCTAATCCGGTATTCCGTACATAATAGTAAATCTTTATGGATTCCATAGTATTTCTCCTCTGCGGTTAAAGAGCAATGTATTGGACATCATGTTGTTTCATTACGCGGTCAAAGTCTTCTTTTAGACCCGGTTCACGTAGTTGTAGTAACTGACGATCCGGAGGGGGGAGGTTATCCACCACTTCCCCTTCTAGGCTACCCCAACGAGCGGCATGTATTGCCCGCTTTTCGTTAGGGTAACCCCACATTTCCTCTAACCAATAGAGCGTGTTCGCTATATAGTGCATTGGCAGCCCGTCATTTTGACCAGCTAGGTGGTAGGGGATTAGATCAGCTAGTTGGGGAAATACTTCTCGTATAAGATCGTGCTGCGTGCCTGCAGCGATGAGTCTACCGTTTTCACGCGTCTCAGCCGTGATCGAAAAGTAGGGCTGATCGTTTTGTTTTAGATATTCCATTCCATACTTGATAGTATGCTGCATGGGACCAATCCAAATCGTACGTACCATTAGTCTTTCTCCTCATCAATCATGCTCCTGATACGTTGAGTACATTGTTCCAACTGGAGCTTATCGTGGTTCATTAAAAATAGAGACGAACAGTACGAACGATCAGCCGAATAGCCAGATACGGGACTCCATATGAGCCGGTTGGATCCCCCAAAGACTATCGTATTGGAGCTGGAATGCTGAATACCAAAATCTCTCGGATAGTCTTTGAAGTACATCGCCGCTCCTTCGACGACACCCCAGATCAGTTCCTGTGCATTAATCCACAGGAAATCCCTTTTCTTCTTAGCCATATCACGCATGACTGTTCTAACATCCGTAATATCAATCTCTTTCTTAGTCATTATGCCTCCTTTATTCTAATGTACTTGGTGAGAAGATCAGGGTCGATGGTACGCCGTTCGGCCCATGCGATGACGTCCTCTTCGGCGAGTGTCATCAATTTCATAGCTGCTTCATCCTTTCCTGCATGTTCCGTCATACATGTCTCGCTCGCATAGAGAAAATATCTCCCGTTTGGCGTCCGGTACAATTCTTCATAGACCCAATTCATATCACCAATCAAAATATTCTTTTCATTACTGAATTGATATCGGGCAACTAAAACTGCCTTCGCCGTGTCATAAATTTTCCCGCCTATGATTTGTCTCATACTGTCTCCTCTCTGTTAATCGGGTTGATGAGCTTGGGTGTTTGCTGTCACGTCCTCCTTTGTTATGGATATTTCTTTAGTCCACATTTTCCCACAGTCGCGACAACAGAGATACGATTGTGTCCCTCCATCCGTCACGATCTGATTCTCTTTCAATAGCCTGGCGATTGAAGGCTGCGAAGTTTCTCTTATACCGCATGTTCTCAATAAAACGATCATCCGTTCGATGTCATCGAGCGCAGCCTCTTCCGACTCCCCAACTCCAATAAATTCAAACTGTATCACCCACTCTCGATGCGTGTTCAAGTGTCTACATATATCAGGATCGTGCATACTTCCTTCTCCTCTTAGCTGTGTGTGTACCCGTCAGGCTCAATCCCCAGCCACATGTTACGCCAGGGCAGCATGATACAGCCCGGCCCAGACTCGACAGTCCGGCGGAATTCCAGATAGGATCTCGGCTCATAGTGGGCGATACAGGGATACTCTTGTTCCGGTCCCCCACCCCAAGGGGACGGCAAATCCCTATCCCACACTTTTTTGAGAGCTTCCCTTTGTAGGCGTGTAGTCTGTGCGGTGTATCTGTACTGTGTTTGTTTCATGTTTGGCATTACGCAGCCCTCCTCATAGGCTTAACCTCAAACAGGGTAATCCACAGACCAGCGACAACGTAACCCGTGTGGATAGTCTCCCCCGTCTTGGTGTCGTCAATGTACTGCTTAGCGCAGCGTTTACGATCTAGTCGGGCAAGCAGCTCTTTACGTGGATATGGCCCGAGATCATGATAGGTATCGCTATACTGATCTACCCCCATATAATTTTTTGGCATTAGTCCTCCCCCTAGTAGTCACACAGGGCTTTCTCAAAAGGTGGATCGAGTGAGTCAACCCACGTCTTTCCACCTGGATAGTGCGGTCGCCACCCGTCTTTAATCCTAGGCTGATACAGCTTGTCAGCCGCCCACAGCCGCCAGAAGATAGCCTCCCCCATCTCTGGATTCTTATGCCAATAAGACTTCCGATATTCAGCAACGACGCTTTCCAACTCCTGTTTATTCTCGGCGCACGTAGAGGTGACGATGTACTCTACGTCTTTCTCCTCAACTTCTCCCTTCAGGATGCTCTGTATGCAGAAGCTCGCGCTTAGTCCAATCATACATTCCCTCTCTTTCCCCCCGGTCTCGGGGTTTGTTATAGGTTAGAGCCACAGGGTAAACTGCCTTAGTAATTCTACCCTCTAGCGCTGACCTTCGATGTGTCAGATACTGAAGAGTAAGTCGAGCCTTCTATCCTCACCGCAGTAGTACGTATGAATACGTAGATTGGATGCTTTTAAACATGAGCCCTTGCTAATTGTAACTCCGGCCACCAATCGTGAGTACACCGAAGACTCGACTTACGAAGTTTGAGAGTGAGAGAGCAAGGTGTTCCTGTTTTAGTATTATTCTGTGAATATACTCCGAAGAAGTATAATCGCTACGATGAAGAATACTAGAAGTATTAGCATTGAGGACAATCTGATTGCATCCCGAGAGTCGGAACCATAGCTGGTCTCTTTTTCACTGACTGCAAAACTCACCTCCTCTTCACTTACTTGGTAGATTTTTTCTGCATGATCTTCAGAATTTGTAGAATGCAGCAGAAGAATCCCCAGAGTATCCCTGGCCCGCCCACAGCGTAGCTTGTAATTCATTCAAATAGCCGGGGAGATTGTCGTTACTAACATTATTGATTATAGTGACCCTTTCTTCATCATACTCATCTCTTTCGACACGAACCAACGTAGAAGAATGAACTGAATCATGAAAAACAATCACCGTCCCGTCTTGCTTGTCCGATTCTTTTGTAGGAATTTTTGTTCTGTATACATTTACACTCATAGGGTTCCTTTCTTTTCGACGCCGAACAGCTCTATACTCATCTCTCTCACGTTCTCTCTTCCTCATTCCTATTGTTCTTATGATAATACCTAGACCCACTCTGCATTAAACACGGGCATAAATGATAAGGCCAAGGGCTACGGCAAGTAACGCGGTTATTAGAATATTAAGAATTACGTTGAATAGGGGATACGGGGGTAGCGGGTAGCGAAAAAACCCCCAACTATGGTAAGAATCGTGTTCTTTTTTCATACGTTGTCTCCCTTATCTGGTCGCATCCATCCTGGACCATGCACTACATTAAGCAATTCATTTCTCGAATTGATATGATCTTTAACCTTACCGAGAAACTCTTTCACTGGAGGATCGAGAGCCGCCAGAAGATAGCCTCCCCCATCTCTCCAGTTCATCTTACGATAATCTAACTCGTCCAGTTTTAAGATATGAGATGAGCCATCGCTCGATTTGACGGAAAGTGACCAATAAAGAGAACCATCTTGTCTTGCTTGTTTAATGATACGTGCTTTCATTATTCTTCACTCCTCCGATTCTTTTGTCCTACTAAGGGTTATGTTTCATGGTTGACGAGATACCAAGCGATATTAAACGTATCAGTTTCCATCTGGAAACTGTTCGACAATATCGTGCATGCGTTTATGATAAGATCGAGATATGAGCATACCAACCGAATTGAAGTCACCCTGCGCTGGATCAAGATAGACTAGCCCGCATTCGCAATCGCGGGGGTGTTTGTTTGTACGTGAACATACACGAATACTATCAGGATTCAGCCATTCCGTATCTATTTCCGACTCTACTTCTGGAATACCGATCCAATCAGGCGTTGTTCCTGTATGAATGTCGCAACTGCATGCCCCGTTCAATACACAAGTATCACACCATTTCCTCCCATCAGCGCATTTGCCATCTTCAAGGAGGTTCTCATCTGTGAGTGTACTTCCACAGGGACAATTCATTGCATTCCTGAATCGCTTCTCTTGCTTAGTCATTGTAGACTCCTCTATTCACTAAGGGTAGAACATGAGAACATTCGGAGGAAGAGAGAACGTGAGAGAGATGAGCAGCTATCCCTTGACGCTAGTCAATGTGGACGTGTCGTAGCATGACAAGTAAAGACACGAAAACACACAGGAACACCCTGCTCTCTCACTCTCAAACTTTTCCCATAGCACGTCTACTTCTTATGTGGCCCGCATTCGGTTAGAAGTTAGCTGATACGCGACTCAAAAAACTTCATGTCGTGACCTAATTCTTTGGCAACGCGATAGGCATTAGTGAAAGATCGGAAACGTTTTCCTTCGTCGCCATCCATTAACTCCGTCCAAGCAGCTATCTTGTCAGCGTCCATCTTAGCTACTGCTGACAGGTTCTTCTTGAAAGAGTCTCGTTGATCCTTGGTCAAGACGTCCCATCCAGCTTGATAAGTATAGGCGTCTTCCTCTGAACCCCAAAGAGCCGCCATAACTCGCTTAGCATCCTTTTGCGATTTGGTTAATCCCTTGCGATTAGACTTAACAGACATGAAGGCAAAAGCTTTATTCTGCACTTTTTGCTCTATAGTCTGATTATCATCCGCTTTGAGATTGAACTTATCAGCAATCTTTTGCGTTTGCGAGTCGGTCAAACCGGAAGCAGCCTTGACAATGGTATGCGCAAGATTGATAGACCATTGTCCCCTATTGATACGTTCCCATACGTTATCAGGAGCCATATCAATTAATTCAGCCGCATTCTTCACTTCAGTTGCTGACCATGCTTTTGCTTGACGGCATACAGTCCGAACCCGATCACCAGCTATCTTCGCATCGACACTCCCAAGCCATCGCCAAACCATCTTAGCAATGTCGCTCAGGGTGTAATGTTCGGACATGTTTGGTTGGTGACACATGGCAAGCAATTGGTCCCGTGCTGTGGATTCCGTCGTATCCTTGAATCCCGTCACCACAACAGCAAGACACGTTTTTTCACCCATGTACTTCCGACCTTTTAACCGTCTTTCTCCTGATATCGTGTCATAAAGTGTCGAACTAGCCTTGTATCCCTTTCCCATAATCTTAGCAGCTTCCGCGCTAGCTATGAGAAGAACGGGCTCAATCTGTCCAACCGCTTTCATCCCTTCCGGACCATCGACTAGTTGGGCAACAACACCATTCGGTCCCTCCAGTTGAAGAGCTTCCGATGTGGCTTGCCTATCTTGCAACGTGCCGGAAGTGATATCAGTCAATGCTACATTCTGTAGTAGTGTATGTTTCATTATGTTTCCTTTCATTCTAGTGTGTTATGTTTCAGAGTTGTAAGTGTACCTTGCAACACGCAACAATAGAATGCAGGCCACATAAGAAATAGACGTGCTATATCGTTCACCTATAGGGATAGGCATAGTAGGCGTGCGTCTTATAGTAGTGACGCACTTGTCAATGCTCTAGCCGATTGCGCTATAGTGTCGCGTTGTGTATGAGCTAGATAAGAACCTACTCGAAACAATCGGTGCCGCAAGCTGTTGCCGTTGTTCCTCTCATATACATTATACATATGGCTATAAAAGAGGTTTTCACCTCCTAGGGGGAGGATTTGGCCCCCCACAGCCGGGCGGGCGATAAGGGTCCCTGGTCTTGGATTTGTGTTGGGTCCCCCCACAAATGAAAATTATAATTTTTTTTATCAAATCCCTTGCCTTTGTCAATACAAGACATAATGAGGGAAATGTCTTACTGAAGGGGGGGGGTAAGAATTAAGAGCGGCCGAAAATAGTCCAGTTAATTCTTAGACCCATGTCTTCCGAGAGGAAAGCGAAGGATGGAGGGTTACTGATCGCAGGTACGGAGTTCGCAGAGGATGCCGTCAAGTTCTGCTGCTGTATAGGTGAGGTCCCATTGCCGCTTGACTCCCATATAGACGTGGAGATACCAGCAGCGGGCGTCGGGCTGGGTGGGGTGAAAGTCCTGGATGGGTCGGGCACCTTTGCTCCGGTTGATGCGCTTGTCAATGGCAATGAGATGATCGGGATGGGTGAGGTCGTTAGCGTAGGCTTGTTTTTTATCGGAGGACCAGGCTTGGCCTCCTGAGAGCGCTGCCAGCTTTAGGGGGATCGTATGATCGATATCGAGGGCGCTGGGGTCGGTGTATGTGATGCCTGTGTACGGGTCAACCCAGGTACCGGAAAGGACCCGGCAGCCGCGTGCGTCGAGAACAGGGGGAGTGAGGCTCTCGGCAATGAGGACTTCTTGGCGGGTGTCCTGACAGTCGTGGTCCGCGTCTATCCAATGTTTCCACTCGCGCCGATCGTAGGCAGCGAGCAGTGCGGGGAGGAGACTCAGGCAGAGGGTCAGGGTAATGATCTGGCTGATACGGTGTGGCAGATCGGATTCCTATACGCCAGGCATTTGGGATAACTCCTTTTGGATTTGCATGCGCTTGGCCTCTTCTGCGGCGTGGAGGCGCTTCATATCCAGGAGATAGTGCGCACGAACGAGGCTCATGTAGTGCTCCATACCGTGATCTTTGATGCCGTCCGTTCCCCAGTGGAAAAGGTCTGCCAAGCGACCATATATGCGGTCGAAAAGGCGACGCCAGTATCCTATCTCTGCGTGAAAGTCTCCGTCTTCATCGAAATAGCGTAAAGTGCCCGTATGCCGATAACCTAAGACACGTGGTGGAATCCGGGTGACGACGTCATTGTTGTTGACGAAACGGAACGTAGTTGACTTAAATACACGATTGAAATCGCGCGCAAAGCGAACATCGCCCGTTCGGGGTTGACCGAATGTGTAAAGTCCATCTACGGCATGTCCCATATCCAACAACCGGGCCACTGCGATGGTTGCTAAACCAGCACCGAGGCTGTGTCCCGTAAACCAAAGAGATTTGTGCTTGTCTCCACGAAAGTCCGCAATCGCCGCAGTGAGGCTATCCCACACCGAGGCCAGCGCGTTCGAGAATCCCTCATGAACATCGCCGCTAAAAGGGCCCGGGATGAGGTTCATGGCAGCATCGGTCATAAAATCTGTGGGGGCTGCGGATCCACGAAATGAGACTAGGATCATTGCGTCTGTCGTCATGACGAAAGCCTGTGTGTCTGTTGTCTCATTTTCAATAAAACGCCAGTCGTGATGCTGAATCTGCTCCTGTTCTCCCCATTCCTGTTCAATATGACGCCCGATCGCCGCCTTTTTTGCGTAGGCAAGCTGGGCTGCTCGAGCGCAAGTATATGCGTTGGTCCAACTAAATTCCGTCGCATCTGCATCAAAAGCAAAAAATCTTTTCATCGTCCCGCTCCTCTCTTGTCCGTAGACCTGTTCGGCGTCGCTAGGTCGCGCTAGGAATCATCATCAATGCAAGTGGGTTCTAGAATTGCTGCGATCTCAATCTCCGCCGCTATATCTAAAACTTTCCCCTTAAAAGCCAGCTCTTCCAGCTTCTGCCCGCTCCATCGTGCGATATGTTCATCTCCGTGGTGTCGGGTCACAATGGCGATGGACTTGACGGTCGGGTCTTCTATAATATAGGCCAGCAGTCCGCGCCAGTCCATGTGCTCTCCTGGGAAGAGTTCTACCTTATGGGTCCACTGAGGGAGCGGGAGACAGGGCATCCTACCTGCGCCCCCGCGCATTTTCTTCTTCGCGTTCCCGCTGCGCCCGGCGCTGTGCGACCGCTTCCTTCTTCTTGCGTGTCAGATCCGCTTCCTTGCGGTCCCACTGCTCTTTAACGCGATTCTTAAGAACCTCGACATATCCTGCGCTTGCTCGTCGTGCCATATTATTCCTTTCTTTCTATTCGTTCCCGAGTGAGGTCTCCTGCTAGATTTTTTCGTGTAGAATATTGAGTGCCATTTCAATTCGTAGCTCCAGTGTATCCTTTTCATTTTCTAGGGCATGAATAGCTTGCTGAATGGCTGCACGTAAGTCCGCACGCTCAAGATCAATATTTTCTGCAGAGCTAGATTCATGGGGATACGGCCACTTCATTCCCCATAGACTTGCGTCTTCTTTAGTAAAATAGACTCCATCCCAATCTTCTTTCATTTTAAAATTTTTCAATGACTTCCTGAATTTCCGGAACCATCGCCAAGACTTCTGCAGTGGCGTTAATTGCTTGCTCCTGCCCTTCGTGATATCGCTCTTCTATGAAACCAGCGAGAATAGGATCCGTTAAGTAGACGAAACGGACATGGACCATTTCATGGAGGAGCGTCATTACATCATCACTGCGTAGCAAATCGATCCGCACCGCCTTGTTATCTGGGTCCGTCACCTCCATCCCCCCTTGTTGTCCCGCGTCGTCAAATTGCTTCCGGATACAAATCGTATAACGCCAATCCTGAATACGGAGGACCGCCGCGGTAATTGCGACCAGCTCCCGGAGCAATCGCAACTTATCTCCTCCGCCTTCAACGAGCGTCAGGTTGCTCACGATTCCTCTTCTTGTCCCATTTTTCTGCGCATCCTTTACCATAGAAGGTCGCAAGAATCTTCGTGTTGCACACGAGACAGCGTTGCGTCGTGCGTGAGGGTATCTCTAATTTCATGACAATCACGATGGCCAGATGTGTGCCACTTTCCGCACGTCTGACACTTCTTCTCTTTATCCACAAGGGGGAGTCGGTGGAGGTGACAGATATGTTGTTCCTCGACGTACTTACACCCACACCCGTAGAATATGGTGCGGGGATGTGCGAATGGTAGAGCGAAGGACATTATTGATGTTTTCGAATAATCGTACGTGCTTTCGATAAGTTCATATTCGAGTGATGCAGGTACTGATACATAATGGCCCGTAAGAGATCTGTCGACAGCGTATCCTCTATCACCTTCTTCACTTTATTTTCCGCCTCTATTAATGCCTTAATGCGCTCTTCCTGTTTCTTCTCCGCATCCGATAGTGTATCCATTACATCTCTCCCAAACCAGACGAGACCTGTATCTAGAGGCCTCGCCAATTATTATGGTCTGCAATATTCCAGAGCATCTGTGCGTAGTGCTCTATCTTCTGTGCATCCTTCTTGCGCTGGGCGATCGTGCCATGTCCCCAGCGGACCGCATACTTTATAATACTCCCTTGAATAAATTCTGTCAAGAGGTCGCAGTCACGGAGTAAATCGAGGGGTTCCACCCCTCCCGTCTTATAATGATCGGATCCCTGATTTGCAATATCGATCGGATTCATATACGATACTCCTGTTCTATGTTAAAAAAACGCAAACATACACGCAAGACCCCACTCCAGCAAGTACGGAAAGAGCTGCCGCCTCCAAGCAGGCCCTTTCGTAAAACGAGAGCGGTGCTGCTCGAACGGGCGAATAGAGATCACCTTCAGTCATCGTGAGCCAGTGATCTCCCACTCTCCGATATGATCCTTTACCGTGCGTTTCATATCTTGAAAGAGGTAGGGGTAGCGTTCTGTGCATAGTAAAGCAATTTTATCAAAGACCTGACGAATTTCCTCCTCCGCGTGTTCATTCGTACGGAGAACGAGACAATGCCGAATGGTTCGAATGTTCGCAGACCAGCCCGTATCCACCAACATTCCCATAGGGAGCACACGTCGAGTAGCGGAGCTGATCGTCTTTTTGAGCCTGAAGGGGATATCGTCATTCAGGCCCATGATCTCATCGAGTTCCCCCTTCTCGCGATCAATATAGCGCATAATCTTTTCGTACTTTTCTAGTCCTCGCGGATGATTCGCGACACAACTGGGAATATTGTAGGCAAAGTGATCAGATCGCACATAGCGCAGGGATTCTTCCGAGATCGCTACGCCTACCCGATGTCGGTTCAACTCCGCCGTAAAAACACGAGAGACGTCACATAGTCGAAAGTTGACCAAAACATGTTCGAGTACAGATCCGTGTCCCGAGGCAAGTAGATTCCGAATGTAGGCCTCTTGCCCCTCACGCACTTTGGTAATATTGAGATTGAGTTTTGTTCCAAAAGACTGATAACACCCCCGCCCAGCTAACTCGATGAGGAATTGCCCATCGATCTCCGTTTCGCTCGACCACCCTTCCGCGCCGATGTACTTGAGATATTCCTCAACCCCCTCCGCATCAT
>Ga0208315_1000852_pt1 | contig 18187 bp, 20 predicted proteins | sample MalvireepMed_215_FD_184239 | JGI IMG/M metagenome (GOLD analysis project Ga0208315, IMG submission 184239) | Marine viral communities from the Global Malaspina Expedition - Malaspina viral metaG DeepMed_215 (SPAdes) (version 2) | ecosystem: Environmental > Aquatic > Marine > Oceanic | place... | reverse complement strand
CATCGGGGCCTCTCTGGTGCCGCATTGGCGCATGTGCCGCCCGGCTAGCTGTCGCGGGCAATAACGAAGGCGGCAGCGGCTCGCAAGCTCTGCGCCTCTGGTCCATATTCAGATAGGGCGTCACAGGCCCTGTCCACCAATTCGGCGGCGCGGGTCTTGGCCCCGGCCAGCCCGAGGTGGGACACAAACGTGGCTTTGCCTGCCGCGTCGTCCTTGCCGACGGCCTTTCCGACCGTTTCAGCGTCGCCTTCGACATCAAGGATGTCATCCGCGATCTGAAAGGCAAGGCCGAGGTGTTTGGCATAGGCGCCAAGGGCGGTGGCATCGGCATCCGCCATCCGTGGCCCGGCCATGGCGGACCATTCGATCAACGCGCCGGTCTTACCGGCCTGAAGCGCCGTAATCTCGGCCAGCGAGAGCGGCGCGGAGGCGGTTTCGGCGGCGATGTCCAGCGCTTGACCGCCGACCATGCCGCCGACGCCTGCCGCTTGGGCAAGGCTGGTCATCAGGGTCAAACGCGCCTCCGCAGGGCAGGCAAGCTGCCCGAGTAGTTCAAATGCCAGCGTTTGCAGCGCATCCCCGGCCAGAACGGCGGTCGCCTCATCCCATTTGCGGTGCACCGTGGGCTGGCCCCGGCGCAGGTCGTCGTCGTCCATACAGGGCAGATCGTCATGCACCAGCGAATAGGCGTGCAGCGCCTCAATCGCGCCCGCGGCTGGGGCGGCCATGCCGGGGGCGATGCCATGCAGCCGCGCAGATTCGATCACCAGAAAGCCGCGCAGCCCTTTGCCACCACCGCAGGCATAGCGCATCGCCTCGGCCACCGGGCCTTTGCGCTCGGCCAAGGCCGCTTCGATCTGCGCTTGTGCCAGATCACGGGCATGGGCCAGCGCCTCTGCCAAGGGAAGGGGAGTGGGCTGGAAGGTCATGCAGGCGGTCAAAGCCCTTCGACGGGTTTCAGCCCATTGGGGTTGCCATCGCCATCAAGGGTGATCGCGGCGACCTTTTCTTCGGCCTCTTTCAGCTTGGTCTCGCAGCGCGCCTTAAGCTTGGCCCCGCGTTCATAAAGCGCGATGCTTTCGTCCAGCGCGACATTGCCATTTTCAAGCTGGCCCAACACTTTTTCAAGCTCGGCCATGGCGGTCTCAAAGTTCATCTCTTCTACGGGTGTGTCAGACATTGCGCGCCTCGTTGGTCGGAATTTCGCGCGACAATAGTGCGTCGCGCCGGGCATTGCCAGCGGGCTGGCATTATGAATTTTACCGGCCCGGTTCGGCAGGCGGGGCGGGGTCAGTCCGGGGCCAGCATATAGCCCGCGCCGCGCACGGTTTGCAGGTATTGCGGCTGTTTCGGGTCGCTCTCGATCTTGCGGCGCAGGCGGGTGATTTGAACATCGACCGCGCGTTCCTGCGCCTGCCCCCGGTCGCGGCCCAGTTCCTCGACCAATTTGGCACGGCTGAGCGCGACACCGGGCTGGGCGGCAAAGATCTTCATTAGCTGCACCTCGGTCGCGGTGAGGCGCACCAGATCGTCGCCCTGCCACATCTCGCCCCGCTCCATGTCATAGCGGATCACGCCGAGCGACAGCACTTTTGGCGCGGCGTCGGCGGCGCTTGTGTCGGGCATGCGGCGCAGGATCGCGTTGATGCGCAGCAGCAGTTCCTTGGGCTCAAAGGGTTTGGGCAGGTAATCATCGGCCCCGGCTTCCAACCCTTCGATACGGTTATCGGTCTCGCCCTTGGCGGTCAGCAGCAGGATCGGCGTTTGCAGGGTTTCGCGCAGGGATCGGGTCAGCGCCATGCCGTCTTCGCCGGGCATCATCACGTCGAGCACGATCAGATCAAACTCCAACCCCGCCAGCACCCGGCGCGCATGGGCCGCGTCGCGGGCCGTGCTGACCAGAAAGCCGTTCCGCATCAGGAATTTCTTCAACAGGCTGCGGATGCGCTCATCGTCGTCGACAACCAGCAGGTGCGCGTCGAGTTCGTTCATGGGGCGCTTTCGCGCAGCCGGTCAAAGCTTTGGCGCATTTCGGGGTCCATCATGGCCTCCAATACCGTTCTGAAACCGGCCACGGCTTCGGGCCCGGCGGTGCGAAAGGCCAGCCGCATGCGCGCGCGCTGAGCATCGGAAAGCTCTTGTTCCAGCTTGCGACCATCGTCGGTCAGGAACAGATGCCGCTCGCGCTTGTCATTGCGGCCAACCTTGCTTTGCACCAGACCATCGGCGATCAGCGTGCGCAAGACACGGTTGAGCGATTGTTTCGTGACCCCGAGGATGTTGAGCAGGTTGTTCACCGTCGTGCCGGGGGCGCGGTTGATAAAGTGGATGGCGCGGTGATGCGCGCGGCCGTAGGCCATATCGGCCAGAATCCTGTCGGGATCGGCAGTGAAGCCGCGATAGGCAAAGAACATCGCCTCAATCCCCTGCCGCAGTTGTTCGTCGGTCAAAAACAGCAGGCTGTCGCCGCTGCTAGGGGCCATCATGCGCCCGTCAGCCATAGTATCTCTCATTCTCTCTCGGGCCTGTTGGGGATCAGTTTACGTCAGCGTTGTTGACATTCCAATAGTGAAAGGCTATCGAATCCCGTGTTTTGCGCAATTAAATGTCTGCATCTGCCGATTTTTGCGCAATTTTTGGAAAGATAGCGCGTCATTTGGGAGGGAAACACCATGGCAGGCGGATATGACAACCGAGATGGGTACATCTGGATGGATGGCAAAATGGTGGACTGGCGCGATGCCAATGTCCACATCCTGACCCATGCGATGCACTATGCGTCTTCGGTGTTCGAGGGCGAGCGCGCCTATAACGGCAAGATTTTCAAAAGCCGTGAGCATTCTGAGCGTCTGAAGCGTTCGGCCGAAATGATCGACTTTGAGATCCCCTACACCATTGACCAGATCGAAGCCGCCAAGGCCGAAGTGCTGGCCGCCTCTGGCCTGCAAGACGCCTATGTGCGCGCGGTCGCATGGCGCGGTGTGGGCGAAGACATGGGTGTCGCCTCTGCCCGCAATCCGGTGCGCTTGGCCATCGCGGCATGGGAGTGGGGTGCCTATTACGGCGACGCCAAGATGAAGGGCGCCAAGCTCGATATCTCCAAATGGAAGCGCCCCTCGCCTGAGACGATCCCGAGCCACGCCAAGGCGGCGGGTCTCTATATGATCTGCACCATGTCCAAACACGCCGCCGAAGCGAAGGGCTGTTCGGACGCGATGATGTACGACTACCGCGGCTATGTGGCCGAGGCGACGGGCGCGAATATCTTCTTCGTCAAGGATGGCGAAGTGCACACGCCGACGCCCGATTGCTTCCTTAATGGCATCACCCGGCAGACCGTCATCGGCATGCTGAAGGACAAGGGGATTACAGTCCACGAGCGCCACATCATGCCCGAGGAACTCGAAGGTTTCGAGCAGTGCTGGCTGACCGGCACCGCCGCCGAAGTGACCCCGGTGGGCCAGATCGGCGACTGGAAATTCGAGGTGGGCGCGATCACGCGCGAAATCGCCTTGGACTATGAAAAGCTGGTGCGCAGCTAAACGCTGCCGCCGAACTTTGCCAAAGTTACCCCGCCGTCCTGCAAACCCTTGCGGACGGCGGTTGCGATTTGAACGGCCTCTGCCGTGTCGCCATGCAGGCAGATCGTGTCGATCCGCGTGGGGATGTGTTTCCCGCTTTCGGTGATGATTGCGCCCGCTTTGACCATGTCGACCATCCGCGCCGCGGCGGTGTCGGCGTCATGGATCACAGCACCCGGCTTGCTGCGATCGACCAGCGTCGCGTCGTCGTTATAGGCGCGGTCGGCAAAGATTTCTCCTGCCCATTTGCAGCCCAGTGATTTCACCGCCTGTTCCTGCGCCGTGGCGGCCAGCACCATAACGATAAGGTCGGGCGCCACGCTTAGCGCCGCCTCATAAAGATCGCGGGCCAGTTCCTCATCCTCAGACGCCATATTCGCCAGCGCGCCGTGCAGCTTCAGGTGCCGCACCTCCGCGCCGACGCTGCGGGCCATGCCGACACTTGCCGCGACCTGATAGCGGATCTGGTTTTGCAGCGTGCCGCGCGGCACCGCCATGCGGTTGCGCCCGAAGCCCGCGAGATCCATGAAACCCGGATGCGCCCCGATGCCGACGCCGTTTTCATGCGCCATCCGCATGGTTGCCGCCATCACATCCGCATCCCCGGCATGGCCGCCGCAAGCGATATTGGCCGAGGTCACGATGCGCAAAAGCGCCGCGTCGTCGCCCATCGTCCATGGGCCAAAGCTTTCGCCCATGTCGGCGTTCAGATCGACGGATGTCATGGCGTGTCCTTTTCGAATGGATCGGCGGTGGCCGAAACCACGCCAGAGATCAGTTGATAGCCCACCAAATCACGGATGCGCGCGGGATCGCGCAACAGGGGCTGGCGGTGTTTGGGCAGGGCGGCGAGGTCGGCGCGGTGGCGTGTCTCGGCGGCCAGCGCTTCGTCGAGGTCAATGAACTCGAACCGCAGCGCAGCGCCGGGCTGCGCCTGCGCCACGATGGGCAGGTCACAGGGGATCACCGTGCCGATGCGGGGGTAGCCGCCGGTGGTCTGACATTCACACATCAGCACAAAGGGCGCGCCATCGCCGGTGATCTGGATATCGCCGGGGGTGATGACCTCAGAGACGATTGTGAGCTGCCCGCCGGTGGCGAAACCTTCGCCCTCGTGATCCATCCGTGCGCCCATGCGGTTGGCGCGAGCGTCGCGGCGGAAGGTGGTTTCGGTAAAGCGGGCACGGGTTGCCTCGTCAAAGGCGTCGGTCTGCATGGAGGAGACAATACGCACCCGCTCGCCGCCAAAACGGCTGTCGCGGGGGAGGGTTTGGCCGGTCACGCTACCGCTATCCTTGCCGACGGGCAGGCTGTCGCCCGTTTGCAGCAGACGACCGATGCCAGCGGCAAGATGGCTGGAGCGCGACTCCATCACGGGCTCAACATCAAAGCCGCCGCCCACATGCAGGTAGCCATAGGCCCCATCCCGCGCGCCGCCGATGGTGAGTTTGGCCCCGGCAGGCAGCAGGTGGCTGGCGTTCCACGCAATCGGCTCGCCGTCGATGCTGACCTGCATCTGCGCGCCGGTGAGGGCGATGCGGATGTCTTGATCGGCTTCAAAGCTGCCGCCGCTGCCCGCCATTTCCAACGCGGCACAGTTTGGATCTTGCCCCAGTAATGCGGCCCCTTCGTGCAGGGCGGTCGGGTCCGCAGCGCCGCCATGGGTCAGGCCCAAGGCGCGGTAGCCGGGACGGCCAAGGTCTTGGATGGTCATGGCCGGGCCAGCTTGGAGGATGGTCAGCGTGCCGCTCATGTCAGTGCCTCCCGCTCGGCACCGCCGGTGGGGTCATCGGCGAAACTGTCAAACTCTTGCCGGGTGATGGATGGGAATATCAGCTCATCGCCCGGCGACAGGGGGAAGGGCCTGTCGCTGCCTGGGCGGAAGGTGCGAAACGCCGTCTGGCCGATGTGCCGCCAGCCGGTGGGGGAGGCATTGGTGAAGATGATCAACTGCCGGATCGCCACGACCAGCGCGCCCGGGGGCACGGATTTCGTCAGCCCCTGCTGGCGCGGAATGTCCCATTGCGGGGCCAGTTCACCCATATAGGGCTGGCCGGGGGCAAAGCCGATGGTGAGGACGCGCACGCGAGCCTGCGACAGCTCGGCTATGGCCGCGTCGGGGTCGAGGCCCGCCGCCTCGGCGGCCTCCTCCAACTGCGGGGCGAGGTCGGTGCCATAGACGGTCGGCACATGCCACAGGCTACGCCCGGCGGGCAGGGCTTCGGCGAACCAATCGCGGGTTTCGAGCAGTCCGCGCAGGCGGTCGGTCATCTGTGTGATGGCCTCTTGGCTGACCTCAAACTGCACGAAGGTTGATACCAGCGAGGTGCTGGTCTCGCGCACCTCGGGCCAGTCCTGTTCCTCGACCGCCGCGCGAAAGGCGAGGGCGGCGCGGTTGGCCGGTTCGGACATCTTTTCGGCAAAGGTGATCAACAGGCCAGAGAGACCGACGCTGCGGATGCGGGGCCAGTCAGTCATTGAAGAGCATCCTTTCGTAAAGGCGCGGCAGCAGCACCGGGGTCAGATACATCGGCAGTTGCCAGCAGCCGATAAAGATCATCAAGGGCGCCAGAACCTCGGGCGGGAGTGCGACGAGGAACAGCGCGATATTGCGGTTGCCCGCGCCGATCGCCAGCGGGCCGGCCACGGCATGCAGGGGGCCACGGCGCGTCAGAAGCAATGTGCCTGCCTGCAACAGATAGCTTAGGGCGAAGGCCAGCACCGTCCAGCCCGCCACCGCCCAGGGATCGCTGCGCAGGGCGGGGTTGAGTGCCGCCATAAGCCCGACGACGATGACCGAGAAGGCCAGCACCGACGCCCCGTCGAGCGCTTCGATCTGACGCGCTGAGGGGCGCGGCAGGAGGACATGGCGAAGGGCAAACCCCAAGCCCGTCGCCCCAAGGATCACTGCCAACAGACGCAGCGCGGCTTGGGCCACGTCCGAGGCTGGTCCGAGTTGCGGCAGGGCCGCCAGCACCGGCAGAACGGTCAGCGGAAAGGCGGCGGTGCCCAGCACCATCAGCTGCATCATCCGCCCCGCATCGAGCCGCATCAACAGGGCGAGGTTCACGCTGCCCGTGAGCGCCGGGGCGGCGGCGGCAAGCGTCACCGCCAGTGCCGCAGGGGTCTGCCCCAGCCCGGCCAGCACGAAGCCCCCCAGCAGCAGCAGGGGCAGCAGCGTCTGCAAGACCAGCACCGAGGCCAGCCCCCAGATGAGATCGCGCACCGCACCAAGTGCCGCGCGATGCCCGATCCTGAGTGCGGTGATCGTCAGCAGCGCAGCCACCATCTGCGGCAGCCAGTCGGCCAGCGCCGCCGCAAGGCTGGGCAGAGCCAACCCTGCCAGCAGTCCGACGATCAGGCAGGCCCGCGCATGGCGCGAGGCCAGTCTGAGGATATGCAGCATGTTGGATCACCCGCTGGCCGGGCCGCTGCGCAGGTTTTCAGGCAACCATGTGGCCACTTCGGGGAACCAGATCAGCACGAAAACCATAAAGACCATGATGGCAAACATCGGCAGCGCGGCCTTGGTGATATAGCCCATTTCGTGATCGGTCATGCCTTGCAGCACGAAGAGGTTGAAACCGATCGGCGGGGTGATCTGCGCCATCTCAACCACGACCACGACGAAGATGCCGAACCAGATCAGGTCTATGCCCGCACCGCGCACCATCGGCTCGACCACGGCCATGGTCAGCACGACCGAGGAGATGCCATCGAGGAACATGCCCAGCACGATATAGAAGACCAAAAGCGCCATCAGCAGCTCAAACCGTGACAGCTCCATCGCCGCGATTCCGTCGGCCAAGGCACGGGGCAGGCCGGTGAACCCCATCGACAGTTTCAGGAACGCCGCGCCCGCAAGGATCAGCGCGATCATGGCGGAGGTGCGCATCGCGCCCATCAGGCTCTCGCGGAAGCTGTGCCAGTTCAGCGAGCCTTGGAACAGCGCCAGCGTCAGGGAGCCGATGACGCCGATAGCGGCAGCCTCGGTCGCGGTGGCAAAGCCGAGGTACATGGAGCCAATCACGACCGAGATCAGCGCAAAGACCGGCAGCAGGAAGCGCGAGTTGCGCAGCTTGTCGGCAAAGCTCATGTCGGTCTCGACATCGGGGTTCCAGTCTTTCGACAGCTTGCTGGTGATCGCGACATAGCCCATGAACATCAGCGCCAGCAGCAGGCCGGGCATGACGCCGGCAAAGAAGAGCTTGGTGATGCTTTCGTTCACCGTCACCCCGTAGACAATCAGCGCCAGCGAGGGCGGGATCATCAGGCCCAGTGTCGCGGCCCCGGCCAGCGTGCCGATGATCATCTTCTCAGGATAGTTGCGCGCCCGAAGCTCGGGGATCGACATTTTGCCCACGGTCGTCAGCGTCGCGGCGGAAGAGCCGGAGACGGCGGCAAACACGGTACAGCCCACGATATTGGTATGCACCAGCCCGCCCGGTAGTTTCGCGAGCCACGGCGACAGTCCGCGAAACATGTCTTGTGACAATCGCGTGCGATAGAGGATTTCGCCCATCCAGACGAAAAGCGGCAGGGCCGTCAGTGTCCAGCTAGAGGAGCTGGCCCAGATGGTGGTGATCATCGCGTCGCCGACGGGGCGGGTGGTGAAAAGTTCCATCCCGACCCAGGCCACGCCCATCAGGGCGAGCCCGACCCAGACACCGGTGCCGAGGAGGAAAAAGAGGACAATCAGGAACAGGGCAATGGCATAAATCTCGGTCATGGCGTCATTCCCCGAAGCTTTGATCGACTAGGTCACGGGTGACGCGGTGGTCGCCCTTGAAGATGAGATGCAGAAGGTTGTCTGTCAGAGCGATGGCGAGGATGCCGCCGCCGATGACCATGACAGATTGCGGTATCCACAGCGCGGTGGCATCTTGGTCTTGGCTAACCTCGTTGAATTTCCACGACCAATAGACGAACCAATAGGCGTAATAGGTGAAATACCACGCGACCGCCGCCGCCACTGCGAAACACCAGATATCAAGCAGCCGCTTCCCGCCCGCGCTCAGCGCGTTCAGCAGGATCGACACGCGAATATGCGAGCCGCGGTTCAGCGCATTTGCAAAGGCGAGGAAACTGGCCCCGGCCATGGCATAGCCCGCATAGCTGGCAGCGCCCGGAAAGACATTGCCGGTCCAACGGGCGACCATCTGGGCCACGATCAAGGTGAGGATGGCCACCAGACAGAGCGCCGCCAGCGCCCCCGCCCCGATGTAAAGCCCGTCCAATAGTCTGCGCAGCGCCTTCATCTGGCTCTCCCTCCGTCAAGTCATGCCCCGGCATGAGAACGGCGGCCCGAATAACGGGCCGCCGCAGGTTTCGTGATTATTGCATCGCCTTGTAGTCGTCGACGATCGCCTGACCGTCTTCGCCCGCGGCTTCGAGCCATTCTTGCGTCATGGTCTCACCCACTTCACGCAGGCCCGACATCAGCTCTTCGCTGGCCGGTTCCACGTTCATGCCGCCTTCGCGCAGCCCGTCATAGGTGAACTGGGTGTAGTCTTTGGACGCTTGCAGGCCACGCTCTTCGGCCTCGGTCGCGCAGGTGGTGATCGCCTCTTTGTTCGCGTCCGAGGTTTCGGCCCAGACATCGGCGTTGATCATCACATAGTTGCGCGGCAGCCATGCGTCGACTTCGTAGAAATGCGTCAGGCTCTCCCAGACCTTCTGGTCGTAGCCGGTGGCACCCGAAGAAATCATCGATTCCGCGACACCGGTGGCGAAGGCTTGGCTGACTTCGGCGGCCTCGATGGTCACCGGCGACATGCCGGTCAATTCAGCAAGACGCGCGGTGGTGTTGTTGTAGGAGCGAAACTTGACGCCCTTCATATCCTCGACCGAGCCGACTTCTTTCTTGAAGTAGAGCCCTTGAGGTGGCCATGGCACGTTATAAAGCAGGACGAGGTTCTGCTCTTCCAGCACGGCTTCGACTTTGGGCTTGGCGGCTTCCCAGAGCTTCGCGCTCGCCTCGAAAGAAGGCGCGAGGAAGGGGATGGAGTCAAAGCCGAAGACCGCGTTCTCGTTCTGGTGGCCAGAGAGCAGACGCTCCCCGATCTGAACCTGACCGGTCTGGATCGCGCGTTTGATGTCGGCCCCAGCGAAAAGCGCGCCGCCCGGATGTACAGTGATCTCGATCTCGCCGCCGGTGGCTTCGGTCACGCATTCGGCGAATTGCACGCCGTTCTCGGAATGGAAGTTCGAGGCCGAATAGGCCATCGGCATATCCCATTTCTCGGCCGCGAAGGCGGGCATGGCGGTGACCAGTGTCAGGGCGGTCATCGCCGCGCCGGCCATCAGTCTTGCTGTCAGTGTCATTTGGTTTCTCCCTTGTTTATTTGCGTGCGCGCTTGGCGTTATCTGTCAAAGCGCTGGGGGTGATACGGGGTTAGATCCATGTTTGGCGGCTGCCCCGTGATCAATCCGGCGATCAGTCGGCCCGTTTTCGGCCCGCCCGTCAACCCGATGTGGTGATGCCCGAAGGCAGTATAGACCCGGCTCGTCCCGATCTGCCCGATCAGGGGCAGCGAGTCGCTGGGGGCGGGTCGGTGCCCCAGCCATTCGATCTCTTCCTCGGCGGTGAGGTTGGGAAACGCGGCCTTGGCCTGACGGCGCAGCAGCGCCAAGGGCGCTTTGGATGCGCCCGCCTCTAGCCCGCCGAATTCGACGATCCCGGCGCAGCGCAGCCCCTCGGCCATCGGCGTGGCCACGAATTTGCCCGCTGCCATCATGGTAGGGCGCGACGGGCCGCCCTCAGCATCCTTGAAGACGATGTGGTAGCCGCGTTCGGACTCCAGCGGCACATTGATCCCAAGCTTGCGCATCAGCGGTTTCGACCAGACGCCGGTGGCCAGCAGCACGTCGTCGCAGGGCAGCGGGCCTTGGTCGGTCAGGACTGAAGTGACCTCTTCATCAAGGATCGTGATGTCCTCAACCTCGGCCCGTTTAATAGTGCCGCCCATCCCCTCAAACGCCTTGGCCAGCGCCCGGACATAGCCGCCGGGGTCGGCGATGAAGCCGTGGTCGGCCAACCGGGCGACGCAGGTGATTTGCGGGCCATAGGCCGGGTCGAATTCCTGAACCGCGCCGCCTTCGATGATCTCTGGCACGAAGCCCGCATCGCGGCGCAACGCCCATGTGTAGGCTTCGGCCTCAAAGGCCGCGCGGCTGGTATAGGCAAAGCAATAGTCGCTGTCGTGGACCCAATCGGCCAGCCCCAGATCGGCGCAGAGTGCCTTGTGTTGCGCAACGCTGTCACCGACGATGGGCGCCAACCCGGCAGAGATGCGGCGGGTGTCGGCATCATTGGCGTGGGCCATGTAGCGGCGCAGCCACGGCAGCAGGCGGGGCAGATAGGGCCAGCGCAGAAACAGCGGGAATTCGGGGTCGCGCAGCATGCCGGGCGATTTCCGCATCAGGCCCGGCCCGGTCACCGGCGCAACGCCCGCCGCCGCCAGCACGCCACCATTGCCATGCGAGGTGCCGCGCCCCGGCTCAGACCGGTCCAGCAGCGTCACCTCCGCTCCGGCGCGGCGCAGCCAGATTGCGGCAGAGACGCCGACAATCCCGGCGCCGATAACGACGACATGCTGGCTCATGGGTGGCGGCTTTCGATTTCGCGTTGGGTCATGGCTGGGTTCCTTTGGGGCATCTTTTACTCAAAAAATCACCACGTCAACAAAATGCTGATAAAATGTCATCGTTAGCGTTTCGCTTGTCTCGCCCTGCCCGCAAAGGCACCCTGCGCCCAAACGGAGGGCATATGACAAACGAGACGGGCGCGCGGCTGGGAATCCTCATGCTGGACACGCGGTTTCCCCGCATTCTGGGGGATGTCGGCCATGCGGGCAGTTGGGATTTCCCGGTGCGCTATGCGGTGGTGCCGGGGGCCACGCCTGAAGCGATCGTGTGCGACGATATCGACCCCTTCGTGCAGGCTTTTATCGCGGTGGGGCGCGACTTGGTCGCCGAAGGCTGCACCGGCATCGCCACCACCTGCGGGTTCTTGGCCCTGATCCGGCCCCGTCTGGCCGAGGCGTTGGACGTGCCCGTTGCGGCCTCGGCGTTAGAGCAGGCCGGGCAGATCGCGGCTTGCCTGCCGCCCGGGCGCAGGGTGGGGATTTTAACGATCTCGGCCAGCACCCTTTCGCCCGCCCATCTGCGCGCGGCGGGCGTGCCCGAAGGCAGCCCGGTGATGGGGTTGGAAGGCAGCAGTTTTGCCCGGGCGATTCTTGGCAATCTAACCGCCCTTGATGTGCCGCAGGCGCGGGCCGAGATGGTGCAGGCGGCGCAGCGGTTGGTGGAGGCCCAGGCAGATGTCGGCGCGATCCTGTTGGAGTGCACCAATATGGTGCCATACGCCCCCGACATCGCGGCGGCGACCGGGCGGCCCGTGCATTCGATCCACAGTTATCTCAACTGGTTTCACGCAGGGTTGCTGCCGCCCCGTTTCGCCTAAAGCGGCGCGCGCAGCCAGCCGTCGACAAAGCGAACTTTGCTCACCCCGGCGAGGGGCAGGAGCCGGTGCACTTCCGCCTCAAACGCCACCTGCCGCCCCTTGCCCCAGCGAACCCCGCGTTCGGGCCAAAGCGCGGTGACGCGCAAGACGTCCAGATCGCGATGCGCCTTCATATCGACCCGTCCCACCAGCCTGTCGCCCTGTAGCAGCGGAAAGACATAATAGCCGTATTCGCGTTGCGCCTCGGGCACGAAGACCTCGATCCGGTAGTCGAAGCCGAAAAGCCGTGCCGCGCGTTTGCGGTCGCGCAGGGCCGGGTCGAAGGGGCTGAGCACGCGCAGACGTTTGGGCGGATCGCGGGTGAGGGCGGGGTCTTCGGCCCAACCGGGGCGGACAAAGGCAGGACGGAGGCTGCCATCGGCGACCTCGATATCGATCTCCTCCAACCGCCCAGCGGCCTGTTCGGCCGCGCACCATCCGCGCGCCTCGGCGGGGGAGATATGGGCCCAAAAGGCGGCCAATTCCCCCGCCGTGGCAAAGCCCAAACGCGCCAGCGCCTGATCGCAGCACCAGTCGATTGTCTGCCCCGTGCCGGGAGCATTGGCCGGATCGTGCAGCACGGCGGGCACCACCCGTTCGGTCAGATCATAGCGTTTGCGAAACCCCTCGCGCCCGGTCACCGCCAGCGCGCCGCTGCGCCACAGATATTCCAGCGCGGTTTTCGACGGATGCCATTGCCACCAGCCCCCGCTGCTGCGCGGTTCGTCCCGGCCCACATCCGATGAGGTTACGCTGCCCTCCGCCCGGACCTGCGCCAGCACGCTTTGCATCTGCGCTTCGAAATCATGGCGCTGCCAGTCCTTCCAACGGCCTAGCAGCTTTGCCGCATCGCGGGTGCGGCGCAGGTGCCACTGGGGGTAGAAATCCATTGGGATGACGGCGGCGTCATGGGTCCAATGCTCAAACAGCGCGCGGTCTTTTTCATAGAGCCGTTTCAGGGCAGCGGGGCGATACCGAGGACGCCGTGCAAAGAGGATCAGATCATGTGCCCGCGCCACGGTATTGATGCTGTCGAGCTGCACAAACCCCAAGTCATGGATCAGCTTGAGCAGTGCCGCGCCCTTGGCCGGGCCCTGCGGCGGGTCGGAGAGCAGGTGACGCGCCAAAAACAACCGCCGCGCGGCGGCATTGGCGAGCCTTGGGCGGCTCACCCCTGACGGCGGCGGCGCAGGGTGTCGCCCAGCGACAGTGTCGGGGTCAGGGTAATCTGGGTCTGCATTTCCGGGTCCGGCTCGGGCTGGGTCTGGTTGAGGATGATCCGCGCCGCTGCCTGACCGATCTCGTTCCGGCAGGCATCCATCGTCGCCAATTGACGCGGCAGACCTTGCAGCAGTTCGACGTTGTTGAACCCGGCAAGGCCGATCTGGCCGGGAATGTCGATGCCTTGGTCGATCAGATGCAGTAGCCCGCCCGCGCCGATCATGTCATTGGAATAATAGAGGAAATCAAGGTCGGGCGAGCGTTCCAGCATCTCTTGCGTCATCTCGCGCCCTTTGGCCAGCGCGGAGCCGCCGGAGTAAAAGGCCCGGTCCTCGATCTCCACCCCTGCCTTGGCGAGCCCTTCGGTGAAACCTTCGAACCGTTTGCGGGCGCGGTGATCCAGCGGCATTTTCGTGCCCATGAAACCGATCCGCTCATAGCCTTCGCGCAGGATCGCCTGCGCCATCTCGCGCCCCGCGCGGCGGTGTGAAATGCCTACCATCGCATCGACGGGTTTGCCGTCGGTGTCCATAATCTCGACCACCGGAATGCCGGCGTTGCGCAGCATGGCGCGGGTGGCGTCGGAATGTTCCAGCCCGGCGATGATCACCCCCGAGGGCCGCCACGAGAGCATCTCATAGAGCACCCGCTCTTCCTTTTCGGGGAGGTAATCCGTCACCCCCACGACCGGCTGCAGCGGCGTGTCTTCGAGCACCTGATTGATGCCGTTCAGGACTTCGGGGAATACCATATTGCCCAGCGACGGGATCACCACCGCCACAAGGTTCACGCGCTGGCTGGCCAGCGATCCGGCGATCTGGTTGGGCACATAGCCAAGCGCCTTGGCGGCGGCGAGAACGCGGTTACGGGTGGCCTCTGACACGTCGCCGCGTTTGCGCAGAACACGGCTGACCGTCATCTCGGAAACGCCGCAAGCATCGGATACATCACGCAGGGTCAACGGGCGTTTGGGGGGTGTGGTCAATTTGGTTTTCCTGTTTGCCTCACCCATAGGTAGCGCGAAGCGGGACGCGCGATCAAGCACTGCCGCAGTCTGGCCGTGCAGTCAGGTCGTGCAGTCGGGCCGGGGCACCGCACCAATCGGTGGCCATTCTGCCGATGACATCGCCCCCTGCTTACGCTAAACCGCCCCTGTCGGCCCCGTGGCTCAACTGGATAGAGCAGCCCCCTCCTAATCCGACGCTCCTCGCCCCCCGTTGTCGACCAATGTCGAGCATGGTCATTGCTAACCCGTTAATAGTACGTGCTTAATGCAACCTTATCAGGAATACTCCTACCTGATAGTCGCCGGATGTCTTCCATTGTGGATAGACGAAAAGGCCCACAGAAGGCCCGCAGGAGCCATAGCCCATGCCCAGCAAGAACCTCACACCTAACATGATCGACAAGCTGACCCGGCCCATACGAGGCACCAAGGAAGTGTCGGATATTACTAAGGGGCTATTCCTCTATGTGACCTCTGCAGGAGCCAAGAACTGGTTCGCAGTCTACCGGGTCGCAGGACAAGGTGCAGGGGGGCTAGCAGGCAGGCGCGTGAAGCTGAAGATAGGTGTGTGGCCAGTAATGTCGGTCGCAGAAGCCAGAGCAGAGGCAACCCGCATCACGGCCCTAGCTGCGTCGCGCATTGACCCGAAAGAGGAGAGCCAGCGCCAGCAGGAGGCTGAGGAACTGGACCGCCTAGGCATTGTGGGCGCAGTAGCGGGTGCATGGCTGCAAGCGATGGAGGCTGGCCAGATAACAGGGTCACGCAAGCGACCAGTGTCGCGGAACACCTACCGGAACCGAGAGACCGTGCTCAGGCTTCACATCACCCCCCGGCTGGGTGGCTTTGCGATGAACGATTTCACGCCAGCCGTGCTCGGGCGCATGCTGCAGGACATCGAACGCACAGGTGGACCAGTCGATGGCGCGCTGAAGACGATCAAGGCGCTATGGACCTTCGCTAAGTCTCGCGGCCTAGCGCATGGTGAAGCGCCCAGCGCAGACCTGAAGCCGCGTCAGGCCAAACAGCACGAGGCTCGTGCGCTGTCGGATGATGAACTCAGGAGCATCTGGTGGGGGGCTGAACAGCTTGGGTATCCGTTCGGGCCAGCGATCCAACTCCTGATGCTAACGGGCCAACGCAAGAGCGAGATAGCCGACGCTCAGTGGTCATGGTTCAACGCGGCCCGGGGCACGCCTACCATTCCGCAGGCCATGGTGAAGAACCGCAAGGGCTCACACGAGGTCGTATTGGCGCAGAAGGGCATCGACATACTGACCGACGTAGCCCGGTATCACGAGGCACTGCACCCGAACTCGCCCTATATCTTCACCTCTGCGGCGGGCAAGACGCCCATCTCAGGTTGGTCGAAGGTGCTCGTGCGGTTAGAGGATATCAGGAAGGAGCTAGGTGACGCCCCCCAGCCATGGAGGCTCCACGAGTTGCGCCACACATTCATTACCCGCGCTAGAGATGGTGATGAGAACGCTGATGGTGAAGTGGTCTGGGCTCCGGCTCTGGATGTCATTCAAGCGACCGTCAATCATGCGCTGAGCGTAGGCGTCACCGGCGTATATGACCATGGTGATATGGCTCGTCGCTACCGCATCCAGAAGCGCGAGCTTGCGGAGTGGTGGGGGCAGAGGCTAGGCGAGATCATTGCGTTTGGAAGCGGTCAGCAGGACGCCGTTAGCTGAGCCGCCTCTAAACAAGGGGAGGCGGGCGTTAGCGATCGTGCGGATATCGCCACCTTACGCCGCTAAGTCGCGCAGCTTCTCTAGGAGCAGCTGATTGGAGGGACTATCTGCAGGACTTCTAGTTCATCCTACTCATTCAGCTCATGAGCATCCTCAAGCCTTGGATTTTCTTCTCTAATAAGTCCAGACCTTCGGCGTCTAACTTGGCGCTAATCGTAACGGTCCCGCCCGGATTGCTCTTGAACATTATTTCGTTCAGTTCTGGTTCGGCGATAGATGGCGCCGTTTGCGCCTCAACCTTAGCGTCGCGGGTTGACTCATTTGGCCTCCGAACCGGCGTCTGCTGGCTTTCCGTTTGACGCACAGTATCTATGTCGTCTTCATCCGCGTTTCCTACTGAACTTTCATCCTTTTCAGGCTCATCGGATTTGTGGATACATTTGATAGTTTCGTCATATACGGAGAGGAAGCGCTTGGCCGCCTCCGCACCGAAGTTCAGGTCAAACTGGAGCGTGCTTTCCGCTATTGAGTCGCTTGGCCGATCGTCCCCCCAGTGAGGCATATCATCCTCACCAAAATAGATGCCTCGGATAAGCTTCGGCTTGAGTGCCGCCTCGGACATGAGGGTCTCTCGGGTTCCTGGCCGTCCATCTTCTAGGATGCGAAGTCCTCGCTCGCTAACCTTAATCCGCCGCTGCAAGCCCGCCCCGTGGATTTCAATCAGACCATATTGCTTAAGCGCAGCAACGTAGCGAACAAAAGAGCCACTGGTGGGCGACATCCCCCAAGCTTCACTTACGTTAGTCATCCTGACTTCGTTCTTCTTCGCTACCTCGTAAAGCAAACGGAGATGCGTAATGCTCGTTTCCAAGTCCAGATACGGGAAAGAAGGGCTGCGCTCACGTTTTCCGGATGCCAAGTTCGTATCAGAGTTGTCTGTCATCTCGCGCCCCTTTGATCTGCTGACGCTTAGATATCAGGTGCGCTGGCGTTAGGCAAGCGCCTATCTTTAGCGTCATCCCGATAAAGCGGGCGTTAGTCGGGGCGTTTGGTGTTGACTGGCGTCCGAATCTGTCTATGTTACCCTTGCGGCATATGCCCAAGATGTGGTGGAGATGACGATGAAGAGAAGAACGAGGCCCTTGCGGGTGTGCTACCCGGATCGAAAGGTCTGACCGCAAGGGAGAAACAAGAAAACCGACCCTGAAGGATCGGCTTTCGTGGTGGATTTCATCAGGGCTCGGCCCGTCAGGTTCCTACTGTGAGAAGTAACATCTGACACATGCTGAGCCCTTTTTCAAGGGAAACCCTATCACAAGGAGATAGGACATGAAGGCTGGTGTCTTTGTGAACGCATACCAACGCGTTCGCTTTGGTCGTACCGAGCATGTCTGCGCTCATTGGCGTAGTCGCTAAGTCGACTTGAGCAGCAACTCCGCTTCTAGGCTCAGCGTTAGCGGTCTAAGAGGCCTGTATGAAACTTCTACTGAGGGTGACGGGAAACCGTTGCCCTCTTTTTTAGATCGCTACCTTGATTTTCCATATACGACATTCGATATCAGGTATGGCAACCATGAGTTGTGCTATTGTTTGAGAGGAATAGTTATGGCGGAAAAAGTCTGTGAATGCGGAGCTGTCTACGAGGTCGGCCAACAGAAGTTGCCAGTTCGTGACAAGGACACCTACAACTGCGATGTTTGCGGTGAAGAACTTGATAGGTGGAACGCGTCGAATATTCCGACCTACACGCTGATACAGCGGCCAGACGGAAAGTAACCCGCCTCGTGACAAGAAGACGCTCACTGCGCTGATAGGCCAGTATATGTGGGGGGCGTGGGCATGGTGGTGCAGCGCAGGGTACTTTTCAGGGTACTCCCCCCGCGTCACGCCATTCCGGTAATTATCGACGCAGGAAGTGGCCCGGTGCTGGTCGCCATGGCCCCGGTGGACGGGCGCTGGGCGCGGGGATGGCCAGCGGGATGGCCAAAGCGTGGCGGGCACTGGCTTTAAAATGGCGCTTGGCCCCGATGGGCACCCGGTCTAGCCGGATCGCCGTTGACAGGGTAATCCCCCCCAAAATTAGCGGTGTTCAAAAGTAGAATTTTCTCGGCAAGATATCTGAGGAGATTTACGATGAAGAACGGACGATACAGCGACGCGCAAATCATGGCAGTGTTGAAGC
>Ga0208315_1000844_pt1 | contig 18261 bp, 31 predicted proteins | sample MalvireepMed_215_FD_184239 | JGI IMG/M metagenome (GOLD analysis project Ga0208315, IMG submission 184239) | Marine viral communities from the Global Malaspina Expedition - Malaspina viral metaG DeepMed_215 (SPAdes) (version 2) | ecosystem: Environmental > Aquatic > Marine > Oceanic | place... | reverse complement strand
GATCAGAGCCTGTCGACGGCATTTCTGAATCGGCGGTCCTGGCCGGATTTGCGGGAGTTGCAGGGCCGGCACAGCACCATGAGGCCGCCTTCGGTGCTGCCGGGGATCACGTGGTCGACGGTCAGGTCCTGGTCGGAGCCGCATCGCGTACACCAGGGCTGGTCTTTGCGTAGCTGCTTGGACAGGCGGTCCCATTGGGCGCCGTACCGGGTTCTCGGTGTGCGGCTCGGGCCTGTGTGTCGGTGTTGGCTGTGTTCTTCGCAGCGTGGTGGCTGGTCGGTCAGATTGCCGCAGCCTGACGTTAGGCAGATGACTAGGCGCATTGGGGCCACCCTTCCAGAAGTGTGTCATGTCGGCTTCGATGACTGGTGGATGCGTCGATAATGGCCGCAGTCTCGACACACTTCTAGGCTCAGGTTGGGATGCCACAGGTAGGGGCCACCACAGCGTCGACATTCGTGGAACGTGTCCATTAGGTGAAGCAGCTTCCGGTGTCGCAGCCGTCGGGGCCGTCGAGGTCGAGGACTAGCTGGTCGTCGACTACCTGGTCGAGGGGCCGGCTCTTTGCTGTGAGCCACATTCGGTCTTTGCCGAGCGTTTCGCGCCGGTCACCGAGGGTGCGTTCTAGTTCTACTGCTTGGGTGAACAGGTCGGGTTGTTCCCGTTTGAGTTTGCGCCAGTCCTCTAGGCGGTGGAATGGGCAGAACCAGCACGCCGATTTTGGGACAGGTGGGAGGCCGGCCTCGTCGATGATTTGGTAGCAGTCACGGCGGTTCAGGCGCAGGTCGAGGAGTGGGTAGTCGAGGGTCTGGTCATCGAATCCGCTGTCGGTACGCGCCCGATGGATTTCGTCCATGCTGATCCCGAGGCCACACACCGCCGGGTTTTCTCTGGATGAGCCGTGCTGGCGCTGCCATTTGCGGCAAACCCGGATTTTGTAATCGGCGGTGCATGAACGGCGCCCGGGACCGGCGCCTTCAAGGTGCATCGGTATGAGGATCGACCGTTCGTCAGCGAGCGTGTATTCCAGAAGGCTCGGGGTGGTGCCGTCACGTTTCACGCGGCGTAGTTCCTGGAGGTGTATGCCGTGTTTTTCGGCGTAGGGAACGTGGACGTCGCGGTAGTAGGCGAGCGTGTCGGGGTGTTCTGAGTCGTCGCCTACGTTGGCGAACAGGAACGCGTCATACGGCTCAGGGAGCCGGCCCTCGGCTTGGAGGACTAGCACCGCTGTGGATTGGACGCCTGCGCCGAACGAAAAGGTTCGCATCAGTGAATCCGGGGTTGTGGGTGGATGCGGGTCGGGGTGTATTCCCCTCGGGCTTTGCGTCGCTCCTGGGCGTCTAGGGCGTCTGAGTGTTCGCTGCGGCTGATCTGCTGGCGGGTTCTCGGCGCAGGCCCGTCAGGGCCACCGGTGTGGACGAGGGCTAGGGCGTTGTCGAAGCCTGCCAGGAGCGGGCCGACATGCCGTTCGATGACGGCGAGTGCTGTTCTGGCCCGCTGGTCGCCTACACCGTGGAGGTCGACGACGTCGCCGCCGGCGACTTTCTGTTCGCTGCCAGACGCTGCGCCGTAGGCGAGCAGTTCCAGGGTGTCTAGTTCCGTTGCGACGAGGTGGCCGGCGGCTACGAGGCGGGTCAGCACCCGGCGCAAATCGTCAGTCACACCCACTCGCCATCTATGTAACGGTCCCCGTCGACTGTTGTTCTAGTACTAGTAATTGTGTCTGCGTTTCCGCTGGTGGGCTTCGCGGTAGGCGCGAGGCTTTTCGCGGTGAGCGCGAGCTTTTCGCGGTGAGCGCGAAGCGTCTCGCGGTTACCGCGAGGGTCGCTGATCTGTGGATAAACAGTCACCTCGATGCCCCCAGCAGCCAAACGGACAATGAGGCCGGCCTTCTCCAACTCGACCAGGTGATCGGAGGCCGCTGACCACGATCTACCCGTCCACAGGCGCACCTGTTCGACGCTGGTGGCCTCGGCAACCCGGCCAGTGGCATAGTCGGCGGCGAGTAGCAGTTCCAGGAACAGGCCGCGGGCCTGCCACGAAAGGTCGTCGGTGTGCTGTCCGAGTTCTGCGGTGTGCACCACGGTGAACCGGTTCACGGCGCCGAGTTCCAAACGAAGTCGAGGCCGCCGACCTTGCCGCCCCGTTGGAGAAACTCAACGGCCGCCGATAGCGGGAAATGGCGCTTTCCGGGGGTGTGCGCCGGGTACCGCTCCGCGAGCAGATCCGTCGTTTCCTTGGCCGGCCAGCCTTCGTATTCTGCGGAAAACAGGTCGTACCGGGTCTCGACGACGTAGGTCGGCGGGTGGTCCTGCGGCAGGATCGGCGCCGCCTGCCACACGCCCGTTATCCCCAACCGACACTGGTGGTGCCAGTTGGAGTAACCGGCCAGCCCCGGCCTTTCCCTCCACCACGGGTCGTCGAACCGCAGCATGTCACCAGACTGATAGTCGATGTACCAGACGCGTTCGAGTATTGGCCGCGTGTCCTCAGGGTCGCATGGGGCGTACACCCGGTCATGGTCGGCGCCCGCCGGGTTCGCGGCGATGAACACCGCCGGGACGGCGACCAGGACGGCCACGGCGACGAGGCGTTTCAGCATCGGCAGCCGCCAGCGATGCCGCCGCACAGCGGGCAGGTGCCTGTGCGCGGGTTGGTGAGGTGGTCGCCGTAGTCGCTGAAATCGGGCGGGCAATCCGGGCACAGCACCCGACGGCGGGGCGGCCCGGTGATGCCGACGTTGCCGCAAGTCGAACAGCGGGTCATCGGGGCGCCTCGTAGTTGTGGGCGTGGACGATGCGGGCCAGCCACAGCGCCTGCCGCCTGGGGCGCATCGTCGCAGACACTTCGGTTATGCGGCGCAGAAGCGCCCTGTACATCGCTTCCCAGAACTCGGCGTCTTTCACGGGTTGCAGCTCCAGTGGTCGAATCCCTGAGGGGTGCGATACGCGAGCCACGACGAAACGGCGAGCTGATCGAGCGGATTCCATATGTCTCCCGTGTTGTGGTAGCCCTCCTGTTTGGCACGTTTAGCGCGGGACGGCCAGTAGCCGTCGAGATGCTGCAACAGCCCTTTCGCATACATGCCGTTCGCCGCCGGTGTCTGGTTCGCTGCATCCCACCGGCCGTCCGATTCGCAGTCGATGATCGTCAACACCCGATCAACATCGACAGCGTGGAAGTGGACCATGACCCACGGTCGCCACGACTCGGTCGATTCGGGGTACAGGGCGTGGGATGTGGACGAGGGTGTGGACGACGGGGCTGCGGCACCTCCCCCGAGCGCCGCAGCGCCGCCGTCCACGATTGAGGGTGCCGGCCGGTCGTTAGGGCCTGGCGAGTGAGCCGTAGTCGCCGGGGGCGTCCCGGCCGGCACCCGAGCTGTCGTGATGCGTGTCACGGTCAATGGTTCGCGTCCCAGGGGCGTCGCATAGCAGGCGACGGCTAGGCCAGCCATGAGCAGACCTGCTCCCAGTCGGACGGGCGCGCTACGTGGACCTCGACGCCGGGGCACGCCTCCAGCTGGCCGATGACTTCGCGTTGGATCGGCGACAGGCGCCCCGTCTGCCGTTTCAACTCCATGAACAGCACCCTGGGCGGTCGGATCAGCACCAGGTCGGGGAAACCGGCGTTGCTTCGGCGGCTGTCCGGGTTGTGGTAGACGTACCAGCCGAACAGGTCGGCGGCTTCGATCACCTGGGCCTGCCATGATGCCTCCGTTACCAGACCTGAAACGTCGTCAGTCCGCAGCGTGCGCGTCATCGCCGGTCAGCACCTTCTGGATCAGGCCGGGGAGAGCGGCGTCGAGTTGTTCGTACTTGTCGCGTCGCATCATGTCGGGGATCTCGGTCGGGTGGCCGGCCTTGGCGAGCGCCGCTTTTAGTTTGCCGCGGGTGCCGGGAGCGAGCGCGTTCAGCGTTTCTTTCATGGCGTCGGTCGACACCACGTCCGGGTCGGGAGCGGGCGGCGTGCCGGCCAGGTGCAGTTTCGCCACAGCGGCTGGCGACGGCGGCCGGGGCACCGCAGCCGTGTCCCCGGTCTGGTCGGGTTCATCAGTATCGCCTTCGATGGACTTCGGGTCCGAGTAGCCCATCAGGCCGAGGACACGGCCCAGGGACTGTGTCATCGCCCGGTCGGGGTCGCGGGTGTCTTTGGCACCCTGGGCGCCGGGAACCGGGGCGCGCAGCGCCCGCGTGCCGTACGCCTGGGCCAGCACCCGCCCCGTTTCGACCTCGACGACCTGGGTGCAGCCGACAACGCGGGCGACACCGCCGACATCGTCCTCTGTAAACGACTGCATCAGGGCGTAATCACACGGCGGGAAATCGGACCTAAACGCGGCGAGCTTTGCGGAGACTGGGGTGATGTCCATCAGGCGGGGATCGCTGACGCTTTGGACACGCCGTACGCGGTGAGCGTGTGAACCTGCCCGGTGTTGCCCGGCGTGGTCGCCGCCTCGACTATCGGACCTGCCGGAAACTCGCGTTGAAAGTCGACCAGGCCGGCGTCGCGTAGTTCCAGCAGCCGCGTACAAGCCTGGTTCGGCGAGATGGGAAGGCCGGCACCGTTGACGACGAGGCCGCGGGTCGACAGGTCGTAACCGGTGAGGCCCCGATCAGGCCACACCGCCCGCAACGCCAGAAGGATCTGCGCTTTCTGTGTGCCGGACTTGACGGTCGTGGCGGCGCGGTGGCTGGTTAGCGGGTGGGCGTCGGAGACGAGGCCGCCGGTCTGGTCCCACAGGGAAGGCTCCGGGAACGCGACCGTCGTCGAATCGTCGAGCGTGCGTGCTTCCATTAGTGCCCCCCTAGTTGGTTCGGTTCGTCCACCAGTCGGCCTTGCGACCTTACGTCAACTTTATGCACCGTGTTGACCGCCGTCGGGGATGGTCCGAAAACGTCGAAAAGACCCGCCGGGGAAAGCGGGTCTGTGCTGCGCGTTTGCCGACCGGTCAGCCGTTCGACGGGTGGTTCGCGATGAACTCCTCGAACGCTGCGTCCGAATTTAGAACGATGGTGATGCCGCCGGACGCCGGTTCTGGCCCCTTCCCGATCGTCATGGAAATGGTGCCGACCAGGGTGCCGACGGCGACGAGTAGGCCCGTGACCGCAGCGATCAACTTGGTCATCTTGGACATCGGCCAGCACCTCGGAGCTGCGTCGCCTACTTCACCAGCGACGGTGTGGACTTGTCACCGACCAGGCGTTGCGCCGCAAAACCCTTCAGGACGGCCAGCACCGCGGCGAGGCCGGAAACGGCTGCCGCCTGGGCGGTGCTGACGGACAGGTCGATGCCGGCCGTGTCAGCGAGCAGCAAAGCCGCGAACGACTGCACGAACGTCATCGCGCAGCGTTCCAGGAGGTCCAGGTAAGCCTTCATTCGTCGTCGCCTTTCGTCGTCGCGAGCTGCTGTTCCAGCTCGTCGAGCCGCTTCAGGATCATGGTTGTGCCGTTGAAAACCCAGGTCGCCAGACCCTCCAACTTCTCTTCCAACTCTGGTGTCATCTCGTCCTCCGTGTTTGTGCCGTCCGGGAACGGTCCCGGTAATGGTCCCTTTATGGTGCTGGCTTGATGGTGCCAAGGCTCCCCGGGCACGGTGGTGTGCAGGCCGCTGGAGCGTAGGTCGTCGTGGGCGTCGTCCCAGGACAGATTGCCGTGATGGGTCAAATCGACGGCGTACACGTAGCCGTCCTCCTGGGCCATGTGCCAGCTGCCGCGGAACGTGAACCCGCCGCGGGAGCCGATGATCCGGTCAGGCCAGGCGGCCATGTTAAAGCCGGCGCGTTTTTCTTTCCAGCCGTCGTACAGGTACTGCTGTGCGTCCAGTGTGCGTCCCGCGGACTCTATGCGTAGGAAGCCTCGGAGGCGCTCAGAGCGCCTGTACGCCCGGCTGAGGCGAAAAGCGAGCAAGGGTTCTAGTAGGTGGACCGCCTCGTCTCCGTCGTCGCGGTACTGCTCCAGGTAGGCGAGGTCGGCCTGGTAGTCGGGGTAGGTCACAGGGTGGGCGGCGGGTTCGCGGCCACCCAGGCGTCCCAGTCGGCGACCACCTCAGCGGTCCACGTCGCGGCGGCGACATCGACGACGCGTTGCGCCTGCCCGGACGTGTCGTCGCCGGGGTTCAGGACATGGCGGCTGAAGCTGCGCGCCAGCTCGACGCCGTCCTCGGATATCACCGTTGCGGTGCGAACCTGGACCTGGCCCATCTCTAGGACTTCGATCTTGTCGACCACGACCGTTTTCGTGATTGCCATCGTTACTCCTCTACCAAATAGGACATGTTGAGCCACAAGTTTTCGTTGCCGCCGAACCATTCCGCAGACGCGTCGTCATAGGTGCCCGTTCCGGTGTTGAAATCGCCGCGGACGTAAAACTTCGCTTCATTCGAGTACGGAAACGCGATGGCGTTGCGGGTGTCGCTCTCACCGCGAAACAAGTTGAAGGCTGAACCCGACTCTGTCGTCCAACTGGCGTTCTTGCACGTGAACGGCAGGCCGGTAACGCGCAGCTGACCGGTCGGGCTGGACACCGCCGAGACGATGACGCCGCCGCCCACCCAGCAGAGCTTCCCGATCTTCACATACGACATCGTGTTGTAGGACCCGTGGACGGTGATCGTCCCAGACGTCGAACACTCCAGGCCGACCACAAATGTCCCTTCTTCATAGTCGTCCAAAGTATTCGCGTTGGCACTGTTCAGGTTGTCGAGCTTCAGGCCGCCACCGGAGGTCGTCAACTGCAATGTCGTCCCGTCGTATGTGGCGCTCGATTCGGCGACGATCTCGCTGGCCGACGAATAGGTCCCGAGGCCGTTCGCAGTTGAACCGGACCATTCGATGCCGCCGCCGACCTCGACCCACGCCGACGCGTTGTAGACGTAAACCTTGTTGGTGTCCTTCAGGTATGACACCTGGCCTTCTGCCGGCGAGCTGATCGCCGACGAGCGCGCCGACGCGTCGTTGTGGACCGACACGACCTGGTCCATTAGATAATTTTGGACGTCGGCCGTGGCGGTCAGAATCGCGCCGGCGCTGAACGTCTTGTAACCGGAGGGTGCCATCGTTTCTCCTAAGGGGCGAGCTTGTTCTGGTCGAGCAGGCCGTCGATTTCGGAATCCAGAATGAAGAACTGTGATGCGCCGCTGCCGCTCGTCGTGACGCGCATCGTCCAATCGCCGGGCGTGATGTCGTGTCGGACGCCTTCACAGCGGACGACTTCCAACAGGTCGATACCGCCGCCGGCCGGTCGGAACCGCACCGAAAAGCCGTCCCAAACACCCATTTTGACGACCTTCTCGGCTTGCGCCTCTGTCATCGAGCGCGGTTTGCATTCCATAGCCGAGATGCGAAGCACAGGCGTCGAATGCAGGGCGACGAAGTTGGTGCACGCTTCCAGCACGTCGGCGTCGTTCAGGTTCAACAGGTTACGCCGGACAATGGTTCTGATGCCGTACGCCGGCTGGCCGATCACATTCTCATCGTAGGTTTTGTCGGTGCCGGTCGACCCGGCGTAAATGCCCCTTGTGTAGAGCAGCTCAGATCCAAACTGCGTCACAATCGACGTGAAGGGCGGCGTGGCGGTCGTGGTCGACGACCCGCCGAACGTCAAACCGGTCGCCGACGACGACGCAAAGCGTTTCTTGTACGTCAGGACGTTGCCGCGGTTCGCCGCTGTCGCCGCCGCTGCCGCCGGGATGCCATGCCGGCAGTAGATGGCGCCGTCCTCGGACTGGGCGAGGCGCGCCAGGTACGTCGACGTTTGCAGCCGGGCGACCGTTTCGGCGGCCATCGTGATCGACGACGTGTCCACCGCCCGATCCAACGGCGACGACTCGTCCGGGTAATCGACCTGGGCGTTGTCCAGGATCGCGGTGAACCGGGCCGACCCGACCTGCTCAGCGAACGTCGCGTTGCCGGTCACGCCGTTGATGTTGTCGACCAGTTCGGTGCGAGCCAGCTTCGACAGGCCGTCGGACGCCTTCACGATCAGAACACTTTGGGTCTTGTCGGGGAAATGAACGTCGATGTCGTCGCACAGGCCGCGGAACAGGGGCGTCGAATTGCTCGCCGAATTGAAATTCACCCCGACGCGGACTTCGGCGTTGATCCACTGGGCGTCCGAATAGGTGCCGCCGCCGAGCGGGGTGTATTTCGCGTCGTCGTTGTTGAGTGAGATATGGCACGTTCCAGCTGTGAACGTGTCGAGGACACGCTGACGGCCAACGTCGATTTTGATAGCGCGAACGTCCGAAGTTACGTCCCGCAGCGACGCGCCGAGGATGATCTGAACAGAAAACGTAGGCGAAGCCATCGGCTAGGTAGCTGCCTGCTGCCAATGCGGCGGCAAAGGCCCGTTCAAGTCGACATGGCCGCCTAACGCGTCGACGACCTCCTGGCCTGTGACCCCGGTGATGTCGAAATGGTTGTTGTTGATAGTCGTCCCGCCGAGCAGGTTCTGGGCGCCTGCTGTCCCCAGCCACTCCATGATCTCGGCATCGGTCGGTAGTGCGACGGGTCCAGGGACCATCGGCCCGGCCGGTGGGACGACGGGTCCAGGAGGGACGACGGGTCCAGGGACCATCGGCCCGGCCGGTGGGACGACGGGTCCAGGAGGGACGACGGGTCCAGGGATATCCGGACCGGCCGGTGGGATGATCGGCGCATCGACGATCGGCACATCGACGATCGGCACATCGACGAACGGTGAAGGGATATCCGGACCGGCCGGTGGGATGATCGGCGCATCGACGATCGGCACATCGACGAACGGTGAAGGGACCATCGGACCGGCCGGTGGGATGAACGGTGGGTCAGGTGTCAAACCGGGGGCCGGGATCATCGGACCGGGTGTACCGTAGAACACCTCAAAGGCGGCGCGGCCGGCTGCCTCCCAGTCGCCGCGGTCCCAATCCGGGTTCAGCGAACCCAGCTCGTTTTGGATAACAGCGCCCAGAGCGTTCAGACGCAGGTCAGCGATCGCATCGTCCAGGTTGTTTTGGATCTTGCCGCCCAGGTCGAGCTGGTCCAACACCTGACCGAAAACAAAACCCGCCGGGCTGGCAATCGCCCCGAACAGCGCCAGGGCAAACCCGGCCGTACCCTTCACGAAACCGTTTTGGACAGCCTGACCGGCGAGGACTGCGCCCTGCTCCCACGACGGATCCTCGAAGAAATCTGACACAGCCGGCATCACGACCTCGACGAGGTGTGTGACGAGCGCCGTGAACGCCGGCAGGAGCGCCGTACCGATCTGTATTTGCAGTTCCACCCACTGGCCGGCGAGCCGTTTCGACACGTTCGTCGCCGAATCCGCGGTGCGGGCGAAGTCGCCCATCGCTGTCTCGCCCTTTTCTAGGATGAGGGCGTAAGCGGCCTGCGATTTGATCGCCGGGGTAAGAGCCTCCTTCGTGTTCTTGATGATGCCCATCGACAGGGCTTTATTTTTGATCGTGGCGGCGTCGAGGAGGATGCCGAGTTTGCGGAGCGGTTCGGCTTCGCCAATCAGGCCGGCCCGCAGCGCGGTAAGGGCCGTTTCGACCGAAACGTCGTGCAGGGACGACAGGTCACCAGCCAGGCCGGTGAGGGTCGTAGCCATCGACGCGGAGACTTCCTGCGACATGCCCATCGCTTCGCCGAGGCTGGCGAACACGCCTGTGGCTTGCAGCGCGGCCAGGTTCGTGACACCGAACGACTCCAGCGACGTATCGGCGAACGCTTCGACCGCTTTCGACGACTCGCCCAGGAGCAACTGGTTTTTGCTTAGGGCCTCCTCCATCGCTGCGGCCTGGTCGATCATCGGTTTGAGGGCCATCGCCGCGCCGATTGCGGTGCCAGCGATGGCACCGAACCCGATGCCGGCCATGCGCGTGGCGCGCATCAGCTTGTCGGACATCAGCTGTGAGCCTTTGGAAACCCGCTTGAACGACTTTTGCAGGTTCTTGTCGCGGCCGACGAAGTTGACGGTGAGGGTCCGGGTTGGGGATGCCATTACCTCGCCACCTTTCTGAGAACCTTCTCGATGTTGTCGGTGTATTCCTTTTTGATGAACCCGTGGAGCTTGTGGATCGTCGGGAACAGGACATAACCGCCGCGACGCCGGATCGGGAACTGGTGGGTCGTCTTGCTGAAACGGCCGCCGAACTCTGCGCCCATGACGAACTCGCCGGCCGACGGTCGGTTCCTACGCCTCGACACCGCCGCTTTTCGGGCGCCGCCGATCTTGACTTTCGGAACGGTGCCCTGGACGGCCCGCAGCGACGGGACGATCGTTTCGTACTGCTGCGCCGACCAGATAACGCGGGCCTTCTTCTTCATTTCGACGACGACTTTGTCGGCGATGGCCTTATTGCCCTGCTTTATCGCCTTTTTCGTTTCAGCCGGCGCGAACCGCAGCTCGCGCAGGAACTCGTCCAGGCCGAACATCTCGATCCCGACCATCGTCCGGTTCCCAGAGGTCCGCGTAGCCATTAGCGCCGCTGCCTCGCTTTCTCCGTTTCGTCAGCCTGGTACTCCAACACCCGATACACGGCGTTCAGCACCTCCGGTGGGCACTCGATGAGCTGCATCGGGCCGATGCCTGTACGGACGGCGAGAGCCGCGATTTGCACCGTCAAGCTTGACCACCCAAAGGGCTTTCATCATCCTCGTCGCCGACCGCCTCTATGTCCTCCAGCTGGTCTAGCCACGCGTCGAACGGTTTGACGGCCGGCCCGTTGCCGGACTGGGCTTCCTGCCATGCGGCCCGGTGGGCCAGCCACGCGAGGTGTTCGACCCGGATTTCGGCCATCGCTGCGCCGATTCCTAAGCCCCAGTGTCGCTCAAATGCGACTATGGCGGCCGGTCCGGCGACCAGGGTTCGCTCGGCGCCGTCGTGGACGACGCGAAGCGTGATCTTCATGCTGTTTTTCATGTTGCCCCTCTGTTCGGGTTAGGACGTTGCGCGGGTGATGGCGCCTGTGACGGGCCAAGTCACGCTCAGGGTGCTGAGGGTGCCGATTTCGGCCGACATGGGCGTGTAGTTGGTGACGACGACGGTGCCGGCGTACGACGGATTGGTGGCGCTGACCGAGGCGCCCGTCGCTTTGAACACGAACGCTGTCGTCGAGCCGACGAGGCCGTTCAGCGTCGCGTCGACCTCGGAGGCCGCATAGTCCTGGTTGAACGTGACGTTTAGGGTCGCGTCGCCGAGGCCGGCGATCCTGGTGCGGACGGTGTCGCCGAATGCCGTGGTTTCGACGTCGTCGTAGTTGATCTCCAACGACGCTGACGTCATGTGGTCTGAGAGGTCCACGCTGTTGATTGTCAAAACAGCCGCAGCGCCCCCGATTAGTTCAGCCATGTTATTAGCCCTCCTCTGGGCGCTTCCCGGCGGTCAGGTGACCGCCGTCGATGAGTTGCTGGGCCTGCTCGTCGTCCATGTCGGACGAGAACGTCGACCCTGGTTCGTGGCCGTCAACCGCATGGTTTCCGACCACTGTGTATTCGTGCTTCTTTTTTGGCATTACGCGTAGACCTCCACTTGAAAATTCGCTCCGATGTAGTCGGTTTCGTTGGCGGTTAGTAGCCCGTAGTTCGTCATCTGCGACACCTGACAGGTGCTACAGGCGCCTCCCAGGGTGACGTCCCCCTCGATGAGGGCACGCACCGACCCGGAGCCTGAGATCAGCCCATCGAGCAGCGCCTGGTTCGACGCGGTGTCGAACCGCTGCGCGATGACGGTCACCTGGAACGTCAACAGCTCCAGTCCGTTACCGAACGCCTGATGGTAGGTCGCTGTTTCCAGGTCGATGACGGCGCACGGCGGCGACACCGTGTCCGGCATCGTGGCCGCTACCTGAACGAACGTCGAGCTGGTCGCCAGGCGGGTTTTCAACCCTGACCGGATCGCCGCTATGTCGGCCATTAGGCGATCCCAGGGCGCCGGTAATCCATCAGCAGGTGGGCGATGTCCGGGTCCGACCGCGAAATGCGAACCGGGCCGAAATCGCCCACCCCTATGACCCCCATGGGACTGGCGCGGCGCCCATAGAGGCGACTGGAATACATGAGTGCCGATTGTTTGACGGCGTCGGGTACCGACGGCCACCCCCAGTTCGCGGTGACTTCCAGCGAAGCGAGGCCGTCGCCGTACACCGGGAACAGGTAATCCCCCACCGCCCGCAGGTTGAACACGGCACGACCCTTGGCGAGATTGTTCAACGGTTCGACCTGGTAGTCGCTCGACGTCCACGTTTGGTCATAACTGCCGTCGCCTGAGGTGTCCGTTTTGACCAGCAGGCCCGTCAGGGTGCTGACATCGTCGACCACGGCGACGTAAGGCTGCGCGCGGTAGGTGCGAGCCGACGTCGACCCGGCGGCGGTGAACACCCGCCCACACAGGTCGTCGATGGCCTGCTCGGCGGCGTCGATAGCCAGGTTCAGGAAATCGTCGTCGGTCGACCCGGTGATCCCCAGCGCCGACTTCAACTCGGACAGGGCGACGTAATTGCCCACCGGTTACTTCTTCGCTGCTGGCTTCTTGGCCGGGGCCTTCGCTGCCGGCTTCGCTGCCGGCTTCGCGGCGGGCTTCGGTTCGGGCTTGTGGATGCGGGCCGGGGCCTGCTTCTCCCAAAGTGTCGGCATGGTTCCCTTTCGTAGTTGTGGGTTCCCCCTGGGCGGCCGCGTGGTGGACACGACCGCCCAGGGGGTAGCCCTGCTCGCCCTAGAGGGGCTAGGGGTGAGCGCTGGTGGGAGGGCCTAGAAGGTCGGCGTGACCAGGCCGGTACCCATCACCTGGCTGATCGCTGCCGGGGCGCGCCCAAACACCGCCGCCGCATACTGAAACGCCACAATTTTAACGGTCAGCTGGCCGCCGAGCGTCTGGTCCATGCGGACCATGCTCGGCGCCCCTGCGGACTCGAACAGCAGCATGTCCTCGCGGCGAACAACGAAGATCGAATCCTCGTTCGATCCGGCCCCGGTGTCCGTCTTGATGTTCGCGTCCACCACGACGGGTATGCCGGCGATCTGGAGGCCGGTCAGACCGTAACCGGCTGCCGGGCCGACACCCATCGTGTTCTGCGGCACGTTCGCCACAGGCAACACCAACGGGCGGTCGTTGCCATCGACAGCTGCCTGCATCCAGGCGGCGCGTCTCGGGTGCATGATGATCAGGTTCGGGCCGGCGTAGCGCCCGCTGTTGATCTGCTGGATTGCGTCCAGGATCTTCGGGTAGAGCAACGCCACCGTCGGCGAACCCGATGTGAATACGACATCGTTCTTGCCGGTGATGTTGTTCAGGCCGAGCAGGGCACCGGAGGTGCCGTCGCCGTACAGGCAGCCGAGGTCGAGCGCCGTCGCGATGGCACCCGACAGATCGGCCATGATGATCGCGTCGACTCCGGTGCCCCGGTCCAGGGCCTGGCGGCTCACATCCTGCTGGCCGGCAATCGTGCGGATGTCGACCGTGAGCAGCGTATCGTCCAAATCTTGCTCGGATATGGCGCTGTTCTCGGTGGCCTGGACGGCTGCCGTCGAACCGGTTGTAACGCGGCTGATGTTGATGCTCATCCCGTCCGATGGGAGCGGCAGCTGCGTGCACAGGTTGGCGAACGGCCGCCCTGCGCGTGCCAGCTCCTCGGCGAGAGCCGTCAGGTACTGCGGTACCACAAGCCCCGCGAACGAAGCGGTGCTGGAGTCGCGGTACTCGACGTCCATCTCGGACGAGTGACGGGCGATGCGCCCTTGGGCTGACACGTCGTGGTGGAACTGCGACGCGTACAGGTCGCGGAAAAACGACGTCTTGGACCGTTCGGTGTACGTCAGCGGCTCTTCGCCGACGCGAACCTCGGTCGCCTTCTCTGCGTCGTCCTGCGTTGGGGTGATCGCGGCGCGCATAGTGGCCGCCTCCGCGTTGGCGAGTTGGATGTCGCGCAGCTCGGTGATGCGGGTATCGAGTTTGTCGGCGCGAGCGTGGAGGTCTTTCAAATTGGCCTCTTCGCTGTCGGACAGGTCGCGGGTTTCTTCGGCGGCGAGATCGCAGACGGCGGCCATAGCGGTGCCGATTTCTGCGCGTTCGTCGACCAGCTGGTCGAGCAACTTCATAGGACTACTCCTGGTGGGTCGTGGGTCGTGGTACCGGGTGTTCCCAGGTGCCGGCACGACCGGCGGCGCAGGAGCGGCGCAGTACGGGGATTATCGCATACGGGTGTGACAGTGGGAAGGATGGTCGTTGTCTAAATGCTTGACGGGCGCTGGGCGGTCGTCTACAATCTTGACATGGCAGAACGACTGACACGACACGAAAACGGAACGACGACATTTCGGCTCCCACAGCCGGAAGCCGACTTTCTTGGCAAGGTGCTAAACGACTCCGGCGTTTTCGCTGACGGTTTCCTCCCGGCGATCGACGATTTCGGCGATTTCACGCTCGACACCGAAACCGTCTGTCGTCTGGAAGTCGTCGTCGACATGGCGCTCGACCTGCACGGCACGGCGACAGCCGAGTCGATCTGCGAGGATGTGCTGCCCTGGTACTGCACACACGGTGCGTGATGGACCCGGCTGCGGAACTCGTAGAAGCGCGGCGGGCCGTCGAACACGCCGACCGGGAACTCGTCCAGGCGATCATGGACGCGAGGGGCGGCGGGATGTCACTGCGGGCCATCGCCGACGCGGCCGGCGTCAGCCACGAAACGGTTCGGCAGATTCTCAGAGGGTGAGTAGGCGGGCGCGCCAGACGGCGAGTTTCGGCGCGGACGTTTCGTCGTCCGGGTCGAACTCCTGCCGGACGCTGAGTACGCGGGCGTCGTCGTAGGCCGGAACCTCTGAAATCAAACCAACGTGGTGCAGTTTGACTTCGTCGCGTTGGACGAGCGGGCGGCCGTCGCCGGTTTCGCGCCGGGTGTCGCGCACCGGGATGAACCCGACGCTGAAGCTGTGCATCACGCCGTCGCGGGCCAGTTGTAACGCTTCGTTTCCGCGGCCCGTGTTGCTCATCAGGAACTCGGCGTACAGGCCCTGGGTGGTTTCCTCCAGCCGGGTCGCCCTGCCGAGGGGCATCGCGTCGCGGCGATGCGCTTCCAGCAGCGGGATACGGTCACCGCGCTCCTGGATGCTCTTGGCGAACGCTCCGGGGGCGAACCGTTCGACGTACTCGCCCGCATCGAACGATTTGTCAAACGGGGCCGCTAGTCCGCACACGCGGCGCCCCTCGGCCGATTCGCGGACTTCGATGCTGTCGGCGATCAGTTGTCGCTCGATGATGTCGGTCATCCTGCTTCGATCCCTTCCTCGTTTTGCACCATCTGCACAGTCTTGAATCCGGCCTCGATGGCGATTTGTGCCGCCTGGTAGCGGGTCAACATGTCGGGTTGCATGAAATCGGCCACGCTGATCGAAGCCGACTGGCCGCGCGGCAGCGCGTTGGACAGGGCAGCCTCCAGGCGGTGAACCCACGGGCGCAGCCCGAACCGGACAAACGCCCGCGAATCCTCGGCGACCGTGCTGTACGTAAGTGAATCTGAGCTGGGCGCTCCTGCGAGATGGGCCGGCACCCCGAATAGGGCTGCGATTTGCGTAGCGGACCATTTCCTCGCTTCCAGCAGCTCCAAATCTGAGTTGCTCAGCTGGATCGGTTTGTACGCCAGGCCGCCGGACAGAACCGCCGGTGTGCGATCCCGACCGCCATGCGATTGGACCCACGCTTTCTTCAGCTCGGTGGCCGCTTCGGGCGACAAGTCAACGTCTGTCGTGATGACACCCGACGGGATCGACCCCTCGCTGAAGATGCGCTCGGTCCATTCGTGTTCGGCGATAGCTAGGCCAAGGGCGTGCCGGTGGGCGTCGAGTATCCCCTGTCCGACGACATGCCCTGGGCGCATGAAACCGCGCATGTGCATCATCTCGAACCGGGTGTAAGCCTCCTGGCCGACCTTGTAGGTGATGGACCCGGTGTCGGGGCTGACTTCGACCTGGACGGCGTCCGGGTCGAGAACGACAAGCTGGCGCGGATGCCCAAAACGGTCGAAATCGCCCATGAGGGCGTATGCGTTGCCGCGCAGCAGCGCGGACGTTATGAGCGCCGAATAGGTGTCGATCCGGTTTTCGGTCGGATTTGGTTGCATCAGGATCGCCGGCGTATCTATGCGCTCACCATCCCTGAAAGCGTGAACCGACAGTGAACCGATGGTGCTACTTATGAGGTCGACGCAGCGCCACAGCGTGACAATGCCCAGCGCCGTAGCGTCATTGACTGACACGCCGGCCAGGTTCTGATTCCAAACCGGCGACGGGTTCCACGGTGGGAACGGGTCAGGGTCGCGGGTCTGGAGCCGCTTGCGTCCGAAAAGGGCCATGGTTAGTAGATCCTCGGAGTAGGTGGGATGACAATTTCAATCTCGTTAGCCGAGTCGAGGGCCATAACGGCGCAGACCGCGGCGTCGATCTTGCGGCTGGACCCGGTGTGGTCTTTCACAATCCTCGATCCCAAACGGTCCGTTTTGAGCCGGCAATTTTCGATGTGCCGCATGAGGTGTGGAGCGTTCTCGTTATTGACGATCTTCAGGTCGCCTTCCAGGATCGCGTCGGCGAACCGCTTAGTGGCCGGCACCATACGGCGGGCGTTCTGCGGGAACTCGACCACCGGGAGTCCCTGTTCGTCGCCTAGCCCTTGCATGGCGGGGCCGATCAGGTAGCGGTCGTACATCACAGCGCGGGTGCTGAGCCGCTCGGCGTGTTCGACGACGGCGGCCAGTAAGTCATTCACGTTCACCCGATAATTCTCCGGACCGTCTATCGGCTTCTCCTGGATGTGCAGCAGCTCGACGCGGCCGTCAGCCGTGGCGGCGACCACAGCCGACGCGTCGCTGCTCCAACTGCCATCCACCGCCAAAACGGGATGGTCGTCGGCCGTCAACGGATCACAGGTCTGGATGAGGTCCAGCTGGTGCGGCTCCAGCCAAACGTCCCGATTGGTGATCCACGAAGCCAGGTGCAGGCGCCGAAACTCCGGTGCGGGGAGCTGCTTCAGCTGCGACGTCAGGTATTCCTCGGTGACCCAGTCGCCGTACGCCGGGTGGGCGACCGCCCAGGTCGCCGGGTCGCGGTAGTCGGCGTCCGGTGGTGGTGGCTTCCACCACGACCACCACGTTTCGTCGTCGACTTCGCCGGCCTGCACCCTGCGGTCGTACTCGACCAGATTTGCCAGCGGGGTTCGCTCGCCGATGCCGGCCGTCGTGATGTGTACCAGCAGCGATTGGCGGCGTGCCCCGGAACCGGACAGAAGCGCCTCGTACAGCTCGGCGGTCGGGTGGCACCATGTCTCGTCGACGATGGACACAACCGGGGACAGGCCGTGGGCGAGGCTCCCATCGGAGGACAGGACGCGGCACACCGCGCCGGTCGACGGGACCGCTATCGCGTCCTTGTAAACCTCCGCGACGTCGGACAGATCCCGGTCCGCTTCCACTGTGCCCTTGATGTTCTGAAAGACGATGCGGGCCTGATCTTTGGACGCCGCCACCGTGAAGATTTCTGCGCCTGGTTCGTTGGAGGCGAACAGCGCCCAGGTAGCCACCCCGGACAGCAGCAGCGACTTCCCGGACTTGCGGGGAAGGATCACGAGGCCCTGGCGGTGCTTCCACAGGCCGGCGTCGTTCAGCTCAAACAGGCCGTCGAGGATGGCCCGCTGGAACGGCCGCAGCTCGACAAGCTGGCCGGCCAACTCTCCGCGGGTGTGCCTGACAAACTCCTCGGTGAAATCTCCGACGAGCGGCCCGAGCGTCGTGACAGTCTTAGCCGCCACGATGCGCGAACCGGGTCAGCCTCGATTCCGTTTCGGCAGCCTGTGCGACGACCAGGCCGAGGCGCGCCCTGGCAGTCGGAGTAAACCCGAGGTTCGACAGCGACTGCATCAGCAGCTTCTCAGCGGCCTGCGTCGCGTAGATGTATTGAAGCCGCTTCATCGGGTCTTTCAGCCGGGACGCCGCACCGCGCAAAGCGGTGACTTCGTCGGCCTGCTCGCATGCGAGGCGCACCGCGGCTTCGTCGGACTTGCCGAGCCACAGCCGGCCATTTTCCCACAGCTGCTTCCAGGTCCGTTTCCCGGACTGCTTCAGGTTCGACGGCGGCTTCGGCGGCTTCTCAGGGGCGAACGACACCTCGACCACAGCGGGGAGAGCGTGCTTCCCAGGGTTCCCGTTTTTCCGCTTTACTTCCAGCGGCTTCGGGGGCCTTCCCGCGGTCACGGGAGAATCACCCCCCACCTCAGCATTTCTCGGCGAAATACG
>Ga0208315_1000841_pt1 | contig 18400 bp, 40 predicted proteins | sample MalvireepMed_215_FD_184239 | JGI IMG/M metagenome (GOLD analysis project Ga0208315, IMG submission 184239) | Marine viral communities from the Global Malaspina Expedition - Malaspina viral metaG DeepMed_215 (SPAdes) (version 2) | ecosystem: Environmental > Aquatic > Marine > Oceanic | place... | reverse complement strand
CCCGTACCCCCTATCTACTGCCTACCCCGCCCTTTTCGTTGTAACCCTATACATATCATAGGCTTATAACTATTCTTGTTTTATTTCAGATTTATTCAATTTTGGGGTTGTAATTGGACGATACTATATATATAATGAGGGCATGAGAAACAAGGAAACCAAACAAGGAAACGAAAAAATGATCGACAGAAACTCTACTCTCGCCCGCTTGAATGGTCGTGCGGTTATCATCGTGAGCCTCGATGAGGGTCATGCAATCGTTCGCTTCGCATCCGAGACGAAAACCTTCTACATTTCTTTTGCAATGTTGGAAGAATTTTGAGAATAGCTATTGACTTCCAACCAAACACTCTATATAATTAAAGTATGAAAAACAAAGGAAACAAAATGAGCAGAACAGAACTAATCGCCGCTTTCCTGAAGAATACAACCGTTCGCCACTTGGACGGGACTTGGACAATCGAGGGATTGCAGCGTGAGGACGGCAGTGGTTTCTGCTTCAACCTCGAATTGCAAAACACAAAAACGGGTGAGCGTAAAACGACGTTCATCCGCACCCACGACGAGCAGACCCTCGGGCGTCCCGAAAATACCCTGTTCAAGAATTCTCAAGGCGACCGCATCCGCAATTTCGGATAGATTGAATCAGACCGGCTCTGGCCGACATCCTCCAACTAAAGGAAAAACAATGTTTAGAAGTTCTCAAGCAGTTCCTCCGATTCGAGCGAAGGTTAGAATTATAACCACGCCGAAGGCTAGGTCTCAAGCTCGGCGTGATGCAGAGGCTAGGATAGCTGCGGACAATACCCTAACTGGGTATCAGAAGCAAAAGCTCTACAAAGAGTTGTGGTAAACCCTTAGTACGTAAGTACTTATGGCGATATCCGCTCTCCGATTTCGACGTAAGCCCTTACTGTACAAGGGGTTATAACTATTCTTGTTTTCTTTTGAGAATTGTTGGCTATGGGGGTTGATCTTTGACGATATATAGATTATACTAGAGGCATGAAAAGAAAAGAGAATAACATGAAAAAGGCTTTTGTTTTTGACTTTGACGATACCCTTGCAACCACAAGCTGTAAGGTTGAAGTTTGGAACGATAACGTTAAGATTCAAGATTTAACACCTTCAGAATTTAACACCTACGAATTAAAAGAGAATGAGACATTTTCATTTGAACAGTTTAAAGATATTCTAAACCCCGTAGCCTTACCTCTAGTTGACTTCGCCAAAGAAGTAAGCCAAGAGAATCACAATATATTTATCCTTTCAGCCCGTCCAAGCGAAGCAATTAATCCCATTACCGAATTCTTGCGGAGTTTAAATATCGAAGTTAAAAGCGTCATTTGTGTAGGCGGTAAGCCTATTGATATCGCCAAAGAAAAGCGAACCGTTTTAATGACGATAATCGAAACTAACGATATTGTCTACTTTTACGATGACGATAAAACAAACATTCAAGAAGCTAATAAAATCGAAGGTTTGAAAGCTAAGCATTATTTTCCTTTTATTTGAGAATTGTTAGCCATAGGGGTTGACTTTCGACAATCATATATATATAATTAAGATATAACAAACACACAGGAGAAACACGATGCAAACACTAAAACATTCAACCTTCGCGGAGTACTACGGCTATGCCGTTCTGATCGTTACGCCTGGGCCGGAAGTCACCGAAGTTCGCTACGTCGGCCATTTGGGAAAAGCTATTCGCAAGGAAGTTTTTGAAGTAGAAACAAAAAGTCTAAAATTACTCCGCTAGGGGTTGACAAACTCAAAACCTGATGTTATAATAGAAGCATCAAAAGAAGGCTTACTGGAAGCGAACCAACGTTGTAAAGGTCAGGGGCAAGCCCTTATAAAAGTACCTTGGTTGGGAGTCGCTTAGGATTAAGAGTCACTGAATAGCCTTCCGCCGCAAAAGTTCTTTGAAAATTGAAAGCTAAGCCTGTATAGCTCAAAGGTTAGAGCGTCCCTAAAGTAGTATGCTTCGGGTAGTTACCGTTATCCGATACCGTAAGCCGGTAAGCTTACATTTACGAAACAGGGGAGGTATAATGGTGTTCCAGACCGCCTCGGTAGGGCCAGTATGGTGATCGGTTACCGCCGATCTTGGCAGCACAGCGTGGATAAAGCGTTGGTTCGATCCCCTAAACAGGCAGCACAAAAATAAAAGGTCGTTCGCGGCCTTTCTTCTTTGATAGTAAGTACTTACGGCGATGCCGCCCGCCCCGCTCGACGTAACCCCGTTGGTAGTAAGGGTTTACGTTCATGTTTATTTCTCTTTTTTTCTAAGTTTTTAGTTCAGATAGCCTTGACATATAGCCGATATATATTATAATGGGGAGTATAAGAGAAAGGAAAAGAACATGTTTGCAAATCATAAAATCGCCCGACAACTTCAAGAGGGCGACGTTTTAGCTAGTGGCGAAGTAGTTGTAACTACTCTCGTGCGGCAAGACCCTATGTGGCCCGCTCGCAAAATCGTCAATATGCTTTTAGAGAAAAGCGGTAAGACTCGCCAAGTTAAGTATAACGCGAATTCTACTATATTTCTCCAAAAACAGGGTTGACAACCAGCCACATTTATGGTACAATGAATATATCAACTGGAGTCGAAAGACTAGGGTTAAGAGCCACTGAATGATCCCGCTCTACTGGAGCCGAAAGGCTAGGTTTAAGAGACACTGAATAAGCGGCCCGCCGAGGTGTATAATATAGATATAAGCAGGTGAGTACTTCCGCCGGTTGAACACCGAAACAAACGTAACCGGCAAAAACATAAGGCAATTCGGCCACTGTACAACCCTAACTAGGCTTGGGACACGGCAACGTGTAGGCAGCCCGCCGACCTCTATACGGGGCGGCGAGGAACAGACAGTGCAACCGATTGTCTTTTTTTATGTCATAAGTCGTTTGGTGGTAATGACTTAGGGTGAAAATCGGCCCGATTCTTTGACGTAACCCGTTGCTCTATATGGGTTTATAACTATTCCTACTTTATTTCAGAATTACTGGATTTTGGGGTTGTATTTTGTCGATGTTATATATATAATGGGAGCATAAGAAAGAAGGAGTTAAAATGTTAGTTCAAATTCAAATCGGTACACAAAAGAGTTTCACCAAGTGGTTCGCTGGCGAGCATATCCTCTCTGCGTGGGTTGCTTCGGTCGGGCGTACTTCGCCCCACAAAAAAATTACTGTGAAGGTAATTAGGGGTTGACAACCAAGGCGATTTGTGGTACAATTAAGATATAAGAAAGAAGGAAAGAAAATGATGACTCGATTACAACTACTCAAGAAACTACGACGTTCGGGCCTTACTCAGATCGACGCTGGCAAGCGTTGTGATGAGTTCTTTGCCGCTCAGCCACAACCGGCTCAGCTACCGAGGATTGGCCCAGCCGATCTGACCTGGAATAAAAACCCAAAGATTAGGGGTTGACAACCAGAGCAATTTCTGCTACAATTAAGATATGAAAAACAATAACCTAGACTGGCCCTGGCCGACATCCTCAAACAAAGAAAGGAAAAACAATGTTTAGAAATTCTAGAGCAGTTCGCTCGATTAGAGCAAAGGTTAGAACTATAACGCCGCCAAAGGCTAAGTCCCAGACTCGGCGTGATGCCGAAGCTAAGATCGCTGCGGATAATACTCTGACGGGCTTTCAAAAGCAAAAGCTATACAAAGAATTGTGGTAAACCTTTACTGCATAAGTACTTAGGACGGCTAACGCTCGCCCCGCGAAGCGTAACTCTATACGTAGTAAGGACTTACAACTATTCCTGTTTTATTTCAGAATTAGTTCAGATTGCCCTTGTAATTTGCCGATGATATAGATATAATCAGGGTATGAAAACAAGAGAACTTAAACCAGAGGAAAAAAAGATGAGTTTCAAAAATGCTACGTTCGCCCGTTACCACGGCAAGGCCGTTGTCCTTCTCTCCGTTAGTGAGTATTGGGGCGAAGCGAGAGTTCGCTACGTCCATCCCGAGGGCAATCAGCCTAGCGGTTCAATCCGCGTTAGCCTGTCGGTTCTCAAAGAATTTTAATTTGGGACTTGACAAATACAAATAACGTAGTAAAATAAAAGTAAACCCACAAGGAAAACAAAATGCTTCACGACGATTTTGACACACAGGTTCAACCGGAAGAGTCGGGCGTCGATGCTCAAAGGTACGCCGATGAGCAAGAGTGGCAAGCGTTGGAATCAGAATGGGATGGAGTTATCAATGTCGAAAATTAATTACGATTTTAAAGTTAAGCCGTGGACTAAGCCCGCAGAACCGATTGTGGTTCCCAGGCCGAAGCGGAAGCGGATTACCAAGACAATGGTGAGAGACGCGAAGCAAGTGCTTGGCGGTTTCATCGGGGTTTCTTGCGTACTGATTCTAGTTGCTGGTTTTACAATGGCCGGTCGCGTGGTCGATCACGATGCGGCGTATACGGTCGCCGCTCAAAATTACGTTAAAGAGAACTATATAAAATATCCCGAGACTTTAGAATTTGACCGAGGCTATGCAACCGTTACGGATAAAGCGGTTACGGTTACTGGTGTTTCTAAAAATGGTTTCGGTGTTCCTGTAAGATTTGAAATTGAAGTTTTAAAAACGGAGTTGGCAAAATGAAAGACATCAACCCGAGAATTATCTGCAAAGACGGTTTCAGCATTTCGGTGCAAGCCCGTGCAAGTGCGTACTGTACGCCGCGAAGAGATTCCGGCCCTCATTCGGCTTTTGAGTGTGGTTATCCTTCGGCGTGGCCTTCGTCCACCTTAATTGAGTACGCCGAGAACCGTGGCGATCCAACCGAAACCGTTTACGGCTACGTTCCTCGCGAAGTGGTTCAGGCAGAGCTTGACCTGCACGGCGGTATTGACTTTGGTGAGATACCATATTAGTGGACGTAACTCGTTACGCTCTAAGGACTTAGGGCGAAACGGGACCGCCAGATTCGTCGTAACCCTATACGTGGTAACGACTTAGAACTATTTTGACTTTCTTGGTGGAATTAGTGCGGATAGGGCTTGTGTTTTGTCGATCTATATAATATACTTAAGGCATGAAAAGAAAAGATAACAACATGAAAAAAGCATTCGTTTTCGACTTCGACGATACTCTCGCAACTACCGATTGCAAAGTTGAAGTTTGGTCTACCGCATCCGATTGGGGTGAGAATTTCAAGGTTGCGGAATTAACGCCTAGCGAATTCAATTCCTACAATCTAAAAAATTATGAATACTTTGTATTCAATCAGTTCAAAACTTTGGTTCACCCCGTTGCACTTCCGCTGGTTGAGTTCGCCAAAGAATTGACTCTCGAAAATATCCACAACGTTTTTATCTTAACCGCTCGCCCGAATGAAGCAACCAACCCGATTGCAGAATTCTTGCGAAGCATGAACATAAAAGTTAAAAACATAATTTGCATAGGTGGAAAACCTATCGACATCGCAAAAGAAAAACGAACCGTTTTGATGACCATCATTGAAAATCACGATGCAGTTTATTTTTATGATGACGATCAGAATAATGTAGATGAAGCAAACAAGCTTCAAGGAATGAAAGCAAAGGTAATCAGCTAATGAAGATTTTCCTCACAACGTTCTCACACTTCATGTTTTGGTCTGCGGCTGTCGCACTGGTTTGGTTTGGTGGTGCTGCATTGTTCGTTAAAAGTATTTATCCGTTTCTGCCTTGACGTTCAAAGGCGGGATGGTATAATAAATAAAAACACTGGATTGAATTAGACTGGCTCTGGCCGACATCACCCCGAGAAACTTAATCATGGACGCTGCATACTAAAAATTATTGACCGTCGCCGTATGGGTAATCGCCCTTGGCTACGTTTTTGAACTCTACATGAGATACTGCCCGTAAGTACTTGTGTGGTAAGGGCTTATGTCAAGAGGGCGGGCCGGAAATCGACGTAACTCCTTTGATACCAACGACTTAGGATTATTCTCCCTTATTTCTCTGATTTGTTTAATATCTGCTTGACAACGAGCCGATATATACTATAATGGGGCTTATAAGGAAAACAAAAAAAATGGCATTCACCGAAGTACAACCTTTGAACAATTTTAAGCACCCAGTAGTGCGGATAGCGTCAGATAATAAAGATCGACTAGAAGAAATTATGGACAAGCACGCTAGTTTGGGCTATTCTGTAAAAGATTCTGTAGATCATTTCGATGGGGTATTTGAAGTATACATGGAGAAAAAATAAAACATTGTGGGCGTGTAGCATTGGGGTAATGCACCATGATACAGACCGCAGGAATAAACCTACAACTAAACGTGGTGTACCCCACGATCCTTCGAAGCGGTGAGCAAAGCCGTTGATACCAGCTTCTAAACTGGAGGGATGTAAGTTTGCTGATAGTTTCGCGAACTATTGTTATTCCGTAGGCGAGTATCTGTGGGGAAGTGGGTTTCGACTCCCATCACGCTCGGCATATACTGTAGCCATGAAAACCGGCGGGTTAATGAACCACCTAAGACGTGATAATCGGCAACCCAATGGCTCATGGTGAAAAACGAGGCGTCCTGAAAAATCCTCAACGCCTACAAGCCAATTTTGGTGGAGAGTATAGTGGGGTTTACGAAAGATATAGTATGAAGAACGTAAAGGAAAAGATTATGGCCGGAAAATCCGCAGCAATGTTTATTAAAAAGTTTTTGGAGGATGGCGATAGCGGTCGCAAAACTTCCGCTTCCGAAATGGTCGAATTCAAAAAGGCATGTGCTCCTGGCGAATTCACCAAAATGGGCGACGACGCCGTAAGCACCTTGAAAAGACCGAAGGCAAATACGAGTAACGTAACTCCTTCCTAGGAAACGACTTAGGACCAGCGGCGGGCCGGGGCGACAACGTAACTCCTTTGATACCAACGACTTACGACGACGATGAATACCATCTTTTTTTTCTATAAAATATAATTTTCGCGATTGGCACAGAAGTTGCACATGCGAAATCTGTATTCATTTTGATGTCAAACGAAAACGTTTTAACTCTATATCTACCATACCCTTACGTCAAAGTGTCGCGTTACTGTATCACTTTCGCGACAGTTTTTGAAATGTCTCATTCTGGGATGGATGTTCTAAGCTGGTATGGCATAAGGACTTAGAGGAATTGTTGGCTTGGAAGGGCGTTTGGCACAGGGAATGCACTATATATATATTAGTTAAAACGAAAGAAGGAAAAAATGCTTAAGAAAAAAGAGATTCAATTTATTGCCAACGAGATCGTCAAATTTGAGACGGTTTCTGAGATCATAATTAACGAGATGGAAATCAAGATCGTAGGTCGGGTTTGCGGTGGTTCGTACTCCGCTGGTTTGTATCGGAAAAACCTGTCCGAAATTTCCGCACATAGTCAAGCGGAGCATCGCTCGGCCTTGCGTCGGCTGGCTGAATTCAATAAATAAGGAATTTAAAATTGTATAAAGTTTCCATCCGTAATCCGAGAACGTGGAACGTCAAGGTTCGCTGGTTTACCACGCTAGCCGAGGCTACCGAGTATGCCCTACCTTTCCAGTCATCCCAGTCCTATAACGTCCAGATCGAAGAGATGCAGTCTATATAGGGTTTGTAGCACGGCAGTTTTCTTTTAAGGAAATAATAAAAACCACTTGACAATTAAAATCAAAACAGTATAATTAAGTTACACAATCACAAGGAAACGAAAATGACCGACATGCTCCACAATCTGAAACAAGCCATTCTGAATTCTATCGTAGTCAAGAACGAGTATCTGCCACCCGAGTTTCACGACAACCGCGAAGGTGGTCGTAGTCTCGGTCGCCTAGAAGAATTGTGCGAAATGAAAGAGGAAACTCTTACGCCGCACCAACAAGATAAGCTGTCCAAAGCTGAGCGAATCGAACGCTATAGTCTGAACGCTGCGGCTGGCGAGCCGATTGAATACGATGTGAACGAAGATAAGCTGTATCGGAATCAACAAGCGTTTGTTGGTGGAATGGTCAACAGCGGAATGATCGACGAAGAAGATTTGGAAGGATAAATATGATTTTGCAGCTACACTGTCGGCATTGCGACTTCTCGAAACAAGTCACGGTGGATCAAAAAGCTTTTACATCGTGGTGGGAAAAAGGAGAGTTGATTCAACGGGCTTTCCCCGCATTGGATACAGAGTCCCGAGAGATGATGATCTCTCGAACGTGCGACAAGTGCTGGACTAAAATGTTTGGCGAAGTTGAAGAGGATGAATTAAATGCAGAAGTGTAAAATTTGCGGCGAAGCCGTTCAAACCCGATACAAGAATGCCGACATATATCATCACGCTTGCATGATGAAGACCACCGAAATAATCCGCAATAAAGTGCAGCGGCACATGAAGGGAAAGTCTGATGGAAGAAAATCCTAGCGAACAAGAGGAACTGATTCTCGACCTTATGGAACGGATTGCCGCCCTGGAGCAAAAGCTGGAAGAGGTGGTAACGATTGCACAGCTTCTAGATAAGCACCACACTAAGCGTGTAGGCGAGCGAGACAGTAGCTCTTTCGAATGCGTTAATTAGGCGACGTAACCCGTTATCACCAAAGGACTTATGGCGATGCGGGACCGCCCCGCGAAGCGTAACCCCTTTGATAGTAAGTACTTAGGACTATTCCCTTTTTATTTTAGAATTAATAAAGAATGTGCTTGACTTGGTCGATAATAACTATATAATGGAAACATAAGACGACAGGGCGTTCGCGACTCGACTACTGAGGTTGGCCCTTAACCACTACTGAGGAGAATGAAATGTTTGACCAAACCATGAGCAAGTCGGAAGCGGAAAACCTGTGCGAGGGTTGCGGCGAGGTGCTTGAGGCGGAACAGGTCGAAGCGTCCTTGTGCGATCTGTGCGACCGTTACGAGGAAAACGATGGTCAGCCCACCATGTGGGAAGAGTATCAGGATTTGTACGGTGGCGATGAGTATTATGATCACAGTTGGGACGGGGATTTCTAAATGAATATTGAACACACACAGGTCAATCTCGGCAATATGCACGATCAAGATACGATCTTGGCAGACGAGTTTGAAGAGGCACAAGAAAGCGGACTAGACTTGGACGACGACGGCTGGCCCATTATGCTTGGAGAAAAATAGCATGAGCACAATTTTTGTAAGAACTGTCAATCGTGTATTGGCTAATCGACTGGCAAAGACCGCTATCCTTTGGACGATCATCGGCATCAATACGATGTTACTGATCGCCGTAACCTCTTAGGGAGACAACGATGGAAGATTTTGAGATACCCGAAGACGAATCGCATGGCGACTATCGTTTCGAGTCTGATGATTTCAGCGAGTTCGACCTGGAAGACTATTACGACCTGCTAGACGAAGACTTCTAAGTCGTTGCTGCGTAAGGACTTAGGACAAAACGGGACCGCCCGCCTCGACGTAAACCCTTACCACATAACGACTTATGACAACTTATAGAATTATTAAAGTTTTGAGGTTGATCTGGCCGATAATAATAGTATAATGAAGAAAACAAACAACGAAATGCGGAAAGCCGTGGCTCTGCAACGAGAACGCAATTATTGTATCACCCCAACTGGCCTCTGTGCGTCTGATTCAGTCTGTGTCTTAGTCTTAGCACGCGAGTTTGCACTTGAGTTTTTCAAAATAACAAAATAAATACTTGACAAACAGAATTAATAAGGTAGAATTAAGGTATGTTAAAATACTCACCGGCAAACGCCAAGATCGAAGCACTAAAGCAAATCCCCGAACTACAAAATTATCTTGCGGATAAGCGGAAAGTCTACTCGCTCGACCTGCTATCTGGTTATAGTTGCCCGTTCGCCAAAGCTTGCCTATCTAAGGCGGTTGTTGGTGAAAATGGAAAGCGTAAAATTCAAGACGGCAAAGATAACGAGTTTCGGTGCTTCTCTGCGTCTCAGGAAGTACAGTACAACGGTGTTTATAATTTACGCAAACACAATTTTGATTTGTTGCGTGGCGAGCATCTAAACGATATGATCGCGTTGCTTAATCGTTCCATGCCTAAAAATTTGGGCATCTGTCGGATTCACGTTGCGGGCGATTTCTTTAATTCCGATTATATGTTCGCTTGGATCAACATTGCAATGATGCATCCAGACAAATTATTTTATGCCTATACAAAGTCTCTTAAATATTGGCTAGGTTATCAGGACTATCTAAGCCAAATTGATAATTTTGTTTTAACTGCAAGTTATGGTGGTCGTGACGATAAAATGATTCAACGGCACAACCTACGTTCGGCCAAAGTTGTATTCAGCGAAGAACAAGCAAAAGAATTAGAATTAAACATTGACCATGACGATAGCCACGCCGCTCGTCCATCATTAAGCGGTCAGGACTTCGCCCTTCTGATTCATGGGATACAGCCCAAGGGTACAGAAGCAGCAGCAGCATTAAAGGAATTAAAAGGCAAAGGTAGTTACAGCAGAAGTAAAAAGCCAGAACAAGAGTATAAAACAGTTTCCGTTTAGTTTTTTTTGAAAGAGGTGAGTGCATGAAGAGTTTGATTGTGATGAATTACAAGCAGTCTGTCGAAGGTAAGAAGTTCCGTTGGGGCGTTGTCGAGACTGTGCGTGATACCAAAAAGGAACCGGTAGCTCTGCCGAGTTACTATCGTTTTTGGGAGTTGGGTAAAGCGTTCCAGCGTTCTAAGAATCTGGCGACGGTCAAGACCCGTAGCGGTCTGCGGTCGTTCTACTTGGAGAGGGCGAATTGGAAGGTTAAAATTCCGTTTGTCGGTTCGTTGGTTTCTAAGTTTATCTAGCCGATTGTTCTGACCGCCTCTAAAGCCTTACTATCAAAGGACTTAGGGGCGGCGGGGCGGTCCCGCATCGACGTAACCCCTTATATACCAATGACTTATGACTTACTTTATTTTTATTAAAGATTAGACGTTGACTTAGCCGATAATAAAAGTATAATAAGAACATGAGCAAAGAAGAGGCTATCATTGAAATGTTGGAGCGTGGCGGTTGGGCGAGTATCCCTGCCGAAGATCGAACGCTCGTATTAGAAATCTTGAAGGAGTTGCTGAATGAATGATGAAGCAAAACAACTGTTGGGCATTGGCTGGAAGTTTACTCCAAGGCTCTTTATAATGTCAAACCGCAAAGGCGTAAAGGAAGAGTTCACCGTCAAGCTGATTACGAAGGACGGTGTGACCTTCGAGGATCAGTCGGGCAAGCTGGTCGTGCGTCCGCTGGCGGAAGTCGAATCCCTTATCTCTCAGGATAAGTAAGTGTCTAAAGCCTCGGACAATTCGCATAAAACCGCAATAGCCCGTAAGAAGCTATCGTCTGCCTGTCAATATCTCGTAGATACTGCGGCATTGAAAGGTAGATGTTTAGACTTCGGGTGCGGTCGCGGATTTGACTGTGACGCCCTAGAGATTGAAGGGTTTGACCCACACTATAGAAATAAGCCCCTGCTGCACACAAAATATGACACGATAATGTGTAACTTTGTGTTAAACGTCTTAACAGAGGACTTGTGGGAAGGCGTGATAGAAGAGATTCGATCTCTATTAAAGAAAAGCGGCAAAGCCTATATAGCGGTGCGTAACGACAAGAAGAACCTCAAAGGCTATACCTCTAAAGGGACTTATCAAACGGTCGTCGAACTAGACTTGCCGGTGATTAAAAAAACCAGTAACTTTGTTATGTACCTAGTGCGGCCAACTGATATAGTTCAATGACCACAACCAATCGACCATTGCCGCCCAGTATAAAGTAGTTGAGAGGATCAGGAAATAGAACCACTTCCAACGCTCTCGGTTTACAAAACAGAAGAATAGCCCGCCATAGATGCAGAGGCGGGAAATCCAGATAGACGCATAGATTCCAAAGTATTTAATACAATAAGACATGGGCGGGAACGCTTCTCTAGTCCAATCATCGCCTATCACCCGAAGGGTTAGGATCATGTCTATTGTATGTATAATTAATAAAAGAACAGTAAAAAGAATGGTTGCCAGCATTGGTGGCTTTTTCATGGTATTCTCCCTCTAGTATACTTACACCATAAATCTGGTATTTTTTTCTGTTTTAGTTAATCTAAAGCCTTGACAATGACGATAATAACTGTATAATAAAAGCATAACCCAAACAATTAATTACAAGAAGGATGACTAATGGGAAGCTCAAGCTGGGATTACAAGGGCTACAAGCTCAATATCGACATCGATATCCACTGGGATAACGACTGCATGAAGGGATATCATTGGTATATCGCACCTGGGGAAACTCATGGCAAGGATGCGGCCATTACTCCTTACGACTGGACAAAAGAAACGTTTGAGTTGTTTATAGATGCGGGATGCCCTGAGCGGCAGCGTTTTAACTGGGATAAAGAAATGTTGCTTGACAAACTCAAATCGTTGTGGTAAAATTAAAGCATGATCTTTTTCATTCACGATAAGCACGAACGAATCCGCCTAGCGGTCACAACCGGCAACGGCGACCGTGGGCATTTTAGCCGAATCACTAACAAGTGCGTAGACTACCTTGGAGAGGATTTTACCTTCAAGCGTTTGGGAGATGCCTTAGAGGATCAAGGCTACGTTGTAGTGACAGGTGGACATATCACGGTTGCAAAATGACAATTGTATTAAGTGTACTCGTAGGCTATACGGCAGCGTATTATTTAGGACGCTATGTTGGATACCTTACGGCTATGGACGAGAAACCGGAAACCTTACCAGTAGGAAAGTTGATTAAATGAGCGATCAAAAACGAGAGAAGGCAGCAGTAGAGATTCACCCCGACGGTATCATCGGATCGGTAGAGCATAATCCCGATCCTCGCACTGAGCGTGGTCGCCGCCGTCGTGCGGCTAACCATCCCGAGGGTATCTCGGCCAGTCATCCCGCATGGAAAGAGGGCGGGCTCCTCTGCAATACTAAGCCGAAAGAGCCCAGGTTGCCGACGACTGGATCGACGCCGAAGGAGAAAGAGGTCAAGGAATGAGCGATCAGGTAAAGTCGGAAATTGTACAACTCTGTAAAGAGAAGTTTCACGATGCTGCGGGTAGCGGTCAATACCTGGAAGCTATCCCTATGTGGGAGCGTAATGATCTGTGGCGTGTTAGGGTCAATGTTCGCACTCGATATGATGGAACCGTTAATAAAAGCGGTTTTATTAAAGTTGAGATGGCAGAAGGACAAACTCCGCACATATGCGAACCGGCAGAGTTGGCCGAGCAAACAATTCATATTTCTAAAGACTGGCGGTGTTGATGTTTACTGAGTTGGAATCTAATATTATCATCATGGCGTTAATGTACTTCTACAACGACCATACGCCTGAAGATATAAAAGAACTCAGCAACCCTAACGACCTCAAAGGGGAAATAGAAACCCTTATCGAGGACTTTGTTGGGCCGACCTGGGATCAAGAGGGAACTCTTGAAAACATAGTAAAACAAACCGCCCTTCATTCTCGCAAGTCGTAAGCTCTTATCTCATAACGACTTAGGGCAGGGCGGGACCGCCCGCCTCGACGTAACCCCCTTCACAGTAACGACTTAAAACCTTTGTAACTTTATTTAAGTTTAGGGGTAGACATTGCCGATATTAGTTATATAATGGAATTATGAAAAAGAAAACTATTAACATCGGTACGATCAAAGCTAACGAAATCAAGGTGGCAACGGGTCATCCTACGCTCGACTTTCGCACCGGCGTACACAAGCCCAGGAATCAGAGACGGCAGAATACCAGGGCGAACCAATCTCGAAAGGCTATACAGGATAATTCATGATTGATCCCAAAAACATTGTGCGTTACGACTACAGCAAAGTACAGCTAGAAGAGTTGGCGGTATTCACTATATGTGTAGCGGGTAAGGCAGCAAGCACGATTGCACCTAGAGTGGATAAGCTATGTTGGCAACGCGATCGCCGTCACGGTTTCCTCTGCTACACAACCAGTCCGTTCTGCTGGTTGAAACTGCTGAACGATTTAGGTAAGTTAGAGGATAGGTTGCAGGAGTTGGGCATCGGATGTATGAAAGGCAAGGCGAGGGCGATTAGCGAACTGGCGGCATCTGGTTTTGATCTTCGCACCTGTTCGATTGCTGACCTAGAGTCTATTAATGGTATCGGGCCAAAGACTGCAAGGTTCTTTATAATGTCAACCCGCAAAGGCGTAAAGCATGCGGCTCTTGACGTTCATGTGTTAAGATGGTTGGATAATCAGGGAATCCCTGGTGTACCCAAGCAAACTCCGACAGGCAATAAATACGCTATGCTTGAGCAGATATTTTTAAGTATGGTTCCAGTAGGAATGACTCCAGCAGAATTTGATTTGCAAATTTGGAGAGAAGGATCGAAAGCATGACATTCGCAGCAGTAGATAATTTGTTCGACTCGTTAGATCATGGTGAAGTCACCCAGTACAAGAACTATTGGGAAAGCATCAAGCCGCAGACCGAGAACGAAGCGTTCAAGCGTTGGTTGTTTGCCTTCATGTCTGTGCATACAAGTTGGGAGTCTAACGTGCGGGGATACAACGCTATTAAAGATTGGTCTAAATGGATTAACCAGCCTGATACTTTACAACAAATTTTAATTGATAGCCGAGTAGGGCTATATCGAAACCGTACCCGTTTTGTTTCCAAGTTCGCTAAGGACTTCTGGAACGATCCGCAAAAGTATACATACCAGGGCGGGCATTGGCAGACATGGCGTGACGGCTTGGTCAAAGACATTCTCGGATTAGGCATGGCGAAGGTTTCGTTTTCATTAGAGATGCTCTATCCCAACGAGGCAGAAGTCGCGTGTATGGATACTCATCTGTTCCAGGCTTATGGGCTGAATCAAACCAAGCATGGTAAATTTTATAGAGATATAGAAAATTACTGGCTAGCTAAGTGCTACGCTGGCCGCATCCCGTCCTGTATCGCAAGAGCAATCTACTGGGATAGGAAACAGGGCGAGGTAGATAGCCGCTACTGGAGCTATGTACTAGAGCAGGTGTAAGTCGTTACTGCTTCAGTACTTACGTCGAAGGTGGACCCGCCCGCCCGCCGTAAGTCCTTTGATACCAAGGGGTTACGACGACTCTTTTATTTCAGAAATAATTAAAGGTTTGGGCTTGATTTTGCCGATACTAATAGTATAATTAAAGCATCAACAGAAAAACAATTTCATTACTTTTTAGAGAGAGGTGTTTAGTATGAGTGCAGCAGTAGAAAATATGGCTTATTTCGGAGAGGTTCCTTGGCATGGTTTGGGTACGCCGCTGGACGGTAACGAGTCCACCGAAGAGGTGATGCAGAAAGCCGGTCTGGACTGGAAGGTCACGACTGAGCCGCTGTATCGTCAGATCGACGGCAATTTCGTCGAGTACGAGCTCGGTCAGGCGAGCGTTCGCGATATCGATGGCAAAGACCTAGGCAACGTGGGGCCGCGATGGACTCCATTGCAGAATGTTCAGGCGTTCAAGACGTTTGAGCCGATGGTCGAAAAGGGCTTGATGGATTGGCACACAGCCGGTTCGCTTCAGGATGGTCGTCGAGTCTGGGTTCTTTGTAAGTTGAACATGGATAACTCGGAGATCGTCGCTGGCGACGAGATTTGCAAGTTCGCTACGCTTTCGATGGGTCATGACGGCAAACTGGCCGTGCATTTTGGCTTCACCCCGATTCGTATCGTTTGTGCGAATACCGAAGCACTCGCCCGTGAATGTGCGGCATCGAAGTTGATTCGCGTTCGTCATCACCGCAACGTGGCGGCCAACGTGGAAAAACTCCGCGACATCATGAACGTCGCCAATCAGGAGTTTGAGGCTACCTGTGACGAATACCGCTATCTGGCTTCGCGTCAGATCAACAAAGGGGATTTGGAGAAGTACATCAAGATCGTTTGTGATGTTCAGGATACCGAGGAAGAGGATATCTCGACTCGGACTAAAAACATCATGACCCGAATTGAAGAATTGTACGAAGGTGGACGCGGTACGGAAATCGCTGGCGTCACTGGTACTTGGTGGGGTGCGTATAACGCCGTCACTGAATATCTGAACTACGAGAAGGGTCGCAATGCGAATAATCGCATGAACTCTCTCTGGTTTGGACAGGGTAGCGTTCAGAGTCGCGATGCTCTGGTTGCTGCGGTCGCTCTTTCCGCATAGCCCACGGCCCAGGAGTAAAGCCCTGCCGATTTTCGGTGGGGCTTTTTTTATGCCTTGAAATAACGTTGACGTAAGTGCTTACTACCAAAGGGTTTACGTCGAGCCGCCGACGCCCCGCCCGCCGTAAGTCCTTTCAGGGTAAGGGGTTATGACTATCTTTTTATTTCTGTTGTTTTTAGCTCAAGAGACTTGACATACACAGCCGATAATATATAATAGAGTAATCAGGGAAAGCAGTAACGAACTGACGAAGCTTCGACTGCTAAGTCCCGTTTTTAGTTCTTTAACAATTTACAATGCCCCAGTGGTGTAACGGCAACACACCGCCTACCCAGTTGTCTCAGTGGATTGACTATCTGTCGAGGTGGCAGTGATCGGAACTAGTCAACCGGTCGCGGGTGGCAAAGAACGCGGAGTTTGGGTTCGAATCCTACACGGGGCAGCATATACAGTAGGCCGCAAGGCTGAACAACGAGGCGTCAAACTGGCCAAGTCAGAAAACCAATCACGCCTACAAGCCCGCAGGGGTGGAGAGTATAGGGTTGGTAAAAGGAAAGATTATGAAAGAGAAAATAGAAAAACCAGTTCACGAGACTGCTGCCTTTTTTAATTGACTTTCAGTTTCAAGATGATACAATAGGTATAAACAATTTAAGGGACACTGCCTATGACTTGGAGAGAGCTAAGCAAGTTTATTGAAACACGGGGAAAGGATTTTCGCGATGATCCGGTTAGCGTCTATGCTGCTGGAACTGGAGAGTTCTTTCCCGCCGACACATTAGAATTTCAGGATGAGGATGAGTTCGTGATTCCTCTTGGTTTACCGTTTTTAGTTATTCAGAATTGAGGTATTTATGTCAGACAAGAAAAGCAGAGTTTCAGTTTCGCTAGAGGATTTTCTCCGCGTTACCGTTACACAACGGGATGAGTTCGATAGCCCGCAAACAGCAGCGGCAGAGTTGGGCTATACTTCCATCGAGTCGTTTAAGCAAGCGTTGACGCGAAACCGTAAGCGTTACCCGACGATCTTCAAGACCGTTGCGAAGTACTCTACGTCTCAGGGTGAATCGGTGGCGACCGAAGCGGAAGCGTTGGCGATTCTCGAAAAGCTAACAGCCGCCAGCGGCAAGGGTGGTAAATGATCTCGTATTTAGTCCTCGGCATTGCCATCTTATCTATATGGGCGTTGTGGATTGAAAACGAGTCTTAATACGGAGCAAGGCGGGTTGGTTGGGGCGTGTGCTGCGGCTCTGCCCTGACCGCCCGCTTGTTTTTTTATTACAAAGGATTGATCGAATGGATGTTACGGTGCGGTGGATGGTTCGGCAAGACTTGGCCGACGTTCTTGAAATTGAGAATCTTAGCTTTCCCCATCCTTGGGATGCTGATATATACCGCGAGAATTTAAAATCTCGAAGTTGTTTGCCGTTGGTGGCAGAACTTTCAGACGGTACGATTATCGGCTACGTTATTTATACGCTAGGCGATACGGACATCACCATTATAAACATGGCGGTACATCCTGACTACAAGGGCAACCGTGTAGCCTCTCAAATGATTAATAAAATAAAAGGAAAGCTAAACGACCATCGTAGCCATATCCTTATTGCCGTGGCCGATTACAATTTAGAATGTCAGTTGTTTTTAAGGCATCACCAGTTTAAAGCAATCGAAGTTGCCCGTGAGCATTTCATCGGCGGCGTTGATGCGTACTGGTTTCAGTTTAAAAGTAAGGTTTCCCGCCCATATCCAGAAAGAACCAAATGAACTGTATCAACTCCTGGAACTGCAGCGGCCAAATGGTAATTACCTGCATCCACGACAAAGGAGACATCTACGTCGCCGCCCACAAACTAACAACCTTCGCCCAATGTAACAGCTGCGGAACCGCACCACTACCACAAGACCAACCCGAAATCGTTAAACACATCCTCAACGAACAGCTAAAAACAATCGAATCGGACGATTGGCTTGATACGTTCTCGAAAGACCACGACGTAAGTTCTTGATATCAAAGGACTTAGGGCGAGGCGGGAGACGCCGCTTTGATGTAAACCCTTACTATGAAACGACTTACGACGACAAAAATTTTCAAATCTCCATAAGTTTAATTAGAGTTTCCATAACTTGTTTTAGGCTAAAGACTTACGTTGACAATGCCGATACTTATGGTATACTACTTAAGTGCTGGATGAGCAACGGTTTATAAAAATTATAGAATTAGTAAACCTAAGTGCTTTGCT
>Ga0208315_1000839_pt1 | contig 18426 bp, 25 predicted proteins | sample MalvireepMed_215_FD_184239 | JGI IMG/M metagenome (GOLD analysis project Ga0208315, IMG submission 184239) | Marine viral communities from the Global Malaspina Expedition - Malaspina viral metaG DeepMed_215 (SPAdes) (version 2) | ecosystem: Environmental > Aquatic > Marine > Oceanic | place... | reverse complement strand
ATTAAGCCAGAGAGGTAAGCCAAATATAAGGTGGATTTACGAATGAGAATACCCAAGGTGTCGAACCCGGTGGCGAGGAGAGTGTTATTTGCGACAATAGTCGAGACTATCGGGGTAGGCATCATACTGTTCGGCCTATGGGTGCTGCACCCGATAGCAGCTATCATCGGCCTGGGTGTCTTTTGCATCTTTATAGCACAGGGAATACAAAGAGGGGGTGACCAATGACCTTGCTACAGCGTTCACTGCAAGCGGTATTCAAACAGAATGTAATGCGCCCACCAGTGGCGATGGGTTCTGGGAGTGGGTTGAACCTGGGTGGCCTGATAACTGGCGATGGAGTATCGAACAACTTGTCCCAGATGCAAGCTATGACCCAGACCTCCTGGCTATTTGCAGTAGTGGATAGGATCGCTGCATCTACTGCGGCAATAGATTGGCAGCTATATCGACGCATGCCGAACAATCAAGTACAGGAAATTCCACGCCACCCCATTATTGACCTCTGGAACTCGGTCAACCCGTTCTATACCCGGCATGAGTTTCTTGAGACGAGCGTCCAGCACTTTGAACTGACCGGGGAGATATGGTGGCTGATAGTGCGGAACGCTGGCGGTAAGCCAGTGGAGCTATGGCCTATACGCCCTGACAGGATACGCCCCGTCCCCCATGTATCGGAGTTTGTGGCTGGCTATATCTACACCATAGGCGCAATGCAGATACCTCTGCGGCGAGATGACGTGATATTCATACGCCGACCCAGCCCCATTGACCCATACCGTGGGATCGGCACGGTGCAGTCCCTCTTTCTTGATCTCAATAGCGAGCAGAGTGCAGCCCAATGGACAAAGAACTTCTTCTCCAATGGAGCCATGCCAGGAGGGATACTGCAGTTCGACGAGGGGATGAGCGATGCCGACTTTGAGCGGTTGGTATCCAGGTGGAGCCAGCAGCACCAGGGCGTTGCCAATGCCCACCGGGTGGCGGTGCTTGAACGTGGCAAGTGGGTGGACAGGAAGTTCTCGCAGCGGGATATGCAGATGAACGAGCTAAGAAGGCTGAATCGGGATATTATCCTTGGGGCTTACGGTATCCCTGCCTCTGTGATGGGTGTGACCGAGAGCGTCAACCGAGCCAATGCTGAGGCGGGGGATGTCATGTTCGGCAGGTGGATATTGAAGCCCCTACTGGAGCGGATCAAACAGGCTATCAATGAACGGCTGGTTCACCAGATTGATAAGTCGCTGTTCCTTGATTACTCAGACCCACGACCAGAGAACAGGGAACTCCATCTCAAGATCGCAGACACAGGGTTCAAGGGCGGGTTCCTGACACGCAATGAGAGTCGTTCCTTGCTCGGTTATGGCGAGGCATTAGAGGGCGGCGATGAGTTCATGGCCCCTGCCCCAGCACCAGTAGGGTTAGGGCTGGAGGATATGGTTCGGAAGGCGGCAAGCGACCTGCATGATGATGCGGTCAACGACGAAGAGGACTCGATGGAGGGTAATTGGGCCAGGAGATTTCGTGAGGAACGTGAGTCATTGGTGGCATATCTAGAGGAGGTGGGTTGATGGATATACGCACCAAAATCGAAGTCGATGACATTGACGGGTACGACTGGAATTGGTCAGCAAAATACCTCGACGAATATGTGAAGGAATTATCCCAGGCATTTAGCGCATCGTTCATTGCTGAAGTCCCGAATGCACCACAGGCATTAGTCCAAAGAATAGCTAGTGCTTGGGCCAGTAAGGAAGCCGCTGAATCTATTGTGAAAATCATGGATACCACCAGAGAGCGAGTCCGCATAATAATCAGCGGTGGGCTGAGAGAGGGACAATCAATCCAATCAATGGCAAAAGGGATAAGAGATGATTTCGTCTTCAGTAAACAGAGAGCCACAGTTGTAGCACGGACTGAGACTGCCATAGCATTGGGTGAGGGGTCAAAGGATGCAGCAATACATCAGGGACGAGATGAAAAGCGTTGGATAACTTCTGGGGATGACTTAGTCTCTGACGATTGCAGGATGAATGAAACGGAATCCGAAAAGTGGATTCCCATTGCAGACCCATTTGCTAGCGGCGTATCGACAATCCCGCAACATCCGAACTGCCGTTGCAATGTGCGATACCGTACCAGCGAACTGCACTCACCAGATATGGGAACGATTATCGGGGCAGTTGAAAATAACGTGCGCGGAGACTTCCGTTGCCCTGGGTGCAATAGGCTATTGGCACGGAATGCCGCCGAAGGGATACGGATACATTGCCGTCACTGCAAGGCAGAGCGAGTAGCGTAAAGGAGGGAGTATGTTTTCTTGGATGCGAGAGTGGATAGGATACAAACCGAAGCCGATAATGACGAAGATACAGTGGGAAGGGTACTGCTTCAAGTGCCGCTGCAAGCGGGTAATCGACAATCCAATAACAACGGTCTGGGCGAATGGTCGTGAGACTCGGCAAGGTGGCTGTGTCTATTGCGGGACGCAAGTCTCAGTGATAAGCGGACAGCGATTGGGGAAGGCATGACAGAAGTAAGGCCGTGGGTAGCTATGCCAAAAGGCAAGATCCGTGTCTATGACGGCGATACGTTCTACTCCGAAATGCTGGACTGCGGCTGGGGAACTGCGGCAATCAAGCCAAAGTTCCGCATAGGTCGAATCGACACTCCTGAGAAGGGATGGAGGGCCAAGACTGACCGGGAGCGAGTGCTTGCCATCGAAGCCAAGAAGTTCTTGGAGAAGATGATAACCGAAGCCAGCCAAGTCCTGGTCTATACCGAGGATGGGCGTGGCAAGTATGGACGCTGGATCATTGAATTGCTCTGCGATGGAGTCAATGCTGGCGATGCTTTGATAGAGGCAGGACTAGCCAGACGTTACGATGGCGGGACGAAAGACCCAGAGCCGTGGTGAAAGCCTGTTGACAGGTGTTTGCTCTGGTGTTATCGTAGCTGAAACTGAATAGCCCAGAGGCCCAACGAGGCCCATTTGAGCGGCTGAGACTGCCTAGCTCTGATGGGCCTTTTGTATTTCCGCAGGAGAGGAGGCTTATGTCACATAGGGCAAAGTTTATTAAGGCTGAAACGAAAATCCTAGACGAACAGGAAGGGATAATCAGTGCGATTGTCTCGACTGAATCGGTAGACCGGGACGGCGATATCATCCGACAAGACGGCTGGGACTTGAGGCATTTCAAGGCCCACCCTGTGCTGTTGTCCTCGCACAACTACCGTGGCCTAACTAACCAGATCGGGGAGTGGACACGCATGGAAGTGGTGGGCAAAGAGCTTGTCGGAGAGGCTCGATACTACATTGGACAGGGTAACCCCGAAGCAGATTGGGGGTTCTTCTTGGCTGGGCGTGATAAGGCTGCATTCTCCGTAGGATTCATGCCTGACATGACCCAGGCAAAAGAGATGCAGGGAGACGGTAAAACCTCCTACGAGTTCAAGGCGCAGGAGTTACTTGAGGTATCTCAGGTGACTGTGCCAAGTAACAGGCAATCACTCCAAGCCATGAAGGGGATAGGACTTGATCCTGTTATGGAGATGCTGGTTGATGATGTACTTGATGTCATTGAGCCAGAAGATGTGTCCCTCCCTCAACTAGCCGTGTCGGAGTCAGGAAAAAACATGGGGTCTTCCTATACCTCAGATGCGCCACCTGATTTGGCACGGCTAGTATCAGACAGGGTTAATGAGCTTGATTCGGCTCTTGCCGAAAAGATAGCTGATTTGGTGAAGCATGATATCCGTAAAATGATTGAGGAGTATCAAGACAACGTGGCTAAGTTCTACCAGGAATATCCCCCACGGAAGCCACACAAATCCCCTGACACTGAGAGCATTGTCAGGGATGCGATTAAGGAATATCTAGAATCCTAAAAGGAGCAACATGTCAGATAGCATACAGACCCAAGCAGAACTGGAATCGCTGCTTAACTCGCCAGAGCGGTTCGACGATTACGTCACCAGCCGCTCCAAGGAAATCCTCGGCGAGACTGTTAAGGAGCAAATGGCCTCCGCACTGAGGGATGGCGCAGTCAAGCGGCCCCCAATGTCCGAGGAAGCTATCACCGAGGGAGCTACCATGCAAGGCAAGGAGTTCGGTGGTGGATGGCAAGGCAAGGACGAGGCGAAGATTGATCTGGCTCGTGAAGCCAAAGGCATGGACGGACAGTTCAAGACCTTTGGTGAGTTTCTCACCACGATGGCCCCAGGAACAATCAGCCGTGGTGGGTTTGATGCTCGGCTGAAGGTGCTTGGCGAAAGCCAAGGCGACCAGGGTGGGTTCCTTGTGCCAGAGCAATTCACGGCGCAACTGCTATCTCTGGCCCTTGAAGCCTCTGTGGTAAGACAAAGGGCGTTCCGGCTCCCGATGACGAGCCTCAATCTGGCACTGCCCACGATTATAGACACCACCCATGCCACAACGGTGTTCGGTGGGGTTCGAGGGTACTGGACTCCAGAGAGCGGAAGCTATACAGCCAGTGAGCCGACCTTTGGGAGAGTACAACTGACTGCCAAGAAGTTGACTGCTTATACCTCTGCAGCCAATGAGCTTCTGGCCGATTCAGCTATCAGCCTTGAAGCACTCCTGATGCGGTTATTCCCAGCGGCTCTGGCCTACTTTGAGGACGATGCGTTCATAAATGGAATTGGTGGAGGTCAGCCAGTAGGAATTATCAATGCCGATGCGCTGGTAACTGTAGCCAAGGAGACAGGCCAAGCGGCAACCACCATCGTGGCAGAGAACATTGACAAGATGTATAGCCGAATGCTTCCAAGCAGTCGAGCAAATGCCATCTGGTTGGCGCATCCCGATACACTGCCTCAGATCGTGGCAATGTCTCGATCAGTCGGCACAGGTGGATCAGCGGTGATGATGAATAGCATGGCGGGTGCTGCACCCGCCAGCCTGTACGGAAGGCCACTCATCATCAGTGAGAAGTGCCAGACGCTTGGAACCGCTGGCGATATTTATTTCGTAGACCTCAGCTACTATGTTATAGGAGACAGGCAGTCGATTAGCATGGCTGCAAGATTCCAAAACGACGAGACAGTATGGAGATTCACCCAGCGAGTAGATGGTCGGCCCTGGATCGAGTCTGCACTTACCCCAAGGAATGGCAGCAACACGCTCAGTCCATTCGTGGCTCTCGCAACAAGGTCATAGACGGAGACTTAAAGGAGGAATCATGATCCAGACGATTGAAGCCCCCGGTGGTGCTGGTCTGAAAGCGGTATGTCCGCATTGCGGCAAATCCGATTATGACGAGCGGGAGTATCCCAAGAACTGCAAGCGGTGCAGCGCACCGATGGATATACAAGCAGCCAAGAAGTGGGCCGAAAGCCCAAGTGGTGCAGAGGCCTAGACAACCTCTGACACGAGCAAAGGAGAATTGATATGTCTCAAAGATTAAGTGAACACGCAGATATCGACCTGATGGTCGAGCAAGACATAGGCGGGACGAACGCATCGAATGACGGTGGCTGGTTGAGCATGAAGAACTATGCCAGGGCATTGTTCTACATAGAATTAGGGACATGGGACTCTGGTGATGACTTGGATGAAGCGAGAATCCAGCAAGCTACGGACAGTTCTGGCACAAGTGCCAAGGATTTGACCAGCGATGCTTCTGGCGGCAACTATGACACCGATAATCCAATTGACGCAGACGGCGATTTCGTTATCATCGAGATACGGGGCGAGGATATGGATGTTGACGGCGGGTTCGACTACATCCGGGGCTATGTCGCAGAGGGTGGTAATAGTGGCGTCGATAATGTAATGGGCGTATTGATACGCTATGGCTATGCCTATCCCAAGAAGGAATTGCAAGGCGCAGCCAGCACTGGCTCTCAGGTCTATGTGGACACTGGCACATAGGATGAGTAGGACAATCTCTGGGAGCAAGAACAACATCCCTGGTGGTCTGGAGCCGCTTGCATGGGCCAATGAGGTCTGGGCTGTCATGGACGAACAGGGTGTTGGGCAGAATGATGCGAAGGTTATCGTGGCTGCTCGTTATGCAAGAGCAGAGGAGCAGCCACCCAGAGACAAGATGGTTACAACAGCTAGCAACAAGGGTTTCTAATCCCGAAAAGCATAAGGAGAAATCATGGCAAAGACTGAACTATTTGTTAGGAAAACATCAGGTGGCGTATTCACCGTAGTTAACGAAAGCCTGACCACAGGCAATATTTACTTTGTGGACTCTGGCTCTTCTACTGGTGGAACGAGTGCTGGATATGGCAATAACCCGGACGCACCATTCACGACTATTGACTCAGCAATCAACCAGACTACCGCAAATAACGGAGATGTAATCTACGTTATGGCAGGGCATAGCGAAACGCTGACCGGGGCATCTGCCATTACCTGTGACGTGGCAGGAGTCACGATCATAGGACTAGGGCGAGGAACCGCTAGGCCAACCCTACTCCTAGATGCTGGCGCATCAGTCTCTATCGTGGTTAGCGCAGCGAATGTACGATGGGAAAATGTGATCTTCTCCGCAGGTCATGCAGATATAACTGTAGCAATCGACGTGTCTGCAGCCTCGGCTGAGTTTCATCGGTGCGAGTGGAAAGAGAACACTACCGCTGAGAACTTCCTGACCTCTATCCGAACCAGCGCATCCGCTAACGCCTGTGATGGGCTTAGTGTCACAGAGTGCGTGGCTACCACCGTTGATACAGCGGCAGTCAACTTCATCACTGTAAGGGAAGACCTAGACCTCCTGGTGATGAATGATAACTTTATCGAGCTTGGGGTACAGGATGCTAATGCAATCATAGGTGTAGCATCGGGCAAAGACCTAACAAGCTGCCGCATACTGCGGAACTACATCTACCGACTCAACACCGCTGGAGACTTGCTAGTCGACAGCGATACCACGGCGAACAGTGGGATCATAGCCCACAACCGAATCGGGCATGCAGACACAGCATCCGAAATCCTCATAGATGCTGACGGCGTTAGGCAGTTCGATAATTTGGGTACAGCAACAAACACGGCAAGTGGATACGTTTTGCCAGCAATAGATAGCTAGGAGATAAACAGATGACCGAAGAAGCACAAGCCGAAGAAGCAGTTGAGGAAGCTACGCAAGACGAGGTAGTCGAAGAGGCTACTGAAGAAGCCACCGAAGAGGTGGCTGAAGAGGCCGAAGGAGAATAAATCATGGCAGGGACGATAACCGAAGCCCTGACTAGCGGTAGGCCACCAGTTAAGGTCATTACGCTAACGTGTACCGCTGATGCTTCTGACGGTTCATTTCCTGCTACGGCCTTGACCAATATTCCGCACAACGAGGTCGGTGGTCGTCTGTTACAGATTGCCACCGACCCTGGGGCCACGGCTCCTCAGGCAAATTATGATATCGCCATAACTGAAGGCGGCGGGGCAGACCTGCTGCTAGGAGTAGGGGCGAATAGACATACGTCCAGTTCCGAGGTAGCGGTTATCGAAAGCAATGGGACTCATGCCGTATATAGCGGGACAGATACTTTGACGATTGCTATCACGAATAACAACGTCAATTCGGCGGGAATCACGATTAAGATTTACTACACAGAGGGCGTATAGATAGAAGGTGTTCATGTCCTGGGAACAATTGCAAGCTATACTGCAGGAGAACCGCCAGACAAGGAATACTGCAGCCGTAATACCTCCAGTGGCTTGTCCTATTGATGGAGCCATCCTGGAGATAGGGCCAAGAGGTAGCAGGAATTGTCCCCTGGGTAATTATCGGTGGGCCGGGTAGGGCTTTAGCCCTCCTTTAGTCTGCCTCACCCAGTACAACTGAATAGGTAGGCACCGACCTTCTAGAAAGCAAGGAGGAGTAGTGTGTCAAACTGGTATGCTACCCGTGAGGCCGTAAAACGGGCGGGTAAGATTAATGGCGTATTGTCTGATGTGCAGATTGACCGCATCATAGAGTCGGTCAGTAGGCAACTCGACCTATCCACTCGTAGGTTCTTCTTACCTCGCACAGAGACTCGGCTATTCCGATGGCCTCCCAGCCAAACATCTCTGCTGACCGTTCTGTGGCTCGACCAGGATTTGCTCTCTGTGACCACGTTGCAGAGCGAGGCACAGAACGCAAGCCCCACCACGATATCCTCCAGCGACTTTTTCCTTGAGCCGAATAACCAAGGGCCACCCTATGACCGCATAGAGATTGACCTGTCCAGCACGGCTGCTTACCAAGCCGGGGATACGCCTCAACGGTCTATCAGTGTCGCTGGCTCCTGGGGATATACCAGCAACACCCGCTCTGGCGGGACTGTTGCCAGTGGTCTGGACTCGGACGCTGCCGCCACAACGATGGTTTGCTCAAATGCCAGCCGCATCGGAGTGGGCGATACCCTCCTGATACAGAGCGAACAGATATTTGTGAGCGAGAGGGACTTTGCCGCCCTGGACTCAAAGCTCATCAATGGTGCGCTGACAAGTAATCAGTCAGAGGTCACCATCACTGTGGATAGTAGCCACGGCATAGTCGCTGGTGAGGTTATCCGCATAGAGTCTGAGCAGATGTATGTAGTATCTGTTGCCACGAATGACCTAACGGTAATCAGAGCCTACAACGGCTCAGTACTAGCCGCTCACAGCGACGATACAGCCATCCACATCAACCGCACTCTGACCATAGAGCGTGGGGTAAATGGCACAACGGCTGCTACTCATGCCGATGCCACATCCATCACGCCCTACGAGCCACCAATGGACATCCAGAGCCTCTGCATTGGGGAGAGCTTGGCTATGTTCGCTCAAGAGGAGGCGCAGTGGGGCCGAGCGGTAGGCCCAGGTGATTCAGCCAGGGACTTCACGACGCTCGACCTAGCTGCCCGAAAGCAAAGGACAGTTGAGTATTACAGCCGGGTCAGGATGGCAGTTGTATGAGTCCCAGACCTGGTATTGATGTGGAAATCAAGGGGCCACTCTTCAAGAAGGGCGCAAAGATTACGAGAGACGCTATGGAAGATGCCGTACAGGAACTTGTAGAGCTTGGCGAGCAACGGCTTGATGAATTACTGCGCCCAGACCCAGGTGTCTACCTATCAGCGAGTAAATCAACTGGTCATTATAGAAGGAGTGTCAGCGGGGAATCCCAAGGACTTAGAGGTCGTATAGAGGATGGTAGGGTAGTATATGGCCCCTGGCTGGAGTTTGGTGGCCGTGGGTTCAAAGGGTACGCTACGTTCCGCAAGGTGGGCCAGGAGATAGAAAAGAAGGCCGATGATGTGCTGGAGAAAAATATCAGGAAGGCAGTGCAGCGGATGAAGGGTCGATAATGGCATTTGCAATCAAGACCACGCTTGAATCTCTCCAGGGCTATCTTGCAGCATCGGGGTACTTCCATGATGTTCAGATAGGAGAGCCGAAGCAGCCCCCGGCTGGTAGACTCGCTGCAGCCATCTATATGTCGGCGGTCAACGTGGTGCTGTTGTTTGCCAATGGTGGTACGAGGGAGAGCCATCAAGTGATGGTGAGAATATATTTGAATATGCTATCTCAGCCCGAAGCGGATATAGAGACACAGATGGCAGAGGTCGTATCAAAGGTAACCAGCGATCTCATTGGAGATGCTGACCAAAGAGGCACAGTTATGAGCATTGATGTGGCGGGGATGCACGGCCCAGCGTTGAACATTCGGTGGGGCCATGTAGATGTTGGCGGCACGATGTACCGGGTGGCTGACATGATGGTTCCAGTCATCGTAGACGACTCAGGGACGGTTGTTGTATGAGTGAGCCAATCTATACTGTGAAGAATCCTATCGGAATTAACCCAGGGGTGATTATCATTTCGTGGCGACCTCCCGGCAAACCAGAAGAGGCGCAGGATTGGTATGAAGGAGATACGTTTATCCCTCCTGACGGTATGGATATAGGAAGCGTGATGGAGTGGGTAGATTCAGGCTTTATTGAGGAGGCATAATGGCTAAGAAGGCAGGGCTAGCCCAAGAGTTATTTGTTCATGGGTACGACCTCTCTGGAGATGTGTCGGCAATCAATAATGCGTCCTCTCCCAGAGGTGTCTTAGAGATTACCGGGATTAACTCATCTGCCATGGAGCGGATAATGCCCAGAACCGATGGCATGTTGAATTACAACACTTGGTTTAACGATGCTGCGCTGCAGGAACACGTTATTCTATCCAGCTTGCCCAAGACAGACTCCCTCGTCCTATGGGCATTGGGAGGATCAAGAGGAGATACAGCAGCGATGCTGGTATCGAAGCAGCTGGACTACCCTCTGAGTAAAGGTGCCGATGGATCATTAGCGGCGACGATAGACTGCCAAGGAAACGGTGAGCCTCTTGAATGGGGGGTCATGCTAACGGCTGGAAAGATCACTCACTCCTCTGCCACTGCATCGGGTAGCGGAACGTCATTCGACAATGGGGCCGCTACATCCAACGGTTGTGCTGCCATGCTCCACGTTATGGACATCAACTCTGGCGCACCTACCGTAGTGGTTCAAGATAGTGCGAACAACTCCAGCTTTTCAACGATCATATCGTTCACGGCAATATCAGACGGTGCAGAGCCAACGGCAGAGCGGAAGACCAAGGCCGATGCGGTCAGGCGGTATCTGTGTGTCGCTTCAACAGGGACATTTAGTAATTGTGTGTTGGCTGTGGGAATTAGAGTAGGCACAGCACAAGATGACGTAGCGTATGCGTAGCCATGAATGACCATTATTCAATTAAAGCTCCTCTATCCACGCACTGGCGAGAAGCCATGTGCGAAGAGGTGGATTGCCGCAAGAACATAATGGGATGGGAGACTCATTGCAATGTCGGCACGGACTTAGGGAAGAATCAGGTTGCGTATATTCGGGCCGGGAAGAGTGGTCGAAGATATACCGAGCGAATGGATGTTGAGGGGGTTGTGATCTTCTGTTTTAGCCCAGGGCAGCAATGCTTCACAACTCACCGTAAGAAGATAGAGGAGAAGGGGCATTTACTACTAAGGGAGTCAGGAGGCCAGCGTCAGTTACTGGAACCAGAACGCTGGATGTGGGAGTTCAACGAATCTATGGAAAGGCATAATAGGAGGTAATCATGGCAAAAGAAGCACCAACGCTTACAGTGGCAGTGGACGATCATGGTGGTTCCGCAAGGGCAATCGAGAATGATATAACCAGCCTCGATTTTGCTACGCCGAGAGGTGTACAGGATGTAACCGGGGTAAACAAATCAGCTATGGAACGGCTCTTGCTCTTGGCTGATTTCTCTATCACGCTGAATGGCGTCTTCAATGATGCCAGCAACTTGTCCCACGCTGTTTTCTCAACCGTTCCCAGCACGAGCGTGGCAAGGACTGTGACGCTTGTTATGTCTGGGCAGACCCTGCCTAACGAAACATTCTTCACGGACTACTCGCTCAGTAGGTCTGCGAGTGGTGAACTTACATGGACAGCACCGGGTGTATTGACTGGTGGAGTTGTGCCAACCTGGGCATAACTGAGAGGGGTTCCAATGGCTTGGGGTAAGGGATTACCCCGTCATAGGCTGAGAGGGGTCTTCTATGGCCCCTCAGAGCCTGTAAAACCGAAAGGAGGAAGCTATGGGCGCAGGACGATTTAGGCTACCCATGCGGGATGCCAAGATTATCTTTGAGGAAGGCACAACATTTGCGGGGGCCATTGTGAAATGCCGACTGGATGTTGAGATTGGGATGGTTACTGATATACAAGACCTCATCGAAGCCAACAAGCATGCTCATGCCTATGAGGTGTTTGGCGATGGCATCTTGATAGATTGGAACATAGAAGACCAGAAGGGCAATGCACTACCAGCCAATGGGAAAGGCATGAAGAAAGTGACGGCTGGGTTTGCAGAAGCATTGATGAGCCAATGGATGGAGGCTGTTACGCAGGTGGATACCCCTTTAGGGCAGCAATCCAAAAATGGCAGCACGTCGGAGGAGCTATCGGGCGTGACGGGGTAAGGGTCGCAGAACCGTGGGCCTTACAAAAGGCCAAGTTGATTGACCGTCTGTGCCAGAGATATAGTTGTCTTCCATCTCAGCTATTAGATGAAGACGTATCTCTGTTACTCAGTTTGAATATATTAGGAGAAGCAGGGGAACTAAATGCTGCGTCTGAGGGTGGGAGCAAACCCAATAATGGTGCAGGAGACATTGAAACCAGTCTTGCGAATGTGTCATTTTAGGTGTGTGAATAATGGCAACTAATGAAGTAGAAATACGAGTCACCGCTGATACCAAGGCCGCTGAGCGTGGCCTTACAGATATGCGGAAGTCGATAGATAAGTTCGCCAGACGTGCCAGAGTTGCTGGTGCTGCGCTTACAGGAATCGGTGTTGTTGGTGCGGTTGGGCTAAAGAAACTCATCGACTCCTACAAAGAGCAGGAGATTGGAATCAATAGGCTCAACCAGGCTCTAGTTAATGTGGGAACAACCTATGGCGACCAAGAGGCAGCCATCGAATCAGTTATTGCGTCGATTCAGGATAAAACAAATTTTGCGGATGAAGAATCACGGGAGGTATTAGTACGCTTAGTAGGGGTTCTTGGCGACGAAAAAAAGGCTCTGGAAGCCTTGCCCGTAGTATTAGATGCCGCTGCATTCTCTGGGAAAAGTGCCGGGACAGTTGCGGAAACATTGAGCAAGTTCCTAGCTGGCCTTGCCAATACCAGTGATGCCACGGGAGTATCTGTTGACGCAACCGCCACATTCGCAGAAAGGTTGGCTGAAGTAATGGCAGTTACTGCAGGTCAGGCCGAAGCCGCCGTTGACCCCATGACGCAGTTGGGCAATCGGACTGATGATTTGGGTCAGTCATTCGGTCAACATCTGAGTCCATTTATAGACAAAGCTGCCATGTTCCTTGGAAGGCTTATGGATAAGTTCTCCAAAATTGACCCCAAATGGCAAAGGGCCATCGCTCTCATCGCAGGAATGACGGTTGTGTTTGCATTAATTGCTGGGCCTCTCCTCCTATTCATCGGTATGCTGCCTTTGCTGGCAATGGGATTTGGAGCCATTGGTGCCGCTGCTCTTCCAGTTACGTTAGCCATTGCAGGTATTGCAGCGGCAGTAGCTGGAGGGATTGCCATATGGCGCAATTGGGACAAGGTTGTACAGTTTGTGATGGAGTCGGGCTTTGGCAGGATTATTAAAGACCTCATATTCCTCAAAGACAATTGGCGAGAGATATGGAGCCGTATGCAAGAGATATTCCAAACAGTAGTCAAAAACGTTCTCCAGGGCGTCGAGAATATACTCAATGGCTTTGTGGACATGGTTAATGGCGCACTGAGGATAGCCAAGAAGCTGGGGCTTATGAGCGATGTGGCAGAGATTGATAAGTTTGAGTTTGATTATGATGTGATGATGACAGCCATAAAGAAGAAGACTACCGAGGTAGTTGAGGCGGTAGTCGAAAAGACCAGAGAGCTAGGCACATCCTTGAAAGAAGGTGTTGGTGGGGCGGCGACTGATTTGAAGGCTATAATGGCGGGCGTGTTGGACGACATGGGTCTGGGTTTTGATGAGCTAGATAAGAAATTAAAGAAGGGCTTAGTCACCACACTGGATACGGATTTACCCGATGCCCTTAAGAAAACAGGGGATGCGGGGGGTGAAGCTGGGAAGCAAATGCAACCGCTCCGTAGTGTAGCGCAATCTGGTCAAGTCAGATTCGCCAGTGCTGGTAGGCCAACGGCGATACATATACCTGGAGAAGGGGAAGAGGTAAGATTCGAGCCACTCCCAGGGGGCTTCACCGCCTTTACAGACCAACTTACGAGTCTACTCGCAGACGTTCGTACCGGCAATCAGACCGAGAGGCGTATATTGTTCGGGGCGTCTTTAGCCAGGTTTGGCACAATCTTCCCTGAGTTGGAGGGATTAGTAGAACGTATCCAACGGGCAGGCAGCTTTGCAGAAAAAAGCCAAGAAAAATGGATAAAGGAACTCGCCAAAGATACGGCTATACGATCTCGTTTACAGAAGGAACAAGAAGCGTGGGCGATTAATCCCAGGAACCCCAACCGTATTACTGGGGCTGGCGACCCAGGTGAGGGTGAATATACCGAAGCTGTTCATCGGGGACTATTCGGCCTTGCCCACGGCGGTATCGTTACTAGACCTACTGTTGCAATGCTTGGTGAGGCTGGGCCAGAGGCCGTTGTGCCTCTCGGTGGAGGTCGTGGGATGGCCCCAACGTACAACATCACGATTAGCGGCAACACGGTGTTCGGCGAGATGGACTTCAAGAGGCTTGTTGTTAAGGCCGTAACCGATAGCCACAGGCGAGGAGGCTTACCGTTCTTAGGTAAGGCGTAACTATGGCGAATGAATTAAAGCATAAGGCGGTTGGGACTGTACTGACTCAGGTGGAGTTTGAGGCTACCGACTCCCATGCCCTAAACTCTCAGGCGACAGGGGATATCATATATGCCTCAAGCACAACGCAGTTGAGTCGACTTGCAAAGGATAGTGATAACACTATCCTAACGCTATCAAGCAATATCCCTGCCTGGACTGCTACCCCAACGCTTACCACGGTAGATGCCACTACGGATTTCACGGTTGGAACGACAGTCATAACCGATGATGTGATTACGTTCACGCCTACTACCAATGACACTGTAACGATGACCGCTGCTACGAATGGAGCGTTCAGCCTTGTGACAGTGGATACAGCCGCAGCCGCAGCCAACGTCCAGATAACCGCTGACGGGACAGTTGACATAGATTCCACAGGGGCATTGACGCTGGACTCAGGTGCTGCCATTAACATAGAACCCGCAAGTGGCTCTGTGATCTTGCTCGATGGAGTTCTTACAGTTGACGCAGGGGTAGTTGCTCCTGTGGCTACCGCCCACGACACAGCAGGGACAGCCATAAGCATCTCCGCAGGGGATACTACCGCCGGGACTACCAATAACATCGCAGGAGGGGCGTTAACGATACAGGCTGGACGAGGCAAGGGTTCCGGGGCAGGGGGAGACATTATATTCCAGACTGCCAATGCAGGAGGTTCGGGCAGTTCCATAAACGCTCTGGCAACGGCTGTCACGATTAGTGATGACCTGTCCACAACCTTTGCTGGGATTGTCAGTGTCGATGCCACTACGGAATCCACGTCAACGGTTACAGGCTCTATCCATACCGACGGCGGGTTGGGTGTAGCCGGGGACGTGATACTTGGAACGACCTCTACTATCTTTATTGGCGATACTGCCAACGCCAATATGACGGCTGGCATAACCCTCAACCAGGGTTCTGCCGATGACGAGATATTTGCCTTGAAGTCCAGCGATGTAGGTCATGGTATGACCGCACTTGCCGAAACTGACAGCTACTTTGTCATTCGCAAAAACCGTGTGGATGGCGGTACGGAATTAAGGAGTTTGCATGGCGTGAACAATGCCGATTCCCTTTTCGTCCGAGCCGCTTCTGCCATAGCAAACACTACCCGGTCTACGTCCGCAGTTGCTCCAATTCATCTATGGGGCGCAATTAAAAGCGGTACTAGCGATACCAGTGTGGGGGCAAATGGGAATCTCGTGGTTGTCTCTGACCGAGGCACAGTCCGTTTCATCTTTGATGCCGACGGAACCATGTACTCGATTGGAGCTACGTATACAGATTCCATAGGGGACGGTGCTTGGTACATTAATGAGACCGCTAATGGCAACTCAACGGTCGGCTTGACCATCAACATGGGTGCTGCGGACGACAAGATTTTAACACTGAAATCCAGCGATGTGAGCCATGCAATGACTTCCAATGAGGAGGCTGACACATTTGGCACTTTTTCAAAGAGCCAAGCCACCAGTGGTGGCCTGAATATCCAGGGTTATAAAGATGCAGACGGCTCTAAGGGGTTTGCGTACTATGTGTCAGCACGGCTCGGTGAAGCTGCTGATACGACAAAAAGTACATCCGGCGTAGGTGTCATCTACTGGGATGCGGCAGTCACCGATGGCTCCACTAACGTTGCGGCAGCTGGGTCAGAGGGGAACCTGGCAGTTCTTGCAAATAACGGAACGACTCGGTTCATCTTTGATGCCGAGGGCGATTCACATCAAGATGTTGGGACTGCCTGGACGAACTTTGACGACTATGACGACCTGGAACTAGTGCGGGATATTCGCAACGTGGTGACTCGTGTGGACGATCCACTAAGGCAGGGATTCGTAGGCAGCATCGAAGCTAGCAGGGCCATGTTAGATGCGATGCCAGGAAAGCCCATAGTGACATTCAATGCTGATGGGCATCACTTCTTGAATACGAGCCGATTGGCTATGCTGCACCACGGTGCAATCCTCCAGATTGGCAACCGCATCGCAGCACTGGAAACAGAGAACCGAGAACTGAAAGCACTTATAGGAGGGCAGTAAACATGGCGAGTGGAGATGTGACTATTTCAATAGCGGTTGAAGGTGGCGTAACCAAGTCTGTCGTGTTGGATTCAGCTACCAGGGCATTATCACGAACCAAGGTAGCTGCCGCCAATGCAACGATTGATACAGATGCCGAATGGCAGGTTTTCAATATCAACAAGCTGGGCAAGGTCGTCCTGGCCCAAGCTAATGACCAAGCACAGAGTGCGGCCTCATGGACACCCAAGACGTTCACGGCGGCGACATAAATGGAACCGCTAGGAAAAGATACTAGCCAAATCCAGATAACTCCCGCCGATATAGCCGAGTTGCTACGGACTAATCCACTCGCAGCACAGCAACTCACAGCCATCACATGGCACCGAATCGCATTGGAGTTAGAGGCAAAGCTGGCACAACAATCAGAGGAGTCGTAAAGGCTCATGGCAATCGGAGTCTACATAACGCTTGAGGTCGATTGGGATGATGACGGCAATTTCCTCAATGCCAATTCTGATATATCCAGCGATGTTCTGCAACTTGAATGGTCTAGAGGCAGAGACTCAGCCAGCCAGCTAACAGGCCGTGCTACTGCAGGAGAGCTTGAGGCTCGTCTGAAGAATGAAGACAATCTATATAACAGCTTCAACAGTGACTCCGACCTTTCGGGGAAGATTCTGCCGGGTTTAGCAGTAAGATTACAAATAAGTTCTGTATCTCCAGCCTTTCCGTACACGTTCCCCCTCACATTCCCTGAAGCAGAACCAGCATGGCGAGGCTACCTTGATTCCATTTCGCCATCGTTTCTCAGGTCGAGCGGTAAGCAGTTGACGCTACGGGCCACAGGCCCGATGGCTCGTATCGCAGCAAGGGAAACCGCAGAGGTTGCTACCTCAACCTCAATAGCGACAGGAGCGGCGATAACCCTCGTAATCAATGACGCTGATAGTTCAGTTCCTACGAACATTGATACAGGCGAAACCACGATGACTCGCTGGTGGACTGCGACACAAGGTGCGCTCGATGCCATTCGTGACATAGAGGAGAGTGAGATCGGATACGTTGGAGAAAGCCCCGATGGAGAAATCGTATTTGAATCACGGCAGCATCGGTTAAATGCTCCCCACATTACTTCCCAGGCTGAGTTCTCCGACGCATCGGATGCGACGCTGACATATGGAGATATCGAGCAGATTGACCCAATCGCCGAGATATACAATGTGATGAACGCAGAGGTGCAACTTTATACGGTGGGCAGTCTCGCCGTCCTTTGGACACTGGCAGAGAGTGGGGCTAACAGCCCAGCCCTGGCAGCAGGTGTTGCAAAGACGTTTATTGCCCGGTTCCCAACCGCAGCTAGTGCGACCAATGCAAGGCATGTAAACGCTTGGACAACAACCGCAGCAACCACCGACATGCTTGCTAATGCCGCTGCAGATGGGAGTGGAACTAACCTCACATCCAGCATTGGGATTAGCGTCAGCAAGTATGCCGAAAGTATGAAGATTACTTTAACGAATAATTCTGCTACTGATGGCTACATCACCAAGCTGCAAGCCAGAGGCACCCCGGTTACCGCAGACGATCCGCTCACGATTATAGAAGAGGATAGCACCAGCCAAGCCTCATTCGGGAAACGGACGTTCCCCCTGCAAGGCCCATTCATTCCCGACGAACAGGATGCAAGGGATTTGATGGCGTTCCTGCTATCCATCCACAAAGACCCCATGCGAATGATGCGGATAATCTGGGACGGCAATAAGGATTCCACGCATAAAACAAAAGCCAGAGAATTGGACATATCCGACAGGATAACTGTAGTCGCAGACAATCGCTCTGGGCTTGGCATTGACGAGGACTTTTTTATTGAGTACATGAAGCACAGCATGGATATTGAGGGGCAGTATCAAGTTGCCTATGAATGTTCAGAGGCTACGGCCTATGGAGGATTCTGGGTACTGGATGTAGGACGGCTCGGTGCTAGTACGAGACTTGCTGCATAGATAACTGAGTTCCTACGGGGGAGATTCGGGGGAGATTGGGGGAGATT
>Ga0208315_1000838_pt1 | contig 18428 bp, 10 predicted proteins | sample MalvireepMed_215_FD_184239 | JGI IMG/M metagenome (GOLD analysis project Ga0208315, IMG submission 184239) | Marine viral communities from the Global Malaspina Expedition - Malaspina viral metaG DeepMed_215 (SPAdes) (version 2) | ecosystem: Environmental > Aquatic > Marine > Oceanic | place... | reverse complement strand
TAGAGATCAATGCTGCGGATACTCAGTCGGATATTTATTCTTTTAGCGCTTCTACGGGTTTGTCAGGAAGAATATATTATGATTATGGTACCGAGAAGGCCTATTCATTAGATGATCCAACATTAAAAATATTGGCGGACACTTCTAGTGCAGGGTACCCAGAGGCCTGGTATATCACAGATGCTTCAGGAATAATGTATGAATTCACTAAGGCAGAATTAACACAATATGAATTTTCAATTGATGAAAACGAATATACATCAGAATATACGTCAGCCTGGTTCTTGAGTAAGATTATCTCTCCCAATGGTAAGGATGTTTACCAGTTTAACTATCAATATCAACTTTATTGGCAGGAGCAGGAAGAACTTTTGACTATATCCAGTAAAAGGAATAGACCTGTTGCCACAGGGCACAGTCTTCCAGGAGGAGGACTTGCCTGTCCTGTAATTCCCACTGATGATGTTTGGAGCAATGCCAGCCGTTACAAGATTCGACAGCAAACCTTGAAGTCCATTTCATGGAATGGGCTGACTATAGCCAACTTTACTCATTCAAGTGTTAGGTCGGATTTACCTGGGGGCGAAAAAGTTTCGACCATCACTATATATAAAGGAACTGATTCTATAAAAAATGTCAACTTACATTATTCTTATTTTGGTGACGAAGGTGCAGGCGATAAACTAAGGGTACGACTCAAATTGGATTCAGTTGTCTTTCAGGGTAATTATGGTACTCCTTCACATATCAACAATGAAGAAGTATGGAGCTTTGAGTATGATAATCCCGATCTTGTGCCTTCAAGAGCAACCATGGGGGTTGATTATTGGGGTTTTTATAATGGCAAGGATTCCAATAGTTCTTTAGTGCCTTCGGTAACATGGGGTTCCTATACCTTTAGTGGGGCGGACAGATCTCCAGATATAACCAAGTCGGTTTATGGTAGCCTTACTAAAATCAATTTTCCAACAGGAGGCTCTGAAAAGTTCTACTACGAGGGGCATGATGATGTAAATGTTTCGGAAACCATTATAACTACTTATGAACTTCTAGGTTCTCTGGTTGAGGGTAGTGATGCTAATGATCCCTATGATTTTTGTTTTTCAACGCCAACAACTGCACCAAATGCGATTACTGGAACCATTGAGGTGAGCTCGGAGTCTGTTGGATTCAAAGTTAATGTAACAGGAGGCCCTACTATATTAGAAGAAGATGAATATGTTTTAGTTTATCTGTTTCCTGACGACCCGAATTGGGATCATTGTCATGCCGATACTGAGGCAGATAACGAAAATGGTATTAGGGCTTATATGGGAAATCAGAATATTCAGTTTCCTCTTGATACTTTGGCAGAAGGTACTTATAGATATCTCGTATACAATTCTTTTCCAAACTCGACAGCCACTCTGAGTTATGCACAATTAGATACTCTTACAAATACAACAACTTCAACTATGGTGGGCGGTTTCCGCATAGCAAAAATAGAGAGTAAGGATTCGGATGGCTCTGTTGTGCTGACCAGAGAATTTGATTATGACGATGAGGAAGTACATAGACCTCTCAATTTCATAGAACTTAAGACCAGCTGGCATGCTGATAGTCAGGTGAGTAGTTTTTATTGTAACACCTTTTACCGATACTCCAACAACCGTAATAATGATCCAGGCAAAGATATCTCTTACGGTCAGGTGAAGGAACGAATCACTAGTAATGGAAGTGATAATGGCTATAGGATATATACTTTTCTTAACAATCCGCAGGAGCTTGGTGAATTCCCTATTCTTTTACAAGGGCAGAATGACGGAAAACTTATCAAAGAAAGCTTGTATGATTTGACAGGTGTATTGCTCAGGAAAACAGAAAACTTCTATTCAAAGATCAATCTCGCGGATGTACATCCTTTTATTGATGGGAATAAACAACATGTTTTTCATTCCACTGAAACAGTTTATGGAGTTCGTGCAAAATATGATAGTTCTGGAACTAACTTTGATTTGTACACCTACGACTATATACCCAAAGACCCTGATCCCAACTCTCCTATTTTAGGTCAATGTGAATACGACTTCTGTGAAGAAGGAGTTTGGTCAAAGTATTCCATTGTACACTATGATGTAGAAGCATATTTCGCCAAGTTGGACAGCTCTAAAACTACTGAGTATTTTAATGGAGACTCTGTTTTAACGGAGGTTTCTTACCTCTATGACCAAACCAAGCATTTTCAACTGATTGAACAGAAAATGAAGGATAGTAACAATGATATATGGATAACAAAAAATTACTATCCAGATGATGTGGATTCTGTCTCTTCTTTACCGGGAGTAGCAGAAGTCGATGACTTGGAGGACTGGGAACTCGATGCCATTGATTTGATGAAGACCGATGTCTATCACCAAATCAATCGCTTAATTCAGACTGAAAAGTTTAAGGAGGCAAAATTGATATCACGGTTGAGGAACAATTATCAGATATTATCCGGAGGTCCCGTGATGATGGAGTCCGTAGAAAATGCCATTGAGGGGAATTCGCTCGAAAAAAGAGTAGAGTTCGTGAACTATGATAGTAACAGTAACCCCGAAGAAATAAGACAAATTGGAGGACACTCAAGATCATTCATTTGGGCTTATGATGCAGCCCTACCGGTTATACAGGGTGACAATATTTCGGCTTCCGGCTTACAAACTGCTGTTGCATGGGCGGTCACTAATATGACTAATAAACCCACCGGGGTCACGAATCTCGAAACATTGCTGGAATATATCGGCAATATGGAAACCCAGAGTGAGAAAGATGCCTGGAAAAATTTTAACAGTAAACTTCGGGAACATACGAACATCAACAATTCTGTTATGCTTATTGCCAGGGCATTCAATAGTATGCATAATATCCTAGCGCAGACAGATCCTAACGGAACACATGTATTCTATGAGTATGATGGTTTAGGAAGACTTAAAACCATCAGAGATACTGACAATAGTATTATCAATACCTATCAATATCACTACAAAGGCCGATAACATGAAGACAATATGTACTACTTCTACTCAGAGATATCAACCATTAAGGATCAGTAAATATTTACAGGGATTCTTTATTGTCTTTTTCTTGATCTCTACGAACAACTCTGTTCTTGCGCAAAGTGAAAATGCTAATACTTATTCAACTTCTGCTAGCATTGTAGGTAACTGGGTTTTTGATTTTAGCGGTGCCACAAGCAAGTTAAGCTCAAGGTCTAAAAGCCGGATTGGTCAAGCCAACAAGGAGCTAATGAGTGAAATGGAAACCCTTTATAAAGGGAGAAGATATACATTCAGTGATGATGGAACCTTGCTCATCATACTACGGGACGGGCGATCAAGAAGTGGTGAATGGAAACTTTACTCTCAGGGTAAAAAGCTCAGGATCATCTATCCCTCGGGAACAATTAGTGAGTACAGAATAATAAAGTCAAATTCCGAGGAGCTCCAACTCAAAGATGAATCCTCCAATGCTGATAAGAATCTCTTTAACTTTTGGTATTTAAGAAAACAGTAAGCACCACTGAAATAATGAAAGAACTATTCAAAAGGAACTTTTACAATAATGCCGCAGTACTGTTGTTCAGTATGTTGTTGTTGAACTCTAGCCATTCGCTGGTGGCCCAATATACTATTACAGGCCCTAGTACTGCTGTTGCAGGTACTACAACGTACTATTCAATTACTAATTCGAATATTACCGGGATTGGTGCATGGTATATAACCGGTGGTTCGCAGGTTTCAAGTTCGCATAGCGGTAATACGTGGACGGTTGAAGTAGCCTGGTCAACCCAGGGTAGTGGCTCAGTTATGGCGGAGGTGTTAACCATGGATTGGCAGATACTTGAAACTAACACGATCAACGTCAGCATTTCTCCGGCTCCTCCGGCCACACCCGTTGCTCCCACAGTATCTTCCCAAAATTGTGGAAACACAGTAATTCAGAGGGTAAATGCACCGCCTTCTGGTGTGTATTATTACTGGCAAACCAGCCCTAGTGGAATAAGTACCAGTAGTTCTGCCAGTACATATACAGTATATTCAGCGGCCACATACTACCTACGGGCTTACGATACCAACACAAGTCTTTGGAGTATTAATTCTTCCTCCGGCCTGGCGGTTACGGTTAATGCAGTTCCGGCTGTTCCTCCTGTCCCTACGGTGACGAATAATTGCGGTAATACAGTACTAACAAGAAGTACTCCACCTTCAGGTATTACTTATTACTGGCAAAGTTCCTCTACCGGGACAAGTACTGCAGACTCCAATACCACCTTGACGCGGACTAGCGGAACTGTTTATTACCTGAGAGCTAGGAACAACAGTTCGGGATGTTGGGGAGATGCCCGAACCGTTTCATATTCGGTCAACGCAATTCCGGCTGTTCCTCCTGCCCCTACGGTGACGAATAATTGTGGCAATACGGTACTAACAAGAGGTACCCCGCCTTCAGGGATCACTTACTACTGGCAAAGTTCTTCTACAGGAACAAGTACTGCAGACTCCAATACTACCTTGACACGAACTAGCGGAACAGTTTATTACCTGAGAGCCAGGAACAACAGTACAGGATGTTGGGGAGATGCCCGAACCGTTTCATATTCGATCAACGCAATTCCGGCTGTTCCTCCTGCCCCTACGGTGACGAATAATTGTGGCAATACGGTGTTAACAAGAAGTACTCCACCTTCGGGGGTCACTTACTACTGGCAAAGTTCTTCTACCGGGACAAGTACTGCAGACTCCAATACTATCTTGACGAGGACTAGCGGAACAGTTTATTACCTGAGAGCCAGAAACAACAGTTCGGGATGTTGGGGAGATGTCCGAACCGTTTCATATTCGGTCAACGCAATTCCGGCTGTTCCTCCTGCCCCTACGGTGACGAATAATTGTGGCAATACGGTGTTAACAGGAGGTACTCCACCTTCAGGGATCACTTACTACTGGCAAAGTTCTTCAACTGGCACAAGTACTTCTTTTTCACAGGCAACAATTACACTATATGGAGGCACAACTCAATACTTAAGAGCGAGAAACAACACTACCGGATGCTGGGGTGATGCCAGAACCATTTCGTATTCGGTGAACGAGGTGCCTGCCGTTCCTCCTGCCCCTACGGTGACGAATAATTGTGGCAATACGGTGTTAACAAGAGGTACCCCACCTTCAGGGATCACTTACTACTGGCAAAGTTCTTCTACTGGAACAAGTACTGCAGACTCCAATACTACCTTGACGCGGACTAGCGGAACAGTTTATTACCTGAGAGCCAGAAACAACAGTTCGGGATGTTGGGGAGATGCCCGAACCGTTTCATATTCGGTCAACGCAATTCCGACTGTTCCTCCTGCCCCTACGGTGACGAATAATTGTGGCAATACGGTACTAACAAGAAGTACTCCACCTTCGGGGGTCACTTACTACTGGCAAAGTTCTTCTACCGGGACAAGTACTGCAGACTCCAATACTACCTTGACGCGGACTAGCGGAACTGTTTATTACCTGAGAGCCAGGAACAATACCACTGGATGTTGGGGGGCTGTCCAAACCATTTCTTATTCTATCAATGAGGTACCTGCCGTTCCTCCCGCCCCCACGGTGACCAATAATTGTGGCGCTACGGTGTTAACAAGAAGTACTCCACCTTCAGGCATTACTTACTACTGGCAGAGTTCTTCTACCGGGACAAGTACTGCAGACTCCAATACTACCTTGACGAGGAGTACCGGAACAGTTTATTACCTGAAAGCCAGGAACAACAGTACGGGATGTTGGGGAGATGCCCGAACCATTTCTTATTCTATCAATGAGGTACCTGCCGTTCCTCCCGCCCCCACGGTGACCAATAATTGTGGCGCTACTGTGTTAACAAGAAGTACTCCACCTTCGGGGGTCACTTACTACTGGCAAAGTTCTTCTACTGGGACAAGTACTACAGACTCCAATACTACCTTGACGAGGAGTACCGGAACAGTTTATTACCTGAGAGCCAGGAACAATACCACTGGATGTTGGGGAGATGCCCGAACCGTCTCATATTCAATCAATCTGGTACCTTTGGCTCCGGCTACTCCAAGCTATACACAATACTTCGGCAGTACAGTATTAGAAGCTGTAGGTTCTCAAAGTGGGGTTACCTATTATTGGCAAGGAACTAATTCCAGTGGTACGAGTACCGGGTCTCCGGCAAGCTCAAGCTTCACTGCCACCAGTGCTGGGACATATTATATCAGAGCGCGCAGCAGCCAGGGTTGTTGGAGCTCAAGTACTCCTTTGACAATTGGTGTTGAGGCTCTTCCTTCTTTTTCAGTGATGGGTAACACCAACCTGGAAAACCTTGGGGACAAAGTTACATTTGCGGCTAATGGTTCATATGCCAGTTACCAATGGAAGAAGGATGGTTCCAACGTAGGTACGGACCCTAGTTATATTGCGCGCCTTGATGGAAATTACACTCTTTCGGTAACTAAAAGTGGCATTAGTGGTATTGGTACTTCCTCTTCTGTAACAGTATCTGGATGTGGGGATGTGAACCCCGGAGATGAAAACTATATTATATCCACCACCGTGCTGACGGAGAACATTACTGATGTCAATGACATTAGCACCCTGACTTCGGATGACCGTAGTGTGAATATTCAGTATGTAGATGGTCTGGGCAGACCTATACAGACTGTCTCTATGGAAGCCTCTCCTGACCGTGACCACCTGGTACAAGCCATAGCTTATGACGAATATGGTCGCCAGGCGAAGGAATACCTGCCTTATGTGGTTACTGATAACTGCGGTATCTTCCAGTCTAACCCTGTGGGAACTACTTCAGCCAACTATACCAGCAGTCCGCAATACAGCTTCTATCAGAATGCCACCGATGTTGCTCATGACGCCAAGCCTTATGCTGAGAGGATTTTTGAAGCCTCTCCGTTGAACAGAGTATTAAAACAAGGTGCTCCGGGTGCCGCCTGGCAACCTGTTATTGGTAGCAGCACCGATAAGGTGGTGAGAATGCAGTATGAGACTAATGCCAGCAATACGGTCAGGTCTTATAACGTGGCACTGGGCATACCAATTCCGTTAAGCGACAACGGCTACTACGGAGCTGGACAACTGTGGAAAAATACCAGTGAAGATGCCGATGGTAACCAGGTGGTAGAGTTTAAGGATAAAATGGGACGAATCATTCTCAAGCAGGTTGAAACCGGTGCAGGTGGTGACCCCTGGGCCAAGACACATTATGTTTATGACGACCTGGGCAACCTGAGAATTGTGCTGCCTCCGGAAGCCAATAAGGCTATTGAAGCCGGTGATTTAAGTACAGTGCCTGAAGGTTATGACCTGATTACAGAGGATTATACCGTAACCACCGCCAACTATAACAACGGCTCCTATATGTATGTGGAAGGAGCAACGGTGACTATAGACCCCGGAGTAACCTTAGATACGGGAGCGGAGATTATTCCTTATGCTGTGAGCAGCGACTTCCTCAATACATGGGCCTTCCAGTACAAGTATGATTATCGCAACCGAATGGTGGAAAAAAGAGTGCCGGGTTCCGGTTGGGTCTATATGGTTTACGACAAGTTGGATCATTTAATTATGACTCAGGATGCCAATCAGCGCCTCAGCAATGAGTGGACCTTCACGAAGTACGACAAGCTGAACCGCCCTGTGCTCACAGGTATATATACCCATGGCAGTACCATAGACCAGGCAGCCATGCAAGCATTGGCCAATAGTGCTACAGTGTTTCATGAAAGTATAGGTACCACCGTGTTGGGCTACACCAACAATGCGTTCCCTTCCGTTAGCAGTGCCAATAATTACCTTTCTGCTACTTATTACGATAGCTACAGTAATCTGCCTTCAGGTTTTGGCCTGTCTTATGTACAGGAGTTGGGTAATGGTAGCAACTTTAGCACGGTAAAAGGGCAAGTAGTGGGTAGCCAGACGAAGATACTCGGTACTACCAACTGGCTGAAAAGTGCCGTCTATTATGATGACCGCTACCGTGCGCTTCAAACCCTCACTACCAACCATTTGGGCGGTACTGACCGTACCACCAATGTATATGACTTTTCCGGTAGACTTTTGGAAAGCAAAACCACCCATTCCGATGGTTCAAACATCACAGAGATAGCTGAAGAATATACTTACGACCATGCCAGCAGGCTGCTACAGGTAGACCACAAGGTGAATGCTGATGATCCTGTGATTCTGTTGGCTAATGAATACAATGCCTTGGGCCAGCTGATAGACAAAAAACTCTATTCGGCCGACAATGGCAGCACCTTTGAGCAATCCGTGGACTATAGCTACAACATCCGGGGCTGGCTTTTGGGTATTAACGATGCGGCTCTTGCTGACAGTGAGGGAGACTATTTTGGAATGGAACTGGCCTATAATGGGACTTTGAGTGGAATCACCAGCGGCACTTCGTTTAACGGTAATATTTCTGCCGCCAAATGGAGCAATATAGCCAGTGGTGGTAACCTGCAAAGTGCCTATGCCTACAGCTATGATGCCATGAATCGCCTGACAGGAGCAGACTATTATGAGAAGGAAGAAGTCTGGGATAACAGTACAACGAGATTTGATGTGAACAGCCTCGCTTATGACCTCAATGGGAATATACTTGACTTAAGACGCTATGGTACCAGCACTACGCTGGCCATGGACTATATGGAGTATATCTATGAGGGTAACAGGCTTCTGGCAGTGAACGATTATGGTGACCCGTCCCAGGGCTTTGCAGATGGCAATACCAGCGGTAATGACTACGTTTATGATGATAATGGCAATATGATCAGCGATGCCAATAAAGATATTACCGCTATCAGCTATAATCATTTAAACCTGCCTCAACTGGTTACATTTACCGGTAACAGAAGCATTGCCTATACCTATGATGCTGCCGGTATAAAACTGGCCAAAAGCGTTAATGACAATGGCAGTACCACGGTGACTGACTATGTGGGAGGTTTTATTTATGAAGATGGTAATCTTCAGCAACTGGCTCATGCTGAAGGACGGGTAAGAAAGAAAGACAACAATGACTTTGTTTATGACTATTACCTGAAAGACCATTTGGGTAATACCAGGGTAACCTTTACTACGGAAAACGAGGAAGTAATTTACCTGGCCACTATGGAAACGGATGTCAATGGAGGCTTGGATTATGAGGAATTTGAAGAGTCTCTATTCTTAAACCTTCCGGCAACAAGGGTTGTGGTATCGGGCTCTTCTAATCATAGTCAGGAAGCTGGAATTACCAATAATGAAGTGGCCAGTCTGAATGCATTGGTTTCTACGAGGCAGATTGGCCCGGCCAAACTTATGCAGGTAATGCCCGGAGATACCATTGATATGGAGGTCTTTGCATACTACCCAGACAGTTATTCAGACAACGGCAGTATTTCTAATACCAATGTGCTTTCTACATTGATCAGCACGATATCCGGAGTAGCACCGGCTGGTTCTGAAACAGCTGCCATAACCAGCAGTATTAATGGAAATGCCGGTAGCATATTTGTGGGAAGTAGCGGAAGTTCTTCTGCCCCTAGAGCCTTTTTGAACTATATATTGTTCGACAGAAATTTTGGATATCTGGATGCCGGATATGTACAAATATCGAGTAGTGCGGGTTCTGCATACGAGGAACTTAATCTGTTGAAGACTATTGAAGAGGCCGGCTTTATTTACGTTTATGTTTCCAATGAAAGTAATGTATCACATAACGTTTATTTTGATGACTTGCGAATTACTCATATTAAGGGAAGGATAATACAGGAAGATCATTACTATCCTTTTGGCTTGTCGATTGCAGCACTTTCTTCCACCGCTCCGCTAAGCAAACCGAACAACTTCAAGTACAACGGCTTCGAAGAACAGACAGACTTTGACCTGAGGTGGTACGATTACCAGGCCAGGTTCTACGACCCCCAGTTAGGCCGCTTCATGCAGGTAGACCCAGCCGCTGATCTGATGAGGAGACATTCACCATATAATTACGCTTATGACAATCCAATCAGGTTTATTGATCCAGATGGGATGATGGCTTCGGATGTCGTAAGAAACGGTTGCCCACCTGATGATCCTGATTGTCAGGGTAATCAAGAGGAAGATCCAAATGAAGTGAGCCAAGATGAACAAGAATCTTCCTTGTATTTGCCTTTAGTCTTATTAGCAGCTTATGAAGGAACCGGAGCAGGAGCCGCTGCTGCAGCAGCAGCTTCAAAAGGTGGGAAATTTTCGATTTTCGCTTTATTGTTTTTGGTTAGTGGTGATACCCCCATTGCCAAATACAGTGAAGAAGATGACATGCAAGAGTACGCTGACCTTCAAAGTAAGGGGTACTCTAATCTTTCAGAGAAAGAGAAAAAAAGGTTAAATGAACTCCGGATTAGGTTTACTTTTGACAAAAATGGAAACGTAATAGGTTGGCCAAGTTATGAAAATCCGGGTACTCATGACCCTGGTTCTGGGAGACTTCAGTATGATCAAAATAAGTCGGTGATACCTTCCAATCACTGGGATTTGTGGAACTCAAGTATTCCTGATCCCAACAGCTCCAAAACAAGGTGGGCGGCCGAAGGATCCGGGAAGAATACAGTGTTTCATAGATTCCAGAGTCAAGATCCTGACGGTAAATGGGGCTTTCATTGGAATGGTTCCACCAAAGCATTTACCCAAAGTGGTCAAGAAAGGTCAATACCAGAAAGTAAAGTTCCGAATAGCGTTAAAAGGGAGTTAGAGAAAATGCTAAAGAATAAATAGATGATAGGAAATTCAAAGAATTTTGCGATTGAGAGCCAGATTGTTGGTTCTGAAGGTAAATTGGAGAGAGTTCGGCTTTGGCTGAAAGGTAAAGCTTTAGGTTCATTTGAAGATGAGAATCTAACTGGTATGGAATTAGGTACCTTAATAAATATTTATCGAAATAGGGATACACTTGAATACAATGATTCGAGTAGCCTTTCCTTTAGTGCCTCGTTCAATTCATTGTTGAATGACACAGACTCTAAATATATCTGTAACTTTGGAGAAGCTTTTGATGATTTTGTGATTTTGGCCTCATATTCAAATCGAAGATTTACTTTTTATTGGAAGCTAGTTGAACCATCTTACTTTAAATACCCCGATTTGAATGAGAAAAAAGGGAAAGTTATAGTGGATGAAGCAGTTTTTTTATCTGTATTGAAGGAATATGAGGCTTTCTTGGTAGACGCTACCAAAAACACTAATACTCCAATTAAGCCAGTCCTATAAATCTGGTTGGTACGGTAGTGCTATCAATTATCTGCTGGGGTAATGCTATCAATTATCTGGTTTGAGTAAAAACCTTGAAAGTTTTAAAGATTAAGGCTGTTTTTATAATGGCCTTTTCTTTTTTTAGGGTAGTGGTGTATCGTTGCAGCTCTGAAATCAGGTTAAAGCTGCCTTAAAATCAGTTTTGGGTTTCTTAGTGCTATCAATTATCTGATGGGCATCTTAAATACGACTAAACGTTCTTTGAAATAATGCCATAAACCCGCCTCAACTTCACTACAGAAAGCAAGGAAGTAATTTACCTGGCAACTATGGAAACCGCATACAGCTCATTTGAGGAGGCAACATTCCTGAATGTAACTATGCGCGAGACCAATGCATCTGCCAATTATACGGTAGATCTTGCAACCAATGAAGACCAGGTAATCAGGCTAAGAGGCAATGATTCGGGCAGACAATTGGGCGTTGGAAAATTACTTCAGGTAATGCCTGGTGATACGGTGAATATGGAAGTATTTGCTTACCATGAGGGCGGGTATACCGATAATGGCTCAGTAAACAACGCGGCCATACTTTCTGCCCTGATATCTAGTGTTACAGGGGCTGCTCCCAATGGTTCTGAAACGGCAGGAGTTTCACCAGCTATCAATGCCAATTCACCTTACATTTTTATAGGTAGTAATGGAAGTAGCGGTTCTCCAAGGGCCTATCTCAATTATATCTTGTTTGATAAGAATTTCACATACCTGGATGGTGGCTATGTTCAGGTTGGTAATACTGCCAACACACATATGCAGCTTAACCTGAGCGAGGTTATCGATGAAGCAGGCTTTATCTATGTCTATACCTCTAATGAGAGCAACACCAGCCACGATGTGTATTTCGATGATTTAAGGATTACACACATCAAGGGTAAAATCTTACAAGAAGATCATTACTATCCTTTCGGTTTGTCGATTGCAGCACTCTCTTCTACCGCTCCGCTAAGCAAACCGAACAAGTTCAAGTATAATGGTAAGGAGCTCCAGAATGAGTTCAACCTGGGTTGGTATGATTACCAGGCCAGAAACTATGATCCTCAATTAGGCAGGTGGTTCAATATTGATCCAATGGCTGATTATATGCGTAGGCATTCTCCTTATAATTATGCTTTTGATAATCCGATTATGTTTATTGACCCAGATGGTATGTGGCCTGACTTACCAAGCTGGGCTTCAATAAAGAGTTCAGTTCAGCAAACCATAACAGATGTTAGAGATTTTGCAACAGGTGTGGCTAATGCGGTGGTTTCAAACAATTTGTCAGTGGGAGAATTAGGTATACGGAGAATTGAGGAGGGGACAGGTGCTTTAAAAGCTGGCCAAACAGTGGGAGATGTGGTAAGTGTAATTCAGGGAGGTCTCGAAATAATTGTAGGTGGGGGATTAGCCCTTGGAGGTGGTGTGGTTGAAGTTGCGTCTTTGGGTACAGCGTCACCAGTGGCTTTGCCAGCTATAGCTGCTGGGGCTGCCATAGGAGCTCACGGAGGACTTGTAGCAGGAAATGGCTTATATAATCTCTTTAGCGAAGGAAGTTCAAATGGTAATAGTGGAACTGGGAGGGGGAAAAACCACAGAAAGCCAGATCCGAATGCTGAGGGAGATCATACTGTGTTGGGAGATAGGGGGCTACTACTTTCAAAGAGAACCCCAACAATCCTAATAAAAATAATAAAGGAAAGGGGTTTGAAACAGAGAAAAGAGTAGATTATGAGGGTGCGCCTCATTTTGATAAAAAGACAAAGACAGAAGTACCTACTCCCCATGTGAGGGAGGGAAAAACAACCAGGCCTGCAAGACCTGATGAATTGCCTAAAAACAGACAGAAAAATGGTGGAAATAACTAAATGGATTGAAGATTGGTTTTTTAATCAATTGAATGATGAATGGGAGCATGGATTTGGTATTGAGATAAGGACTTTGGATAATCCAGGTTGGTCAATTAAAGTAGATTTGGTTGATACACCTTTTGAGAACATCTCCATGGAAAGTTTGTATGTTGAAAACTCAGAAGATGACTGGTACTCAATTGAGGTTAACGAAGGTGTCTATAAAGGATATGGCGATGCGTTAAAACTGGATTTCCTCTTAAGAAATTTTAGAGAATTTATATCCTCACATGGGTAGTGCTATTGATTATCTGTTAAAAACATAAAGCCCTCTTCGGAGGGTTGGTAATGCTATCAATTATCAGCTGGCGCAGAAAGCATAGGAAATTTCAAGAATTAAGGCTGTTTTTATAATGGCCTTTTCTTTTTTCCATGGGAGATGTATCATGAGGTAATAAACACAAACGGAGGGTGGTATAAAATGGGTTTTGGTACTGAAGTAATCACATGGAAGCACGAGAATTTGTTAATTTGTTAAAATCCATTCCCTCAAATGAGGCGATCAATAGTTATAGGAGTAGGGGGTTGGATGATGATTTTATTAAGGAATACCTAAATAGTTTTAATTTCCAAGAGCTTGATAAGTCTAAGAACTACGGAGATCCCATTCTGGATTTAGTTAATAATTATGATGGTAGTACCGTAGCAATTGGGATGATAACATTCGATATTGAGCTGGAAGAAGATAATGATTATTATATTTTCGGGAGATTTGAAGCAGATTTTTTAGCTATTAATAAGAATCTAAAGATTGTTGAGATGCTTGAGTACGGCACAAATGATTACGTCATCTATCAGTGCGCTAGAAATAGTTCAAGTTTTTTGAATGCAATAATTGAGGCCGCTGGATATATGGGAAAGTGTGCATCCGACTCTAACCTTCGAAAGGATAAGAATATATTGAGTTTGGTAGTAGAGAGGTGCGGAGATTTGGCTGGTGGTGATGATTATATAGATTTTTATAAGATGATGCTTGGTTTTGATGAGTAGGGTAACACTATCAATTATCAGTTAAAAACATAAAGCCCTCTTCGGAGGGTTTTTATTATCTTCTAAAATATTTGGATATAGTATAGCTATCAATTATCTGGTTTGAGTAAAAACCTTGAAAATTTTAAAGATTAAGGCTGTTTGGATAGCAGCCTTTTCTTTTTTGGCCTATATTCCTCTATCATTGGAGACAATAAACTAACACAAGTGCCTATAAGATGTGTTTTTCACTTCTTTGTGCTATCAATTATCACACACATGAATTGTCAATATTGTTCTGAGGCTTGCGTACAGGCGGGTAAGCAGCGTAATGGAGCACAAAAATACTTTTGCAAAACATGCTCTAAATACCAACAACTCACTTATAAATACGCTGGGTGCAGTTATTCAAATAAACTATTATTTCTGAAATGCCTTAAGGCAGGCAACGGGCTAAGAGGAAGCCTTTTGATTACAGGGGTAGCAGTTTCAACACAACTGCGGTGGATTAGAAAGTGGGGCAAAAGCCTAAAAATGCCTCAGGTACATTTATTGAATGATGAGTACGAAATAGACGAACTCTGCACCTATGTCGGTAATAAAAAGAATAGGAAGTGGATTATTTCTGCTATTTCCAAAACCACAGGCAGGGTTGTCGCTACAATGGTGGGAAACAGGTCGGTCAAAACCCTTAACAGAGTAATTGTTAAGGTATTATCGCTTTCACCCAAAGCCATTTATACGGATAAACTAAAACAATATGCCCTTTTAATACCCAGGCATATTCACAAAGTAAAAAGAAGAGGCATTAATAAGATTGAGAGGTATCACCTTACTCTTAGGACCCATGTTAAGAGATTAAATAGGAGAACATTGTGCTTTTCTAAAAAATGTGATCTGTTACTGGTTCTTGTTAAACTATATGTCTGTCAATTTTCTGCTTTTCATAGGTAAAGTTCTTTCAATAGTTGAATGTTTTATGCTTACCTTGAATCAATGAAGCACACACGCTACATATTTGCCCTCCTTTTCTCCCTTATAGTTGTTTCCGGTGCCCTTCATGCCCAGTCAGTCAGCTTTTCAAATGACAATGGTATTAAGACCAGTTCAGGAGAGCTACAATCATCTAACAACAAACTGCTCAAAGAGCTTAAGAAACTGAATAAAAAAGGCAGGAAGGAGCTTTCTGGTCAATATCCCGATGCTTCGGAAGAAGAGCTTGATTCTTTGATTGCTCTAAGAAAAGCCGAGTTGGAAGAAAACCTAAAGGATTCAGCTGAAACCAACCTGTCAAAAATAAGAAAGCAGATGGTGGAAGACCTGTCTGAAACACCCGAAAAACTCCCTGTTTCCGATGAGGTGAAAGAAAGCATAGAGGAACTGAAGGAGCTGGAAGCTATGGAATTACTCCAAAAGGATTCTATAAAGGCAAAAGACATAATTACAGCCCAAAATCTAAGAAAAGTAGATAAAAGGGCAGGAGCCTTGCTGGACGATCTTGATCAGTATAAGTCGCATTTCAAAGATTGGGACAAAACACTCCTTTCTCAGGCAGAGAGCATTCCACAGGCTCAATTGCTGAAGGAGCAAATGGAAAAGGTGAAGGCATATAAACCACTGCCTGAAGGCTACAGACAAAACATGGATAAGTTCCAGACCAACAATTTTGTCAAAGAACAACTGGAAGCAAAGTCAGAAGAACTGGAAAAAATAGGAGAGAGCCTTCAGGAGAGGTTTGATGATGCTATGCTCAAAATGCAGGAAGCCAAGGAAGAATTCCCAAACCTGGAAAGTCTGGAAGATGCACCAAAAAGGTATAATCCTTACAGGGATGAACCCTTTTTTAAGAGGCTTCAATATGGAGGAAACCTAACTTATGTGCCTCAAAGGCCAGTATCACTAGATCTGGCTTTGAATGTGATCTATCCGGTAAACAAAAGAATAAGCCTGGGGGCTGAAACAGCCGGAAGAACAAAGCTTGAAAAGGCCGAGTCAACAACTCTTCAAACAGGTCGGCAAAGTCTTTGGAGTATTAGAGCTGTAGGAAGGTATCAGATTGCCTCATCCTTTTACCTGCAGGCCAATTATGAAACAAGCAAAATAACCATGCTCAATACACAGGATAATACCACCACTCATGGCTGGTATAAAACCATGCTCTTAGGTTTGGGCAGAAGATTCACTTTAAAGGAGAAGATCAGGTTGAACGTGACCACTTTCTACGATGTGTTCTTCAATCCGATAACCAGTCCTAATCCTAGTGCCTGGATTGTTAGGCTGGGCTTTGATATGGGTAACTAGTTCCAATTATCTGATTATTTGCTTCCGACTTTTTACGCCTTCCTCACAAACTCAGACTTCAGCGCCATAGAGCCGAAGCCGTCTATTTTGCAGTCGAAGTGGCAGTACTCTTGCCCTAATCTGTAATGTGATTTAATGGACAAAAATAGTTGGTAGGGTACTAATTTATCTTTTGTAGTATTCTGTTTTACAGATAGTTAGATCATTATTGAAGAAGGCTTATTGAAATGGATTTCAATAAGCCTTTTTTGTATCTATGAATAGTTCAAAAAAAGAGATGCTGGGCATGTGGTTTTACAGATAGTATTAAATGGGGTCACCAGTCTGGAAAACAGCGTTATAAGTGCAAGAACTGCGGTATTCTTTATACGGCCAGCAACCATGGGGTCAGTAAGGCCAACAGGTTTGTCTGGTTCGAAAAATGGGTTGTTGAACGCAACACATTTTCAGAACTGTCCATGACCAGTGGTTATTCAGACCGTACTTTGAGGCGGTACTTTTATGAGTACCTATCCAAACCTCCTGTGTTGAGTGTTTATCCATCGGAGAAAGTCAACCTGCTAATAGACGGCACTTACTTCACCAATGGCCTGTGCTTGATTTTGTATCGGGACAACACTATCAAATTCACCCAGCTTTATAGGCTCACAGATGGTGAATGGTTTGATGAGATGGCTGAGGATCTATCAAACCTGTTGAGGTTAGGGGTTCAAATAGAGAGTATTACCTGTGATGGCCATAAAGGGCTGCTCAAGGCGGTTAGAAACGCTTGTCCTGATGTAACTCTTCAGAGGTGTATTGTACATGTGCAACGCATGTGCCGAATATGGTTATCAACCAGGCCTAAAAGTGATGCTGGTAGAGAGCTGAGGGGCATCATATCACAGCTCCATAACATCACCAGCCCAATTGAAAGAGACTATTGGATTGTAAGCCTGGTCAATTGGTATGAGAGCCACAAAGATTTTGTAAATCAAAAAACGGTGAACCCTAACACTGGAAGGTACTGGTTTACACATAAAATGGTTAGGAGGTCATTTATGGTCATCAGAAACGCATTGCCAGATATGTTCCATTACCTGCATAACCCACGAATACCTAAATCAACAAATGGACTGGAGTCATTTTTCGGTCACCTCAAAGGTCATCTTAATGTTCACCGAGGGTTGTCTCACCGACACCAAAGGCAGTTCATACAATGGTATCTATACTTCAAAAATCAGCGGTCAGGTTTTTCTTAGCCATATAACAAGATGAATATAAAAAGCCTCCTTGATCAGGGAGGCCATTCTACTTGGTAAACCCTATTGCTGGCAAGTTGCTCCTCAGCAGAGCTCGCTTCCTATTTAGGTTTACAATCTCCAAATTGTGCAAATACTTAGGCAAAGCCACCAACTATTTTTGTCCACATTACCAACATTGAAATTCTTTTATTCAGAACCATACAGGAAGTCATTAACAATGTGGTTAAGCATGCTGAAGCCTCGGAGGTTTCGGTACAATTAATTGAAAAGGATAAAATATTACACCTGAACATTTACGATAACGGTAAGGGATTCATTCAGGATGAGGTTCGAAATAAAAGTCTCGGCTTAAAAGCCCTGAAATCTACTCTGGCGGCAGTAGACGGAATACTGGATATTGATTCAGTCCCGGACAAAGGAACCAAAGTGCAAATCAGAATTCCGGTAGCATTTTAACCAGCCAAGGCTCAATATTTCACTTGAATCCAACTGGCCGGCTATTTTCATTGGTTCTGCTGAATAAACCCCTCTGCAGCGGCTTTCAGGTATTCAGGGGCATATTCAATAAAGTCTTTCTGATAGCTGATCTTCCCCTCTTCATTGAACTTTAACTCAATGGTAAATCTCCAATGATGCTCATTACTCATCAGCCGTCCACCATAATAGAAGGGAGTGAAATGGCCTGAACCAATGGCTGAAGAA
>Ga0208315_1000834_pt1 | contig 18534 bp, 36 predicted proteins | sample MalvireepMed_215_FD_184239 | JGI IMG/M metagenome (GOLD analysis project Ga0208315, IMG submission 184239) | Marine viral communities from the Global Malaspina Expedition - Malaspina viral metaG DeepMed_215 (SPAdes) (version 2) | ecosystem: Environmental > Aquatic > Marine > Oceanic | place... | reverse complement strand
TGATGACTTGGATGGGCTTCAGCACACACCCTGAGAGGATGTATGAGTTCTTTGACCATCAAGAGTTACAGTTCTTGTACGATGACAACGATACCTTTGAAGCTGGTAAGCGGCGTCGAGAGACAAAGAGAAAGAATGCTATTAAGAACTTTCTAATGTCTGGTCAAGACTTAGGAGAAGAAAGGAAAGAGGAATCGGTGGATGAGGATGTGGTGTTTCCGTTCGGTGAAGAACACGATCCTCTATAGGGAACCTTATGATGTTACTATATAGTGAACGGCAGCTTGATAAGACCTATCGCATCTATGCGAAGCATCAGGGTATACACGGTGTTCCCTTTATAACACGGGATAACTTCAGGAAGATGTTTGAGGAGCAGCAGGAGGCTCTTATAGAAGACCTATCAGAACTCTTCGGAGGCTTTGATGATACCAATCCTTAACACCATCGCCACACTCGCAGGAACGTGGCTAGAAGGCCGTGTAGCGAAGACTAAGGCAAAGGCTGAAGCCGAAGCCACAGTGCTTATTAAGCAGGCTGAGAGCGCTGCTGATTGGGAGGCTGCGATGGCGCGTAATAGCGGCCAAAGCTGGAAAGATGAATGGCTAACACTACTCTTCAGTATACCACTGATCATGTGCTTCATCCCTTCAATGGTTCCATATGTTCAGGATGGGTTCGCAGTCCTCGAAACGATGCCTGATTTTTACCAGTATACTTTATCTGTTATTGTGGCAGCGTCCTTTGGAGTTCGATCCGTCATAGGAATAATGAACAAGAAGAAAAAGCAATGAGTAATTTTGATAGCTTCTGTACTCGTATGTGGCTCGATCACTGTGATGAGAACAACGATGTATTGTCAACAAGGCTCACCCTAGACGAGTACAAAGATCTTTACATGTGGTGGCTTATCGGCATATTCTATAAGCGCGAGTGGCTATCCAATGAATAGGTTATCCTTTTAGAATTGTCCACGTACAGTTCATCGAGCCTCTTCTTAATAGTCTCAATAGCGTCATACCCAAAATCCCACCGAAGAAACTCTTCCTCCAACACTGCCACGCGCTTCTCTATATTCTGTATATAATCTAATAATCTACTTATCTCAAGATGGTCGTTGCTCATTTAACTGATCTTATATCCACACGCTGAGACTGAATAAGCTTTTCAGAGTAGCACAACAGAAGATCTGAGTGCTTTTGTAACTGACCTAAAAGTAAGTCTGAGTCCTTCCCCGTTTCCACATTACCTAGAGCCTCCGAAATATAGCTGATGATCTCAGCGTTTGTTTTCATAATAACTTCTTCTTCGGTAGGCCGCGTTAGCGGAATGCTGTCATCGAATACCATTACATTACCTCCACTGTGTATATCAATAATAGGGCAAAGAATATGGATATAGCCATTAGTTTTAGTATCTCGTCATGTAGTTTCATTTGTAAACCCTGTTAACAATTCTATTGAACATCCGCCGTATCGTGTATCCGCGCATGAAGGCGAATATCGCAATGATAACTCCCATAGTGGCATTGTCCTTCAACGCTATGTTAAAGCCTAAGAAATGTAATATGCTGTAGACCAGCACTAAATTTATGGCGTAGCCAACAACTACATTGGTCATACTTTCCAAGGCATGTAAATATCTCGCTCTTATCTTCATCTAAATGCATCAAGTTCAGCTTCAAGTTTATCATGTAAACCGCCCAACCGTAGATGTCCCTCCTTTAATATCTTTCTAATTAAAATTAATTCATCGCCCTCAAAAACCTTATGAGCTTCCATTTCAGGTAGCCCACTTAGCTCTGTAATTAGGTTCCCTTTTGGATCTATTAGGATTCTAAACGATAGAATGTTCCCTTCTTTACTAATCTTCTTCTTGCTTCTTATCATACTTCTTTAGTTCCGCAAAATTAATCTCCGCTTGGTTGCCACGAAGCCCAGCCTTCTGATACGAAGTAGCTCTGCCCTCAAAGAAGTTCTGGTGCTCAACACCTAGAACCTCATCGACCCAAGGAAGGGGGTTTTCCTTAACCCCAAAGTTTGTTTTCAAACCTAACTGAAGAAGTCGTCTGTCTGCAATGTATCTATTATACTCGTACATCTCCTTCTTAGTCAAGCCCTGTATATTACCCATCTCGAATACAAGATCAAGGAACTTGTCTTCCAGATGCACCATCTCTCGACAGGTCTGATAAATTTCCTTCTTAAAATCATCCTGCCAGATGTCTATGTTCTCATGGATAAACTCACGGAAGAGCTTTGTCATTGCCTCTACATGTAGGGACTCATCTTTAATACTGAAGGTAACAATCTGTCCCATGCCCTTCATCTTTCCAAACCGTGAGAAGTTAAGAAGGATAATAAAGCTACTGAATAGCTGTAGCCCCTCAGTAAAAGCTGAATAGACTGCGAGAGCCTTAGCTATTGACTGCTTATTAGATGCGCTTACACGGAAGTTATTAACGTAGTCGTGCTTCTTAGCCATCTCTTCATATTCATCGAAGGCCTTATATTCTAACTCGGGCATACCTACAGTATCCAATAGTAGACTATAGGCATGTTGATGTATGCTCTCCATATTGGCAAAGGCACCCATCATCATACGCGCCTCTGGCTTCTTAAAGACTCGCATGTATTTGTCTATGTAAGCAGCCCCCACATCAACATCTGATTGTGTGAATAGCCTGAATATTTGTGTCAGTAAATTCCTTTCGACATCAGTTAGAACCTCTGACCAATCCTTAACATCGGTGTGCAGAGGAACCTCTTCGGGTAGCCAATGCATCTTGTTCTGCTCAAGGTAATAATCGAACATCCAAGGGTGATCGAATGGCTTGTAATAACTTCTAGTACCTAATAAACTCATAAATATAAATCCTTACTGTCCCATGTATCTACCATAGGGTATCGTATTGCCTACTCTAACTATGTTCAATTTTAGGGGTCATGGGGCGAAATATGGGCCACTTATAGACAACTTGTGCCCTAATGTCAAGGTCATCATAGGTCAAACCATACCATTCGACTAATTTTGCTGGTAGTGCTGAAGCTATCGGTCTATGAGCATACAGTGGGCATTCAGTAGCTTGACATACAGAAACTTGCTGTGTCCAAGTACCCTTTTCTTTTGGGTCATAAGTACACCATTTACACATATCATTAATGGCTTTCGCTCTAGTTGTTTTCTTCATCCCTTGTTCTCCACAGGAAAGCAGTTAAAGTTTGCAGCCACTTATAAGTTAGTTCACTCATTGTTCTTCTTCCCTCTCTATAGCATCTAATTCTGATTTGAGGGTGGCAAGCTCCTCGCGCTTGCTTTGTCCCTCATCATGATAGTGAGCAACGGATCTATTTCCGTCTGCTGCCTCCCAAGTCCAGCCCTCCCTTAACCAAACAGCATACCCCCCGTCAAAGGGTTCAATCTCATAAACCCTACTACGGTTTTTGTGGCGGCGAATGACCCGCTCTAGGTCTGCTTTGGAAAGACCGTTGTCGTCGTAGTACATGGGTGGCTCCAGTTAGTTAAGAAAGGTCATTGTAGCATATGCCTTTTTCTGTGTCAACCCCCTATAACTTTAAATAAATTGCTAACAGAATTAGGAACACGGCTGCTAATTCTATCCCAAGCATCGTATGATACCATATCCAACGAACTTTGTACATCCTTAATTCAATACGCCTATCCTCCTGTTGAAGTTCATAGTCTTCAACTACCTTTGCCCACTTTCTTATTCTATCCTTCATGGTTTAGTCCTTCTCATCATCCCTCTCGCTAAGTTCGACACCATCTTTTGAAATCCACCATCCCTCAGTCCAATATACACAGGGCTTACCATTAATAATACGATACTCACCATAATGGTCAGTGTAATCATATGCTTCAAAAAGTTCTTCTTCATGACTCTTTATTCCAAAGGGTCTCAATAAAAAATAATAGATCTTGTCCAAGCGATACTCCCATATTAGATCCCATAATTTTTCCCTGATGATATAATATTTATCCTTCACAGCTTAAACACTCCACATCCTCCAGATTGACCCTTGGTATTTTAATATTAACATTCTCTGCATCTCTCACCGACTCAGATCTCAGGTAGTACATTGACTTCAGTGTATTAGCGCCTGCCCAATGGACATCATTGACATATTGTAGGAACTCATCGTGTATTTCTTGGGGTGCAGTAGTAGGCGGCGGTGTAAAGAATAGATTTACGCTCTGGCTCTGGCAAATATACTGCTGCCTTTGATGAGCGTGTTCCACTATCCATATCTGATTTAACTCAGGGGCCGTCTTGAATACTTCCTTCTCTTCATCCTCTAATATATCTAGGTGCTGCACAGATCCTTTGTGGCTGATGATGTCCTTCCATACTTCCTCACGCTCCTTAACCTTTAGTCCCTTCTTCGCTAGAAGCCTGTCGAGGTACAGGTTTTTAACCTGAAAGCTACCACTCAGCGTCTTGTGCGTATATGCGTTAGCCCTCGTAGGCTCAATAGAAGGAGACGTTCCGCCACATATAATGGAACTAGAAGCGTTAGGAGCAACAGCCAGAAGATGAGCATTGCGCTTACCGCTGCCAGCCATATCAGGAGCTTCCCCCCTATCCGCACCCAATGCGAGACTTGCTTCGTTGGCCCTGTCCCTGATGGTTGAGAAAGCTCTGTGATTGAAGCTCGCGGCGAATACCGACTCGAAAGGTAATCCACGACCCTGTAAGTAACTATGAAAGCCCATCGCTCCAAGGCCGATTGAGCGTTCTCTATATGCTGAATAAGCGGCCTTTGAAAAGCCCTCTTTACCTTCTTGAACATAATTTTTAAACCTCCTAAAGTTAGCGCTGTAGTCACTGTCCAATACTTTTATATCTACAATGCTCTCAATAAATAATTCTAAGACATTATCAAGCATCGTTATCATATCTGCTATGAAGTTATCGTCTGTTGACCACTCATCAAAATGAGCTAGGTTAACACTAGACAAACAACAGACAGCAGTTCTCTCCTCATCTGTAGGAAGAGTTATCTCAGAACAAAGGTTGCTTTGGTTTATCTTTAGACCTAAGTCCTTCTGCTCTCTCGGCAGATGTTCATTACATGTATCCACATTTAAAATGTATGGCTCACCTGTTTCAAAGCGGGTCTGTATGAGTTGCCACCATAGACCTCTTGCATTTACAGTCTTCAGACATTCCTTTGACTTCGGATCAATCAACCTCCAAGGCTCATCTTCCCGCACCGCATCTAAGAATTGGTTAGTTATATTAACTCCGTTATGGATGTTTAGGCTCTTACGATTTATGTCACCACCAGTCGGCTTACGCATAGCAATGAACTCTTCTATCTCAGGATGTGATATATCCATGTAGGCTGCGTAGCTACCACGTCTTGTCGTACCTTGGTTGAAGGCAAGCATACACGAATCAACAACGTGCATGAACGGTATAGATCCTGTTGAACGGCTGCCACTGCTGGTCGAAACGCCACTGGATCTTACGTCACCCCAATAACCTCCAATACCCCCACCAGAAGAGGCAAGCCAGATGTTCTCATCGTAGTGCTGAGACAAACCCTCCCTTGAATCTGGTACATAATTTAAAAAACAACTGATGGGGAGGCCGCGTGTTGTCCCTCCATTAGACAGTATGGGTGTACTAAACATAAACCAATACTTGCTGGAATAGTCGTATAGGCGCTGCGCTAGTTCATAATCTGTAATGCCTTTGTAGGTGGCAGAGAATACAGATGCTCTAGCGAAGGCCTCTTGTGGTGACTCTTCATCTCCCCACAAGTAGCGATCACGTAGGGTTGCCACACCAAAATCAGCTAAGGATTTATCCCTATCATAATCAATCTGTACACCTAAGTACTCTTGTATTCCTACTTTAGGTATGGCTGTTAAGCTCATCTGAATCTTCCTTATATTTCAGTTCATCTTTTTTTAATTTTTTAAATTTTTTACTTTTCGTATTGCTTCTGGATTTCCTACGCTTAATATATTGTAAGCGTCTATCACCCTTTCTGTCCCAAGACATCGTGATCCTCCATAAACTTCACAAGGCGCTGCTCATACCACTGTGCTTTGCTTAGATCTTCAAAGCCATTCTTGTATCGGAATCTCCAGCGGTACTTCATAGAGTTACCACGCAGATACCCAATGTACTCTTCAACAGATAGCATAGCTTCAATGGCATCTATGCACTCGGTCTGCCCTTGATTATAGTGTGCGGGACTATGCACATTATTGTATTGTTTGTTGTAATCCGTTGGTTTATACACAGTTCCCTTTTCTCCTTTAAAGCGTTTACGAATCTCGCTATACAAATCAGAATCAGTCTGCCTTTGTTTATTCTCCCATTTTCTAGCTACTGCATCCCACTCCTCGGGCGTCGTATCATTTAATCTTCGTGTCATTTGTCTGTCCATTCAGTAGGTAAGTTGTTTTCAGTGAACCATCTAAATCCATTTGCTTCTGCCCACTCTGCATGGGATCTCTTTGTTCCATCCTTTCTTTTCTTTGCTCTAGGCATAGGAGCAGAGGGGTTTGCAAAAACAAATACTAATTCAGTACTAGGCATTAATGCTTTCTTAATCCATATGTATTTATTATATTCTGCATAGTCCCAAAAGCGCCCCTTTGTTTCGAGCAATATTTTATCATATCCAACGAGCCGTGTAAAGTCTGGTTCGTAGGAATGCTCGATTACATAAGCTTGTTTCTCTGGATGGTGTTCCCATCCTTTGAGAATAGTGCTATGTAATCTAGCCTCCCACTTAGAATCATACCCCGATGGAACATCCTTCTCGCGTGGTCTTATTTTTCTTGGCTTTCTAATGTATCATTCCCCTTCGTAGAGCAAGCTCCATATCTATAAGATCACGCAATTCCTCTAGTGTATCGTCCGTAATCTCAGGTAGTAGGTGCCCGCCGAATAAGAAGCCTCCTAAAAGTATCAAAGCACTAGTGAGTCTGGTTGGCTCAAGTTCGTTTGGGGGGTCTTGATCAAGCATTGTAACTCCTCTAGAGTTATAGCCTCTATATTTATATTAGGATCAGAACTAACCAATTTCTTGAGTTGTTTACGAATCCATTTAGGTGAGTTAGGAGCAAGAACAATTTGATTTTCGACTGCAAAGTGATACTGATCTGGAAGAAGGGAGCCTATGTTATCTAAAGAAACCTTCTCGGCTTCCTCTTCCGAGACCAAACTCTTCAGCCACTCAACAAGCAACTTCTCTGTGTGTCTGCTTATACGTTTGAGTAATGCTTTCTTCATGCTTCCATAACTTTAGGAAGAGATGCAACCCTTATCAAATACTTCGGTCCATTAGAATAGACAAATGTTCGTATCCCATAGCCATTGTTAGCATCAGCATAACACTCATACTTATGAGGGCAATAACCACACTCTCTAGGCAGACGAAGGTTGCCCTTCTTACCTTCCGGTACTGGAGTATAACATCTTTCAGGTGGGGAGTCAAGTAATACTGCATCACGAATGTCCTTTATTTTGTTTTCGACATTAACCTTAACCATCTCTGCCGGTCGATGGAGGGCAAGCTCACCGCTCTCTTTATTAAGAGCTAAGAAACCTCCACTACTAGTGCCATGCCCCTTCTCATATCCAGAAAGCTGTGCCATGTATCCAAAGGGATCATCTTCGTGCAGCGTACCTTCCTGAAACTTCTTGAAGGCATAGGAGGATGTAGTTTTTATATCTACTACCTCCCCATCTATGGTGCAGTCCATGTGTCCCGTGACTCCATCGATCTCCACTTCCTTCTGCTCATTAGCTACGTCATGCCCCGCCAATCTAACAAGAAGAAGTACTAGCTCCTCAAGTATATGACCGTACAGAAACTTAATGAAGAGAGATGGGTGCGTCTTATTATAGACAGGCACCTCATGCTTTAGATCGTACCATAGGCGTCGTAATGGACGCCCTACATTAGACATACGAAGACCGCCAGCGTCCTTCTTAGGAGTAGCCCAACCCTTCAGAGCCTCCTTCATACGCTCTCCAAAGTCTTCAATGTAATCGTCAGGTATATCTAAAGTTTCCTGATCACATAAGCAGGAGAGTACATTATACACATCATCTACAACTGTGTCAAGTTTTTTCAAAATATCATCTCCTGTTGCACAAATTCTTTTCTTAAATTTGTAACTTCCTTTGGTTTCCTTTCTTTTAACCTACTGAGAATAGGAATTATATCTTCTTTCGGTAGGTTGAACCATTCTCCAGAGACATTAGAAGCCAGCTTTGTTAAATACTTATGGGCCAATTCTTCTGTCTTTCGCCTGTCCTTAGAATAAATCTTATACTCTAACTTATAATCTCGCATTGGACTAGATGTTTGAAATCCTCTACATCTATCTTCTGCCGAGACAGCCATACCTACCTTATGCCATCCCTCCCAAGCAGGATTAGAAACAATATATACATAGCCATCCTTAATTTTATTAAAGGCCTCGGTATTCTTATTCCCTAAAAGCTTGGCAAAGATATAGGGTCTATACTCTCCTCGTTTAAATCTGTTTTCTATCCGGCGCAAATCATAGCAGGTCTTACACTTGTAGTGGTGTTTACCAACAAAAGATTTATACCAATTATTTTCTTCCAACTCCACCGAACAACTTATGCAGTGTCTAGTGTGTTTCACTCCAGTTACCTCCTTCATCCTAACCCCATTTTACTTTTCTATATTCAACTATGTGGTCCCTATTCTTTTTCATGTCCAGCACACAAAAGTGACAAAGAAAATAAGACATATCATGTTGGCCGTCCTCTCTGTTAGACCAGTGTTCAGTTAATGTACATGCATCATCAAACACATTGACCGTTTCACCGCAATTAAAATCATCAGAAGGAAAGAATATCGTTTCCCAACTTTCGGAATAACAACCAGCAGTATTAATCAAAAAATCTTCCAGTGTTCCTTCCCAATCTTTTTCTTTTTCAAAGGCTTTCAAAGCCCTATCATCAGCTATATATTTTTGACTGCTTATATCATACTTTAGCTGCTGATCACAGCTTTCAATTTTGCTGCACATACATTTAGTGTGTTTCACTCCAGTTAGCTCCTATTTTATACTCGCCATCCAAGGGACAGACCAGTTCAAATACTTCGCCAGCCTTGCGTATACATTCTACTCCAAGCTCGCCAACTTCTTTAGCACAACTCTCATGCACCTCAAGCTGCCACTCATCATGGACGTTAGCAACGAAGGCCGCATCAAGATTGACAGCCCCACAACTAAGTCCTTGGTCATACAGCACAAGAGCCTGCTTCATCACAAGCGCACCAGCACTCTGTAAGAGTGTGTTTAGGGCCGCATGTTCAGACCTGACAAATATCTTACGACCATCTAATCCTTTGAGAAAACCCCTTCCCGCTGCTCTCGTAACTTTATCTCTAAGAGTTCTAAATGCCGGGAGATTATCAAAGAAATGTCGTCTAAGTTCTTTGCCATTGCTCGCACTTCCTCCAACCACGCTTCCAAGCTTTCTATCTCCTGCTCCGTAGAGTAAGGCATAGATGAAAGTTTTTGCCGTATCTCTTGATTCAAGTCCTGCAAGTTTTTGATTAGCGGTGTGTATATCTCCGTTAACGATTTCATTTATGTATTCCTCATCCTTCATGTAGTGTGCTAACATCCTAAGCTCAAGCTGAGAGGCATCAACACCCACTAGTTTATATCCTGTTGGCGTGATCCAACACTCCCTGCATTCCTTCCCGTAAAGCGAGCCTGTATTAGGAACCTGCGCCATGTTGGGGGACTGATGGGTCATGCGTCCTGTGATAGTGCCGTTACTACGCACACCACCATGTACCCGACCATCACCCCGAACATATTTTAACCAGCCGTGTTTTTCCCCACTTATCATAGCCACTCTCTTCTGTAAGAGAATGTACTCCGCAATAAGTTCTGCTTCTGGTATTCCTTTGATGCCTAAGAGTACAGTCTCATCAACCTGTGGTCTGCCATGTGGTGTGAGCTTCGTAGGCTTCCAACCAAAGTCTTGTAGATATTCTCCAATCTGTTGTCTAGAACCTAAATTAAATTCAGTTACCATATAGCGACTGATTGGTCTAGCATCTGACACTTCTACCTTAGCGGATAGCTCCTTGTATTCCTCTTCAGTAAGTCGAACTCCTACATCATCAACAGTCTTGGCTGTCTTTGCAAGGGCACCTGTCTGAGTGAACTGTGCGTAAAGTTTTACTTCGGATACCTTCGGTTTAAAAACCTTATGCACTTCTATCTCGGCAGCCCTCATCTTCTCCTGCAATTCTGCATCTAGCAAAGTAGCTGCTCGGGCATCGAACAAGAATCCCTTCTCGCGCTGTGCTGCTATAATCTTATAGACATTATGCTCAAGATCCACAGATTGCTTAGAGAAGCCAGCGGATTCACCCTTCAGAATCTCATAGACTTTTAAATTTAAATCTACATCTCGTATGCAATACTCTAACATCTCAGGAGAGTATGCATCGTACTTATCAAAGTCTATCTTCGGATAGCCAAGCACATCGCCCCATACTTCTAGCGAGTGTCTTCCTTCATTTCTCACAGGATTAAATAGCCTAGACAGAACAAGAGTATCAACTATCTTACGCTGTCCATTGTCTAGCTTCCGACCTGTCAGGCTCTCAATCACAGGCAAATCAAAGCCTGAGATATTATGCCCTGCCAGATAAGAAGCCCTTGCTAATAGATCTAAACCCTCTTCAATTTGATTAGGTCCATAGACATACTGCTGCTTTGTATCTATGTCCTTCGCAACCAAGCACCACATCTTGGTGATGTTGGGAGGAAGGCCGTTCGTTTCAATATCAAAGATTAGTTTCATATTAAAAGTCCACCAGTGGTTCTTCAGATTCCATCCCATCTAGCTCACTTAATCTTCCGGTATCTCTATCATATATTAAATGAGTTGCTATGCCAGTGTCGCCAGTATACCGAGACTTTAGTACTCGTACTCTGGTGGTGTTGGCCTCAACAGAATCCTCTGCCTGTTGGTTTCTCTCAAGAGCAATGACACAATCAGACAACTGCGCTATGCTTTGTGAGCCTCTAAGGTGGCTAAGAGATACCTCGATTCCATTCTCGTGCCCCTTGTTACCATCCACTCGCCTTAGATGAGACACAAGTATAATACCTGCGCCAGTTTCTTCGACAAGACTTCGCAGCCGAGTCATCACATTGTCAATGGTACGTCGTTCATCACCATCTGTTATAGCCGAGACTAACATGGAGATGTGATCGAACACTATCCACTTACACTCCAAGCCGATTATAAAATAGCGCAGCTTAGAAAATATCTCTTCAACATCATTGGTTCCAAAATGTGAATGGATAAAAACCCTATTCTCATTCTCCCCCTTGTGAAGTATCTCCAGATATTTATCTATCTCCTCTCTAGAGTATTGCTCTCGTATCTGATCAATATATAACTTAGCATTAGCCTCAATAGAAAGTAAGCCATCAACCGTATGATACTTATTTTCTTCTAAGGCAATAATACCAACGTTATCCTTAGTTGATTTTATTAACCAGTGCTCAAGCTCTCTAGTCACCGACGTTTTACCTAAGCCTGTGCCGCCTGTCAACGATACAAGTTCACCTTGGCGTAGACCGTACAGCTTTTTGTTTAGTCCCGCCCAAGGATAAGGAACTGATTCCTTCTTCGGTCGGTTGTGATACTCATCTTTAATAAACTCCGTGACATTTATCACACCGCTAGGCGTGTAGATCTGCGCTTCCCAAAAAGATCGCATGAATAGCTTCTGCTGGTTCTGCCTAAGCATATCATTAGGATCTTTGTAGCCTTCGGGGAAGGTCATTATCTTTGCAGACCCCGGCCTTAGCAGTCGTGCTACCTTTCTCGCAGCCTCCTGTCCCGGCTTGTCTGCATCAAAGGCTATTACGATGGTCTCAAAAGTTTCTAAGAACTCCAGAGATTCTTTCACATCCTTAACTGCGCCTGCCGCCCCACTTTTAATGGACACCACCGGCCACTTACTGCCTAGCAGTTCATAAGCAGCCATTGCATCACACTCGCCCTCGGTTATGGTAATGTACTTACCACCAACCTGAACAAACTGCTGACCGAATAGGCCAGTGTCTGTCGCAGGGCCAACCCAAGTAAAGTACTTCTCATGGACATGCCGTACCTTATGTGCTACCGCCTCATTCGCTATGAAGTAGGGGTAGTAGTGCTGCGTCGGTTGCCCGTCACTGTCTACAAGAATCCTTACGCCGTAACGCTTTGCGGTTGCTTCTGATATTCCACGGTCAAGGAGTGGGCCAAAGATTCCTGCCCCACGATCAACCGTTATCTTCGTTGGTGTGGTTCCCTTTCTTTTTGAGTAGTCCGTTCGGCTTATGATCACATCAACATCTGGAAAGTCTTTGCGTAAGTCATTCGTTGTATAGTTACAACTAAAACAAACGGCAGACCAATCCTCATTGATGGCAAAGCAGCCCTTGTGTTCGCACTTAGGGCACGAGCGGTGTGTGTATTTAAACTTCCTATTCTTCTGAGTCTCCGTCGTCATCGTCTGCACTGTCAGTACCCTCTTTGGTTTCGATGATTGCTTCTGTTGTAAGTGCGTTCTGTATCAAGGTATTAAATTGTACGCCTGCTGCCTGAAGAACAGAGAGCCTCTTGTTTAATCCTTGGACCTCGCCATTAACTTCTACGAGAAGCGCGAATGCTTGTTGCGCCTCTACCTCTAATGCTCGGACATCATATGTGGCCTCTTCAGTTCCATAGACCCAAGAGGGCTGTTCCTGTACCACTTCTTCTGCATTACTATCTACCATAATTAAAACTCCACTGCTGCCATATCAAACTCGCCACCGTTTTCTTGGGCGTACTCAACAAGCTCCACTAGCTGTACTGCTACTAGCTCTGCTCGCTGAATCATGCCACCGCCACCAGACTTATAGGTTGAGTGTCTCCACATAACCTTAACACGCGATCCATTACCAAGCGCCACATCAATAGGATTGTTTTCCATATCGACTAGCTTAGGCTTCGGATTAGGATTTCCATCTTTGCGGAATGCAAAGCGTTGGAACACTATCACTGGATCAGGCGTGAACTTCTTCTTGCCTGCCGGATGGAGGCCAATGTAGCCTTGGCTTTCAAATAGATCGAAGACATCATCGCTCACCGCGAGATTGATTTCGTACATCGTCCTGCCAAAGGCTTCGTTGGGGACCAAGATGTGTGGATAGAAGGCGGTGCCCTCTACTACTTCTGGAATCCCATTGATCTCTGTTGCCATAGGTCTTTTCTCCTTAATTTTTCTAGACATAATGCTACACGAAGTGCTACTCTATGTCAAGCCTTAGTTTTAGTTCACAGTTATTTACTGCCTCATCAACTGTCCATTCTAAAGCAGAAGCGTATCTTGCTACTGCCTTGCGTAAGTTTATGGGACCACCACCAACTATCTCAATATTTTCTGTAGTCCCATCAGTATTTATATTAAAAGTCGCTCCGAATAGGTAGCTGCCTGTGTCGGCCATCCTCCCCATTGCCCTTGTTAGTATCCTTCTAGCTTTGTCTGCATTGTCAGGCTTTATTGGGCACTCTGCTGTGTCTTCCTCTGTCTCTTCTATATCTACCACTAGTGTAGGAGGTGGTATGTGTACAGGAGGCAAAGTAATCTGAAGTGGCGGGAGAATCTCTACCTCTTCTGCTGTAGTTACCGCCAGAAAATCTATATCATTCTGTGTTTGTTGTAACGTCAGTCTAGTATCTGCCACAAGTCCTGATAGGTCAGCTATCTCACGGTGGATGGCATCAACCTCATCCCTCATGGAGACTCCTAAGCTTTGTTCAGTCCACTCTACTGTTTCTCTTAGAGACCTGTCCGTATCAGCTACAAGGCTACGAGTGTCATCCTCAGAGGAAGCTATCCTATCCTCTAACTCCTGAATGTCCTCAAGCAAACCCTGTTGAAGTATTTTATTTACCTTGACAGTCTCAAGTAGCTCCCCCTGTAAGGCACCTATCTCTCGTTCGTGCGTGTCTAATGCATCCGAGTGCATACCAAACCAAATGAGAGTGCCGTAGATTGAAGCAACCACAAGCGTCACCAATGTTCCAATGCCAATTCGTTTTATATTCATGTCCCATCTCCGTGTATAAATGGATTGAAGATGTCTTCGTAGAAGCGGTAGTCTATGCCTTCTCCAGCCTTTACAAAGAGATCATTACCTTTTTGTAGAACAACTTCCAAAGTCATCTTATCCTTATACATCATGCTGGCATACTTGGACTTCTTGAATCGTTCGTACTGTTCCTTCGTAAATCTATATACATCATCCATCTTTACCACTCCGCTAAGTATTCAATGAATTGAATTAATAATTCATATAGTTCACTGTCTGTGTCGTTGTTGAGAATCTCCCAATGTTGAGGAGGAAAGGCTCGCTTATCTTTTAACTCCCCCTCCACAAAATCTATAAAGCGATGAAGAATTTCTTTCTTAGGTGTGCGCGTACCCATTGATAACACCCATGCCCTCGCCCAAAAGTCTTCAACTATCTCATTAAAGCTATCTTCTGTTGTGATCTCACTCATCTTTTACTTTCCTCCAAGCCTCATTGAATAGGCAGAGTCTAACATGACCGTCCTCTCTTTGATATGCAAACTGCGCCGAAAGCATTTGAACTACCTCACCCTCATACACACCAAAGACCGTCGTATGTTCTATCCTGTCTCCGAGTTTAGGTTTCTTTGTCTTCGCCATCCTTCTTATGTTTCTCCTTGCGAATGTACTTCGTTCTGTCCTTGTGTGGACCGCCCTTATTAAACCTTCGTACATACTTAGCTACGAAGTTTCTTTTCTTCGGAGCCTTATTATTGCACACTTCTATTCCCCCTGTCAATAGGAAGAGGGGCGAGCATTTCTACCCGCCCTCTCATACCAAACAACTGCCCCCCTAGTATGTTCACCCTTTACGCTGCCAATCTAGCTCGCGCTGTCTCTCGTACTCTCTCGGACCTACGAACTTTGATCGCCTCAATGTTCGCAGTAGCAGTCTTCTTGCCTGCCGGAGCATGAGTCGCCCAATGCGTCAGCGTATTGTACACCGCCCACTCGTTCTGACCAAGGTGCTTGCGCTCATCGGTCGTATACTGCTGCCACAGATACATCAAGGCTCTGTTGCGGTACACCTCTGGCTCTTCAAGCAACTCAGAGATTGAAAGGCTTGCACTTCGAGCAGATACAAACTTGCAATTTGCAGCCTGAGCAAACGTCAAGAAGGCAGACCTGTCGTTGACTGCTTCCTCACGCCATCGACCCCAACGCTCTGACTCTCGATTGTATGTATCAAGCACCGTACCAATCTTGCGTACTGCATGGCCTATGTCCAGACTAGGTGTATGCTTTGACTTGTACAGGCTGAAGCCATCAATGGCTACCTGTGTATTCAAACAAATCATACGAACTGCACCTACCTCCAGAAAGAAGCACCATGTACCGTCGAAGCTAGAGTATGCCGATACTTGCAAGGCAGACTCATCGCCAGCACCAAGGTCAACGGTATAAGACGGAAGCGTATATACTGCATAGGCTCTAGCACCTTCATGCGATTCTGCCATGCGCCTATCAAGGCCTGTCAGATCTAACCCTGAGTTAATCAGGATACGCTCTGCCGCCTTCCATGCGTCGGTGTACTGCGCCATCTTATAACGTGAACCAACCACATTCAAAATCTGATTGTTATCAGTACGATATAAGACCTTTCTCGTATCATCCTTATGGACCCCTCTACTAAAACCACTGCTAGTAAATTCAACGGGTGCAGAAGCAACCTCGAAATTACCAGCCGTATAGGGTCCAAGATCTTCAACGATCCTAGCATTTGTATTCGCCTGTAATCTTAAATCAACAACTGTCATTAGCTTTTCCTCTTATAAGCCTTTAGAAATCTTATAAGGCTAACAAGTATAAAGTATTAAATGTATTATATGATCTAATACTATCTCTTGTTAGCCTATAAAGATATATTATAACACAACCCCATCCACAAAGATAGCCTCAAACTCATCTTCCATTATATCTCCATCATTTCTCCATACTTTAGAGTTGTTCTCAAGCCTCGCTTGCTGCTCAAGCTCATCATCTACATCGTAGAAGTTGCCTGTCCAGTACGAGTCCTCAAGTGTGTATCCGTCAACTGTTTCACGTTCCATCTGCCTCACTCCTCATTGAACTTGCTATCTCGGCATCGAATTGTTTCTCCCACTTGATCCAATCAACAGTCTCATTGTAATGTTTTGTTACAAGTTGATACAAATCATTTGTTATCTCTTCTTCAATGGCGAGACGATCACAAAGATCCACTATACTGTTTTGTAATTTCACATATTTCTCTGCAATTTCCACCGTACTCATTCCCATCTCTCCAGTTCGTTTGCCAGATATTGCTCAATCATCTTATCGATTTTGGCCTCATCCGTAATGCCCATAGCTTCAGCCTCTTCAACTGCTGCATCAATGGCATTATCGACTGCTCTGTCATATGCAAAGTTACTCATGCTGCATCCACCTCTATAGTTTTGTCGTCTGCCGCAAACAAATCAATTGTGTGCTTCATCACGAACTGCCCATTGTAAGGCTCGAAGTTATAATCGTCACGATCAGTCTCCACCAGTTGATGGATTATCAATCGCTTCAACCCTTCCAAGCCACCATCTATAACCTCAATCTTCAACACCTTGTGAAAGTTTTGGTCGTTTCCATAAGTCTGAATAGACATTTCTATTTCCTCTTCATCATCTCAGTTAATAAACCTGTGTACTACTTTACTCTTGCTCCTGCAAAAATGCAATCTGCGTTTGGATTGTCTCAATCTTCGTTTCCAAATGCCTGATCGCACTATGCGCTGCCCTAATGTCCTTTTCAAGGGCCACAATTTCGTCCTCGTAAGACTTCCACTCCTTCGCAAGCTCATCGATTACGTTCATTTCTTAACCCTCTATGTCAAATTCGTTGAGCGGTTTTAACCTTGCCGCTCACAAGAAAGATGATTCACGACATCACCTTACGACGGGACTTGGTAAGCGGGGAAGCCATCCCATACACGCCTTACCTAGCCACATTTCGAGTCATCTTCAATCACGCTTCGCTCACTTGGTCGAAGTCGCTGCCGTCTACTCGATCTCAACTACCATAGAGTTGCCTTGGCTTCGTTCCTTAGCTGCCGCCTCGGAACAGTTCCCATAGTCCACTAAAAGTCTGCAAAAGCTATGAAGAACTATGGAGATTCTATGGAGAGCTAGTGGATAACCTCATTAGATTCCAAATATAACCACTCGCTATCGTATTCAATCCCTTCCAGCCTAGCATAGATTGCATCCTCTAGCATATCTCTGGTGATACCCTCACCAGCTAAAAAGTCATCGTCGAATTGTACTTGTACGTTTATTTTCATGCTGCCTCCTAAGCTGCCAATCGTTTAACAGTTATCAACCTGTTCATCTTAACACCATGCGCTGGATAGGCTATCACTTTAGTGTCTTTGTTCCAACATGCTCGACACGTCCCGCACTTACCCTCGCGTTGGTACGCTTCGCACACTGTCATACCTGATCGCGCATCGTTTGGCGTCGGTATAATGGTGCTCGTGTGGCGTCCCTTCACAATTCCACCACTAACCGAGTCGCTAGAATACCTCACGACCACATTAGGAAGTGTCTCCATAGCTATGAAAACCCTACGAAACTTCGCGAACTTATGCATACGAGTTGGTAGCCAATGACTGCACCACGGCGTCAGCGTCATCACTTCTAAGATCTTACGCGCTAACCGTACATCGTACACGTCACCAGAATCGAACCACCTAAAATATCTGTCGTTATCCAACTCTTGCACCATATCCGAAACCCATTCGCTACGCTTCCAGTCCGTCTTGTTATGCGCGCGTACCGCCTTAACATTCGGAAAGCGATAGTTAGCTGTGGTCGCATAGCATCCCGCGCAAGCGTCTACTAGTTCGCCATTGCTACCTATAGAACCCGGACAAGTCTCGATAGCTTGCAAGCTCCAAGACCTACACGGCATTTTTCCAGCCTTCGATAGTTTCATTTTCATATCCTCTTATAGTGTAGGTGCTTCACTTGTTACATTAAAACCTAGTGCCTTGATATCGTGCAAGTCTGCGCGATCAAGCGTTTTCTTGCGCGTCAAGTCTGCGAATCGTTGCGCGTTCTCATTTACAGGGTAGATTCGCTCGACTCCGTAAACCTCACGAACTCTAACGATTACTTGATTGTCAATCATACTCGAACTCCCATTCTGTAGTTAAGTGGTGCCAAGGGACGGCCATACATTTGGCGCTTGGACTTCGGTCGCGCTGTCATGATCCCGTTAGGGTTGAACGTTACCGCTGGTCGAGCCTTCAAGACCCTAAACCGTGGCCGTGGCGCTGACGGGTTAACCTCAACCCATACATGGTCGCCATTGGCTCGGAAGCCTCGCAAGCTGTAGAGCCTGCCGTTTGCCTGCC
>Ga0208315_1000832_pt1 | contig 18561 bp, 17 predicted proteins | sample MalvireepMed_215_FD_184239 | JGI IMG/M metagenome (GOLD analysis project Ga0208315, IMG submission 184239) | Marine viral communities from the Global Malaspina Expedition - Malaspina viral metaG DeepMed_215 (SPAdes) (version 2) | ecosystem: Environmental > Aquatic > Marine > Oceanic | place... | reverse complement strand
GCATAAGTATTACTAGTAGCTTCTGCATCTCTGCTAAAAGTCATATTAGCTACATCAATTTTTTCTGATCTTGCACTAAAGATTCTTCTAAACGTATCATGTCTAAAATTTAAAAGAAGCTGTTTCATAATAGGACTATTTTTAGAATCTTCAATAAACTCTGTTAAAGGTTTACCTACAGTTTGAGATGTAATTTTATCCATAAATTTTACATTTGATTTAAACTGTGAAACTGCTTCTGCGCTTATTTCTCCTGATTCGTCTTTAAGCCCTTCACCTAAATCCCAAACTTTTACTAACTTATCGTGTTCTTTACGAAGCATATAGTTAGCTAGTTTATGTCCTCCACCAAGTAAAGTTCCTCCAGCAGCTGCTCCAAGTCCTGCAGATAAACCTGCTTCAGCCATACTAAATTCTGTACCTGCTTGCCTTACACCTGTTTGTATTTCTGTTAATTGAGTACCTATATTTATAAGGCCAGCATCATACGCACCTTCAGTCAAACCCATACTAACAGCTCTAAATCCTTTTTGATTTGCAAGTTTTTTAGCTCCAGTTTTAAGTGCTTGTGAAGCTGCTATCCTACTTACTGCAGTAGCTCCTGCTACACCTGCGCCCCCTGTACCTACAATAAATAATCCTGCTATTAAATTTAAAGGATCAGCAACTATATCAATAGCTATATCTTTAGTAGCTTCGAGTATATGTCCTAATCCTCCTACTTCTGCTTTATCAAAAGTATTTCTTAAATATCTATAATCAGCTTTTTGTTGGGATGTCCATTTACCAGAATCATAAGCTCTCATTAAAGCATCGGTAATGCTCCAATCAGAATCTCTAAGTGTTTCATATATATCTTCATCTGTACCTATAGATGTTAGAAATCTATTAGCTATTTTTTGAAAGTATTCATCATTATCTAGATCGTCTAGACTATAAGCACGATCATATTTAACTGGATCAGGAAGATCTGTAGAGTCTTTGGAGTCTAAATATTTTTTAGTAATTTCTGTATAAAAATCAGCAGTAGTAGATTTTTCAGGCATAACTATTTCTTCTTTAGGTTTAGAAGATATATATTTTTTTGTTAGTTCTTGATAGTAATCTGGAGAAGCTGTTACTGAGGATTCAAAAGTTTTTATATTTGTTTTAGGTATATTTATAGAATCTTGCATTTCAGCAAGTTTTTCTTGCTCTATTCTACGTTTTCTTTCTTCATAAGTTTCTGAAATATTCGTAGCAAGAAGTTGCTCATAAAATTTTGGTATAGCCATTAGTTTTCTCTATCTAATAAACTACTTCCTGCTCTTTCTTTTAAAGATAAACTCATATCAGGAAGCTCTAAACCTTGTTGTTGAAAAGCAAAAGCTACTGGATCAAAATTTAATTCTCTAAAAGTTCCTAATAAAGATATATTATTATATAAATATTTACTTATAGCCTTAAAGTTATTAATTGCTATACCTCGTTCTTTCCACCATTCTTTGGCTATCTTAAAAGGAGTCTTTTCTTCATGTTCTTCATAAGCTTCCTTTTCTTCTATAGTAAGTTTTCTACGATCTATCTTAAATCTTTCCAAAGAATAATTATATTTTCCAGGAAGGTCTTTATTATAATATTCGTTTGTAATATTAGTAGCTAATTCATTAATTCTTTCTATAGGATTTTTTATTTTTTCAAATTGTTCATTAGTTAATTTTTTATAACTTTCTACACCATACAACTCTTTAGCTAATTCATTCCACAGTTTTTTGTTATTATCTCCTAAAATATCTTCTTTAATAGACATACTCTCAACTATATCTTTAAAATATTCTTGATCTTCTGGCGTTGCATTTTTATAATTATCGCCTGTTAAAAATCCCTCTATAAATTCAGTTCTTTTTTCTTCAGACTCAAAACTTTCTCCTTTTTCAAGAATTTGATTAGCTATATATACTAAATTATTAGGTTGTTGTCTTTCTGCTTCAATAGTAGCTTGTTCAAATTGTTGAGTTCTTTCTTCAATACGTTTTTTATCCTCAATACTTAAATTATCTTCTTCAGCTGCTGTATACCTTTCTACTAGACTTGTAACAAGATCGTATTGTTCTTTAGGACTCATACTTTCATATCTAGTATTTATACCAAAAAAACCACCTAAAGTTCCTGCTTCTAAAGTAGTTTTATTTTGATTGAATAATTCTTCAAAAGCCATTTGCATAAATTTGTCTTGAGTTATACCTCCACCAAGAGCAGTAATTTTTGGATCTGTTATAACATTATACATTTGAGCTGAAGTTCTTTTCCAATCTCTATAAAAATTTTCTTTTTCTAAATCAGTATCAAAAGATTCTAAAATTGTAGTATAGTCGTGTTCTTCTCCTTCTGCAGTTGTGTATACTGCTTCTTTAATATAAGCAGGATATTCTGTTCTTCCGTTTTGAATATCGTTAATAGAAGTAGCTATTTCAGGCATTTTAGATAATTCAGCCAAATCTATTTTAAACTTAGATGCAGGACTAAGTTTTGAATTTATTCTAGTAAATCCAGAAGCTATCTCAGCTTCACTTGCTTCATCAAAAGTACCTCGTTCCATTTCTGCAAGTAGAGCAGCTTGTAGTTTTTGTTTAGCTGGAGTATCTGCTTCAGGTAAAAGTATCTCATAAGAAACTCCACGTTTATCTGTAAATGTTTGAGTAGCTAAATCAGCACTTGTACCTACTCCTAGTAACCTTAAAAAATCAGGAAAGATACCAAAATTTTTAGATCCATTTTTTGCTACTTTAAACATTTTATCTTGAAGAGGATCACTATAAACAATTTTACCTTCGTCATCTATAGTTTTAGTAAGTTTAATAGAGTTAGCAGCATCTAATTTAGCTTTATAATTATTTTCAAGTAATTCAAATTCTTTTGTTGATCTAACTTTATCCATTTCTTTTTGAACATCAATTTCTAAAGTAGAATCTCCAGCTTTCGCTGCGCTAACTTTACCCATAACATGATTATAAAGTAAAGCTTCGCTCCATTGATTTTCACCAAATATAGGCGCACCTTGTCCTGTAGGATTTAAGTACTTTTTATGTTGAGCTTTAAAAGCCAGACTTTGTTCAAGCTCATTTGCTCTTTGACTAAGTAAAGGTTCAAAACTACTATATAGTTCTTCATAAGCTTTAGTACCTTTTGATTTAGAATAGGCATCATACGCTCCTATTCCTAAAGATGCATAAAACTTTTTATCTGCACTTTTCTGTAAACGTCTAGTTCTTTTTTGTTGTTGTGCTAATAGGCTTTTACCTAACTCTACACTTGTTTCTTCTGCCATTACTATTCCTCTCTACTTAATAAACTTTTTTTAGGCAAATCTAACTCTTTAGTTTGTTCTTCTACTTTTTTTGATATTTCTGCAGGAATCTGAGTAGGAACTACTTTTTCTTTTGCCATATCTATAGCTTTTTCAATATTCTTTAATTGTTCTTCAGCATCATTTGGCTCGTCTTCAGAATCTATACGAGGCTCTACATCTGCCATATCAGCAAGAGCTATTAAAATATACATAGTAGGCTCTACAAGTAATAACATTAAATCTGGATTCCATTGTCCTTTACTAAATCCTTCAAATAATATTTGTTCTGCCATATCTCCTACAGGAAAACCTGCTCTCATAGAATCTACAAGCTGATGAAATATCTCAGGCTTACATAGTTCTACTAATAAAGCATCTATAGCCGTAGGAAGATCTGTATGTACTGGAGGACTTTCCCAGGGATATTGTTGTTCAGGACTATTAGTTAAAGACTCACCTGGAACAGGTCTTCCTATTTGAGCTATAGCCTGTAAATTTTCTGTACTTTCTTGTGTTTGAGGCTCTATCATTGTACATTTCCTTGTGCATCTATTCTAGGACTTCCAAATAATTGTTGGCCTTGCTGATAACCTAAATATGGAGACTGCATACCAAAACCTAAACTTGCTAATTGTTCATAGCCTGCGCCTGTATCTATTTTAATATCTTCATCAGCATATCTAAACTGTTGAACAGCTGCTTGCCCTGTAGGATCAGCTCCACCTTGTTCTGCACTAGTCATTGTTGTTTCTGCAAAATCTAAGGCTTGTTCTTTAAGACGTTCTTTAATTTGTTCTCCTGATGGCAAAAACGTAGCGATTTTACTTCCTAATGTTTGTTTAGCTACTGTTGTTCCTGTTTCTCTACCAAAAAATCCTGCGATTGCTTTTTCTTGCGCTATCTGTCCTTCCATAAGAGTAGAAGGAGTTCCTAAACCTACTTTATTTTGCATAAACTTTACACCATTAGATATTGTATCTGTAACACTTTGAAAAACATTACCTCCAAAAGTTCTAATGGCTGTTCCTGCAGCTTGGATTCCTTGCCAAGCAGCACTAGCACCTGTAGCTATAGTATTAGCCGCCCAAGCTCCTGCCGTACTTATTCCTCTCATTATAGTAGGTATTAATTGAGGAGCTACAAAAGCTAAAGCAACTGCTGCAATTGCTTTAAAAGGTTTACTCTTAACAACTTTCTTTACTACTTTGCCAATACCTTTGACAACCTTTTTAATACCTTTAAATATCTTACTAAAAAATCCCATTATATTATCCTCTTAATTATTCTTTATCTTTATTAAAACCACCAAACATAGCTCTAATTGCAGTACTAAAAAGAAGCTGTGTATTAGATTGTTTAGATGCTGCGGCCTGTACAGTAGCTTCTCCTTCTGCCGTTATTGATTTTAAAAGCAAACTTACTTTTCTATCTTTTTCTCTTTCTATAGCTTGAAAAGAATAGTTAGCTTTATCTCTAGCTTCTTGCCATATAAACGAAAGTTCAGAGCTTCCTAATCCAAAAGCATTTTGTGCGTTCTGCATAGCTATAGTATTAGCTGCTGCAGTATTAATAGTATTTGCATTTCTTCTCCAAATTACATTAGATTGCTCTACAGCTGCTCTATTTTGTGCATTCCAGTTATCTCTATTAAATTCCATTTGTGCATTAAATCTATTAATATCGCTAACTAATGTAGCATTTATTTTAGCTAAATCTGTATCAATACCTGCTTGTTGAGCTATTCTTGCATTTTCTGCTGCATTATTAGTTATTTCCATTCTGTCTATTCTATCAGCATTATTTAATTCTATTTGATGATTTAAACTAGCCATAAACTGATTAGTTTGATTTTCTGATGTTGAATTAAATTGTCTTGATGCATTAACAGCACTTTGATTACTCAATAGTCTTTGTTGTTCTGCTTGCGCTTCTATAACTCTTCCTTGCTGATCATTGGTTATATTTTTCATATTCATACTTAAAAAAGCTTGAGCATTATTTACTGCCAATCTTTCTTGTGTACTTAAATTAGCTAAGTCAAGTTGTGTTTGATGTACAGCATTCTGAATAGTAGCTTGCTGATCATTAGATACTTCCGTTAAACTTGTAGTTTGTAAAAATTTCTTATTTGCTATTTCTGTTTGTTGATCTACAGCAAACTGTTGCATATTAAGATTAAAGACTTTATCAGCATTACTTATAGCTGTCTGTTGTGCCATCTGTGCATTTAACTGTTCTGCTTGTGCTTCTATTCCTTTTTGCTGTATTACAGCTTCTTTTATAGATTGTGCATTACTCTGTGCTATAGGAACGGCAGCTTGAATAATAGCGTTAAATAATGCATCTCTGCCTACAGTTGAAGCATCTAAACCTCGTTCAGCTAACATTTGATTAACGGCAGCTACTGCTGGTTTAGCAAAAGCAGGAATCTCTCCTGATTCCATACCATCCAACAAAGAATTTATTTGTGTTGAAACAAGAGCTTGATCTGGAAGACCTGCAATCATTCCTCGTTCTGCTTCTGTATATTGCATCAATTCATCTTCTAAAGCTTCTGGATCATTACCCATAAGATCAATTTGATCTTCTGATAATCCTGCTCTACGTAATTGTTTCTTAGCACGAAGAACTCTAGGTAATGTTGTACCTGCAACTTCAACTAATCCTGCTTTTGATTCAGGATCTAAAGTACCTGTTATACGATCTATAACTCCTCTATCTTTTTGCTCTTGTGTAAAATCTACACCTTCAGCAGAAATTGTTAATGCTTTATCTGCTAAATAAGCTAAATCTTTATCTTCTCGAATAGCTCCAGTAGCGGGATCAAATAAGACATCCTCTGATACTTTTTTAGCTCTATATGCAGCTGCGGGTATAGGGGCTTGTTCCCTTGCCTCTGCTGATACTCCTGTAGCTGTTTCACCTACTGTTACTGGTTCTGCCTGTCCTGGTACAATATCTGGCCTATCTGCAATAGGAGTTTCTTTACCTCTAATATCTGTATCTACTTCAACAGGATCAGGAATTTTTCCTCTAGCAAGAACTTCTTCAGTAGCTGCCCTAGTCCTATCTCTACTAAAAGGATCATCAGGAGCAAGTCCAGGAGGAGGTACTACATCTTTTGGCGGATCTTCAACGACAGGAGGTAAAGGAATAAAGTCTTCAGATTCTGGAGTTCCTGGAGGACCAGTTGGAGTCTGATCAGGAGGACTAAAAGCACCTGAACCTGTTTTAAATTCCTGTGATCCGTCTGTACCACTACTAAGATCTGGTTCTGGGCCACCGACTCCTGCTATTCTAGCTGCTTCAGCTTCTGCCTTTGCTGCTTCATATTCTTCACCACTTATATTTCTACCAGGAGTTCCAGTCTGTCCTACTGAAGTTTCTGCTGGAACACCTGTATCAGTTTTTTCATCTCTATATACAGGAGGTACTGATACTTTCGTTGGAGGATTCATTATTGGATTACCAGCATCATCGTATATAAATTCTGGTCCAGCAGTTCCTAATGGAAATCTACCATAACCTGGACCACCCAAAGTTCCTATAGGACTACCTATTTCTTTAGGAGGAGCTATCGCTGTTCTTGGAGGAGCTATCGCTGCTGGAGGAGTTTGTACTGGAGCTGCTACAGGCATTGGAGCTACTCTTGTTGTTGGAGTTGGAGCTACTCTCGTTGTTGGAGCTGGAGCTGGAGCTACTCTCGTTGTTGGAGTTGGAGTTGGAGCTACTCTCGTTGTTGGAGTTGGAGCTGGAGCTACTGTAGGAGCTGGAGCTACTCTAGCTGTTAGAGCAGCAGGAATGGGCCTCTTTTTAACTCTACCTTTTTTCTTCTTCACTTGTCTTCTTCTAGTTCCTCTAGCCAAAGCCACACGACCACCAGATCGATAATCTTCTCTTTTCTTCTTATATCTTTCTCTTGGCATTTTAATTTTCCTATTGTTTCACTTCAAAGAGCTTATCAAGCTTTTCTTCTAATTTATTCAAGATACGCATTATTCTTTCCATGTTATTTTCTAATTCGTTTTTAGTGACATATACCTTTGCCATTTCTTCTCTAGTTTTATTCAGTAACACATCTACTCTTTTAATCTCTGTAAAGTTCTGCCGAATACTGAAAAGTATTGGTGCTATTATTAAACTAATAAATACGTTCCATATTAAATAAGGTGATAACTCCATTGTTAATTTGCTCCTCAAGCTGCTTGTTGTTGTATATCCCAACAGTTTAAATTAGAAGCCACAGTTCTTCTTTCGCCTTTCCCTTTAAATGGATAAACCATATGTTGTAACCAACTTGGGAATAGATACAATTTTCCAACTTGAGGCTGTACTACAAAACTTTGTGGCGGTTTTAAAATATCTGTATCTGTAACGTGGTTCTGTCCGTATGAAAATGCTAAGTAGCCGTCACAGTCTCCACTAGCATTATATAAATTATATTCAGAAGTTCCTGATGTAGGTTGATCCAGTATCTGTTGTGGTACTTTAGTCCATGTTGTCGTACTGATTCCCATTAAGGTTTTAGTTCCGTGACTATGGATAGGATTGTAATCCCTTTCATAGCTATGGACTGACCAAGTTTCATCAACTTCTACTTGTTTAGGATGCTTATATGTAGCACCTGTAACTCTTGCAAAATTATTAATATATTCAGCTCCTAGACTACAGACAATATCTCTGTACTCAGCAACTTTATCATCGTCATGATCCATTAACAGTTGTTGTCCGTGTTGTATCTGACCAACTAATGTATGTGCTAATGACTTACGTTTCTTTTGTTTTAAATATTTATCTAAGTAACTATTTAGATCTTTTACAACATTATCTGGTAAGTCGTGTTCCATGACAAGGACACTTGGCATTGTATGAACTTGTGTCTCCATATTACTTATTTCCTTTTAAGGTAGTTTCTGATGTTCTTGCCATAATTGACCAAAAGAACTACTAGCTTCTTGATGCTCTACAGATTTATCGTTATCGTTAAATAAGATAAAGCCTATTATTACAGTTCCTACTGTAAGTAGTTTTAATAAATCTTGCATCCTATTAGCTAGGTACTGCAAAAGATTCATCAGCGACTGGTGGAACTACTGGACTCGTAATCACCGAATCTACCTGACTGGCGAATATAGCATCCCATTGTGATACAGGACATAGCGCTGTCAAGTCTGCTAGGCTGAATGTGCCTTTAGCTGCTGCGGTAAAATCACCATCGGCTGCTACTGCTCTGTGGCTAAAAGTAGAAGTATAGTAGGTTGCATCACCTTCGCTATCGTTCTCATACTTCATCTCCATGTGCCATTCTTGTGCCTTGCTTGACTTTTCATGCGGTATCGCTTTAGTCATTGCTTTTGTTACTGCCATTTTATTTTACTCCTCGCACTTATCGTGTGCTTTTTGTTTTAATGCTTCGACTTCTACCGAAAGTTCTTGTACTGCGTTAATTAGCATAGGCACTATATTTGTATAGTTAATACCATATCTAGTTTCATCTTCAGTTAGATCAACTAAAAGACTATTATCATTATCACTACCAAAGCCGTGTTCTTTTTCTATTTCTAGTACATCTTGCGCTATAAGTCCTACTTCAACTTTCGGTTTTGCTAAAGAGCCATCAGGTTTTGCTGCCAATATATCTTCAGGTGAAGCATCAGAATCTACATACCACGATCTTCTATCCCATTGATAAGTAACTGGATTCATTTTATTTATCCAGTCTAAGCCACCTTTGAAGTCATTAACATTAATTTTATCCCTAACGTCAGAAGTATTTATCGAATTTTGAGCGCAATACAAAGTACCTAAATTATCATCGCCTAAACACATAATATTACTTTCTGTAGTAAGATTACCGCTAGGACTTCCTGTTATTCCTGAACCTTCTCCAATACAGGTATTCCTACCGCCTGTTGTTATTGCCTGACCAGCTCTAAAACCTAATACTACATTGTTCTCGCCTGTAGTGACTGCTCCTAGAGCGTTGTAGCCCATTGCAGTATTATTACTTGCTGTCGTGTTTGCTGCTAAAGCACTTGTACCAACTGCTGTGTTAGAAGCACCTGTGGTGTTTAATGTTAAAGCATTTCCACCAACAGCGACATTGTTAGCTCCTGTGGTGTTTGCTGCTAAAGCTGCTCCACCAACGGCAACATTACTATCTGCTGTTGTGTTAGCTCCTAAAGCACTTTGACCAATAGCAACATTTGAATCACCAGTTGTATTAGCATCGAGAGAATAAGAACCTACTGCTACATTCTTAATACCTTCATCAATTAATTTTCCAGAATTATAGCCAATTGTAATATTTCTATCACCTGTGGTTATTGCTTCTCCAGCAGAGTAGCCAATAGCAGTATTTTTAGTAGCTGTGGTAGATGCTGTTAAAGCGTTATATCCCACTGCTACATTATCAGATCCTGTGGTGTTAGCATCAAGTGCTGCAAAACCAACTGCTACGTTGTTGTCGCCAGATGTTAAAGCTGCAAAAACATCAACACCTAAACCAGTATTATAGTTAGCAGCATCAATAGTTCCTGTGGCATTATCTCCAAGCATAATTGAAGAAGTTCCAAAAGCTTTATAATTTAATGCTGAACCATTAATAGTTAGTGCATCTGTTTCTAAAGTTCCATCTATATCAGCATCGCCTGATATATCTAACGATCCTGCATCTAACTCTCCAGATAAAGTAATTGCAGTAGCTCCTGTGACTACTCCAGCATCTATACTAATAGTACCATCTAATAAGATTGCTGATCCTGCTGCAGGTTCTATATTAATAGCTGCTCCAGAATCTAGAGTTAAAACTCCTGCTGAATCAATATCTACTGTACCATCTGCAGTTATTTGAATATTTGCTGCTGCGGCTGCGTCATCTGTCGTAACGATACTTAATGTTCCGTTAGTTCCTGCTGTAAAGACAGCCGTATCACTAGTTGATCCTGTCATTGTGATAACTTTACCATTTATGGCAACGTCATCAACTGTTAAAGCTGTAAGAGTTCCAAGACTTGTAATAGCTGTCTGAGCTGCTTGAGTTACAGTCAAAGCTGTACCAGATGCATTACCAGTTACGTTACCTGTCAACGGACCTGCAAATGCATCTGCTGTAACAGTTCCGTCAAAGAACGCATCTTTGAACTCTAAAGAACTCGTACCTAAATCTATTTCATTATCTGTGACAGGAGATAATGCTCCGTCACCTATTGTTAATCTACCTGATCCACCTGTAGCTATAGTAATTACATCTGATCCTGAGAAGGTAATAGATGTATTAGTATCTCCATCACCTGCAATGCTATCTAATTGAACTGCACCTACATTAGTTATATCTGCATCATTAAAGCTAGTAGCTCCAAGTGTATTTGCTGCGGCTGTAGAAGTTAATCCAGCAGCCATTGTAACTCCACCACCGTCTGCTATCTGTATAGCGTCATCGCCATCAGTAAACGCAATTAACGGAGTTTGTAATTCTGTTGTGACTTCAAAGTTTGCGATAGTATCTATAGAGCTTTCAAAATAAGTTTCAAAATCAGTAAGAGCAACTTGTTTCATTGTGCCGCCATCATTGACAACAACTCTATCTGCATCTGCTAATGTCGTAGAAGTAGCGCTTGTGTCTCCATCCACTATATTAAGTTCTGCTGCAGTTGCTGCGATTGCAGTACCATTAAAGTTTATAGCGTCTGCATAGACAGTTCCATCAAAGTAACCGTCTTTAAACTCGTAAGAACTAGAACCAAGATCAATATCGTTATCCGTAGTAGGCAAGATAGATCCGTTATTAAAAGTAAACTGAGTATCACCACCTGCTGTAATAGTAATGACATCTGAGCCACTAAAAGTTATGGAAGTATTGGTATCTCCGTCACCTGCGATACTATCTAACTGTACATCACCTACGTTACTTAATGCAGCATCTCCGAAATCTAAAGCTCCTGCGACAGTAAGTGTTCCTGAAATATCTACGTTACCATTTATATCAATAGTTGTAGCGTTAATTTCAATCTCTGTATCTGATACTAAGTCTAAGACACCATCTGCTGATTGATAAATATAAGTACCACTATCGCCAAATTGAAGTTGATCAGTACTTGAAATAAGTAATCCAGTATCTGCAACGTGCGTTAGAGAAACATCTTGGTCATCACCAAAGTTTATTACTGCACCATCTGCTAGAAATAGGTCTGAAAATTCTAATGCACTTGTACCTAAAGCTGCACCATCTGATGCATCTGGTACAAAGGCTGTAGTAGCCGTTATTGTTGTACCTTGTACTGTGCCAGAACCTGTAATAGAACTACTAGCTGTTATAGTTGTAAAAGCACCTGAACTGGCTGAATTTGCTCCAACAGTTGCACCATCAACAGTACCACCATTTATATCCGCAGTATCTGCAACTAAAGCATCCGTAGTTACTGTACCATCAAAATAAGCATCTTTAAACTCTACAGAACTTGTTCCTAAATCAATATCGTTATCAGTAACAGGAACAATTACACCATCCTGTATTCGTATTTGTTCTACAGCCGCACTAGATACTTCTACAAAGACTCCCCATCTATTATTTGTACTATCTGCAACTATTTTATTTAAAAAGTCTAAATCACCTATTGTATGTATATTTCCGCCTTGAGCAGCAGTTCCATCGTGTCTGTGTCCTGTAGATGATGCACTACTTGAGGAGTAGGCAAAGGCATTTAAAAGTTGATTATATTCATTGTTGAAAAGCGCAGCTGTGATGGTATCTCCATCTGACATTGAGCTTTGTCGTGTATATGTTTGAGCCATAATTTAATTCTCTCTTATTGTTATTGTCTTCCCGATGGTCTATAATTCACATATAATCCGTTTATTGTGTACGGAGCATTTGTATCGTTACTAAAAATTTTAAAAAAGTTACTGTGTCCGCTTCCTGTTAAAGTAGCCCTGACTAAAGGTTGTTCAGGCGCACCAAAGGTACTTGTTCCAAAAACTGCAGCAGAATCTCCAAAAATGGAAGGTGTTGCCGAAATAATTCCTACGTCAGTTGGCTGTAATCTATCTGTACTGTCGTAATCAAAACGTACTCTAAGCGTAGGCTCTACTGAACCTTCTGGAAAAACAGCAATTTTAACATGGTCTAGAGTTTTTAGAGTTCCGAAATCTCCGTAATCAAAATCAGGTGATTGATACTCTGCTGCCACATTTGTTTCAGTACCTGAAGGATTAAAAGTATTTCCTGTATCATGATTATAAACAAAGCCATCCCTATCTCCGTGATACGTTTTTTCTTTTCCAGCATAATTAAATCCTGACGTTACTGCTGGAGCTTGAATACCTATTGTTTCTGACCATTCAAATCCATTTTGTCTAAGTGTACCTATAATTCCTTTTGAATTAGCTGTTGAAGCAGTTGAGGTACTATAGTACATCCGATACTGAGATTTATCTCTTAATACGACACTACTAAATTCATATGTTGAAGTACTGCTAAGAATATCATTAATAATTGGCTGTATAGCTTGGCTGATTGTTCCTAATTCTACGTCACCAATTCTTGCTGTACCTGCAATGGTCCTGAATCCGTCAGGAGCTAAGAAAATTAGATCTCCTGCAAACTCCTGTATAGTCTTACCGTCTACACAACCTACGTTCTTTGTTACTGGAACTACAACTATCGTGCTTGAATTATTTATATTCTGTAATTTATATATTGAGTTTTTGCAAAATATAAATAGTTCATCACGAAAGCTTTTTAATCCTACTACTTGATCATCTAATACAATACTTCCTGAACCGCTTGCTGTGAAATCATCTATATCACTTGTACCACTATAAAATATTGTATTTAAAGCTGTTGCTGCTCCTGCGACTACCAAGTGTTTATCATGCATAACACAGAATTTAGGATAATGTGTTCCGCTTACTGTGATTTCTTTAGCAAAATAAGTTCTATCTGCTAAAGCTCCAGTACCTGTCATCTTAAAGTAAAAAGGTTTTACTCCAGAACCTTCGTCAGTAACAATAAGTTCACCATAAATAGTATCTCCTTCGTAAGTAGCAAAGTGTGCTTTTCCTTGCGAAGTTCTAGCAGAAGCACTACGACCTGTAAAAGCTGTATAGTTATCTCCACCTCCTGCAACACTAGCTTTATTCAGTTGTAACCAACTATCTCCATCAAGACTAAAATAAATATTAGTTCCTGCGCAAGCAACTACACCATCTGCGTATACATCAAGCCCTAATATTTCGTTACTACTATTAGGCCTTGTTCCATCTCCTAATTGCGAATAGCCGTTTATTCTTCTATATCCACCTTTAATACCTACTTCAAAATTTGATAATTTTGTAGCTGTTCCTGGAGTTTGTAAAAGAGCTATTGCATTTGTTGACTTATTCAATCCTCCTTGAAGTGGAACTGAAAAAGGTTGAGAAGCTGCCATTAGAAATAAGTCCTGTCATCTGTCATACTCTTTGGTTGAGGATTAATTAAATTAGACTTCATATGTCTCATGCCTTTTTTATAATCATCTGCTGCAAAAGCGGCTTGTTGTGTATTATCTTTAAACTGATGGACATAATATCTAGTTTTGGCTTGAATAACTGGAACATATTGATCAGGTAAGACAATAGCATCTCCGTGAGCAGATAACGCAGTAGGAATAGTATATGCGTAAAAATGCACATTATAAACTTTATCTGGTATAGGACTAAGACCAAACTTACGATGGTCTGGACTACGAATTACAAAACGAGGTTCGCCATAAACTTGTGTATCTGCATCGTCTGCATTCTCTGAATCTCGTAAATATCTACGCCAATCCGTAAGAGATATGAACTTTAGACCTCTAGATACATAAGGTGCAGATTCTCCTGATACACTAATCGTAGTAATATAGAAATCATCCCAATCTATAGAAGCATAGTCAGTAGTAATACTACTACTACCGCTTTTCAAAACATACCATCGAGTTCCTGCTACAGTTGCTACAGTTACGTTTCCGTAAAACGGATCAGTACCTCCACTAGCTGCAGCAGCAAAAAAAGGCAACTGAGGCTCTTCGTTTGCTATATCTCTTAACGATCTATTTATAGATTCTTGTACAAATGCTTGTATTCCTACAGCATCTGAAAAGTTTGATGAAGTTAATTGTACTTCGTTGAGTTCTCGTAAAACCTCATTAGTAAGTGTTAAATATGTTGTTGCCATTATTTATCATCTGTCTTAACATCTTGTCTTTCATCTGAATGACGATTTTGTCGATCTTCAGAATTTTCATAATAGCCTTCCATTTCTGTAATATCTTTATATTTAACGGGTTTGTTATACTCTAATTCAGGCATTTCTACTATCCTCCTCGTTTATTACCGAATATTCGATTATAATTTTTATTATAATTTTGTTTTGCTTTTCCAGAATAAGCTTTACCTAATAATCCTAAGACTCTGGTACTCTTTTTCCCAGAGCCGTTCATGATTATCGGGTTTTTATCAGTTCCTATCTGTGCCATAATAATTAATCAGGTAATACACCTAAATGTAAAAACTCGATTAAGTAAGTGACTGTTGTAGCTGCCGTAGCAAGGTTATTTGCTAAAGGTTTCAGCCTTATATAAAGTGTACGGGCTGATGCGCTATATAAAGTAGCTGCAATCGCAATTGCTTCAGAAGTTGCTGGGCCTCCAACAACACCTGCTGTAGTAGCTGTGCTTACAAACTGGTTAGCTGCGTGTCCGTGTGAGTCTTGAATAATATACAAAGGCGCGTTTGCTGACCAAGTTACTGCTGATCCACCATCATCAAGAATAGCTTCTTCATCAATAATTTGACCACCACCTGCTGCAGTTCCTAAATCGAAATCAACATCATCGCCTGAAGCTCCTGCTGTAACAATGTTACCTGCTGGAATAGCAATAAGATTACGAATAATCGTATCTGCTGGTTGAGTAAATGAAACATCGTAAGTAGCGTCAGCAGTTACTGCAATAGTTCCTGTTGTTGCTGAAGTCCATGAAGTAACTACATTATCAGCAAGTCCACGAACATCTCCTGTTCTTGCTGAGTTCCTCCCTGTATCTCTTATATTAATAACTGGGCTTGCCATTTTTTATTTCTCCTCTATTTAATTGAAAATAGTTATGTTGTTTGTTTTTAAATAAAATTTATACTCTAAAAGTAAAAGAAAGGGGAGGTTTTTACACCTCCCGAATCTATTAGTCGATACCGTAGAATGCAGATACCAGTGCGTCAGCTCGAAGTACTTTAGCTCCATAAACATGAAGACCTCGTACAATATCGCCAAACGAATCTGGATCACGCAATACTTCAGTACTTGTAATCGTCTGGGCTGTTGCCGTAGAACTCATATGACCACCAATACATTTACCAGCAGCATTAGATGTGCTTGCAATGTTATTTGATTTATACATACTAAATCCACGCAACTTACCAGAAGTTACTAGACCATTCCTAATTGAACCTTGACCTGCGTTGTAATCAACAGATAAAAGTTTTGATGCCGTAGAAGACAGAACCTCATAGAAATCAGGTGATGCTACAAACCATCGACCTTCTTCTGGGATATTGGAATCGTCAAGTAGACGAGCCATATGCCCAAGTACATCTATAGGATCATGTTCTGACGAATCAAAACCGATATCAAGATTACCTGTACCATCAAACGTACCAGCTGCTAGATCAGTAGCACTGTCCGAACCAAGAATATGATTCGGGCTAGAAGCGGATACACCTGAGAACATAGTAGCAAGAACGCCCTCGTCAAAAGCATCTTTAAGAGCATAGGCTGCTGAAGATGAAGCAACTTCACGCCAGTTTACATGAGACATATTACTTTCAATGTCATCAACTTTAAACTTAAATGCGTTAGCTGTATCAACAACAAGCGTTAGCTCTGCGTCAGTTAGCTTTGTTTGAGTTACGTCTGCACCACGTTCGTATTGGTACACAGTAATTGAAGGTTCTTTAATTATCTTTACGGAGTCTCCGAAAGCAGACAATTCACCAGCATAGTCGGTGTTTGTAATAGCTTCTATAACCGAAGCCTTTCTAAAGAAGTTAAGAACCTTTTTAGAGTAGACTGCGGGTAGGAAAAAACTATTAGCTTGAGTGCTAACGGAGTTCGCAAAGTTGGCATCAGTATCTGTGCTAGGCTCAAAATACTGGTCAGATTGATTATATGCCATGATTGTTTACTCCTTTAGTAATTATCAAATTAAAGTTATTGTTTTACTACTCTGCCTTCTGTAATAGCTTGACCAATTTCATCTTCAAATTTATCAAACTCATGTATAGACATAGCAGCAATTTCCCTTTCGGTCCATATTTTCTCCTGCTTTGGTTCAACCGCAGTTGTTTTGGTTGAAACCATATCGGCAGCAGATTTTCTAGACCTTTTAGAAGACGGCTTTTTAGCCTTAGAAGAAGTGGTAATGCCTAAATCCTTTTTAAACAGATCCAAAGCTCGACTAGCAAGATGGCCATCAGTACTGTTATTATATATCCAGTCTTGAATAGATTTTGGTTGTGCTTTCGCCCAACTATGAAACTCATCACTATTTCTAATTTCTTCAAAATCGGGATGATTACTCATTAATCTTTCATGTGCCTGTTTAGTAACTAATTCTGTCTCACGTTCCTGTAAGGTTGCAAGTTTTTCTTCTAAGGTTTTAGTCTTTTCAGAACTTTGCATATGTGCTACAGTTTCAACTACTTCATACACATCTGGATATTGTTCTCTAAATTTTTCTAAGTCCTCTGGAGACTTTGGAGCTACATAGTTTGGTCTGTTTTTAGCAGCTTCATCTAGTAGTTCTTGTTCTCTAGCTTTAAACTCATTAAGTTTAGAGTCATAATGTGACTTTAAATCATCATATCTTTTTTTATAGTCAGGTTTTTTGTAAGGCGTTGCTTTAGTAACTTTAGCTTTCTTTTCGTTAGCTTCAGCTTCTTCAGCTTCTTCTTCATTATCAAAAAACAAACTATTAGAAGATACAAATACTTTTTTATCTTTCTTGTGCCAATCTTTTTTTTGATTATAAGGATTAGCTTTAGGTTCTTCTTGTTGACTTGTATTAGCCATTTTCTTTCCTCCTACTCAGGGCTTCACAACAAGGTAGCTGCCTTTGCGCATGGCAGGGCTTGTCTTGTAAGGTAGCCTTTCGGTTTATATTGTGATAGAGGGCTTATAAAAAGGTAGCTCTATCGTTATTATTGCAATCGAGGGTTAATAGACAGCATACTTTTTTTAATTTCTTCTGCTGTAATATCTTCATCCACAGGTTTACCATACTGGTCTACCTCTGGTTTATCTTCTACTTCACCACCTACTGCGATTTCTTGTCTTTCTGTAGCATCTGCTTCAGCTTCGGCATCTTCCATCATACTCTGTAATCTATCCGCGCCTATTTGATCAGTTGCTTTTGCAGTAAAGACAAACTCACCATCCGATAACCTTGCGGGAATCGAATCGGAGACTTCCGAACCTGGTCCTTCGACAGGGCCAGCTCCTGAAAATTCCATTGCTGTATCCATTATTTTATCAAACATAATACTTAACGCTGGATCAGCTTCTAATTTATTCATTAATTCTGTTTCTTCTTCTGGAGATAGAGATTGTGAGACAACGAAATCTAAATACTCATCTTCCATTTGTTCGTCAGGTATTTGAGCTTCTTCGGGCATTGGAGCTACTGCTTCTTCTGTTATTGGCATTTCTTCAACAGGTACAAGTTCCTCCATTTGAGCATCTACATCTCCGCCTTCTTGAAAGCTCTTTCTTTTTAAAATTTCTGAAATATCTTTATCTAAAGCTTCAAGTCCTTTTTCTGTTTTCCATTCAGCATACTTCTTTCTTAATTCTTCTCCTCTTTTTTTAACTCTATTCTCTTCGCCTTCTCTCCATTGTTCCTGATAAAGAAAACTTTTTCTTAGTTTATCTTTATATATTTCTATTTGTGCTTCTGGAGTAAGCTCATATTTTCCATCTTCATTTAAAAACATTCCTTCAGGTAAATCAGCTTCGGTATCAATAATATTTTTATGCCCTTTACTAAAATCTATACTTTTTTGTAATAAGCCACCTTCTTGTTTTTTACTTCGTTTCTTCTCAATCGTTACAGGCGTTATAGCAATAGCTAGTCCTTCCATCTGTTCTTTCATTGAGCCGTTTCTTTTCTTTCCTTTTTTCTTAGGCATTATCTAGTCTCTTTAATTGTTTGTTTAACCTTTTG
>Ga0208315_1000831_pt1 | contig 18606 bp, 18 predicted proteins | sample MalvireepMed_215_FD_184239 | JGI IMG/M metagenome (GOLD analysis project Ga0208315, IMG submission 184239) | Marine viral communities from the Global Malaspina Expedition - Malaspina viral metaG DeepMed_215 (SPAdes) (version 2) | ecosystem: Environmental > Aquatic > Marine > Oceanic | place... | reverse complement strand
CACATGGACGCCGGGGCCCTGGCCCGAACGGTCGAGAGCGCGGCGCGGGATCCTGAAGGATTCTGGCGCGGGGTGGGCGAGCGGCTGGACTGGTCGAAACCCTTCACCGAGGTCAGGGACGTCAGCTTCGACAAACAGGACTTCCGCATCCGCTGGTTCGCCGACGGCGAGTTGAACGCCAGCGTCAACTGCATCGACCGCCACCTGCCCGAGCGCGCCGACCAGACCGCCATCCTGTTCGAGGGCGACGACCCGTCCGTCGACGGCAGGATGACCTATGCCGAGCTGCACGCCGAGGTGTGCCGCATGGCCAATGTGCTCAAGGACCTGGGCGCGAAGAAGGGCGATCGCATCACCCTGTACATGCCCATGATCCCGCTGGCGGCGGTGGCCATGCTGGCCTGCGCCCGCATCGGCGCGGTGCACTCGGTGGTGTTCGGCGGCTTCTCGCCCGACAGCCTGTGCGGTCGGATCGAGGACTGCGGCTCGACCATCGTCATCACCGCCGACGAAGGCCGGCGCGGCGGCAAACGCATCCCGCTCAAGGCCAATGTCGACAAGGCGCTGGAGAAGGTCGCCGTCGACAAGGTGCTGATGATCCGCTGGACCGGCGCCGACGTGCCCCTGACCGAAGGCCGCGACGTGGTCTATGAAGACGTGCGCGAGGCGGCGTCCACGACCTGCGAGCCCGAGCCCATGAACGCGGAGGATCCGCTGTTCATCCTCTACACCTCCGGCTCCACCGGAAAGCCCAAGGGCGTGCTGCACACCACCGGCGGCTATCTGGCCTGGGCGGCGTACACCCATGAGCTGGTGTTCGATTACAAGCCGGGCGAGATCTACTGGTGCACCGCCGATGTGGGCTGGGTCACGGGGCACAGCTACATCGTTTATGGCCCCCTCGCCAACGGAGCCACCACCCTGGTGTTCGAGGGCGTGCCCACCTGGCCCGACGCCGGGCGCTGCTGGCAGGTGGTGGACAAGCACCAGGTCAACATCTTCTACACCGCCCCCACCGCCATCCGCGCCCTGATGCGCGAGGGCGACGACTGGGTGACGAAGCACGACCGTTCGTCCCTGCGCCTGCTGGGGTCGGTGGGCGAACCCATCAATCCCGAAGCCTGGCTCTGGTACTACCGGGTTGTCGGCGACGGCCGCTGCCCGGTGGTGGACACCTGGTGGCAGACCGAGACCGGCGGCATCCTGATCAGCCCCCTGCCCGGCGCCACGGAACTCAAGCCCGGCTCGGCGACCAGGCCCCTGCCCGGCGTCATGCCCGCCATCGTCACCCATGAGGGCGACATCCTTCAGGGCGAAGCCGAGGGCCCCCTGTGCATCACCGAGTCCTGGCCGGGCCAGATGCGCACCGTCTACGGCGACCACGACCGCTTCATCGAGACCTATTTCACCACCTTCCCCGGCAAGTATTTCACCGGCGACGGCGCCCGGCGCGACGCGGACGGCTACTACTGGATCACCGGCCGCATCGACGACGTGCTGAATGTCTCCGGCCACCGTCTCGGCACCGCCGAGATCGAAAGCGCCCTGACCAGCCATGAGGCCGTGTCCGAGGCTGCGGTGGTCGGCTATCCCCACGACATCAAGGGTCAGGGCGTCTGGGCCTATGTGACCCTCAAGGCCGATCACGCGCCGTCCGACGATCTGCGCAAGGCGCTGGTCGCCCACGTCCGCGCCGAGATCGGCCCCATCGCCAGCCCCGACGTAATCCAGTGGGCCCCGGGCCTGCCCAAGACACGCTCGGGCAAGATCATGCGGCGGATCCTGCGCAAGATCGCCGAGAACGAGACCGGCGCCCTCGGCGACACCTCCACCCTCGCCGATCCCTCGGTCGTGGACGACCTGGTCAGGAACCGGCCGGGGTGACCGCACACGCCGTCATTCCCCGGCTTGACCGGGGAATCCAGACACGCTGAACGTTCAGGGCGACCTCGGCGCGGACCGCGTGTCCGGACCCTCGGGTCAAGCCCGAGGGTGACGGAAGGATTTACAATTTGGCGCGACGCCTGAAATGGCCCCCCGACCCGGACCGGGTGGAGGAGATCTTCGCCCGTCTCGCGCGGGTGATGCCCGAGCCGAAGACCGAGCTGAATTTCACCAACCCGTTCACCCTCGTCTCGGCCGTGGCCCTGTCGGCCCAGGCCACGGACGTTGGGGTGAACAAGGCCACGGCGAAGCTGTTCGCCGTGGCCGACACGCCGCAGAAAATGGCGGCGCTCGGGGTCGAGGGCCTGACCCCCTACATCGCCTCCATCGGCCTGTACCGGAACAAGGCGAAGAACCTGATCGCCATGTCGCAGATCCTGATCGAGCGGCACCGCGGCGAGGTGCCGCTGAACCGCGAGGACCTTCAGGCCCTGCCCGGCGTGGGACGAAAGACCGCCTCGGTGGTGCTGAACGAACTGGGAATCGAGCCGGCCATCGCGGTGGACACCCATGTGTTCCGCGTATCCCACCGCCTCGCCCTGGCCAACGCCAATACCCCGGACAAGGTGGAGGCCCAGCTACATGACGTGGTGCCCGAGCACTGGCTGCCCAAGGCGCACCACTGGCTGATCCTTCATGGCCGCTACACCTGCGTCGCGCGCCGCCCGAAGTGCGAGGCCTGCGTCATCTCCGACCTGTGCCCGGCGCGGCCCGACCTGATGGCCGAGGCGGCGGCGGTTCAGCGTCCGACCCGCTCCACCACAGCCCGTGCGAAGCCCGCGCCGCGTTCCGGGTCGAAGCCCAGATAGAAGTCCGGCTCGATCAGCTCGGCCTCGATCAGCACCGGTGACCCGTCCGGCCCGGGGACCAGGTCGATGCGGGCGTACAGCAGATCCTCGCCGACGATCGACAGCACCTGCTGCGCCACCGCCATGGCCTCGTCGGGCGGGGTGATTGACGTGACATGGCCGCCGAAGTCCGGCTGGCTGCGGAAATCGCCCGCCGCCGGCACCTTGCGGATGGCGTGGCTGAAACGGCCGCCGAAGAACAGCAGCGACAGTTCGCCCTCCGTCTCCAGCCTTTTCAGATAGGGCTGGATCATGGCCGTGCCGTGGGGCGTCTCGGTCAGGGTCTCGCCCCGGCGCAGGCGGGTGGTGCGGTAGGCCCCGCCCGAGACGGCGGGCTTCACGATCAGGGTCTCGGCGCTGAAGTCGGCGAAGGCGGCCTCGATGTGGTCCTGCGTCACGCCCTCGGCGTAGACGGTCGGCACGATGGGCGCCCCGGCCTCGGCCAGCCGCCCCAGATAGCGTTTGTCGGAATTCCAGATCAGCACCCCGGCCGGATTGGCCACCGGAACCCCCGCCGCGCGCCAGGTCTCGCAGGCCGCCAGCCAGCGCCCGTGATCCCGGTGGTAGCCCCAGGCGATCAGCGGCAGGACCAGATCAAACCCGGCCAGACCCGCCGCATCCTGCTCATGCTCGGTCCACGGCGTCGGCGCCGGCTCCAGCCCCGCGTCCCGCAGGGACGGCGCCAGACGGTCGAACACCGCGCGCCAGCGGCCCGCATAGGACGGATCATTCGGCGCGGGGGTCAGGATGGCGATACGGCTCATGGAAGCTCCTTCAGCGCGGCCAGGTCAGTTCGTCGGCGCCCAGCACCTCGCCGGCCAGATACAGCGAGCCGCAGATCACCACCCGGCCCGCACCGAAGCGCACGGCCCGCTCCAGCGCCGCGTCCAGCCCCTCGCAGGGGGTCGCGCCCAGACCATGCCCGTGGGCCACGGCCGCCAGGGCGGCGGGATCGGCCGCCGCGCCCTCGAATGGCACGGTGAAGACGTGGGCGCCCGTGCCCGTCAGCGCCTCGAAGAAGCCGCCGGCGTCCTTGTTGGCCAGCATGCCGCAGATCAGGGCCAGCGGGCGGGGCGCGCGGGCCTGCATGCGCGACAGGGCGTCGGCCAGGGCCGCGGCGGCGTGGGGATTGTGCCCCCCGTCCAGCCACAGCTCGGCGTCGGCTTCGCGCGCCACTTCCGCATAGCGCCCCTCGGTCAGCCGCTGCATGCGGGCGGGCCACCGGGCCGTCTCCACGCCCCGCACGATGGCGGCCTCCGGCAGGTCCAGCTCCAGCGCCACGGCGACGGCCAGGGCCGCATTGTCGATCTGGTGCGCGCCGTAAAGAGATGGGGCGGGCAGGTCCAGCAGCCGGTCCTCGCCCTGCCAGGCCATGGCGCCCCGCTCGGGCCAGGCGTCGAAGTCGCGGCCCATGACGGTCAAGCGCGCGCCCACCCGGGCGGCCTCGGCCTCGATCACCGCCATGGCGTCCTCAGCCTGCCGCGCGATGACGGCCGGGACGCCGGGCTTGAGTATCCCGGCTTTCTCGCCCGCGATCACAGCCCGGTCGGTCCCCAGAAACTCGGCGTGGTCCAGATCCACCGGGGCGATCACGCTGACCAGCGGCCGGTCGATGACATTGGTGGCGTCCAGACGCCCGCCCAGCCCCACCTCGATCAGGGCCAGATCGGCGGGGGTCTCGGCCATGGCCAGCAAGGCCGCCGCCGTGGTCGCCTCGAACACCGTGACGGGCGCGCCCGCAGCCTCCACCCGGTCCAGAAGGCCGTTCAGGGCCTCGGTTTCGATCAGGTCGCCGGCCAGCCGGATGCGCTCATTGAACCGCACCAGATGGGGCGAGGTGTAGACATGAACCCTCAGCCCCGCCGCCTCGGCCATGGCGCGCAGGAAGGCCACGGTCGATCCCTTGCCGTTGGTCCCGGCCACATGGACCACGGCGGGCAACCGGTCCTGCGGATCGCCCAGCGCCGCGCACAGGGCCCGCATCCGGTCCAGCGACAGGTCGATCTTCTGGGGCAGCCGCTCGAGAAGGCGTCGGGAAATGGGGTCCATGGCGGGCTTTTAGGCCGCGCGCCGCCGTCCGCCCATCAGCATCGACAGGATGGCGCCCAGCTCCTTCGGCAGGTCGGCGCGTTTGACCACCCGGTCCACCATGCCCTTTTCCTGCAGATATTCGGAGCGCTGGAACCCGGGGGGCAGCTTCTCGCGGATGGTGGTCTCGATCACGCGCGGCCCGGCGAAGCCGATCAGGGCGCCCGGCTCGGCCAGATGCACGTCGCCCAGCATGGCGTAGGACGCCGTCACCCCGCCCGTGGTCGGATCGGTCAGCACCACCGCATAGGGCAGTTGCGCCGCCTTCAGCTCCTGAATGGCCAGGGTCGTGCGCGCCATCTGCATCAGGCTCAGGGCGCCTTCCTGCATGCGCGCGCCGCCGGCGGCGGTGAAACAGACCATGGGGCAGCCGCGCTTCACGGCCTCGCGCGCCGCAGCGATGAAGGCCTCGCCCGCCGCCATGCCCAGCGACCCGCCCATGAAGGCGAAGTCCTGCACGATGACCACCGCGGGGGTCCCGTCGATCTCGCCGTAGCCGATGGCCATGGCGTCCTTGGCTCCGGCCTTCTTGCGCGCCGCGTTCAGACGTTCCCTGTACGGCTTGCCGTCCGAGAATTTCAGCGGATCCTCGGGCACATCCGGGGTGTCGATCTTCTCCCAGGCGCCGTCATCGAAGGTATAGCGCAGGCGCGCCTCGGCCCCGATGCGCATGTGCCGGCCCGAGGGCGTGACCCACAGCGCGGTCTCCAGATCCGGGCGATACAGCATCTCGCCGGAGTCCGGATCCTTGACCCACAGGTTGTCGGGCGTGTCACGGCGGCCCACGATCTTGCGCACGCCGGGCGCGAAACGGGACAGCCAGCCTTGGCGCGGGGGAGTGGTCTTGTCGATCATGCGGGGGCCTTTAGACGGTTTCCGCGACGCGCGCACCCCGGACCGCGTCCGACAGCGCCTTCACCTTCGACAGAACCCGCGGCGCGGCCGGTTCGTTCGCGTCCAGCGCCGCGGCCACCTCGTCCACCAGCACCGACCCGGCCACCACCGCATCGGCCACCCGGGCGATCTCGGCGGCGCGCTCGGGCGTCTTGACCCCGAAGCCCACGGCCACCGGCAGGCCCGAGGCCTTGCGGACCCGCTCCACGGCCGGAGCCACCGAGGCGGTCTGCGCCTCCTTCACCCCGGTCACGCCCGCCACCGAGACGTAATAGACAAAGCCCGAGGTGCGCGAGACGACGATCTTCAGCCGTTCGTCGTCCGACGTCGGCGTGGCCAGACGGATCAGCGACAGGCCCTCGGCGTCCAGGGCGTCGGTCAGCGGCCCGGCTTCCTCGGGCGGGCAATCCACCACGATCAGGCCGTCGATCCCGGCCGCATTGGCCGCACGGGCGAAGGCCTCATGGCCCATGCTCTCGATGGGGTTCAGATAGCCCATCAGGATCACCGGGGTGGCGTCGTCGCCCTTGCGGAAGTCCGCCGCCAGATCCAGCGTGCCCTGAAGCGTCAGCCCGGCCTTCAGGCCCCGCTGCGCCGCCCGCTGGATCGGCGGCCCCTCGGCCATGGGATCCGAAAACGGAAAGCCCAGCTCGATGATGTCGGCCCCCGCGGCCGGCAGACCGCGCAGAATCTCCAGCGCCTGGTCCCGCGTGGGATCACCCGCCATCACATAGGCCACGAACCCGGCCCGGCCCTCGGCCTTCAGCGCCGCGAACCGGGCGTCGATACGCGCGGTGGTCATTCGCCGGGAGCCGCCATGGCTCCGGCCTGCAGGCATGGCGCGTCGAGGCTCATCGCCATGCCGATGTAGCCCGGGGCGCCCGCCAGCTGATCTTCCGGCAGGTCGAAGTCGTAGAAGGTGATCAGCTCCAGAACGTCACAGCCGCCTTCAGAGCGTCGCTGGAAAACGGCCTGGTTCGCGGCGCCGCCCAAGGGTTCCCACCCCGATTGCAGCACGGCGCTCATATAGACTTCCGCCGCATCGGCGATGATCGGCAGCTCGCCGGTCATGCACTGGAAACGTTCGGCCAGCTCATAGAGGCCGCCGCAGTCCGGCGCCGCCGAGATGCCGGGAATCAACGGCAGGCGGAAGGAGTCAGGGGTCGGGGCGGCCGGGGTCTGGGCCGCGCCCTGCGCCAGCGCCGGCGAGGCGAGGGCCGCCACGGCGGCAACGATAGAAGCGATACGAATCATAATTCCACTCCCAGATGTTTGGCGACCGTGAAGATGTCCTTGTCGCCGCGTCCCGACATTAAGAGCACGATGTCGCCGTCCTTGCCCACCTGCTTCGCCACCTCGCCGGTCCGGGCCAGGGCGTGGGAGGGCTCCAGGGCCGGGATGATGCCTTCCAGCCGCGAGCACATCTGGAACGACTCCAGCGCCTCCTCGTCGGTGGCCGACAGATATTCCGCCCGGCCGATGTCGTTCAGCCAGGCGTGCTCGGGCCCGATGCCGGGATAGTCCAGCCCCGCCGAGATGGAGTGCCCCTCCACGATCTGGCCGTCCGGGTCCTGCAGCAGATAGGTGCGGTTGCCGTGCAGCACGCCCGGCCGTCCGCCCTTCAGGCTGGCGGCGTGGTCCGGCGTGTCCAGACCGTGGCCCGCCGCCTCGACGCCGATCAGGCGCACGCCCTCGTCGTCCACGAACGGGTGGAAGGCCCCGATGGCGTTGGAGCCCCCGCCGATGCAGGCCACCACCGCGTCCGGCAGGCGGCCGATCTGGTCCATGGACTGGGCCTTGATCTCGCGGCCAATCACACTCTGGAAATCGCGCACCATGGCCGGATAGGGGTGCGGGCCCGCCGCCGTGCCGATGATGTAATAGGTGTCCTCGACGTTGGTCACCCAGTCGCGCATGGCCTCGTTCATGGCGTCCTTCAGGGTCGCCGCGCCCGCCGTCACCGGCATGACCTCGGCCCCCATCAGCTTCATGCGGAACACGTTGGGCTGCTGCCGCTCCACGTCCACCGCGCCCATATAGACCGTGCAGGGCAGGCCGAAGCGCGCGCACACCGTGGCCGAGGCCACCCCGTGCTGGCCCGCGCCCGTCTCGGCGATGATCCGGGTCTTGCCCATGCGCCGGGCCAGCAGGATCTGGCCCATGCAGTTGTTGATCTTGTGCGCGCCGGTGTGGTTCAGGTCCTCGCGCTTCAGCCAGACCCGGGCCCCGCCGAAGTGGTCGGTCAGGCGTTCGGCGAAATACAGCGGGCTGGCCCGGCCCACATAGTGGGTCAGGAACCCGTCCAGCTCGGCCTGGAACGTGGGATCGACCTTGGTGGCCTCATAGGCCTGATCCAGCTCGTGGATCAGCGGCATCAGGGTCTCGGCCACGAACTGCCCGCCATAGGGGCCGAACCGACCCTTGTCGTCGGGCCAGGCGTAGGCGTTCTTCAGGGGGGCGTTCGTCAGAGGAGCGTTCATTCAGGCCACCAGCGTCAACGTGGGGAGGTTGCGCGCACGGCCTCCACGAAGGCCGCGATCAGGGCCGGTTCCTTAACACCCGGCGCGCTTTCCACGCCAGAAGATACGTCCACCATGGGCGCGCCGGATGCGCCCAGGGCCTGCGCCACATTGTCCGCATTCAGACCGCCCGCCAGGAACCACGGCCCCACGAAGGCGCGCCCCTTCAGCATGGTCCAGTCGAACGACAGCCCCATGCCGCCGGGCAGGCTGGCGCCCTCCGGCGTGCGGGCGTCGAACATCAGGTAATCCGCCGCCCCGGCCCAGCCATCCGCCGCGTCCAGATCCGCCGGGCCGGACACCGGAATACATTTGATGATCCCGGCCCCGGTGATGGCCCTCACCTGCCCGGCCCGCTCGGGCGTCTCGGCCCCGTGCAACTGGATGAAGTCCGGGGCCATCCCCCCGGCGATGTCCTGCAGCAGCGCGTCGTCCGGATTGACGGTGACCGCCACCACCTTCGCCGGCCGCGCGCCCCCCATGCCCGCCGCGTCCAGCAGCGCCGCCGCCCGTCCGGGCGCCACCGCCCGCGGGCTGCGCGGATAGGCCACCAGCCCCACGAAATCGGCCCCGGCCTCCACCGCCGCGCGCAGGGTCTCGGGCGTGCTCAGGCCGCAGATCTTGACCCGGGCGTCCATCAATTCACTTTCTTTGGATCGATCGGGACGGGGGGCAGGGGCGCGCACGGCACCCCGTCTTCCTTCAGGGCCCGGACCTCGGCGGGGGTGGCGTGGCCATAGATGCCGCGCTCCTCGGATTTGCCCTCGTGAATAGCCCGCGCCTCGCGGGCGAAGGCGTCGCCCACATTGTCGAAATTGGCCTCCACATGGGCGCGCACCTGACCGGCGGCCTCCATCATCATGGACTGCACCTTCCTGGCCGTCTCGGGATCGGGCGCGGACCGCTTCGTGCCCGCCACCGCCGGGGCCATGATCTGCTTGACCACCTGGGACGAGCCGCAGAACGGGCATTCCACCAGCCCGCGCGCCGCCTGATCGTCATAGTCGGACGACGAGCCGAACCAGGCCTCGAAACCGTGGTCGTTCTCGCAGGACAGGGCATAGCGGATCATGGGAGCGCCAAATCAGTGAGCGGGCGGCGGATCGAAGTCGCGGTCGTGGGTCAGTTGCGGCACCGCGCGCCGGGCCCGGTCCACCGCCTCCATGTCCAGATCGGCCATCAGCACGCAAGGTTCATCACCTTCGGCGCGAACCATAACCTCGCCCCACGGCCCCACGATCATGGACCGACCCCAGGTCTTTCTACCGTCCTCGTGCCCGCCGCCCTGGGCCGGGGCCAGGATGAAGCATCCCGTCTCGATCGCCCGGGCCCGCAGCAGGGTCTCCCAGTGCGCCTCGCCGGTGGGGCGGGTGAAGGCGGCCGGAACCGCGATCATGGCCGCCCCCGCCTTCGCCAGCTGGCGATACAGATGGGGGAACCGCACGTCGTAGCAGACCGTCATCCCCAGCCCGCCCCAGGGCGTGGTCACGACCACCGCCCCGTCGCCGGGCCGGATGACCGAGGATTCCTTCCAGCTCTCGCCGTCCGGCAGGGTCACGTCGAACACGTGAAGCTTGTCATAGGACGCGACGATCTCGCCGCCGTCATCGATCAGCAGCGACCGGTTCGCCGCCCGCCCGTCGCCCTCGCGCCCTGATTTCACGATGGCCGAGCCGATCAGCAGCCAGACGCCCAGTTCGCGGGCCAGGTCGCGCAGACCCGTCACCGCCGCGTCCGCATCCTGATCCGTCACCGCCTGCTCGCGGCGCTCGCGCCGCTGCTCCAGCAGGTTCACCCCTTCGGGCGTCAGGATCAGCGTCGCCCCGTCCTTCGCCGCCTGACGGATCAGGGGCGCCACGTGTTCCAGCGCCGCCTCTTGCGTGGCGGGCGTGCGGGTCTGGATCAGGGCGACGCGCAGGGTCATCAGGCGGCCAGAAGCGCGTCCAGCCCGCCGCGCGCATCCAGCGCGTGCAGGTCATCGCTGCCGCCCACATGGGTGTCGCCGATGAAGACCTGGGGGAAGGTCCGGGCGCCGTTCGCGCGCTGGATCATTTCCGCCTTCTTCTCGGGATCGAAGGCGGCCTCGATCTCCTCGACGTCCGCGCCCTTGCGTTCCAGCAACGCCAGGGCGCGCACGCAATAGGGGCAATAGGGTTTGGTGTAGATGACGACCTTGGCCAATTCGCAACTCCTTCTGGTGCTCTATCTAGGGTGTCGGGGCGCCGGAGTTAAGCGCCTCAGTCACGACAGGGTTCGCGCCGTGCGCACCCGGGCCACCACCGCCAGGTCCACCGCCCGCGCCCCCGCCGCCATCAGGGCCTTCGTGCAGGCCTCCCCCGTGGCTCCCGTGGTCAGCACATCGTCGATCAGCAGGACGCGGCGGCCCTTGACCTGTTTCCGGCCTGCGTCCGTGACGGCGAAGGCCGCGCGCACGTTCAGCCGCCGCCCCCGCGCGCTCTTGCCGCCCTGGCTGTCCGTGCGCCTCGCCCGCACCAGGGCGTCGGGCAGATAGGCCAGCCCGCTCATGCGGGCCAGCGGCCGGGCGATCTCGGCGGCCTGGTTGAACCGGCGCGAGATCAGGCGAAAGGGATGCAGCGGCACCGGGGCGATGGCGTCGGCGTCCGCGATCAGGTCCGCCGCCGCCCGGCTGATCCAGCGGGCGAACAGGGGCGCGTGCTCGTGCCGGTCGCCGTGCTTGAACTTCAGGATCAGATCACGCGAGGCGTCGTCATAGACACAGGCCGCCCGGGCCCGCTGAAAGGCGTAGGGCTTCGCCAGACAGGCCGCGCACCGATCCGCCGCAAACGCCCCGCCGTCGAACTCGAACCCCGCCCCGCAGCCGTCGCAGACCGGGGCCTCCAGAAAGGTCGCCCGGCTGAACCCGTCCGCCGTCAGACCCGAACTGCCGGCGGGCTCTGCGGCGTCCCAGGCCACGGGCGGAAACAACGCATCCGCCGCCGTGCGCCCCATGCCTGCGGCCAGACGCCGGGCCGCGCCGCCCAGTTCGGGCAAACGCGTCTCTTCCCATCGCCGCCGCCAGCCGCCATCTAGAAGGCTCATGTCCGCCCCCGCTTCCCCTTCGGCGCCCCCGCGCCTGTTCGATCCGCGCCGCCGGGCCGCCCGGCTGGCCCGCGCCGCGCGCCGGTTTTCCGACGCCGACTTCCTGCACCGCAGAGCCGCCGGGCACATGGCCCAGGATCTGGAATTCATCCTGCGCGACTTTGACGCCGCCGTCGACGTCTCGGCCCACCCCGGCCTGTTCGAGGCCGTGGCCCGTGAGGAGGGCGTCGCCCGTCTCGGCCCCGTGTCGGTGATCGAGGACCCGGCCCAGCGCGCCCAGCCGGCCTCCGCGCCCCTCCCGGTGGCGGACGGATCGGCGGACCTGATCGTGTCGATCCTGTCGCTGCACTGGGCCGACGACCTGCCCGGCGCCCTGGCCCAGATCCGTCGCGCCCTGAAGCCCGACGGCCTGTTCCTCGGCGGCCTGTTCGGCGGGACCACCCTGAACGAGCTGCGCGGCGTGCTGACCGAGGCCGAGCTTGAAATCACCGGCGGCGCCCAGGCCCGCATCTCGCCGTTCGCGGACGGGTTCGACGGCGCGGCCCTGCTCCAGCGCGCCGGCTTCGCCCTGCCCGCCGTGGATGTGGACCGCATCACCGTGCGCTATTCAGGGCTGCCCGCCCTGATCCGCGATCTGCGTGCCATGGGCGAGACCAGCGCCCTGGCCGGCCCCGCGCGCCCTGTCCGCCGCGACGTCCTGGCCCGCGCCGCCGCGCTCTACGCCGAACGCCACGCCGACCCGGACGGCCGCCTGCGCGCCACCTTCGAGATCATCCACCTGACCGGCTGGGCGCCCCACGACAGCCAGCCCAAACCCGCCCGCCGAGGCTCCGCCACCGTCCGCCTCGCCGACGCCCTCAACACCCGCGAGATCACGGGGGAGGACGGCGAAGGCTAGATTTTTTTGAAGAGATGGTGCGGGTGGTCGGACTCGAACCGACACTCCTTGCGGAACCGGATTTTGAGTCCGGCGCGTCTACCAATTCCACCACACCCGCGATGGCCGTCCTCTAGCCGATGATCCCGGAACGCGCATCCGCTTTCTTCAATCAGGGATGACAAAGCCCCCGTGCTGGCCTATATGGCCGCTCACATCGTTATCGACGGGCGTCGGACGACGCTTTTCGGAGCGGCGGCCGCAGGGTCCGCCGCTTTTTTATTGGAGTGCATGGCCTTGCGGGCGAAGACGGCCGAAGACCGCATGCTGATCGAGCTTCTGGACCCCATCGCGGAAACGCTGGGTCTGGACGTGGTGCGGGTGCGCCTGATGGGCGGGACCCAGCGTCGCCGGCTGCAGGTCATGGCCGAGCGGCCCAGCGACCACGACATCTCGGTCGAGGAATGCGCGCGGCTCAGCCGGGCCATCAGCGAGGTGCTGGACGCCGCCGATCCCATCGCGGGCGAGTATCTGCTGGAGGTGTCCTCGCCGGGCATCGACCGGCCGCTGACCCGCCTGATCGACTTCCAGCTGTTCGAGGGCCACGAGGCCCGGATCGAGACCGACCGCATGGTCGAGGGCCGCCGTCGTTTCCGCGGCCTGCTGGCCGGGGTCGAGGACGCCGACAGCGCCAATCCCATGGTGGCCATCGATCTCGAGAACGAGGACGACACCGCCCTTCTGCCCTTCGCCTGGCTGTCCGAAGCCAAGCTCATCCTGACCGACGCCCTGCTCAAGCGGGGCGAAGAAATCCGCCGCAATCGCGGCGACACTGACCCTGACCAAACAGAGGACGAAGCCTGATGGCTGTCACCGGTATCTCCGCCAACCGCATGGAGCTGCTCTCCATCGCCAACGCCGTGGCCATGGAGAAGAACATCGACAAGGAGATCGTCATCGAGGCGATCGAGGAAGCGATCCAGAAGGGCGCCAAGTCGCGCTACGGCGCGCACCACGACATCCGCGCCAAGATCGATCCCAAGACCGGCGAGCTGGCCCTGACCCGTCACGTGACCGTGGTCGAGGACGACTGGCAGCCCGAGGACGAGCTGGAGGAGTTCAACGACTCCGCCATGGTCCGTCTGACGGACGCGCAGAAGCGCGATCCCGAGGCCGAGGTGGGCAAGGAATATGTCGAGGAGCTGCCGCCCTTCGACTTCGGCCGGGTGCAGACCCAGATGGCTCGCCAGGTGGTCATGGGCAAGGTCCGCGAGGCCGAGCGCGCCAACCAGTACGAAGAGTTCAAGGACCGCGTGGGCGAGATCGTCAACGGCACGGTCAAGCGCGTCGAATACGGCAACACCATCGTCGACCTGGGCCGGGGCGAGGGCGTCATGCGCCGCGACCAGTCCATCCCGCGCGAGGTGTTCAACATCGGCGACCGCATCCGCACCTACATCTATGACGTGCGCCCCGAGGTGAAGGGCCCGCAGATCATGCTGAGCCGCGCCCACCCGGGCTTCATGGCCAAGCTGTTCGCCCAGGAAGTGCCCGAGGTCTACGACGGCGTCATCGAGATCCGCGCCGCCGCCCGCGACTCCGGCTCGCGCGCCAAGATGGCCGTGCTGTCCAACGACAGCTCCATCGACCCCGTCGGCGCCTGCGTCGGCATGCGCGGCTCGCGCGTGCAGGCGGTGGTCGCCGAGCTGCAGGGCGAGAAGATCGACATCATCCAGTGGAACCCCGACGAGCCCACCTTCATCGTCAACGCCCTGGCCCCCGCTGAAGTGGCCAAGGTGGTTCTGGACGAGGAAGCCGGCCGCGTGGAAGTGGTCGTGCCGGACGAGCAGCTGTCGCTGGCCATCGGCCGCCGCGGCCAGAACGTGCGTCTGGCCTCCCAGCTGACCGGCTGGCAGATCGACATCATCACCGAAAGCCAGGACTCCGAGCGCCGCCAGCGCGAGTTCGCCGAACGCACCCAGCTGTTCCAGGACGCCCTGGACGTGGACGAGGTCATCGCCCAGCTGCTGGTCACCGAAGGCTTCGCCACCGTCGAGGACGTGGCCTTCGTGGAAGCCTACGAAATCTCCGACATCGAGGGCTTCGACGAGGAGACCGCCGAGGAGCTGCAGGCCCGCGCCAACGACTACCTGAGCCGCCAGGCCGCCGAGCTGGACAACAAGCGCAAGGAGCTGGGCGTCGAGGACGGCGTGCTGGAAGTCCCCGGCGTGACCCTGCCCATGGCCGTCGCCCTGGGCGAGGGCGGCGTCAAGACGGTCGAGGATCTGGCCGATCTGGCCACCGACGAGATCCGCGGCGGCTTCGAGGTGAAGAACGGCGAGCGCGTGCGCGTCCCGGGCGTGCTGGAGAGCTTCAGCCTGCCGCAGGAAGACGCCGAAATGCTGATCCTGCAGGCCCGCGTGGCCGCCGGCTGGATCGACGCCTCCGAACTGCCCCAGCCCGAGCCGGAGCCCGAGGGCGACGAGGAAGAGGGCGTCTACGATGAGGCCGAGGCCGTGTTCGGCGGCGAAAGCCAGCCGGGACAGCCCGAGGACGAGGGTGTCGAACAGGCCGAGCTGGCCGGGGACGACGCGGAGGTCTTCGCCGAAGACCTCGAAAAATCCCGCGACGCGTGATGGGAGCCGCAGCCGTCCATGGGTCTCGCCGCAGCCACATCAGAGCGTGAACGCCGCGACCTCGTCACCCGCGAGGTCATGGAGGAATCACGCCTGATCCGCTTCGTGGCGGGACCGGACGGCGCGGTGGCGCCCGACCTGGGGCGCAAGCTGCCGGGCCGGGGCCTGTGGGTGGCGGCGGACCGCGCGTCGGTTTCCACCGCCGCGGCCAAGGGCTTGTTCGCCCGGGCGGCCAAGGCGCCCCTCAAGGCCGCGCCCGACCTGGCCGACATGGTCGAACGACTGCTGGTGCGGCGCTGTCTGGACCAGCTGGGTCTTGCGCGCCGCGAAGGCGCGCTTATCTCCGGCTTCGAGAAGTCCGCGGCGGCGATCCGGGGCGGCCAGGCCGCCTGGGTGATCGAGGCGGCGGACGGCGCGGCGGACGGCCGCGGCAAGATTCTGGCCCTGGCCGCGCGTCAGCCCAGCCCCCCCGAAGTCTGCGGCGCCTTCACCGTCGAAGATTTGGGTTTGGCCCTGGGGCTGGAAAATGCGATACATAGCGTCCTGCTTGCGGGCGGGCGGGCTGATCGCTGGACCCAGGAGGTCGGGCGACTGGCGGGATTTCGACCGCTCCGACCCCAGGACTGGCGTCAGGCCGGGTCTTCGGACCGGCCCGACGCTGCGACTGAGAGCGGGCCAGCGGGAGCCTTCGACGGGCGCGGTTCCGTTTCCTGAGAGGGAAGCGAGACCACGCACGGCTGTTTGTGTTTTTTGAACCAATGGGCGGGCGACCGCCGCGAGTAAAAGCGACCGGATGAGCGACGAGAACGACAACAAGACCGACGGCAAGCCGCAAGGCGGAACCCCTTCCACGACGGGACCGCGCGCGCCGCTGAGCCTGCGGCCGCGCCAGGCGGGCTCGGTGTCCACCGGCACGGTGAAGCAGAGCTTCAGCCACGGCCGGTCCAAGACCGTGGTCGTCGAGACCAAGCGCCGTGTCGGCGCCTCGCCGGGCGTCCAGCGCCCGCAGGGCTTCGACGTGGCCCGTAACCGGCCCGCGCCCGCCGCGCCGTCCGCTCCGCCCGCTCGCGCCCCGCGCGCCGAGGGCCCCGGCGGTCTGTCCGCCGAGGAGATGGAGGCCCGTCGCCGCGCCATTGAGCTGGCCAACCGTGAACGCGCCGAGCGCGAGGCCCAGGCCCGCGCCGAGCAGGACAAGGCCGCCCGCGAGGCCGCCGCCCGCAAGGACGCCGAAGCTGCGGCCCGGGCGGCCGCCGAAGCGCCCGCGCCCAAGCCGGTCGAGGCGCCCGCGCCCAAGGCCGCCGAACCTGCGCCGGTCGCGGCGAAGGCGCCGACCGCGCCCGAGGCGAAGGCCGAGGCCCGATCTGTCGGCGCCGCCCAAGCGCGCCCCCAAGGTGAATTTCGGCCAGCGCGCGCCCCGCAAGGATGCGCCGCGCGAACGGCCCCAGCCGCCGGCTTTCGGCGGCCAGTCCGCCCGCGAAGCCGCCATGAGCGGACGTCAGGACGCCCCCTCCGCTCCGTCGGCCGCGCCGACCAAGACGGTTCGCTATTCCGCCCTGGCGCCCAAGCCGGCCCCCGGCGCGAACCGCTCTGACGGCGGACGCGGCGGCGCTGCGGCCCGCGGCGCGCCGAACCAGCCCCCCGCCACGCCTGAAGTGGCCCGTCCCAGCCGCGCCCCCGGCGCCGGCGCCGGTTTCGGCCGCGCCCGTGAGGACGACCGCGATCGCCGCGACGCCAAGCCGGTGTCGCGCGGCAAGGGCGAGCCCAAGCGTCGCGAAGGCCGCCTGACCATCCAGGCCCTGGCCGGAGGTGATGAAGACGCGGCCGAGCGCATCCGCTCGCTGGCCTCGGTCCGCCGGGCCCGCGAACGCGAGAAGGAAAAGCGCAAGGGCGGCTCCACCGACGCGCCGAACCGTCCGCGCGAAGTGGTCATTCCCGACATCATCACCGTGCAGGAGCTTTCCAACCGGATGGCCGTGCGTGGCGTCGACATCATCAAATTCCTGATGCGTCAGGGCCTGATGATGAAGATCACCGACGTGATCGACTCCGACACCGCCGAACTGGTGGCCGACGAGTTCGGCATGGCCGTGCGTCGGGTGTCCGATTCCGACGTCGAGACGGGCTTCCTGTCCGACGAGGCCGACAAGGATGCGACCACGCCCCGTGCGCCGGTTGTGGCCATCATGGGCCACGTCGACCACGGCAAGACCAGCCTGCTGGACGCCCTGCGCACCACCGACGTGGCGGGCGGCGAGGCCGGCGGCATCACCCAGCACATCGGCGCCTATCAGGTTCGCCTGAAGGACGACCAGCGCGTCACCTTCCTGGACACCCCGGGCCACGCGGCCTTCTCGTCCATGCGGGCCCGCGGCGCCAATGTGACCGACATCGTCATCCTGGTGGTGGCCGCCGACGACGGCGTCATGCCCCAGACGGCGGAAGCCATCAGCCACGCCAAGGCGGCCGGTTCGCCGATCATCGTGGCGGTCAACAAGATCGACAAGCCTGACGCCAATCCGCAGAAGGTGGTCAACGAGCTGCTGCAGCACGAGATCGTGGCCGAAAGCTTGGGCGGCGACACCCAGGTGGTCGAGATCTCCGCCAAGAACCGCACCAACCTGGACGGCCTGATCGACGCCATCCTGCTTCAGGCCGAACTGATGGACCTGAAGGCGGACCCCGAGCACCGCTCCGAGGGCGTGGTCATCGAGTCCAAGCTGGACAAGGGCCGCGGCCCGGTGGGCACGGTTCTGGTCAAGCGCGGCACCCTGCGTCGCGGCGACATCGTCGTGGCCGGCTCCGCCTGGGGCAAGGTCCGCGCCCTGCTGAACGAGCGCAACGAACAGCTGGCCGAGGCCGGTCCCTCCACCCCGGTCGAGATCCTCGGCCTGGACGAGGCGCCCGATCCCGGCGAGCCCTTCGCCGTGGTCGAGAGCGAGGCCCGCGCCCGCGAGATCACCGAGTTCCGCTCCCGCAAGAAGCGCGAGAAGGCCACCGTTCCGGCCGCCGTCTCCCTGGCCGACATGATGTCCAAGCTTCAGGACAAGAAGGTCTCGGAACTGCCCGTCCTCATCAAGGCGGACGTGCAGGGCTCGGCCGAGGCCATCGTCGGCTCGCTGGAGAAGATGGGCAACGACGAGGTGCGCGCGCGCATCGTCCACGCCGGCGCCGGCGGCATCACCGAGAGCGACGTGACCCTGGCCAAGTCGGCCGGCGCGCCGGTCATCGGCTTCAACGTCCGTGCGTCCAAGCAGGCCCGCGATCTGGCCGAGAAGGAAGGCGTGGAGATCCGCTACTACGCGATCATCTACGACCTGCTCGACGATCTGAAGGGCGTGCTGTCCGGCATGCTCGCGCCGATCCAGCGCGAGACCTGGCTGGGCAACGCCAAGGTGCTGCAGGTGTTCGACATCTCCAAAACCGGCAAGATCGCCGGCTGCCGGGTTGCCGAAGGCGTGGTCCGCAAGGGCGCCAAGGTCCGTATCATCCGCGACGACGTGGTGGTGCTGGAACTGGGCACCCTCGCCACGCTCAAGCGCTTCAAGGACGAGGTCAACGAAGTCCCGTCGGGCCAGGAGTGCGGCATGCACTTCCAGGGCTTCCAGGACATCAAGGAAGGCGACCTCATCGAGTGCTTCACCGTCGAGGCCATCCAGCGCACGCTGGAGTAGGCCATTCCCTCTCCTCCCCACAGCGTGGGGAGGGGGACCGCGCGGGCGATTCAGCCCGCGTGGTGGAGG
>Ga0208315_1000830_pt1 | contig 18613 bp, 23 predicted proteins | sample MalvireepMed_215_FD_184239 | JGI IMG/M metagenome (GOLD analysis project Ga0208315, IMG submission 184239) | Marine viral communities from the Global Malaspina Expedition - Malaspina viral metaG DeepMed_215 (SPAdes) (version 2) | ecosystem: Environmental > Aquatic > Marine > Oceanic | place... | reverse complement strand
GCTGAAGGGGTCCAGCCCCACGACCTTCAGCCCCATCCCACCGAATTACCCAAATTTTTCTTAAAATATCCAGAACGCACAACTTTTGATAAATTTATGGGTAAAAGCCCATAGAATCAGTTACTTACACAGCTTTGTGCTGAATCTCTATATAGAGATCGTAAGAGTCCGATCACCGCGCCTAATGATTTTCAAAACCCGGTACATGCTCCCACGATGTCTATATAGGGGACTGAGGTGCCCCACCGATGCCCCGGGCATGCCCCGGCTGTAACCCGCAGAAAACCGCCATTGGGACGGATGCCCCACCATTTGCCCCGGCAAAACAAAGACGTGCCCCACGAAAATCTGAGGTACCCGGGGCATCCGGGACAGTCCACGCGTTTATGGCAGTCTTCTGCCGTTTTTGCCCGGGGCACTTGCCGGGGCACTCATGGGGCATCCGTCCCTGTTCACGGGATGTTCTCTTGCCGCGCCCCCTAGAATCACATATAAGTAGCAAATATGACGTGCTTCACGAATAGGGCCACGGTCTTCAGGGCCGTCAGCGAAGGCTTCTACTGCCGCCTGTGCAACGCGAGGATCAAGCACGACGACCTCGAACGGCACAAGAACTCCAAGGGCCACCGCAAGATGAACCGCCGCTCCGTGCTGCGTGGCTTTGGCGATGGCAAGCCGAAGGAAATGGCATGAATATCCAGAAACAATACAACGCCATGATGCGGGGGCGGATAATCGCCATCGTGGCCCAGGCGGCCATCGGCCTCATTCTGCTGGCGGCGGTCATCGGGTTGGCGCTGGTTCTTCTGGCATGACCAACCGCCTCATGTCCTTGACCCACGACATTACGCTGGGGGCCACCGAGGAGCGCCCCAAGGGCCATCAGGTCAAGCTCGCCATCATGTACGACAAGCACGAGACACCCGTCGAAATGATGTTCGTGGGGCGCGGCAAGATTGGCGAGGGCATGGACGACATGCTCAAAGAATTGGGTATCAAATGCTCGCGAGCGCTACAAGGCCGCGACCCAGAAACAGGAGGATAGCTTGCGCCAAACGATATTTGGGCTACGGCGGCTGCCAATGACCGACTTTGCCCGCAATAAGAATGTGCTGGATAATATGATTGATACCGACCCGCACTCGCCGGTCAACGTAACGAAGCACGGCACAACCGTGTGTATAGCCATGTCACTCGACCATTATATGCGGCTGCTGTCCGGTGCGCCGCCCGACAGCAAGGAGACGGAGGCCGCCGAGAAGGTGTTTTTGGACGGGAAGCCGAATGTCAAGCCACAAGCACCTTTTCGATGAGCTTGTCAAAGTGACGGACGATGGTTACGTTATTGCGGCTTGTAGCAAATGCGGCGAGCGCATCACCATCGACAAGAAGCCCGGCGGACCCTGGCAACTGATCGAGGATGAAGATGAAACCCTCAGATAAAGACAACAAGCCCGAGCCCAAGTCCAAGCCCAAATATGTCCCGCTTGGCGAGGCGTTGAAATCCGGGGCTATTGACCTTAGCAAGCTGAAGCTGAAGACCGGACAGGATGTCCAAGCGCGAGACAGTTAAGCTCCACAGCCAATCTAAGGAGCGCACTGACCCAGACGCGGTGGCGGTCATTTTCGATGAGGCGACCGAGCCGTGGATGGGGACGTTCAAGTCCATTGCTGAGGAAGCTGGCGTAAATCCTTCTACGGCGTCGGCCATCGTCAAGCGACTGAGCCGCGATCACCCTAAGCTGCTTGCCCACGTTCGTAAGCTAAAGACCAAGCACTTCCTCTCTGCCATCGAGGGGAAGTTGGCGATGGCTTTGGATGCCCTCACCAAAGAGAAACTGGACGAGGCGTCAGCGCGTGATTTAGCCGTTCTTACTGGTATTTTCCTAGAAAAGCGGCAACTCATCATGGGTGAGCCGACACAGATATTATCCTCTGCCGAGCGTATGCATATGGCCGAGGTGTTGCCCTTGCTGCTGAAGGAGGCGGAAAGGCGGGGTATGGACATCGAGGGCGACTATGAGGCTGTCGAGGCCGGGGCTGCGCCGGTCCTGGCTCAGCCTGTGGGCGAATACGACGGCCAGATTGATGCGACGCCAGGGCGTATGCGGCGACAAGCTAAGCGGATGATTGGGCGTGACGGAGCAAGTTGACCTCTCGGATTTGAACGCTCACAGCATTATTACGCTGCCGAACGAATCATTCCGCGCGACCTTGGGCGGCATCCTTCAGATTGCCCAGGCCGACCGCAAGGAAAACCAACTTCTTTACTATAAACCAGCGCATGGTAAGGCGCTGCGTATGCATAACTCAGCAGCCGATATAATCGGGGTTGGTGGCGGCAATCGGTCATCTAAGACAGAAAGTGTGCTGGTCGATTTTATGGCCCTGGCTACAGGGGTGTTCCCTCATGTCATCAGGGATTCTTGCGCAAGCAAGTTCAGGGGGCCAATTAATATCCGCATCGTATGCGAGAGTCTGAAGACAGTTCTTCATCCAATTATTCTGCCTAAACTGAAATGGTGGAAGTGGACGGGGACTGACCAGCCGGGCGGCGAAAAAGGGCACTGGGGGTGGATTCCCAAGACATGCCTGCTTGACGGGTCATGGGACAGGTCGTGGTCGGAGAAGCTGCATACGCTAACTGTTCTGTGCCGCGACCCCTATAACTACGATGTGGTCCTGGGTGAAACCACGATCCAGTTTATGAGCTTTGACCAAGACCCGTCTGATTTTGCTTCGGGCACATTCCACCATATTTTGCACGACGAGCCGCCGCCCCACCCGATATGGGTTGAGAACCAAGCTCGTGTGCTGGATGTTGACGGTCGGATGGCCCTCGCCATGACGTGGCCTGATGACCCAGCGATCCCGGTCGATTGGATATTTGATGAGGTCTACGAGAAGGGCGTGCCCGGCCCCAGCAAAGACCCCCATGTGGATTGGTTTGAATACGACACTCGCGATAACGTCCACCTGAATCTTGAATCGACGCTCAGAAAGGCGGCGCGCTGGTCAACGACGGTGCAAGGTGTGCGCCTTCAAGGCCGCCCGATTAGGTTTTCCAACCTGATTCATCCGCTTTTCACTGACACGACAGATTGGTGGTGTTTCAAATGCCTAGAGGCCATAGCCCCAATAACAAAGGATGACAAATCGTACTGTCCCACTTGCTCGTCTGAGGCAATCGGCCCGTTTTGTCATGTTTTGGAGTTCGATCATCAGCCTAATTTCCCTGTGGCTCGCGTTCTGGACCCTCATCCTCGTAAGCCGCATATGCTTTCATATATTCAAATCGACGCTCAGGACGACATTTGGCAAGTTGCGGAGCTTTCTGTTGTCGGCGGCGTCGAGGAGGTGAAAATTGAAACTGAAGCCCTTGAAGAAAGTCTCGGCCTTGCTGTCAGGCTTTCTCTTATGGACCCGAATATGGGCCGCTCGCCGTCTTCTGCGCACAATCGAGAGACGACTTGGCAGGATGAGTTCCGCGAAGTAGGCATGTTTTTCGAGCTTGCCAGCGACAGCGACGTAGGGCGCGGACGCCTTAATGAGTACCTGAAGCCCGACCCAATGACACTCGCGCCGAGATTCCATATCCACTCGCGGTGTGCCACGACGATTGCTCAGATAAAGAGGTATGCGTGGGACGACTTCAAGAAGACGATGGACCGTGACCAGAAGCAGAAGCCGCGTGATAAGAATGACGACTTCCCAACCAACATCAAATACCTTATGAACTACGAACCATCGTTTCGGATGCTCCATGAGGGCGGCTCTGTCATAACTCGGCCCGGCAAAAGGAGAGGGTTCTACTGATGGCGCTCAAAGTTATTTGCGACGGCTGTGCCACGCCGCTTGAGACTCCCGATGTAATCGTGCGGGGCATTGTTGTTGCGCGGCAATACTGTGCGGCGTGCGCGGAAGTTGCCGATAAGTTCGCAGAAGATCGTGACAAGGTGCACACGGCAGTCGCCAAGAAGTGGAACGATGATATGGCGAAAAAAATTTCTGCCTTTACCAAGGCCAACCCTGATTTTGCGTTGCCCGATGTTTGAGCCGAAGCATGACACTGATCTGATTTGCAAGGTCTGCGGCGTAACGCGCTACAGGCTCTACGCCGTACCAACAAAAAATGAAGGCGTCTTTACGCACGACAAAGTGCCAGCCGGGGATTGCCCCCACGATGACAAAACTCTCATAAGGAAAGATGTTGGAACGCCAGCCATATAACGCAGCGGGCCAATGCAAGGCGACGGGTGAGTATGTCTTCGACATTCTGACATCGTACAACAGAGAAAGCCCCCTGGCGGGACGGTCAATCACTATTGGCGATCCGCACGACAATGCCGAGCGTTGCTGGTTTTTGCGCACTGATGGCTCGCTGATGCAAACTACGATCTGCACAGAAGCGCTTGACGATGGCATTGACCTAGTTGCGCTGCATAAGGAGGTCATTGCTGGGTTGGTCTGGGAGACGATTGATACCAATAGATTGCTTATTGGTGCTGCGCCGATGACGGGCGAACAGCGGAGAGCGAGCCTACAGACAACATTGGCGATGTTTAATGCGCCGTTCATCTCGCTGTTTACGAGGCAGCGGTGGGTTGACGTTAATCTTCGGGAGAAAGTGATAGGCCATGCCTGACGACTTAAGAGTTCGGCGGAGGACCAACAAACTTCCCATTCGTGAGGGCGAAACGGCCAAGGATGGCCGCGCACGCCTCGCTCAGCGTGTTGTGGACTTCTGCGAGTATGACATGAGCAAGGGCTCGATAGACCGCGAGCTTCGTCTACAGCGCATCGCCAAATTCCGCATGTGGACGGAGGGCAAGACATGGCCCTTCGACGAGGCGTCCGATATCGCCTTGCCTGACATGATGGAGAAGTCTTTGCGGGTACAAGATACCCTGCACAACGCGGTTATGTCGCAGATGCCGGTTGTCGGTGCGAAGGCCGATGACAAAGAGGATGCGTCGAAAGAAGAAGTTGTCAACGACCTTATCCACCATCAGGTTTTCGCGGAGCAAGAGGGCGAGACATTCATTGCCAACTTAATCGACGCCTTCGTTAATGATGGGGTGTTCACGGTGTTCACACCGTGGGTCAGGGAGACGCGCGAGGTAAACGAAACTCGGACTTACGACCCCATTCCAGACGAGACAGAGCCGGGGGATTATTTCCGCGCGATCCTGTCTCGCGATAAGGCTGATTTTACCGCCGTTCGGCTGGCCTCTGAGTGGGAATACAGGCTCGGGTCTAACGATAAAAACAACAAGGATGAGCGGGCGTCTTTTTACACGACATCGACCGGCATGGTCGAAATGGTGGTTAAGCGTGAGGCTGTCGTCTTTGATGGGCCTAAGTTGATCCTCAAGGACTACGAGTCCGTCCTCCACCCGCCGCGCGTAGAGAATTTGCAGATACCGGGGCCGAGCAATCCTGGCGGCTCATCGCACGTCATCATTATTGACTACCCAACGGTCGATGAAATCAAGCGTCTTGCGAAGGACAAATTCTATGACCTGATTTCTAAGGAAGATATTGAGTCGTTGGAAAATTTTCATCGTGGCGATGCCTATGCCGGGGAAGCTAGGCAGAGGGATGATCTAGCTGGCGTCTCTGCAAGTGGTATGGGCGTGAAGGGGGCCGAGAGCCACAAGACCCTGACGCGGCTGCTTTGCTTCGATACCTATGATATCGATGGCGATGGCATCGACGAGGATGTCATGTTCTGGGTTATTAAAGAGGGTGGTGGCATATTGCTTAAGGCCGCCCTTCTCACTGATATGTACCCCGGCAGCCCGCCGCGCCGACCGTTCTCAGAAGCGTCGTTCATCCCTGTGCGCGGTCGCCGCGCCGGGATTAGCTTACTTGAGCAGATGGAGGGGCTGCACGACGCGATTAAGGCTTTCTTCGACATCACGGCAGATGCTGGCGTTATATCCAACGTGCCGTTTTTCTTTTACCGAGCGTCTGGGGGGATGAGGCCGGAAGCTATCCGTATGGCTCCTGGCGAGGGTTACCCGCTGCCCAATCCCAGAGACGACGTGTTCTTTCCGCCGATGAATAATCAGGCTCAAGCGTTCGGCATCAACATGATTTCGATTTTGTCTGGTATGGAGGAGAAGCTGACGCTGGTCGGCGATATCCAGTCAGGCCGCATACCGGCGGGGTCGTCGTCTGCACTTCGGACCATCGGTGGGATGGCGATGGTCAATGCCCAGGCTGAGGAGCGCCCGGAGAGGATACTCAGGCGGCTGTTTATTGGCTTGTCGCAGATTTGGTCGTCCATCCATGTGATGAACCGCAGCTTCCTTCCCGAAGACAAGAAGTTCCGCATCATCGGGCTGAGGCGCAGGGATCAAGACCCTTATACGGCTATCGCCAAGCGGACAGACCTTGGCGGGTCGATGCAATTTGAGTTCAAGGCGAATGTGCTGAATACCTCAAAGCAGGCCCTTCAGCAGTCCTTGGGACAACTATTCAGCGTATATGTCAACGACTTGTTCTTCCAATTAGGGATAATCGACGCTGAGGGTATTTACCGTCTGTCTCGGAATTTGGCCGATGCCTTGGGCCAGGATGCAGACGAATACCTCAAAGAGCCCCGGCCCGGTGCTAACAAGCGCCCGATATTTGCCGAGGAAGCCATCTCCACCATGCTAGACGGGCAGTTCCCTGACGGTAGGCCAGCCGAGGCGGGCGGCGCTCAGGAGCATATGATGAAGCTGGCTGAGTTTGCGCAATCTGCTGAATTTCAACAGTTTTTCCAGTCTGACTCGGCAAAGATTGAGCTTTTACAGGTCTACTCCCAGCAGGTTCAGCAGATGGTTGCCCAAGAGCAGGCCATGCAACAGCAAGCTCAGGCTGCGCAGAATTTCCAGCAGCAGCAGGGGCAGCAACAGCAGCCGACGGGTAGGCCGCCGCAGGGCGGTCCGCCGCCGCAGGGCGGGACGCCGATGCTTCAGGGCGAGGGTGAATTGCTGCCCAATGCGGGCGGTGGGGGGAGGCTGCAATGAGCTTTGACCGGGAGGACTTCCAAGCTCTTCTAGCGAAGCGCGCACAGCAAGCGCCCCGCGCTGGGCAGGGCGGTGAGGCTCTTCTGCAAGCCGCTGTAGAGGCAAAATATCTAACAGGTTCAGAGTATTGGGACTTGTATCTCAGGTATATTCAGAGCGCGGTTGAGCGTTCTCAGGCCGTTGAGCAGCAACTTATGTATGCCCTTGCTTCGCCGGGGCTTGTGGACCATGGGAAAATTATTGCGGTGAAGATGCAGCTTTTGGAATGCCGAGCCCGGATGCAGGCGTGGGAGTCTGCAATGGAGTTGCCGAAGCTCTTGATGGAGCGCGGAGCAGAAGTAGAGGAACTGGAAGTGCCGGGCGAGGCCGCGTGACAACTGCGAGCGTGAAGGTATTCCCGAATAAGGTGGAGACGCCCAAGCTCGTCGTTGCTAAGGATGTCGCAGAGACAATAAGCCAGTTCATGCTTGACAGACGGACAGGCAATGTGGTGTTAAATATCAAGGACGGGCAGATCATGGGCCTTCGGGTCGAGGAGATTGTCCGCGTTAAGTAGCCCAACGGTCATCGGGCAACCCGAGCCGCGCAGCGCAAGCTGTCGCGGTTTTTTGTTTTCGGGCGTATTCCGTCGGGACGCCGCCGACAAGGTTCCGCAGACCTCAACGTGCGTAAGGAGAATGACCAAATGTCTGACCCGCAAGAAGGCGAAGACGAAGCAAAGATGGTGCCGCTCGCGGCGCTTGAAGATGAGCGTCAAAAGAGACAGGCGCTTGAGAACGACGTGAACTACTTGAAGGGGCAGCAACAGCAGTTTGAGCAGCGGCTTTCAACCCCGCCGCAACAACAGCAACAGCCGCCCGCACAGCAGACATACACGCGCACTGAATTGAGCAACTTTGTTCTTGAAGGCAAGATTAATCAGGACCAAGCCGACGACATCATGGACGCTCAGTTGCAACGCAACATTGAGACTCGGATTGGCGGTAAATTGGCGTATGAAGCTAAGGAACGCGAAATTGCAAGCGCGCTCACAAGCGACTTCGACGCTTATACGAAGGCCATCCCGAACATCAGTGTTCAGGGAACGCCGGAACGCACTCGGCTTGAGGCGGAATACCGAAGGCTCACCCAGTTGGGGCAACCCGATAGTCGGGCGACCGAGGTTCTTGCTTTGAGAAGCGCGTTTGGGCCTCCTGAAACAATCAATGCCGCCAAAGAGCAGTCTGGCGGTACTTCGCATCAGGAAACAGGCGGTGGCTCGGCCCCTGGCAGCAACGACGGTGACGCCGGAAAGGGTGCGCCGTCTACCCTGACAGCAGCCGAGAAGTCGTACTACGAGGGTGCGATGAAAGAAGGTCTTTACAAGGACTGGTCCGAAGTTCGCGCGGAAATGAAATTCGCGAACCCACAAGTACGCACGCGAACAGCGGCGCGGGGTATTTGAGTTGGTCGGGATTCTGAAACAACGAACGCCAGCGGAGTCAGTTTTTGCTGGACGGAGCCCTGGTAAGGGGCGGTTGCAGACGGAAGGGAGCCATGTCATTGACTTGGCTGACCTGAAGAAAGCCATTGCTCTTTGCGACACATGCGCGCCCAAGCTCAACTGGGTCCAGCATGGCTACGTTCAAAAGCGAAACCTTCCTCGATGCGCTGGCCGTTGCGATGGATGCGATCACTTTTATCCTGCTATGCGCCTCCTTGTGCATCATTCTCTTGCCAATAACACCTAACGAGGTTCCAAAATGGAATATGCATACTCGATTGGTGGCGCGAATACCCCTCTGAAGATGAAGTTTCAGGTCAATGAGACTCTGAGCAATGCTGGAATTGTTGTTTTGGCCCCCGGTAGCGGTGATGCCGGGGTGCAAATTTCGACGACGACTAGCATGGCTAACGCAGTCGGTGTGACACTGGATACGGCGACGTATGTCACCGCCCAGCAGACCGATGGAACTTCTGCTGAACGCCAAGTCAGCGTTATCGTAACGCCTGATGCAGTGTTCCGAGCAAAAATGAGTGGTGGCGCTACCGAAAATACATCCCTTACATTGCATGATGTCACAACGGCATCAACCAATGGGTTGGTAATAACAACTGGGGATGCCCATAACAGCCCAACGATGGACGAAGGCGTGATCTGGGGTTATGACGGCGCGAATGCTGGTCAGAAACGAAAGGTTACGTCGGTTAGCTCATCGGCGGCGACGGTCACGGTGGCCTTTGATAACGATACGGTTGTTGGTGATAACTTCATCGATGCTCCGTATTGGCCGTTAGATGATACGGCGAAAACCCTCCAGACAACTACACTGCTTACTCAGGCAGACGCATCAATCGCTGTTGCGACTGGTGGGGCCGTCAAGATCATCGACTTGGAATTGCGCGACGCGAGTGATGACGGGAAGAACAAGTCGTTTGTCTTGTTCGTCCTCGATGACCACGCATTGCGTGAGACAACGTAGGAGAATCGCAGATGGCAGTTCCTCACAGTTCAGGAGCCTTCGGCGATCTTCTCGATCCGAGGTTCCAAAAAATCTTCCACGAACAGTTCACGGAGCTAAACGACATGCTCCCCGAGTTGTTCACCTTCCCACCCGGCAACGGTCGCGACACGATGAAGTGGTCCGATGTTGGCGCTTACGGGGACTGGTCACAGTTCAACGGTAGCGTTTCGTACCAGTCGGCGGCCCAGGGCTATGACACCACGGCGACTCACCTTGAGTTTGCCTCTGGCGTCCAAGTCGAGCGTAAGCTGTTCGATGATGACCAATACCACATCATGGATCAGCGGCCTTCGGGCCTAGCGACGGCGGCTCAACGGACTCGGCAAACCCACGGCGCGCGCATTCTCAACAATGCGGCGTCGGTTGACACGTTCTTCTACAACAACTCGGAGGCGGTCGCGCTGGTTAGCAATAGCCACACAACCAACTCCGGTGCGTCAACAGGGACCGGGTTTGATAATCTCGTTACGACTGCGCTTTCGGCCACCGCCCTCTCGGCGGCGCGCATTCAGATGGTCAACTTCCGCGACGATGTGGGCAACCGCATCGCTGTGGTGCCTGACGAGATTTGGATTCCGAATGACCTGTTTGAAAAGGCGTTCGAGATCGTCTCCTCGATGGGCAAGGTGGACACCGCGAACAATAACCGCAATGTCCACGAAGGCGCGTACACGATCAAGGAGTGGAACTACCTCTCCGATACGAACAACTGGTTCCTATGTGACTCAGCCATGCGCAAGCAGATGGTGTTCTGGGTCGAGCGGGTGCCGGTCGAGTTCGCATTTGCTGAGGACATCGACACCTTGATTGCCAAATGGCGCGGCTACATGCGCTATGCCAACGCTCAGATTAATTGGCGTTGGATTCTGGGCGGCATCGTTTCGTAATGATGTTGGGGCGGGCTTCGGCTCGCCCCACCCACCACGGAGAGAAGTATGGTGCAACGTGTTCTTACGGTCACGGTTAAAGGGCCGGATAAGTCTATCGACCGGGCGGTCAAGATGCTTGTTGACGCGGTTGCACCGCTTGAACAGGGGACCGCCGATACGGTGTTCACCATAATTGATGGAGCGGACCCAGTTGTTGCTGAGCCCGAGCCCGAGCGTAAGCGCAGTCGTAGTCGCAAAAAGAAGGGATAAAACAATGGCGATTAAGTATCCGCCGCGTAAGCGGTCAGTTCAGTCTGGCAAGGTTATGCCCGCGAAGTCTGCGAAGATGCAGCAATCAACCCGGACTCTCGCGACGAAGAAGGGGGGCAAGGGCAATGCCAAATCCTGACTTCTCAGATATCAACTCAGGCCGCAAGGGCCGACACGGCAACCCGCCGGATGTCGCCGCACAGCGGGGTTCGAAATCGAGCATGAACGTCAAGCCAGCATTTCCTTCGGCGACCAACGTCGGCAAGGAAGGCCCCAACAGGTCGGCTGGCGTTAAGAGAGTGAAACAGCACCCAAAAGACATCGGGCTGTAATCGGGTAAGCGGTGGTGCAATCCCACCGGGCAGCCTTAGTAGAGTCTAAGAAGCCGCTAAGGATGTTCCTAAACCAATAGGGTGAAGATATGGGTTTGACTAATTTTCCAAATGGAATTACCAGCTTCGGTATACCAGTTCTCGGTAGCGCCGGGGGGCATGTAACGACCGGCAACGTGTTCTTTGTCAGTTCGACGGCGAGCGGGTCCAGCGACGGTAATACTGGGGACTCGCCAACTGAGGCCCTAGCGACACTCGACGCCGCTATCGGTAAGACGACCGCCAACCAGGGTGACATGATCTATGTCATGCCGAACCATGCAGAGACAGTGACCGGCGCGAGCGGCATCACCTTTGATGTTGCGGGTATCACCGTCATTGGCCTTGGCGAATATAAGCAGCGCCCTCGCTTCCTCATGGACGGGGGGACTTCGGTTACGGCGATTATCTCGGCAGCCGATGTCAGCTTGCAGAACCTTGAGTTCGCCGCAGGACATGCCGATATCGTGACATGCTTCGGCGTGACAGCGACCGGCGCATGGTTCGACAAGATCATGTTCACGGACAACGTAGCAGCCGAGAACTGGCTGACGTGCGTCAAGGCGACGGGCACGACCAATAACGAGGCTGATGGCCTTAAGATTACCAACTGCGAATGGTCGAGCATCGATGGGGCAGGCGTTGAAATGTTGGAAGTCAATGCTGACATTGCCGACCTAGTGTTCAGTTCTAACTGGATTTGCCACGACGGAGCGACCGGCGTTCAGGGTATTTTGTTGGCGACCGGCAAGGATATCCAGCGAGGCCGCGTGGTGGGCAACATGCTCATCAGTGGCAGCACTTCCACCGTTGACATGCTGATTTTGACGGATACGACGGCCAACAGCGGTATCGTTGCCTACAATCTCATCGGCCACCACGACACTGCTAGTGAAATTCTCGTGGATGCCGACGGGATGCGACAGTTTGAGAATCGGGGTACGGCGACAGACACGGCCTCTGGCTACGTCTTGCCTGCCATCGACTCGTAACAGCGGAGAATAGAATGACCGATGCAAGTAACGCGGCCCAAGGCCCGGTAGCCGAAGGCCGGTTTGAATCGACAACGCAGTTGATGCGTCAGGATCAGGTCGAGGGTCAGACGGCTGAAGGCAAGCGGATTGCCGACATGCTGAATGACCCCCGTCCGCACGTTCAGGCCCAAGTCCAAGAGCGTGGGCAGGCCATCAACAATCTTCAGCGCATCAACAAGACTATTCAGGACCAGATGCCGCGTGCATATGGCCCCACTGAAATTGATGCGGCCATTTCTCGCGAAGGTCAGCTTCGTGAGAAGTGGATGGCGGGGATGCCGACCGATAGCGAGATGCGGCGTAACCCAGCAGGCGCGGTGGACAAGCATCGTGCCTGGGAAGCTCGCGCCAAGCTCGACGTTCTTGAGTGGAAGAATATCAGGCGTAGGCTTCTAGCTGGTGGGAACATTGACGCGCCATCTGATTCTAAGGACATCGCTAACATTGAGATGTTCAGGCCAGTTGGCGGCGCTCAAGAGATGAATCTGCATAACGCGCAGATTGACGGCAAGATCATGCACTACCCGCCGCAAGGCCCGGTTGTCGGGAAGCCGTTCAGCGATGACGAAATTAGCGTTCTCCGTGAGTATAGCCCGGAGACAGTCAGCCTCCTTTGCGTGGCGGATGCCGAAACCCGTGACCTCATCCATGAGGCTGTCCAGGGCATCATCAATGATAAGGCCGCTGCTGTTGCAGCGAAGATCAAGAAGGGGAAATAAATGGCCCATCCGTGGATTTTTGAATCGACGTTCGGTTCTGGGACGAATGGAGAATGGGATTCCGAGACTGATACAGCGGCTCAGTTGGATTTCCCCCATTATTCCGTACTTGCTGGGTTACCGTGGTCGGGAGCCCTGCCAAGAAGTGGGGCATATTGCGCACGTTGTTCTCTTACTGGTGGGACAGCGGATATGTACCTTGTCGAAGGCGACATAGATATCGCAGCCAATGTAGCCCGATATGTGAAATTTGATATCCAAATAGGAAAAGATTTCGTAGCCAGTGCTGATGACACGATAAATATTTTCGAGGCTTTGGCATCAAGCACTGTAGAAGCGACATTTGGACTAAGAATTGTCGCGGCAACAGATGCAGTGAATTTTGGGATCGGTGAGACAGCGCCAACTGCTTTCGGCCCTGATATTCGTAAGGGCGTTTGGTACACAGTCGAACTTACCATCAATATCGATGAAGATGGTGAGGATGATGGAACGATTGACATTATTGTTACGGCTGAAGACGAGCCATACAACAGTGACGCATATATAGCTCAGGTAGACTCGCTCGATCAGGGGGCGGTGACCCAGGGACGTTTCGGATGTCAAGATCATCTAGCGACGACGAGAGGGACAATCCTTCTTGATAATTTTGTCATGGATGATGCGCGCATGTATCCAACGCGGCGTTTCAAAACAGAGAGAACCTTTACAAAGACTGACCATGCATGGGTTGGCCCCGGCGTTCTCCATAGGGCATCTCTTGATACTGTGACATCCGGCAACATCATTCGTTTGTTTGATACGGACAATGCTGAGGTATTGGAGGAACTCGGCTACGTCATTGAAATAGACGCCGATACTGCCGCAGAGCAAGTTCAGATTTTTGGCAAGGATGGCATTCAGTTTCAGAGGGGCTGTTACGTCCAAATGACTGGAACAAATCCGATAGGGACAGTTAATTTTACGCCTCGCTATAACTCATCGGCACAAATCCGCCACTACGGACAAAATCGCAGGCGCAATCTTTTATAGGAGGTCGCTGTGGGTGCTACTACCCAATTAACCGATTTCAGTGACCTCTACACGGATTTACAAAATCGTGTTCGCGAGACGACAGGCGTCACGGCGACGCAGAACATCGCGAAGCGCTACATCAATATCGCTCTGCATGACATGCACATCGGCAACGGGGAGAAATTCCCGTGGGCGCAGCGTGAAGATGTCCTGCGCACGCAGACGACCTATTCAACGGGGACGCTGGTCGCTACCAAGGGCAGTACGACGATCACAGGGACAGGTACTCTGTGGAACACTAACAACGATTTCTCCGTCAAAAATATGCGCACCACGGGGAAAATTCTTATTGACGGCAGCCCTGAGATTTATTCCATCACGGCTGTTGCGTCGGACACGTCGGCGACAATCTCAGACCCGTTTATTGATACGACGACGACAGCATCGACGTACAAATATTACGAGGATGAGTACGCGCTGGCGTCTGACTTCTTGCGCCCAATGGACCTTCAGGTGTTTGACACGCGCCAAGAGATTGACCTGATTGGGCGTACTGAGTTCCGCCGTCGCTACCCGCGCCCTGACAGCTTTGGCAAGCCTGTTGTCGCGACCATCGTGGACAGGCCGTTCGTGTCGAACACAACGCCTGTGCGCTACGTCAAGTTCTGGCGTTTACCCGATGATGTCTTCCTTATCCCATATGCCTATGTAACTAATAATTTTGCCGTAACATCTGGCGGTACGCAGCAGACGCAGTTTTCGTCTGACAGTGATGAGCCCATTGTGCCGCTCATCTACAGACATGCCATTGTTCTTCACGCGCTCTATCACTGGTATCGCGACCGTAAGAACGACAACCGCAGCCAAGAGGCCAAGGCTGAATATGTTGATCTTATCCTGCGCATCACGGGTGATGCAGAAGTTGGTTCTAGCCATCCGCAGCTTCAGCCGCGCATCTCCAGTTATGTTCGGCGCGCTCGCGCGCCCTATGCGAGACGTGGCGGTCGCTACATCGTCGGCGATGCCTTTGACCAACTGAGGCAATAATATGCCCGGTCAATTCATTCAGCATACGTTTGCGGGGGGCTGGGCGCGCGATCTAGGCCCGACGACGGACGTGGCTCCGGGTCGCGATGCGTTCGTCGAGATACCCTTCTTGTGGGTAGCAGACAATGTTCTCTATGAACTTGATGGTGGGCCTCATACGGTGCCCGGCACATCAAAGATAAACTCGTCGGCGCTTCAATCGGGGGCTGCTATTCGCGGGTGCTTTGATTACTGGATCACAGGTACATCGGGTTCGCCTGAGCAGCATCGCATTGTCTATGTCGATACGACCGTCAAAAGTGACGACGCTAATGGCACCTTCACGAATCGTTTCACTGGGTTGGTTGCCAATGCTGTTCCGTCATTTTCGACGTTCGATGACATTCTCATTATTGCTTACGACTCGTCCGACACTCCTGACTCTTGGGATGGCTCGACGGCGCAAACTTTAGCGGGGTCGCCGCCCAACTTCGCTTTCAGCGTGTCACACAAGAATCGCCAGTGGGCCGCAGGGGTCAATGCTAACCCGTCATCGCTTTTCTATTCCGTGTCAGTTAACCCGGAGGATTGGACGGGTTCGGGTTCCGGCTCTATCGTGATCGATCCATCTGACGGGGATAGGATTACGGGGCTCATCAGCCATAAAGACGAACTCTGGGTATTCAAAGGACCACATAAGGGGTCTATACATCGGATAACGGGCAGCGCCCCGACTGGTGACGATGCGTTCGCCCGCAAGACCTTCATCGAAGGCGTAGGCAGCGTCAACCATAATGGCATTTTTAAGTTCAAGGATGACATCGGGTTTGTCTCGCCCGACGGCTCTATCCGAAGTTTATCAGTGACAAGCGAGTTTGGCGACTTGCGCGAGGCTGCCTTGTCCTGGCCCATTGACCGATATCTTGCTGAGGAATTGAAGCACGACACTCTTAAGGAGTGCTGGGCTGTTAGTGACACGCACCGGGCCTACATCGCAGTGCCTGTGCAGGAAAGTGCGACTAACAACCAAGTCTTGGTTATGGACTACAGGTTTAATCCCGTTCGTTGGTCGGCCCTGCCAGCGTTTGGCTCAGCGTTTGGCCCGACATCAATGATGTTCGCATCAGACCCCGGTAACAATAATGACCACCGCATGTTCTTCGGCGGCAACGATGGGTTCCTGCGGCGCAGCGGCGTTACGGTGTTTAGCATTGACGGCTCGACGAATATCCCGTTCAAGGTCGTCACGCCATACTTGAACTACCGGATTTCCAAACAACTGAAAACCATCGAAGACATTTCTCTGGGCATCAACCCTGCTAACGAGGACGATATCACTGTTGGCTACATCCGCGATGGCGAAGCCGAACAAACGGTGACTATCACACAGACCGGCGCTGCTGTACTGGGCAGCTTCACGCTGGGTAGTTCTAAGCTGGGCGGCGGGCGCTTTGTGGACATCTTCGACAATACGACGACCGGCGAGTTTCGTGCCATTCAGTACCGGGTGCAGACCGGCACACTGAACGAGGAGCTTGAGCTTCATACGATTGGTGCGACGATTGTCGGTGGTGACTTCGCGGTGGAGAATTAAATGGCATTATCACGGGTTAAGACATGGAGTTCTGGCGAGACGCTTACGGCGTCAGACCTGAATGCCGAGTTCAACAATATCCTGAACAATCCGGTGTCGTTGGTTTCGCCATTAACGGGGGCGATTGATCTTAACGGTCAGGAACTGATCTTTGATGCGGATGCCGATACTTCAATCACGGCGGACAGTGATGATGTTTTAGATTTTAAGATAGCTGGAACAGACGGCTTCTTTATTGGGCATGGCACAGGCAATACCGTTGGTTTTCTGCATGTTGACCCTGGCGCATTTACTGCGACGGCGACAACAGATATTGGGCTTTTGCGCATCGGTAATTCAAATGCTGTAACAGTGCCATCCGGCACGACAGCAGTGGCAGCAGGTATCTACGTAGAAGCGCCAAATTGGACAGCAACAGGTACGATTACAAATACAGCGTCTCTTTACATTGCTGGTGCTGCGACTGAAGGCTCGAATGATTACGCGGTTTGGGTTGATGATGGCGCGGTACAAATCGATAGCACATTAACTGTTGGCGGCGCCGTTACACTTACGACAGATTTGGGAGTTGCGAGTGGGGGAACAGGAGCCTCGACTCACACTGATGGCGGCCTTCTTATCGGAAAGGGAACGGCGGCGTTCGAGAACACCGGCGTTTTAGCTGACGGCACTATCGTGGTTGGCGACGGCACAACCAACCCAGCGACACTTGCGGCGTTCTCCTCATCGACTGGCACTCTGAATGTTGCAAAGGGAGGGACTGGCGCAAGCTCACTGACCAACGGCGGCATCCTGCTTGGTTCCGGCACTAACGCAGTAACCGCTATGAGCGTTCTGGCGGATGGAAATATTGTCATTGGAGATGGCACGACAGACCCCGTGGCCCTTGCGGCATTCTCGTCATCGACAGGAACTTTGAAAGCGGCGAATGGTGGGACCGGAGCGTCCACGCTTACCGACGGCGGCGTGCTTTTGGGCTCAGGGACGAACGCCGTTACGGCGATGAGCGTTCTTGCTGACAGTGAGATGATCGTCGGTAACGGCTCGACTGACCCCGTGGCTGAATCGGGTGCGACCCTGCGAACATCAATAGGTGTAGGCACTGGGGACAGCCCCCAATTCACAAGCCTGACATTGACCGGGTTTGAATACCTGTCGATGACTACGGGGATTACTGCTGGTACGACACAGTCGCAAGCTGGCGCAACAGCACTTACAACTCAAACGAATCGTGTCACGGCATCTGGCACCGATGCAGATGCGGTCAAGCTCCCGACAGCGGTGGCGAATGCTCTTGTAACGATCATTAACGATGACGCAGCGCAGACGATAGCCGTCTGGCCGAATACAGGCGACACGATAGACGGCGAAAGTGCGAACGCAGTTGACCCCAACACGCTTGCGGCAGGGAACAGCAGAACGTATCTCGCCTATGACGCCACGAACTGGGTCACTGTAACGAATGCGCCTACTGCGGCATTCGATCCTGACGGCGCTGTCACGATAAACAACAGTGCCGCTGACGTTGATTTTCTCGTCAAAACTGACAACAACTCGTCCGCGTTCACGATCAACGGCGGTGGTCATTCTGGAACAGGCCAAGCGGCGTTCGGGGGCGCGGTTGACGCAACAGCTTCATGGCTGTTTGATCGACAGGCTTTTACCCACGCCGCTGACACAAGTTTTTCGACTGTACGGATTAACCGGACAGGTGCAGTCACGATCCCAAGTGGCACAGCTGCTATTGTCTCGTCATTATCAGTATCAGAACCTCACATAACTGCCACCGGAACAGTTACCAAGGCGGCGAGCGTCTATATCGCCAGTGTGCCGACGGAAGGGAGTAGCAACTACGCGCTGTTAGTTGAAGCGGGTAACGCATTAATCGCTGGGTCGGTTACTAGTTCAACTCAGGTAGTTGGCAACACAACTGGAAACCCGGATGGTGTCGTTCTAGGGAAGAGCACAAATGCTTCCCAGACTAATTCTAATGTCAGGACTGAAAGTGACAAGAGTGCTGATAATAATTTTACTGCCATCACTTGTGAAGTAGATAGTGACGGTAGCCCCAACCTTATCTTTCGAGTCGGTGGTGGTGGTGTTGTAACCGCCGATGGTTCGATCACGGGTTGTGGCGCTGATTACCAAGAACTTTTTGAAACTGTCAGTGGAGAGAGATATCCACTGGGTAAA
>Ga0208315_1000828_pt1 | contig 18621 bp, 16 predicted proteins | sample MalvireepMed_215_FD_184239 | JGI IMG/M metagenome (GOLD analysis project Ga0208315, IMG submission 184239) | Marine viral communities from the Global Malaspina Expedition - Malaspina viral metaG DeepMed_215 (SPAdes) (version 2) | ecosystem: Environmental > Aquatic > Marine > Oceanic | place... | reverse complement strand
CTTTCTTAATAAAGGCTATGATTGGTATCTCGATGATGATAGCAGCATACTATCAGATACAGATGAAGTTTGCGAGTATGGATAGAAGTATGGGTGATATGCATGAAGAATTGGTTGTGTTAACTGCGAAGATGCATGACATTGAAAAGCAGCACGTTGAAGAATTAGAGCATAATGCTGAAGTATTGGAAGAAGAAAATAGAAGCTTAATGCAGAAACTAGGACTTAAAAAACCATGACTGATAAACAATTCTTTAAAAGCTTATGGTTGATAGTCGCTGGTTTTGGATCAATATTATTTTTAAGTATTTTACTTGCTACTGCTTCATCTTGTGAAGATTTGTATATTGCAGGTTATAACAAAGAATTTGAAAAACTTGATTCGCTGATGCTTTCAGCGGATTCAATTATTTATGAAATAAATATGCTAATGGATACAACAGATTGGGATTCATTTTATTTAAAAGCTCAAAGAATTAATAATGGTTAATAAACAAAACAGGAGCATAGAATGGCTAAAAAACAAAAACAAACAAAAGACAAAGCCGTTGTTTCCATTGATGGAGATGAGTATTCCATTGATGATATGGATGACAATGAGAAACTGATGGTACAACACTTAGCAGATTTAAATAGAAAGATTGATGGTGCGACCTTCAACTTGCAGCAGTTGCAATTTGGAAGACAGGCATTTATTGACGCCTTGAGGGTCTCATTGAATAAAAGTGAAGACGAGAACTCAAGCGACTAATGTCATTGATAAAGCAATATACTCGGCATTATTCATTGAGTCTATTCTTATATCTTTCAGTATCAAGGATGAGTGGTACCCTACTATCTTGGTTGGCGCTATGATAGTTATAGGTCTGAAGATTACTAGAAAAGTTTGGAATGATTGAAACATATGCCGAGTATGGAGCTATTGGAGTCATTGTATCATTATTTATAATGCTTATAATGAACCTGATAAGAAGCCAGAAAGAGCAATCTAAAGATTTAGATGACATAAGAAAATCTATTGCAAAGTCAGAAACGAAGATGGCGAATGTTGAAGGTATTGTATTAAAGATGTTGGACAGGTGGAATCGTTCAGATGAAACAAGTCAAAGACATAGAGAAGATATTGTTAAAGAGTTAAATGATGTTACAGATGATTTAGCATATCTTAAGGGTAGGATTAATAGTGATTGAAGATGAATGTGAGTGATTATAGGACTGAAACTACTGCGAAGCTTGTTAAGTTAGATGAGAGACAGATAAGTATATTTAAATCTCTCCAAAGAATTGAAAAGCATTTGGAAAAATTGAACGGGCAAACAAGTCAGAATAGTTATGCAATCATCAGGTTTAGAACTTGGGGATCAGCTGCTCTTTTTGTTGTGCCTATTGTTATAACACTAATAATGAGGTTAGTACCATGATGGAATGGCTAAGTTGGAGTAACTTATTTTATTTAGTTGGATTGATTATAGCTGGTGTAGCTACTCTTGTAGCAACTAAGTATAGGAATATCGTTAAAGAAATGAAAGATGTTGCTTCTGAATTACAAAAAGCCTATGAAGATGGTGAGCTTTCTAAAGAAGAGAAGGAAGCTGTCATGAAAGAGGCATTAGATGTATTGAAGGCTGTTATAAATTTGAAGTGGAAAATCTTTTAATTTATGGCAGATATAGTTACATTGGGAGATGTATCCACTAAGGATACAGGCTCTGGTAGTGAATTAAAAACAGGCGGTAGGAGGAAACATAATATGCCTAAAAAATGTGTAGAAATGAAAATGAAAGGTGGTATGTCTAGGTCAGCAGCTGTTAAAGCTTGTTATCCTCAGACATCAAAATCTGTATCTAAAATATCTAAAGCTGTTTTATCAACAATCCCACCAGGGTCTTTAGGTTCTTCACCAGTATCAGGAGTTAATGTACAAAGTAAATATCCTTCTGGTTCTGCTTTAAATGTAGGTGGTAGGAAACGATCTAAAAAATCTAAAAAGAAAAAAGGATATTAATGGCTGATAAATGTGAAAAAGGTACAGTATGGAGTTTAGAGCTAAAGAAGTGCGTACCAGGAGAAAAACTAAAACCACCAGGCAGAGAAGGTCAATATAAATATAAGTCTGATAAGCAGAGAGCGAGGGAGCGTATGGGTACTGGTAAACGATACCCTGGAACATTGTCTGAAAAGTTTCCCAAGGGAAAGCTTAAAGGAAAAAAACTTACAAAGAAACAGGCTAAAAAGTTAATTTATTAATAGAGGAGTAAACAGTAATGCCAAAAGCATGTGTAAAACAAAAAATGAAACAAGGGATGTCAAGGAAGGCCGCTATACAAGCTTGTTATCCTGTAAAACCTGGTCTTAAAAAATACATGGCGGTAAGAGCAGCGAAAGCTAAGGGATCAATAAATAAAAAAGGAACACCTACAAAAGGATATTAAAATGGAAAAACAAAAAGAATCGAAGAAGGTTCCAGCCTTAAAAGATAAGGTTGAAACGATTTATGAGATTTTATCAATGCATAAAGTAGATATAGAATATCTTGAAAAGAAGATTCAAGAGATGGATTCTGTGCTTGCAAAAGTAAAAGGCAGATTAGGAGTTTAAATTAATGGGAAAGCGTGTAGATTTATTTGGACATGACTGGAGTGCTGATGAAGGTTTTGGAGATACTGTATCTAGAGTTATTAAAAAAGTATCTAAAGGTAAACTAAAGGAGTGTGGAGGATGCAAGAAGAGACGAGAAACATTAAACAGAATGATTCCTTACTCAAGGGACGTGGAGAGCAGGAACAGGTAGACGAAGAGTTTGCTCGTGAACAAGATTTAATAATAGAGACTATGCTAGACGGTGGTCCTGTTCTAGGCAAAGAAGGAGGCTTGAGAGTAGATATGTTTACCCATGATGATCCTGATGATTTACAATGCATATGTGACTTACCTACACACGCTCAAGATATAATTATAAGTGAATCTGATTTATAGTGCCGAAGCAAGTATACAAAGTTGAGCAGTTTCATGGTGGATTAAATAACCATGCCGACCCAAGAGATATAGAAGACTCGCAGCTTTCTGTTGCTACTGATGTATGTGTAGACGAAGTAGGTAGGATTAGACCTCTTGGTGGTACTGCAGCTCATGGCACAGCACAAGCTCCTGCATCTGCTACAATTACTGCAGGGTATGGTTTATTTGCATTTGGTCATGATTTAGATAATGGTCAAGCTACAGCTGGTACTGATGGAGCTGAAATTCCATGCGAGTATTTACTTTTTCAAGATGGAAGTAGTAATGCTGATATAGCTATTTATAATGGTGGTACTGATGGAGATGCTTCTACTGGAGCTGGGGCTGATTCATGGGGTGAAGCAAGGATTGATTTAGGATCATCTTCAGGTGCTAAGGCTGTATTTTATTATGCTGATGGAGCTATTAGAGTGTCTGATGGTCAGCATACTGCAAACAATGCAAGTCCTAAATGGTATGGACATCTTGATAAACCTCTTTATGATCATGTTCCATCTCATAGTTTAGCTATTGAAGACGGTGGTAGTGGGTATGGAGCTAGTACAGTATTAGCTATTAAAAATGCTGCTTCAGGAGAAACTAACTGGTTAGATGGTGTAGGTGTATATGGCGTAGGTGGCGGTGGTGTTATTAATTCTGCTTCTGTGACATATACTGGAGGTGGATTTTTAGGAGCAGCTACAGTTAATGCTATTCCAGGTGTTTCCGGTGATGGTGAGGCTGTTATAACTGGTGATGGTACTGATTATCTTACATCTATTAAAGGATGGTATTCTCTTGACGCTTCTATTCAGGCTCCTAATTATGGTTTAATTGGTACAACAGCCCCTGCTACATCAAGTAGAGGATGGAATATAAATATTACTACACCTACAAATGACAGTTCTACATGGATAGCTGATACATATCAAATTGCATTTAGTTTAATATATGATGGAGCTCAAGAGTCATTACTATATATTCCTACTGTTAATCATACATTCGCTGTAGTGGCTGGTGATTCTGTACGAATGTCTGCTTATATGCAAAGCTTAGATACTTCAAGTGTTATAAATAAAAGAGTTACAGGGGGTAGGGTTTATTTTAAAGTTTTAGATTCTGAAGAAGAGTGGAGATTGTTAGCTGATATGGATGTATTTCATGGGTTAAGGGCTAATTTAAGTACTGATGATTGGGCTTCTTGGGGTGAATATGCAGCTGCTGATTTAGCAACTTCTACATCAACTACTGCAACAGATTTATTTAGAGCTTGTGAATCTATTACAATGAATAGTGATACATACAGATCAATTAATGGATATGGTCCTGATGAAATATCTATATCGAATAAATCTTATAAAGCAGCTACTGTTGTAGGAAGAACTGTTTATGTAGGTAATGTTAGAAGAGTTGATGAAGCTGGAGCTACTGTTATTCAGGGTGATGCTATGTATAAATCTATACCAGGTAGATTTGATACGTTCCCTTCTTCTAATAAGATTGAAGTGAATGTAAGAGATGGTGAAGATATTGTAGAGTTAGAATCTTTTGCAGATAGAGTGCTTCAATTTAAAAAGAGGACTCTTTATATAATTAATGTAAGTGGTGCGTTTGAATTTCTTGAAGATAAGCATGCTCATAAAGGAGTTACTCATCCAGCTGCTGTATGTAAGACTGATTATGGTATTGCTTGGGCAAATAATTTAGGATGCTATCTTTATGATGGTAGAAGTGTTAAAAATTTATTAGAAAAGAATGGTCAAAAGGTTGTAGACGATGCAACATGGCAAAGTTTTTTTACAAAAAATGGTATGGTAGGTTACATTCCTAAGAAAAGACAGATAGTTGTTGTTAAGGATTCTACAGCTACTAGTGCTGGCGATTGTTTCTTGTATGATATGGTAACTAGAAGTTGGGTTAAAGGAGATTCTAAGTTTAACGATAGCGCTTTAAAAACTAACTTTGTTACTGATTGGAATAATGATTTAATATATGGTCATACTAATGGAACTATTGTTAAATGGGACCCAGCTGCAGATTCTACAGCAACTTTTGCTTTTGAAACTAAAGATATAGACTTTGGTTTTCCTGCTGTAAGGAAGAAAATTTATAGAGCTAGGGTTTCATATAAGGGAAATGGTACTGGAGTTACTGTACAATATAGAGTTAATGGTGATAATAATACTGTAAATCCTTTTTATAGAACTCAAGCAGATGGTTCAACAGATAATTCAAATTCAGATACAACTCCATTATTAGATGTAGGTACAGATGATTGGGTATTAGCAGAATTAAAACCAGTAACGACTGCGACTGCTAATAATGTTTATAGTTTTCAACTTACATTTGGTGGTACACCTGCTGCAGATTTTGAGATTAATGATATTTCAATAGTTTACAGAGCGAAGTCAATAAAGTAATGCCATTTTCAGAAACAGAATATCAAGGATTAAATCAATGGGAGCGTAGACTTCTTAATAGAAAAGAAGAATCTATTTCTAGCGTTGTTGATTTAATAAAGAATGATAGTAGTATTCCAAAGGCTATATCTAAGAATCTTCTTGACAAACTTGATGGAGCAGGATTTACAGGAGATACATTAACTACAAGCTCAACACCAACAGTAGATGAGCTAGAAGCTTGTGTAGGTGTTTTAGCTGGGAAAGTGAATTTAATATTGGATGCTCTTAGAAAGATGGGGATTGTTAAATAGCATGGAATATAGTAAATTAAATTGGAGCAATTTATATGCCTAAGTCTAAGTTATCAAGCGCGTACAAAGCGGCAGGTAAAGCTGCTGGAGCATATCAAGCTAGTCTTTACGATGTTGCTAATATAGGGTATCAAAGGGAAGCTTCAGCCCAGTTAGCTGGTATAAAGGCTCAAGATATGTCTCGTACAGTAGGTATGATTTCTGAAGGCATTGATTTAGTTGGTAATGTTGCTAGGAGAGGTGAAAGAAGAAGAGAAGAAAGGTCAGCTGCTGAGGCTTTAGGTGCTACAGAACAGAAACGAACGCTGTGGGAAAAACTTGGAGGAAAGGAACGTATGTATGAAAGAGAAGGTGGTGTTGTCTCAGGTTCAGATGTAATGGCAGAATATAAGCTTCAACAGCAAGAGAAAGCATTTGGAAGAAGTACTACTGTTGATGAGACTACTGGTAAGGTTACAGGTACACCAGTTGATGCTCCTCCAACATTAGCTGAGGAGACTGATATTGTAGATAAAGAACCAGTTGATACTTATAAGGAGCCTATAGGACCTACTCAAGAAGGACCTCCATTAGGTTCACCAGAACCTCCTATGCAAGGACCTACTCAAAGTGGAGCAACTTTAGACGCTCCTCAAACATCACAGGAAGAAATAGATAAGTTTAAGAAGTCACAAGCAGGTACTAAATTACAAAAAGAATTAGGTCAATTATTTGGAGATGATTTTTCTAATTATGGATTTCAATAATGTATAATAATTCAGTAGCTCAAAATCATTTATCATCAGCTGCCAGAGAAGGCAGGTATGGCGATAATATTCTAGTTCATATGAACAAAGAAGAAGCAGCTACACTTGCTAAAGCAGCTGGTCTTGAGAAGCTACCTATCAATCCTGATACTGGATTGCCTGAGGCGTTTGCTATTATGGGAGCTCTTGCAATTGGTAAGGGTATCCTTGGAGCTGCATCAGCAGTCGGTGAATCTAAAGCAGCTGCTAACCAAGCTAGGGCTCAACAACAATTTATTGGTCAACAAATATCTGAGATAAATGAAGCTTTAGGTGGTCTTGAAGGTGTTAAAGAATCTAAGGAGGGTGTAGCTCAACAGGAATTTGATCAAGAGCTAGGGTTTCAGGCTGAAGAAACTGGTATACAGAAAGAAGATTTACAGCAGCAATATCAACAAGCTGTACAGAAAAGTGGTCTTGTTACATCAGGAGGAGTTCAGCAGAATAAAGCTCAGATGTATAGGAGACTACAACAATCTGAATCAAGAGGTCAAAAGAGTTTAGTTGGTAAACTTGGACAGTCTATGGCTTCTATTGAAGAATGGTATTCTGGTGAACAAAGCAGACTTGAATCAGAGAAGAAAAGATTACAACATGAGGGTAGAGTAGCTGGAGCTCAAGCTGCTTCTGCTAAAAGATCAGGTATTATGGGTGTAGCTGGAGCAGCTCTTGGTACGGCTACTTCTTTATTTGGAGGAGGATAATGGCTGAACCATATGATGTATTAGCATCTTTAAATAGGATGTTAGAAAGTGAAGAGAGGCGAGAGCAATATAAATTACAAGCTTCTCTATCATTAATGCAGTTTGCACAGCAGAAAAGGATGCAAGATATACAGCTAGCTGGACAAAGACTTGAATTATTACAAGCTGCTAACACTCAAATGATGGGCACTCAAGCTCAAACATTTCTTGAAGAGACTGGTCTTGAGGCTATCTACTTGAGAACATTAGAAGGAGATGCTGCTGCTGATGATGCTGATCAAGCTGCTAGCGTAGCTTCTATGTCTGAGTTATTACAGGATAAGGTTAAGAATGGTGGATGGGGAGTTCCTCAAGATGTAGCTGATAAGATTGTTGGTGCTGTATACGCTTCTAAGAGTGGTCAACATTCTGGTATAATGAAGATTGGTACAGAGATGTATGAGTATTCTCAGACACAGCATGATTATAGTACTTTTGGTAAGAATTTAGTTTTATTATTTGATAAAGTAGGAGTTGATATGCCTATTGATAGGCTTGGTCAAATGTATCAGACTTCTAGCAACCAAAGTAAAATACTTAAAGAGATGTTTGACTTTGGACAAGGTGATTATGATATAGACCCTGATATTGGTATGGATATAGTAACAGCTCCCGACGATGAATTAGATGAGGCTCTATCTAAAGTAGCTGATGAATCAGAAGATTTAAAGATTACAGATCATAAGTCTCTTTTAACTGGTAAGACTTTATCTGATGATGTTGAAAGTTATAATGACCAAATTTCTAAATTGTCTGATGAAATAAAAGGTCAAATGGAAGATATTGAAAATAATAGAAGACAAACTCAGATGATTTTATCTAAGAGAACAGCTGGAATTGAGATGAGTGAGACAGATCAGCAATGGTTAGATAGAGCTGATGAAATGAAGTCTTTAGCTGAAGCTGAAATACAGAATTTAAATAGTCAAATTACAGAATTAAGAGAAGAACGAACTAAATATAGAAAGGCAGAAGCTTCTGTCAAACTAGGCGAGATTACAAGCGGCGGTAAATACGGCATGGATTATATATCATATTAACATATGCCTCAAGATAGTTTAACACTAGAATTTCAAAAACAGCTTAGGGCTATGCGTAAAACTTCTGGTATCACAGATGTTACGCCTATGCCTCCTACCTCTTTAACCCAAAGACCTACATCTTTAAGACAAGGTGCAGGAAGAAGACTAAGCGATATAGCTGGAGCTCAACAACAACCAGACTGGATGATGCAACCCGATGAGAGTGGTAATTTATTAACAGCCATTGGTAAAGGAGCTTGGACTGCATTTGAAACAGCTGGATTTGGTATTCCAAGATTATTATTACCTGAAGAATGGAAAGAAGCATTAGAACCTAAATCATTTGTAGAAAGAATGGGTGCAGGTATAGGCGGAGCTGCAGGTTTCTTATTTCCAATGAGGGGTGCTGGTACATTATTGAGCCTAGGAGTAAAAGGTTTTGCTAAAGGTGGTGTACAAAGATTTTCTAAGGGATTTGTTGATAGCTCTATTAAGGTAATGGAAAAGGATAAAAATTTCGTTAAGTGGATTCAAAAGAAAATGCAAAGGGGAGAGATAGAAGAAACTACCATTAGAGAGTTCATGGAGAATATTCTACAAGCACCTAAGAGTAAGCTGTTAGCTGTAGGTACTAAAGAAGGCGAAGCTTTATTGGCTCGTAGTGTTAAAGACCGTATGAATTTCGCTAAGAATTTTAGAGAAAATACTCCTAAGATATTAATGGAGAAATTACAGGACGCTGGATTTAGAGGTCAAAACGCTACAAGGCTAGTAGATACTTTAGGAGCTGATATAGCTAAAAGAATTGGTGCTGTAGGTGATGCATCTAAAGTTTTTAAATTTCCTATGACAAGACTTCATCAAGTAATAGGTGGATGGACTAATAATAGCAGATTAGGTAATATAGCAGGTCATGCTATAGAAGAAAGTATTTTATTTGCTGCTGTTGAAACACCAATGAATCTTATAAGGTCTATGGCTGATGATAGAATGGATGAATTTAGTCTTGGTGGAACATTAAGTCATGCATTTCTATTAGGTTCTGCTCTTGGTCTTATAAGACCTCTTATACCTGGAGGTAAGGGACAACCTATTATTAGAACTGCATTTAGTAGGATTACAAATACTGTTAGGAATAGAAGGAAGTGGCGTAACTATGAGCTTGAAGTAGATAAAGCAAGAGGTATTGGAGTTGATGTTGTAGAAGCTGATAGAGCTAGGTTTGCTGATGAAACAAAGTTAATGTTTGAAAATAATCCTGGTATATTTGATAAAGTTAGAAAAATTAAAAAGGCTAGTAAAGAGAAGGCTATAGATAAAGAATATGGTATTCCAATTAAGGTTCAAAAAGATATAGATGATTTATTAGGGACAAAAGAAGGAAGAGAACAAATAAAAAGGATTATGGTAGATGTAGAAAAATCTTTCTTTGATAACTGGTACCCTGGATTCTTAAAAGAAATACCGAGAGATTTGCTTGAGAGCACACCAAGAATGCTTGCTGGAGCTATGGCTTTTAACTGGGAAACATATCAAGAATGGTTCCAAAAAGGATACCCGTTGGAAGATGTAATATTTCATACTGTCCTTGGTATGTTCATGACTAAAAGAGGGAAGGCTCTTGAATGGACAGAATCATCTACTGGTAAATTAAGAACATTATACAAAGAAAGACCTTATATATATGGTGAAGAGCTTCGGAAGGTAGATAGATATCTTCAGTCTCTTGGTAGTAATTTAGATGCTAGTTTGTATAGAGCTGTATTTAATGATATGGAAACTCTTAAAAGAGGGTTTGCTGATGTTGATCCTAACAGCGAAGATATGCAAAAACTCAGGGACATTGCTAAGAAACATGGTATTATTTTAGAAAAATATGTAGGTACTGATGAGCAAGGTAGAGGTATTGAAAGAGAAAAGAAGCCTGGTAAAACAGGTCTAAAGACTAAAGATGCAGAAGGAAAGTCAGTATCTGAAGAAAAGCAAATAGATTTTGATGATGAAGTATATACTGCTTTCGCTGCTATTGTTAGGAAAAATTTCTTACCTAGAGGAACAGAGATTGAACATGATGTATTAGAATCATGGGAACTAAATACAGTTGATTTAAAAAAGATAAGAAATGATTTAAGAACTACTGAGTTTGATGCTTTAAAAGAATTTGCACTAAAAGGTGGATCAGGTATTACTAAAGCATCTGATGTATTAGATGTAGTATTAGGTTCTGCTGAAGTAAGCGCAACTGCTTATAGAGAAATTGTACAAAGAGCTGTTATTGATATGTATAATGAAGTTCTCCGATTAGAAGACCCAGATAATTATAAGCCTATAATTTATGATTGGACACAAGAAGAAACCAGATTAAAATTAAGACCTATTGATTTTTCTAGCAAGCTTAACACTCCGAGTTGGGCTTATTCAAGGGCTATGGTAGGTGACGATTCAAACATTATGTTATTGTTAAGACCTTGGATTCAATTTAGTGGTACACCTATTAATATGACTCAAGAGATGGTTAATAAAGTATTTGGAGTATGGAGTAAAGGAAGAAGAGACCCTTCAAAAGAAGGTGTAATGGATAAATATCATAAGGAAGTTAATGAATTAATATTTGGTGAAGACGCTGAGACAATGCCAATAGAGAGACAGATTTTAGTAGGCGATAATCTCATACAATCATGGACTTCACTTGTTTTAAATAGAAGATCAATAAGAAGACATTGGAGAGTAATGGAAGACTTATCTCCAGGTGGAAAGAATGAATTAAATTTATTTACAGCTCAAGAATACAAACAAGTTCAAGAATTAATTACTAAAGTATTTGAGGAAGGTGGATATTTATCTAACTCAATAGAATTATATTCAGGTAGAAATAATAAGGTAGAGATTACTAGGGATACAAGAAGTGATTATTCTTTTGTTCAGAGTCTTTTAAAAGTTTTACAAGGAGATGTTAAAAGACAACAAACTGGATGGATTGGTGAAGGTAATCCTCCTCCAAAGAAAGCTCAGGTTAGTGATGTAAGGAGACTTAAAAAACTTCTCGCTGATAAGTTGCCATTATTTACAATGAGTACTACTGACTCTGCTGAGTATACTGCTAAGCGTACATTAATAGACCAGCTCTATGAGTACACAACGGATAGAACTTTAGGTAATGTAACAGATGCATTTGGAAATCCTTTAGACGCTGTTGTTAGAGCTAAGGTTAGAGTAATGCAGCAAGCTGGAATACTTTCTCCTAAGTTTGATATGATGGATATATCAGGATTTGTAGATGACTTTAATAAATTATTTACTCATTTTCAAAGTAAGCACCCTGAAAAAGCTAAAGATATGGATGATCTTGCTAGTTTTATGAGGTACCTATCAGCTCAAGATTCTAATAAGTTAGTTGATTTAGTTGGTTCAGTTAAAGATTTTAGATTCTTTAGTGAGCTTCAGGCTGCAGCTCAATCACAGGGTCAATCAGTTGGTGAATTTAGCAAAATATTAATTGAAAATTTTGAGAAGCATATAGCTCCTTTAATAAGAGGAAGCGATGGTAATGGATTTATAACAGTAGGAAAATATAGAGCTGTTGTTGACGCTGCTTTCTTAGGTCAGCTTGTTACAAGATTAGATTTACTTAATAACAATGTAGCCAGAGTTTCACATAAGGAACTTCTTAATGATATTATATCTAGCGTGGGTGAAAAATTTACTGGTAATAAGAAAACAGATGCTAGTATAAATAATTTATTAAGGAAAGTATTCAATACAATATATCAAAATCCATCAAGAGCACCAGTAGCTATGAGAATACTTGCTCAATCTGGTGTGTATAATTCACCTGAAAGATTTTGGACATGGGAAGAATGGACTAAAGAACCTGAAAAACTTAACGACATAGTAAAAAATATTGAAGCTCAGATTAATCTTGAGTTCCAAGTATTTAAAACTACTAGTGATATGGAAGCTATTCATACTAGGGATAGGCTTGATAATGAAAGTATGTATCCAGTTGATAAACCAGTTACAATTAACTTATCTGAATATGTTAAAAAATATAAGATTAAAGGTTTGTCTGGTAGTTCTGGTAAAACTCTTTCAAGGGTATTGAGAGATACAAAAGGAGCTATGGATAGCGCTTGGTCATTTTATAATCACCTGAAAAAGCAAGGAGCTTTTCTTACTTATAAAAATAATGATTACTCACATGAAAAATGGGATGGTAATAATAAATTAAATGATGCTCATTATGATTTTTTACTTGAGACTGTATCTATTTACAACCAATTAAAGAATGCAAAGACAAGAAGAATAATTAATGTTGCTCATGGGCAGAGAAACCCAAGATGGGAAGAGTTTACATATCAGGATAATCCTGTATTTAAAGCTATAGAAGATATATTAGCTGAGCTTACTCTTATTAATACTAGTGGTTATAAAAGAAAAGTAAATAATAGAGTTGGTACTTTTGATATAAGACGTACTGATACAGACCCAGCATTTGAGACAGATTTTTATAATACAATAGGTGAGCAACCTGCTGCATTTAGAAGAGGGTCTGCTGAGCCTAGAGATTTAATCGAGGACATAGGCAACGCTCATCTTAATCAACCATTTATTGTAGCATATATTAGTACACTTGGTAATGGTATAGGTATTCCTATAGGATCAATGGCATCTCGTAACCAAAGAAAAACATATGCTATGAATAATTTGGTTAAAGAATTTATAAATACATATAAGAAAGTAAGAGATGAATTGCCGACCGAAGCTAAGAAAGATTATGATGATTTTATAAAGAAGGCTCTTTTAGATACAAAGGCCGTAGATGGAAAGCCAATGAATCTAGATAGTGATGGATGGGAATATGGAGATATACCATCATATACTAAGATGAGTAGAGATTTTACAGTAATGCTTACTAATGCTGTTGGTGATCGTATGATGGGTAATGAATGGTGGGACGCTGCTAAAGGTGATAATTGGGGTAATAATGAAGGGTTAGCCAAGAAACAATTAAGATATATGAAGATTCTTTTTAACCGAAGTGCTAAGAAGTTAAATGAAAAGCTCATATATGACTTAATTGATGTACTTGAAAAACCTGAAATGGAATTTATTCCTATGTCTATCAGAGGAGATCAGACAGGTTCTGTTAAAAAAGACCTTTACAGAATAGCCAAGGATAAGACTAGGTGGCATTATATAGAAGATGAAGCAGTTGTAGAGGGTGGAGATATACCTAGGGCATCATCATTATTTTCTAAATTAAATAGACAAATTATGGCTGAAGAGGCAGCTGCTGGTGGCAATCTACCTCCTGAAGGTCTTATGGATATGCTTGATCCAAAAACTTTTCCTGGTGGAATTAAAGATGTAAGCATGTTTGATTCTATTAATGTAGTATCGAAGGCATATATGAGAGTTGTAAGGTTTCTGGCTGGTATTAATAACGATGCTATAGAAACTGTTAAACCAATTGGTGGTCTTGCATCAAGTGAAGATGCTGTTTGGATAGATAAGACAGTATGGATAACCGATGAATCTTGGGAGCCTTATTTTTCAAGACATAAGATTGATGGAGTTAAGTTAGGTTCCTCTGTAAAAGTTGCTGGCGAGAAGCACATGGGTGCTAAAGATGAAACTGGCAGATATAAAAAAGCAATATACATGGATGAGACTGATCGTGATGGTAACTTTATTCATGAGAATATTAAGTCGGTTATGGATTCACAGTATGGTGAAGATAAAGTTATTACACTGCCAATAGAAACATTTGGTATCAGTTCATGGGTTAAAGCATCAAAAGATGCTACTCTTCCTATACAATTAGGTAATGAATTAACCACACAATCATTGAACGAGAGTTACTTTAATTGGATGTTTGATGCAAGGTTGCGTAGTTTTATTGAAGATTCCGGTGCTTCATATGGAGCTGGCGATATTGCTAGTATAACTTCAAAGCTTAGATTCCAAGATGTAGAGACTTCGACAGATCAATTATCTCTTCTTGATATGTGGGTACAGGAAGGTCTTGACCCAACATATTATGTATTTGGTAGGACTGTAAGAAATGCAGTTAAGAAGCAGTTGTTGGATAATAGAGGAGTATTTACACCTACTAATTCATTTGGTTCTCAAAGTAATATGATTCCAACATGGGCAGATTATGGAACTGAGGGTCATTTAAGATTTACTACATTTTGGTCAAGAAAAGTTGATGGTGTAGAATTAAGAGATGTTTGGTCATATGGTCAAATTGAAATGGACCAGGTGAATAAATCTAAACCAATTAATATTGAACGAGTTAGTTTTATAGAACATAATGAGACTTCAAGAGATGCTATAGTTGGTAAAGATGTTTTACCTACTAGTCTTAAAAAACTTTTAGATGGCAAAAAGACAGTTACAGTTGAAGAGCTTCATAAAGAACTCGAATTATATAATGAAAAATTAGAAAATAAAAGGTATGAGATTGCTATTGTTGCTCATAGGACTCCAACAACAAGACCCTCAGATAAAGTTATAGTAGGTCTAAAAGGATTTGGAGATTTAACTGGTAACTCTGTAAGAATTAACCATGCTGATGCATGGATTAGACTTGAGGCTGACCATGATTTAGATAAGCTAAACTACTGGTGGGATACGCCTAGAGATATATTAAGACATTGGGATTCATTGTCTGGTCAAGTTGATTCTATAAGTGGGGTACAAACACGAAGAACAATAGATGGATTAAAGTTATCCGATGGTAAATCTCTTGTAGATTATAATAAGAGCGATAGAGACAGTCAATTCCATAGAGGTATTGTTGTTAAAAGCCGTAGAGTATTACAGTTCTTAAAGAATTATAGGAATGCAAAATTTGGAGATGTAGCTGGTTTCAGTATGAAATTAGAAGAAGGAGCTGGTAGGATTAGAATAGCTCAAGACGATCAAGTAAAGGTTGTTGAAAAGCAGATTGCTGAGGATATACAGAGGATAGTTGATGCTCAGGGTAGAGGGTTTGATAATCATATATTTGATGGCAAGTGGTTTGATAAAATATTATTTGGTGATGGTACTGATAAATATCCAGGTCTTATTATAAAACAAGGATGGGATGTAGATTCTAAGAAGTATGTTTCTACTGGAGAAGCTGATTATACAATGAGTACACTTGAAAAAGACATTGTAAAAATGGTTATAAGGCCGTATCAAAGATTACTTCAGTTACAGACAAATATATATGAGAATGGAGAACCTCAGAAAGTTGATTATGATTCTTTGATAGATTATGTACAGATTTATAAAACCCAAATGGATAATCTTAATCAGAATATATATTATAATCTGAAGAAGGGCAATACTCCGTCTGGTCAGTCTTACGATGAAACTAGGATAGACCCAATATTTAAACGTAATAAAGTATTTGTAGACCCATTTAAACTTGACGATGCTAAATTTGGTCAGGCTAAAGAAGGTACTGATATATTAAATCAAAATGCAACAATGATAGCAGGCGATAGGATGTTAGGTGTCATTGGTAGTCATGATAGGCTTAGGATGCCTCATGTTGATTATCAATCTCAAGTTGCAACTGATGATATTATGATGAAGTTACTTACTGGTAATCTTGAAAAAGTATCTGATGCTGTTAAATTAGTTTACACTACATTTAAAACTGATGCCAATAAAATAAGGTCACTTAACTCTATTGATTACAGGTTACAAAGGTATAGAGAAAATGCTCATAGAAGCTTTAGAAGTGGCAATAATGATCTAGCTGACTACTGGAACATCAGAGCTGGGAGATTGGAAACATTTCGTAATAGTTTACAAAGTTCTATAATGTCTTCATCTCGTACTCAGAGATTTATTAGAAATAGAATAAGGAAACAAATTAGAACTCATCTTATTTCTGGTAAGACATGGACTGCATATAATAGAAAGCAATATAATTTTTCTGGAGATAGCTTAGCTGAAAGAAATAGAAAAGTAGATAATCTAGCTAGTGTAATTGAGAGAAGTATATGGGATTTTAGAAATAATAAATTAGCTGTTAATATTAGAGGTATTGCTAGTGATGACTACCTACAAACATTAGCAACATACAATGTTCTATCAGATATTACAGGAGCTGGTCTTAACCCTGAGTATGTTGGTCTTGATAGGGCTGATGAGTGGGAATTAGATAGATCACAAATGAGAAAAAATTACAGTAAGCAGTTTACTGATTATAGAAAAAATAGACTTGATGCAGCTGTAGATATTAATGATATAATGAATGAGGCTCTCGCTGATTTAGAATCATTATATTTTAAATGGGATAATGTATCACCAGGTCTTGGTCAGTACTTTGTGTTTTCTATTATGACACCTCAGATGGACCCATTCACTGTAACATATCATAAAGGATATTTAATGCCTGGATTTAAACAAACAAGAAGTCAGGCAAAATTTGTTAACTTAGGTCTTAGATTCTTTTCAAGGGTTGATAGTGATATGGCGAGGCAAGCTATAAGAATGATAGGTAGACCTATAAGTAATCAGATTGCTTTCTTTAGAAGTGGTAGTTCAAATGCTCCTATGTTAGGGGAGAATGTTATGACTGAGGCTAACATAAGAAAATCTAATCCTGTAGATTTTGAAACTGCTGAAGGAGGAGGACCTCTAATGGATTATACTAATATGGATAGAAGTGAAGCGATGCTTAAGATGGTATCAGTATCAGAAGAACTGTCGGATAAAATATTAGATAATAAAGAATTAAATTTTACAAATGTTAATGACCATATACTTAGGTCAATAGGATTAAGTGGAGATGTAGCTCTTGATTATATAGCATTCAGAGCTCCAGCGTTAGGTTTAGAATTAATAGGTGATATTAGATTGCTTGCAGATATGGATTTTATACCATCTAATGCGATAACAAGGTCAGGTAATGTTGTACCTATTGGAGACTTTAATGCTTACATGAGACATAAAAGAAACCAGGCGTTTATGTTCTTTGGTGATATGTCTAGGAATGTAAATGCTCTTACTGGTAAGAAAACTGTTGTTACGTCAGATATATATGGTACACCTAAGTACGATAACACAGCAAAAGATTATATGAAACAGCAAGCAAATAGATTTGTAAATGAAGTAAAACCAAAACCGGGAGAACCGGCATGTTAATGAGGTAATATATGGCTTGCGAAGCGTCAGTAATATCAAAAAGAATAAACGAAGCATTAGACGATTATTTTAATCATCCTCCAACTCTAAAGATTGTAGGTGGTGATGGTAATGCTTTCAAGAAATTGTATAGAGCTGCAACAGGTAAAGATTTTGATTATGGTGATATGCCTACTGAGAAAGAATTAGATCGTCTTGATAGAAGGATTGAAAAATTCCAGAAGAGACTTTTAAAAGGAGCTCCTGGTAAAATTGCAGCATTGTTTTATTTACCTGATGAATTTCTAAAGGGTAATCCAGATGCAGCTAAAACATTTGAATCCTTTGTAATCAATCATAACCATTATAGAGGTACAAAAGACAAACTACTTTCAGATGTATTAAAAATGTCTCAACAGATGAGAAAAATATCTAAAGATATGGCTCTTATTAATGATGGTAGTGCTAAGAATTATAGAGGTGCTACCAAAGAATTACAAAGAAGATACAATGAATACATGAAGCTTAAAGAAACTGGAAAACCTGGTCAAGCTGAAGATTATTGGGATGATAAGTTGTCAGACCTAGGTAAGCGGGAACAATTTAAAGTATTTGAGATGGCTGATAGGTTATTAAGAAATCCAAAGTTAATTGGCAATCAAGACTATGCTCCTTTTAAACCTATACTTGATTTGTGGACAAATATGAGACCAGTATTGTTTAACGAAATGAAGTCAGCTTTAGGTAAGTATATAAATATGCTAGCAAGGGATAACAATGCTAAGCAATACGCTTCTGTTATAGATAGATTAAAATTCTTAGATAAAAATTTGGTAGGAGAGAAGAATTATTTCCCTACTCAAGTACTAAGTATATTTCCTACAATGAAAAAAATACAGGATACAATATATCAAAATAAAGATATAGAATCTGTATCATTTGAAGATTTAAGTCTTCATGTAGATAATATGGTGGACAATGTAATCAAAAAAATTGGGGTTACAGACCATGCTAGACCTAGAGAAATGCCAAATGAAAAAAGATATAATAAGAATATTATTGGTGTTCTTGATGCATATGTTAATGATGTAACTAGATTTAACTACATGGTTAATACAACTGGGAATTTACTTAATGGTATTAAGAATCTTAGAGGTCAGAGTGATGGTGAAATAACTAATTCCACAAGAGTTTATATGGATTATTTATTTGATACACATGCTACAATGCTA
>Ga0208315_1000819_pt1 | contig 18822 bp, 33 predicted proteins | sample MalvireepMed_215_FD_184239 | JGI IMG/M metagenome (GOLD analysis project Ga0208315, IMG submission 184239) | Marine viral communities from the Global Malaspina Expedition - Malaspina viral metaG DeepMed_215 (SPAdes) (version 2) | ecosystem: Environmental > Aquatic > Marine > Oceanic | place... | reverse complement strand
CTCTTGCACCAGCTCCACCATCATCAATGGAACGTTTGGTAAAATCACCGTAAAGACCATTATCTTTATTGGGAACATGTTCTGGCATAGCATTGGTAATACCCCGATCATCATTCTTTACATGAGTGGGATATCCGTTGGTTGTTCCCTTTGCATCATTGGGATAGTGAGTTCCTCCATATTTAGGCATTTTCAGTCTCCTTTCCTTTTAGTTTCTTCTCGTATTGTTTGATTTATAAGTTCGGCTGCTTTTATATCTTTTTCTTTTTCAATATCAGCAGCCTTTTCCAGAACTCTTGCTCTGATCTTTTTATCATCTGTACCTGCTTTTTGTTTTTCAATAGCTAATTTAGTTATCATATCCAAAGATTTCATATCTGAATTAGTTTTTAATTTCTGATCTTCCATAGAAACCTTTGTTAGAAGTTCCAGAGATTTCATTGTTTCCTTACTTGCCCTATCAAGATCAGCTTTCTCCTTACGGAATGTTACTTGATGTCCTTCAGATACAACTTCCTTCATAAGTTTTGCTTCTTCCAGTTGAAGTTTCTGTGCATCAAGAGTAGCTTCGGCTGCATTCTGTGCAGCTTCTATTTGTAATTTCTGCTGTTCAAGTTCAACTTTTTTCTGTTCCAGTACAACAAGTTGTTGTTCTGGAGATTTAGCTATACCAGCAGCCTTATTTGCATTCAGTACTTGCTGTGCAGCATAGATCATTGCACCTTCTACAACTTCCGGTGTTTGCTCTGTAGGTGTTTCTTCCAATGCAGCCTTTGTTATACCATCCATCTGTTCCTGATATTTATGAACCATGTGTTCCTGAATATTTGCTTCCAGTATTGGACGAATACGTTGCATTGTCTGACTACCACCATTTATAGGATCTTGAAGATAAGCCATCTTTATCTGTATATGTGCATCATGATTCTGACCAGTGAAAGCTGCAATAGGCATTCCTTTTACTGCTGCCATAATATCTGATACGGGATCAAGATTTTGTGGCTTAATCTTGGGTGGAAGTATTTCTTCCAGATTCGGCATATTGGCAGCATTTAAAATTGTTCTGTTAAGTGCTTCCATATTAAACAAGCCGGGAGGGGATTGCTGGGCCATTTGCATGGCCATTTGTGCAATCATAAGACGGTGAGCATTGGATGGAATATTTGGATCACTGACGGGGATCACGTCCACTCTTCCATCGAAATCGGATTTCAGTATGCTCCGATTTTCAAATGGCACTTCATACGGATATTCATTTGGAAGATAATCATAGTCAATTCTTGCCAAGATCCTAAATTCATCTCTTTGAGACTTGTGTAGTCTCTTGTGAATTGCAGAGAAGAATTTACTGGATGCTTCCAGTAATGCCATTGTCGTCCCTACAGGACCATAGGAAGATGCTTCCGATACAATTTGTTCTGTACTGTCGGCAAACTTCTGACCTGCCATTGTTACAAATCCAAGCATTTGAAACAAAGTCGAGGAAGGCTCTTTATAAGGAAGAGGAACGATAGCCTTCGCGAGATCAATACCTGTAGATTCAACTTCTTTAAACTCACCGGGGCTGATTGGATCATTATCCCCAACCATTCTAACACCCTTGGCCTTAAACCCTCCCGGCAGGTTTGCAAATTGACCTGCATCAATGAGGCTTCTCATTGCTGCTGTGGCACTCATGGTAAGATTACCAAGGAAGTGCATCAGGCCAAACCCGTAGAAACCAAATCCAGGTACGAATCTATAATGGACAAAGTGACTTATCTTTTCCTTGTTCGTGTCGTCAGATTTATAGTTTCTACGAATACATAAAACTTTTCTTGACTGCTCTTCCACCGTTACAATATAGGGAAGAGCTATTCCGTCTTCTGAATTAGGTTCGTCTAACTCCAGATAACAGTGTTGTTCAAGTAGAACATATTGTGGATCTGTATCCTGTGTTGGAGAGAACCCTAGTATTGTATCCATCTTGGATGCAAAAGCCGTGGGTTGTGGATCAGTTGCATCCGGTAAGTCTGTATCCGAATATATACCGGAACGAATATCTTTTGCCAGGTCAACAGGACTACGATAAATTACATGAGTATATCTATCGGCCTTGGACAAGTTACTTGAATAATAAGATACGTAGAATTGATCAATAGGAACAAACTCAGATACCGGACGTTTAAGATTTGCATCGTAATATACTTTTTTAAATGCAGATCCAATAAGTGGAAGATGAAAGAGCATCTTTTCAAATTCGTCAAAGTACTCTGGCATCTGCTCCGTGATCTGATAGTTCATAAAGTTCTTGACACGGTTGGCTTGCCTTTCTCGATCAGGAGTTGACTTACCCAGGATCTGTGTCTTGATTGGCCCTGCCGATGGAAATAATTCCTGTGATGCTTTACTCTGGAATTTAACTGCCGACTCTATGAGTAATGGATGGACGGCAGTACATGCTCCTTCAAATGGTTCTGAAGTTTCCTGTATCTTTAGACCTAACAGGTCAAAGCCTCGTTCAAACATAGACTCCCATTCCTGTCGGGAATTTTTATCTGAATCATAATTATTATAAACAGTATTTGCTATTTCACTTAATTCACCATCATCTAAACTATCTGCAAGATTTGCATACCATTCTTTGACGGTAGATTCTGCTTCCATCTCTACAGTATTTCTGAAATCAACTATGACACCCCCATCAGGTTCCAGTTCAAATGTAGCTTCCTGTTCCTCTGCAACAGGAACAGGATTCATTGGTACAACATTTGTACCCTGTTGTGGTATCTGTTCAAATGGATTTCGTTCTGTTGCCATATTTATTCCCGTCTATATTTTAAAATTGTGGTCTTATGAGTGGATAAGGAGAAACTATATCAGATCCTTCTCCTGCTGGACTAGGTTGATACATTGCTGCTGCTGCACCTATAGGAGTGGCTCTTTTAAATTTGCTTAATGCACTGGCAATGTTTGCCATCTGTACTGGAGATTTACTTTCTATTTGTTTTGGTGCTTCTGGTTTTGGTCCTTCTATTGCTTCTGGTTTAGGTGCTCCAAGTTTTCCTAAAGCTCTACGTAATTCTTTAAAAGTACGAGTTGTAGCTATATCTTTTAGACGATCTTCAATTATAGATGGCTCCGGTAATAATACAGGTTCTTCTTTAGCTTCTTCTGATGGAAAATTAGCTTCTTCTTGTCCTATTTTAATAGCCTTTCTAATTTCTTCATCTAATATAGTAGTAGGATTATCAGACTCCTCAAGAGTATCTGGGGATATAGAGGCTCTTACTTTTACTTTTTCTAACCTATCATATAGAGTATCCAAATCTTTCACTTCTGAGGAAGATCCATAATAACCTCTATCTGCCCAATCTTTAAGTTCTTTTATTTCATGATCAATTGAAAAACCCTTACTTATATTTTCACGAAAATTACTAAATCTTTTATAAAAGACATTATCCCATCCAGTATTAGATTGTTTCTGTAATTCATGTGCTATTAAATGTACTTCGTCATCACTATATCCTTGATCTCTTAAATCTTCTTGAATATCTAGATTAATGTCGAGCATCTTTTGCTCTGTTTCTCGTAAAGCAACATGCATATTATGAATATATTCCTGCATATCTTCTGTTATTTGCTCATCTCGTTCCCCAAGGCCTTCACCCCAATAATCTACATCCCATTCAGGTGGATCAAGTATCTCACTTACAACTCCTTTATCAGAAACAACATCATCAAAAAATTCTAGATATGTTCTATCTTTATGTGCTCCAAGTGATAATAATTTTCTTACATTTTGATTTAGAGAGGTAGCCGGTACTTTAATAAGTTTACCTTCTCCTGTAAGGAGATCAGCTAATCCACGAATAGCAGTCGAATCTAAAACATCAGAAGCTAATGCACCTGCTCCTGTTCTTAAAGCTTTTCCTAATACTTCTCGTCTGGTTAATCCAGTTTCAGTTTTTGGTTTTATATCTTTCCCAGCCATAAATAATCCCCTGCATGAATAGTGGAATAAATATCATACAACTAATAAAAATTAAATAGTTCATAATCTCATTATTATACACCTAAGTTCTCCAATATGCAACCCTTTTCTTTCTTTTAGGTTCATCTTCCCAATCTGGATCTTCAGGATGGGTTATGTGCCAGGACTCTCTCATGTAATGAATTGCCATTGTAAGAGCATCTACCTGATCATCATGAGCTGCATTGGGAAACTGTATCAGTTCTTCCACAAGATCATCAGCCCACTTCTTATTTTTTGGTATCCATACTCTTCCCGACTCTATCAATGGAGAAGCAGCATAAACACGACTAACCTTATCTCTGTCTGGAAGATATTCTCTTACGGGAAGACCACCTCTCCTCATATCCTGTATTAGTGACTGACCACTTGCCTTCTTCTCCACTATGCATACGTCAGGCTTAAACTCATTATATAGTAATTGGGATATTCTACGTAGTTCAGGATATTCAAATCTTCCTTTTATATTTCCCAGGAGGATTAAATTGGATACATAACTTTCTTTGCCAAGTTCATCTTCGTCGAACATGGAAAAGATACCCCATGTTTGAATTACACTAAAGTCTGCCGTGGTTCGGGTGGAGAAAGCTGTATCATATGTTTGTAATAAGAAATCACAGGTGGGAGGATCGTCATATTCCCACCATTTAACCCATCTCTTCTTGATCAGTCCACCTTCTTCCGGTGTAGGATCTTGCATGTACAGAGCATTCCAGTATCTTGCTCCATTGGATGCCTTAATCTCATTCTCATCAATCTGTAATATATGTTCTGGCTTCCATTCTGGAAAATAGGAGCTACCTACGGGTAAATTCAGTAATTCTGCTGCATCATCATCCAGCCATGCAGGAATACGTATTACTTCCCACGGAAGAGTTTTATATTCACTCATATCCTCTTCTTGTTTCAGGAGCCAGCCACATAGATCATCGTAGTGGTAACGAGTATTGATGATGAGTATAGCCCCATTGGGCATAATACGGGTTCTTAACCCGGCAGGATACCATTCCTTTACATATCTACGTCCTGCTTCGGAATATGAGTCCTCTTCGGACATCACATCGTCCAGTATGGCTATATTAGCCCCTCGTCCTGCAATTTGGCTACGTACTCCGGCTGCATAGTACGTACCATTTTGTGTTGTCTTCCACTTACCTGCTGCTCTAACGTCTGTTCGGAGAGAAACACCCTTGAAAATATTCTGAAACTCTTCAGAATTAACAATGTCACGGACAGAACGGCCAAAGTCACTAGAAAGTTGATCACTATGAGAAACAGTAAGAATTTCATGTTCTGGATTTCTCCCAATATACCATGCTGGAAACAATTTGGAACAGATAACAGACTTGGAGCTACGTGGTGGTAGAAACACCATCAGTCTCTTTACTTCTCCAGACTCTAATTGTTTTAATTTATTTGATATTAGCTCAATATGTCTCCCCATTTTCCAATCAGAGATTAAAGTGGGGGCCATTAATCGAACAAACGTAAGGAAATCTGTTTTAGTTTCCTGTAGTACACTTATACTAAGTAGATTATTGAGGTTTATGAAGGGATTTAATATATTTTCTTGTTCTATATCCATTTAAATCCTATTTAAAATAAAAAAATTAATAAAAGTTATATTAAGAATAAAAAAGTTAATAAAAGTATTATTAATAATATATAATATAATTATAATATATATAATTATACACTAAAAACTTTAAAGATCCAAATAGTTTTTTTATTAGCCCATAAATATTTGGTAAATATGTCACATCCCCCTTTTATATATCTACTCTCTATCGTGTTCTTCTCCCTACCCCCTCTAGATTGTTGATATATATACAACTCTCGAGTGTTAAATGATACCTTAGTATCATTTGACACTCGATAGACCTTGTGATGAGAGGTCCGAGTCTCCTCACCTCTCGTCCATCCTTTTAGGCCAATATCTCTAGACTTTAGATTGTCAGAATAGTGAAGAAGATATTATAAACTCTTGATCTGTAAAGAATCTCACCAGAATTTTCTTCTTTTTATGAAGAAGAAAATTATGATGAGATCCTAGCAGATCTTAGAGTTTAATACTTCTTCATATATTCTGACAATCTAACCTAGAGAAAGGATTGGCCTAAAATGGCTGGACTATTCGATGGTATGGTTGAGATCGTACTCGGACCTCAAGATCACAAGGTCAAGTTACGTAGACTCAGCTCAGGTACTCCTTACACTCAGGAGTCTGCTGAAGAGTGTTGCTTCCGGATGCTTGAGATAGCTGATGAGCATTCTGCTCAACCGGATATATTTGCTAAAGAGTCTGATCTCAGAGTTAAGCCTGACGGCTTCACTTCGGATCAGATGAGAGAATACATAGCAGCTTCTTCCAATGAAGATGGAAGCTCTAATCTTGTTTACAAGATCACACAGGGTAAATTTGGTCCTGGTATGTGCATCTTTAAGCAAGAAGAGTCGTACGAGGTTCAAGGACCAAAGACTCTCGTATTCTAGCTAACAACCCGAAGATTGAGAGAGAGTGGTATCCTCCCTTACCACTCTTTCTCTTTTTTCTTTTTTTTTATTTGTTTTCACTCGAAGTTAAACACATAGGCATGATTGTCTTTTATTAGGCATGATTGTCTTTTATTAGGCATGATTGTCTTTTATTAGGCATGCTTGTCTTTTATTAGGCATGCTTGTCTTTTATTAGGCATGATTGTCTTTTATTAGGCATGATTGTTTATTAGGCATGATTGTTTATTAGGCATGATTGTTTATTAGGCATGATTGTCTTTAATATATTAAAAAAATCTCAAGTCTTTTGGGACTTGAGATTTTTTTAATTATAATATAATATATTTTAATTAGAGGAGTTAAAAATGTATGGGAACGGTCTTATTTATATTAATAGTATAGATGAATGGAAAAATAAGATTCGGTTAACTGTAATTGATAGTGTCGAAGAGACAGAGATGTACGTTTTGCTGACTCCTAAAGAGTCTTATAATTTGGCAAAGGATCTCTCGTTCCTCTCCAATCTTGTGTCTACTGAAAGGAAGAAATAATATGTCCGACAATAAGAGTCTTGAAGATAGGTTAAAAGCTCTTGTGTACAGCTCGATTGCTTTGAAAAATTCATTAGTAGCTGTGTTGAATTTTATTGACGAGACAATTAACTCTGATGAACTCACATCTGATGAAAAGATAGTGGTCTTGCAGCAGATTTTTATTACAAGCAGAGATTTGTTTGTAGAAGAAACAGACCTGGCATTTTGGAAACTAGAAGTAGGAGAAGATTAATATGGCTGAAGCTACCAAGAAAGATCCAGGCATAAATGATATGCTCATGAGTGTCTTTGGTGTAGATCGAGTTGGATCTATAACTGATGATAAGTGTGTCTCCTGTAAGGAAGATGCAACAAAGTTTACTGATGCCTTATCCCGAAAGGAATATGGCATCTCCGGTCTGTGTCAGTCATGTCAAGATCAAATCTTTGGTGCATCAGATGAGTAAAGGTAGATATGGATGGGAATATATTACTCAGACCCATCGTTTACATTCCGGTGGACGATTCACTGAAGTGTTGGTCAATAATATTGCATCATCTGAACCATTAGCTTTATTCTATGGTGCTAATGCTAAATTGAATGCACGAAAGTTTATCTTTTACTCCGAACAAGAGGATGAGAAACGTTATGCATAAACCCAATAAAGAAATGATCTTTTGGTTAGATGAGTTCAATGGTAAAGCTAAAGGAGGATTCTTTTATCGAAGCAAGATTGCTATTGAGATAGATGATATTCAAACTCGTTTTGGTTTGAAGGTAGTTGGTATTCGTTTAGAAGAAGAAGGTAATGAACCATCCTGGAATGTAGAATTTATTACAGAGGCTCAAGATGATGAAGAAGATAGCTAACATCGAACTCCATCCTGCCGTCTTAATCCCTAAGAAGGATCATCCTTTACACATAGATAAGGTAAAGAGATGGCTCATTAAGAACCATGATCTTGCAAATAAATATGCACGATTGTCCCGAAAGAAAGAGAAAGGTACTCTTGCTTTGAGTTTGATTCACGAGGGTTATGTCAAAGAGATAAGACATTACCTTAGACATGGTGATTGGATCTCCAGTTTCTATGGAGAAGATCAGGAGTTTAAGACAGAGTGGAGAATTATTGCTTAATGAGGCATGATTGTTTTTAATCATGATTGTTATTAATAAAACAATCACAAACTTTCAAGTCTCTTGGGACTTGAAAGTTTGTGATTGATAATTAATTAAGGATTAGAATAATGTTTAAAGTTACTTCAGGAGATACGTTTAATGGTTTTCATATGACCTTTGAAAATGGATGGACTGTCTCCGTTCAGTTTGGAAAAGGTAATTATGCAGAACATCATGGAGGATTTGAAAGAGATCAACCGGAGTTTACTGAATTTCCTATGGGTAAACTTCACAAACAATTTTCATGTGACTCTACTTCTGCTGAAATGTGTTCTTTTCATGAGGATTATGATAGAGATAAAGAAGTTCTTCTACCTACAGAAAGAGAAAAAGAGAATTATTACTCAGCCTATCATTATCCAAAAGATGTTCTTGGTTGGCAGACACCAGATGAAGTGGCTGTATTCATTAAGAAGGTGAGTAACTTACCATTACCTAGTTTAAGAATCATGGGATTTGAAGCCCGAAAGGAAGAGGACGATGAATGATAATAGTTTGATACGATCAGATATAGGCTTGCCATTTCTCTTGGGATGGTATAAAGAAGTAGATAGATGGGAGTTCTATACTGCTCTTCCGAAAGGGTTGATCATGTGGGACATGTTCGATCATGAAATTCATAATGAGGATATTAGCTAATGAATGCATGTACTTGGGGAATGAATGAATTTAAAATAACATTTCACCAATTGGATAGTGAAACTCAGACTCTCACCATAAGCTTTAAAGAAGATGATGGGAGTGATGTAGAATATACAATGCACTCCGGTGTAGATCATCATTTCTCTGAAGATTTTTTGAAACTATTTAATGTCAAGATGGAGAAATACAATGAGTAGAATAATTGAGTTTACCCAACGTGAATATGATAACAAGTGGATTTGTTGGGAGCTAATGGACTCACTAAAGAAGGGAGGAATAGGACAGACTGATACCTGGTCCCGATACAAGTGGGTTATTACTGGTATATGGGATACAAAACCGTGGATCTATATACGACACTACATCGAAGGTGATCCTCTTTATAAGGAAGGAACTAGAAAGAATGGAAAACCTATATACACTTTTAATCTGTAGTATAGTGTGTCTACCTTTTCTAATTACGGTAGGGTTTTTTGCATATCATCAGTTAAAGGAGTGAAGAAATGTATTTAAAGCCTATAAGATCCAACATGACAGAGCTGCAGCTTGATGATGGAACTACTGTATTGTTCTCATATGAAACACCAGTGGCATGCAGTACTGTCAATGGGTGGTTTAAAACTGAGCAATGGTATAGTAAAACCACAACCAAGCATGTTAATAAATGGTTGGAGGGTGTAAAAGCCCAAGTAAAGCCTCAAAGTTTCTTTGCAACCTTAGTTAACTGGTCTATATAAATTATGACCATTGAACGATGGAAAGGAGGCTGGTATGTTCTTGATGGTCCTGATCCAGTGGTTCTTAAATTAGGACCGTTCTTGACATTTCTAGATGCTTATACTATCTTAAACAGACTTAACTTTAATCGAAAGGCATTGTCATGAATTTTGTAATTCGTTTACGTAAACGTGATCGTTACTTTGGAACTCGTAAGACCAAAGAGGGCCGTCGTTTTGATCTTGGTAAACTATACCTTCATCTGGCTCCGGCCACACACTTTTGGAATATAAAAGGTATCGTTGATATCCGTGGTCGTACTTTTGTGGTATAATAAGGGAGGAAGAGGGGGCATTACACCCCCTCACTTCCTAAACTGGAGAAACTCATGAGAAAACATAGAGTTATAAAGATAAAAAATCCTGATTGCAAAGAGCCTAATATAATGTTACAAAATTATACTGGATTATGGAGAACATTAAGAGTAAAGGCTGCTTTAAATAATCCATATGGAATTATAGTTAAGATGGGAAATACTTCATATAAAGTGGAGGCATAAGATGTCAACCTATAACAGTGAAGATATAGCACGGAGTAGATATAAATATAAAGAGCATCGTGATATTGACCCTGAGATGCAAGATTATTTATTGTCCGTTGCAGATGTATCTAATATCTATGAGCTTGATATACAAGAGATCAATGATTATCTCAATGAGATGGAACAATACTACGACGAACTACATGCATTAGAATTTGAAAACTTAGTACATAGGAGTGCTTAATATGTTTGATCATTCACAAATTAACTTTAATGTAGCAACAGAATCTTTATTCCATGACAATAAAGAATATACTCCTGACTTTGGTGACAGGATGGAACACTTACCTAAAGATATAGGTGTAGTATTAAAACGTACTGATACTAATGAGCCTCTTGCCGTAGTCTCTGAGGCATATGTACCTGTTCAGTATGATCCTCTAGTAAGTAAAGTAGAAGAGGCACTTACCTTATCAGGTCTTGACATGACCGAAGCTGAGTTTGAAACCAATGTTTTTGACAATGGTGCCAAGCTAGAGTTACGTGCCAAGTTTCCTGCTCATAGTTTATATCTTGATAGGAACAATCAGAACTCAGACTCAGTTATACCAGAGTTTTGCTTTCGGACTTCACATAATAGAACCTGGGCCAACAATGGTATGATGGGACTATGGAGAAGTAAGTGTTGGAACACATTGGTATCCGGTGACAAACTGGCCTATGTCTATGGTAGGCATACCAAAGGCTTTAATGTCTCTGCATTTGCTCTAAAGATTAAGAATGCTGGAGCATACATAGCTGGTGATGGTCTTAATCAAATGAGGAAGTGGTATCATACTGAAGTATCTCGTGATGCTACCATTGATCTGTTCACCAAGACACTTGCAAAGAGAACAGATAATGTTACTCGTAAAGCAGTAGCTAACAAGGTTATGTTGTCTAATCTAATGAAGATATTCGATGAAGAGAATCGTCACATACATGGTCGTAGTCTTTATGAAGGATATGCCACCCGAAATAAGGGTACATTATGGACTGCATATCAGGCAGCTACTCATTGGTCCAGCCATGATAAGAATACAAATGCTCGACCAGCCCACAATGTAATAGGATCAAGAGAAGATAAAGTAAGGAAGATGATACAGTCTGATCAATGGCTTGCATTGGCAGCATAAGGAATATATACTATGATGGATCATAGTACAGTACTATTCTTTATCTTGACTTCATTCTTCTTTGGAAACATCTGTGGTATTTTTATATACCACACCTTAATAGGAATTTAGTTATGAAAGATCAGAGAGTTGCAGGTAAACGTAAGAACAATCCAATGGCAAAGCAACTCTCTGATCCTCTTTGGAAGATGAGAGTTGTTCAAAGTAAAGTACTATATAATAGAAAGATTAAACATAGAAGGAGTAATAATGTGGGTAATATCAAGAAGTGATCCTGATGTAGAACTTCCAGATCTCTTGACTGATGATGATGGATCTCCTATTATTTTTAATGATAAAATATCTGCATGGAGATACATAGAATTGTTATGTAAAGATGTTAATGTAGATGTAAATCAATTTATGGAAGACGATTCAATCAATATATGTAGGCTGCATTAAATGAAAAAACTTAGTATAATTTTATGGTTGTTACTAATGGTATATTCCACAAAAGGATATGCCAATAGTGAAGAAGAGCACTATTGTCTGACTGAAGCTATCTATTTTGAAGCCAGGTCGGAGTCATATATAGGACAACTTGCAATTGCCAATGTTATTTTGGAAAGAGTAAGACAAGAAATGTTTCCCGATACTATATGTGATGTAGTACATCAATGGAATGGCTATCCACACCGACATGAATGTTCTTTTTCATACTATTGTGATGGTAAGAAAGAGATCATGTATGAAAAGGATGCTCTTATAATGGCAATGGATATTGCTACTCTGGCTTTGGAAGGAGCAATCGTGGAGGATATATGGGGAGCTACTCATTATCATACACGATACATTGAACCATATTGGATTAATGATATGTTTAAGGTTGGAGTTATTGGTGATCATATATTTTATGAAAGGGATTATTAAATGGCAATGGATATAGAACAAGAATTAAGACGTAATGTGAAGGAGTTACAAGAACAATTACAACGAGCTTATGAAAGGATTAAATCATTACAAGAAGAGATACATTCTCTAAGGAGAAAAATAAATCCAGAGACTAGCTTTCATAGTGGTATGTCTGGTTGGGCATTGATGGATGACCCAGATCACAGATAAAGAAAAGAGAAAGGATGTTGATCTTGGACGATATGCTTTTTTAGATAAGTATGGAAAAGATATGGAACCATTTTATGATATGGTTACAGCAGAAAACATTAGAAGTATTGTTAAAGAAAGTTTAATTCAGATACGAAAGAAAAAGGAAACTCTTATGGGACGAGTAAGTGATTGGTTAATAGAGATGGAAGAAGATGCTGCAAACTTAACTCTCAGTGCTTGGATTGCAAAGCATGGTACAAATCGTAAAGATATCTGGGCAAGAGTGCAAAAAGAAAGAGAAGATCAATTGGAATTGGATATTCCTAAATGAGTAGAAGTTTTCTCCAAAAAGAAAGACAAAGAATCTTTCGGGAATTAATTCGTCAATATCAACAGGATGGATATGATACTCGTGAAGCTAAAAGAATAGCTAAACAAGATACCGATGACATTATGTCTGATAAAGAAACCTTTATTGATAACTATATACAAGATACTTGGGAAGATGTAGATGAATAGTAAAATAGTTTGCATTGAGTGGATTGATTCAGCAGAATACAATGATGCCGAATGGAAGACAGAGCAAGAGGTTAAAGATTTAAAACCTATGGTAATCAAGACTGCTGGAATATTAGTTAATGAAGATGATCTGTATTTAACCATAGCTTCATCCATTAATAATGCTGATAGTAAAGTGGATGCTGAATATGGAGGGTTGATTTCCATACCAAAGTTTGCTATATCAAAGAGGTGTTCTGTTCCAATTGGTTTCACCAATGAAACTATGAGTCAACGAATGAAGGAGATAGAAGATGAAACTTGGCCTGGACCGGGGGTGTAAATGCAACAAAAGAAATGGTTAGATAGAGGGGCATGTCCTGCTTGTGGATCAAGTGATGCCAATGTAAATCATACGGCAGGATATTCATGGTGCTTCTCTTGTGAAACTAGATTCGATGATAATGTAGTAACAATATCTAACACGAAGGTAAAATCTATGGCTACAACTGGAGAATGGGGAGAGATATCTGAAAGAAAAATATCTCTTGATACTGCCAAGAAATTCAATACGAAAGTTAAACGTAATGGTAATATAACAACACATCATCTATATGGATACTATAATGATAAGGGTGAACATATAGGAAATAAAATAAGACAGACCAAAGATAAACGTATGTGGGTGGAGGGTGAGCTGTCTGATGCTGTACTCTTTGGACAAAATATATTCACACAAAAGGCAAAGTATATTACAGTTTCAGAAGGTGAGATAGATGCCATGAGTGCCTATGAATTAATGGGATCGAAATGGCCTAGTGTTAGTATAAAAACTGGAGCTGCTGGTGCATTAAGAGACTGCAAAGAAGCCTTTAACTATCTAGACATGTATGACACTGTTGTTCTTTGCTTTGATATGGATAAGCAAGGACAAGATGCTGCTGAAAAAGTAGCTCAATTGTTCTCTCCTAATAAGTGTAAGATAATGAGGATGGAACATAAAGATGCCAATGAATATTTAAAGATGGGACAACGAGAAGCATTCAATCAATGTTGGTGGGCAGCTAAACCATATACACCGGCAGGAATTATTAACTTGAAAGATCTTGGTTCCTCCCTTTATGAAGAAGAATATTGTGAGACTTGTCTATATCCTTGGCCTAAAATGAATGAAAAGACTTATGGAATGAGAACCGGAGAGCTTACGACGTTCTGTTCTGGGGCTGGAATGGGAAAGAGTTCCATAACTAGGGAACTTATGCACCATCTATTACGTAACACACAAGATAACATAGGTATCCTTGCCCTGGAAGAAGGTATAAAACATACGGCATGGAACATCATGTCTGTCGAAGCAAGTGCTCGTTTATATATTAAGGAAATTAGATCAGGATATAGTCAAGAACAATTAAAAGAATGGCAGGATGCTACTATTAATAGTGGTAGGTTCTTTGCCTTCGATCACTTTGGATCTGTAGAGAATGACGAGATACTTGCCCGACTTAGATACATGGCCCAAGCACTTGACATTAAGTGGGCCATTTTAGATCACTTATCAATCCTAGTTTCGGGACAAGAAGATACAGACGAGAGAAAAAGTATAGATATATTAATGACGAAGCTAAGATCCCTTGTAGAACAAACAGGTATATGTCTCTTGTTGGTGTCACATTTACGTAGACCTTCTGGAGATAGAGGACATGAGGATGGTCGAGAAATATCCCTTTCACATCTCAGAGGGAGTGCAAGCATCGGGCATCTCAGTGACACCGTTATTGCATTGGAACGAAATCAACAGGATGATGATCCTATCCTATCTAATACAACGACGATTCGTATTCTAAAGAATAGATATACGGGAGATACAGGAATATCTACTCACTTGTTTTACAATAAAGATACTGGTAGAATGACAGAAATTAATAACCCTTTTGACACAGGAGATGATTAATGGGAACTAAAAAGTTTGATGAAGAACTCTATAAGAGATCTGATCCACTAACAAATGGTATTATGAATAGATGGCTTATAAGAAATGGCTATACAAATATAGATTTAAAAGAAACTTATGGAGTTGATATTACTTGTACTAAAAATAATCCTCTCACTGGAAAAACTCTTTGTTTCTTTGAAACAGAAATATCATATACCTGGAAAAATAAATGGCCTAATGTTTGGATGTATATACATATCCCTTATCGAAAGAAAAAGATAATAGATAAATGGGTAAAGAATGGGTCAGAAGGTATCTTAACATTTGTTATGTTTAAAAATGATTGTAAACAAGCATGGTTTATAGATGGTCAAGTTGTAAGAGATGCTCCTATTAAAATAATTGATACTAAATATACAAGAAATGAAAAGTTTTTTAACATAGATATTAATGATGCTCATATGGTTAATATGAAAGAATCAGATATAAAAGAAAATAAAAATGTAAAAGATTTTAATAGTGAAAGATATTCTAAATGTAATAATGAAAGAATGCCTAAAAAGGAATCACTGTGATCGTTCTTACTGAAGAAGCTAACGAACATCTATCACGTATAGTTAGGGACCAAGCTGTTAAGGGTATTGAACTTGGTGTAAAGGGTGGTGGTTGTGCTGGGTTTACTTATGAATGGGATTTAGTAGATGATATTCCTGAGAAGCATGACGTAATACCACTCCTTGATGGTAATCTATATGTTAGACCGGAGGCTTTAATGTTTCTAATGAATGTAACTATAGATTATACGGATGGAATTAATGGTTCTTATATAGTATTTAAAAATCCTAATGCCACATCTCAGTGTGGATGTGGAGAAAGTTTTGGAGTATGACTGTAGTACTTGATATTGAAACAGATTCTTTAGATGCACAAAAGATCCACTGCATAGTAGCAAAAGATCTTTTAACATCTCAGGTACATGTATGGGATCATAATAACTTAGACAAGTTTAAATCTTGGTCCAGTACAATTGATAAGTTTATAATGCATAATGGAATATCTTTTGATGCTCCTATATTAAATAGATTACTTGATACTAATATTAAATTAAATCAAGTAGTAGATACTTTAGTTATGTCTCAATTATTTAATCCCATTAGAGAAGGTGGTCATAGTCTTGGTGCATGGGGAATTAGATTGAACCATCCCAAATGGGAGTGTGATAACTTTGAAACTTATGATGAAGACATGTTAAAGTATTGTAAAAATGATGTTAACTTAACAGAAACTTTATATAAACAGTTGTTTAAAGAGTCAGATAAATTCTCTCCCTTCTCTATCAATCTTGAACATAAGATCAGAGCTATCATAGATCAACAAGAGAAGAATGGATTTGCTCTTAATATACAAAAGACAATTGGATTACTTGCTCGTCTGTCAGATGAGGCACATGCTCTTGAGACATGGGCTTTGAAAGAATTTGAACCTACTATAGTTGAGATGAAAACTAAAACAAAATATATACCATTCAATATAGGATCTCGTCAGCAAATAGCCAATCGTTTAATGGAGAGAGGATGGGAGCCTAAACAATTTACAGATAAAGGTAATATAATAATTAGTGAGGAGATTCTGAATAAGATTAATATGGAAGAGGCAAAGAAATTCTCCAGGTTCTTCTTATTACAAAAGAGAATAGCACAGATTCAATCTTGGATTGATTCTTACAATGATACCACGGGTCGGGTACATGGTAGAGTCTTAACCTTACGAACTATTACGGGTCGAATGGCACATCATAGTCCTAACATGGCCCAGATACCAGCAATCCGAAGTCCCTTTGGTAAAGAATGCAGAGATTGTTGGACCGTGGAAAACCCACATACCCATACCTTGGTTGGAACAGATGCTTCAGGTCTTGAACTTAGATGTTTGGCTCACTTAATGAATGACAAAGCATATACAAATGAGATCCTGAACGGAGATGTTCATACAGCCAATATGAAAGTGGCTGGTATTACCGATAGAGATCAAGCCAAGACATTCATATATGCTTTTCTCTATGGAGCAGGGGCTGCTAAGATAGGTAAAATTGTGGGTGGAAATAGAGAACATGGACAGGAACTTATAGATAGGTTTCTATCTGGTATTCCTGCCCTTAAAAGGGTCCGTAGTAACGTTCAGAGAGCTGCTGAGAAGGGAAAGATTAAAGGTGTGGACGGACGTACCTTGTTCATAAGAAGCCCCCACAGCAGCCTTAATACTCTTATACAAGGAGCTGGGGCCAGCATATGTAAGGATTGGCTGGTCAATATGATACAAAGAGTTAACAGTACAGGAGTAGATGCCAAATTAGTGGCCTCTATCCATGATGAGTACCAATTTGAAGTGGCAAAAGGAGATGTAAAACGATTTGGAACTATAACAAGAGAGGCTATCAAGGATACAGAACGTAAATTAAAATTCAACTGTCCTCTGGATAGCACATGGAAAGAAGGAGAAACGTGGACCATGACACATTAATACTTGACAAACAATTAAAAGTATGAGACATTCAGTTTTTAACCCAGAAAAGGAATTATAAAAATATGCCAGTAATTTCAGGAACAGCTTATTGGGCTGCAATCACCAACCCAAATACCACCTTTGACTCTGATGGTATATGGTCTATTGACGTTGCCAATCTTGATAAGAAAAACTTAGAGATGGTTAAGAAAGACGGACTTGCCATTAAGAATAAAGGTGATGATCGTGGAGATTTTGTCACGGTCAAACGTCGGGTTCGTCGGAAAGATGGTTCTCTTAATCGTGCTCCTGACCTAGTTGATGGTCAGAAACGTACCATGACCAATACCCTTATTGGTAATGGCTCAAAGGTTAATGTACATTATACAACCTATGAGTGGGAGTTTAAGGGAAGGGCTGGAGTATCGGCTGACTTACGTGCAGTTCAGGTAGTCGAACTCATTCCTTATAATACAGAAGCTGATGAGGCTTTTGATGTTGTTGATGGTGCATTTGTTAGTGATGAAGGGGATGAAGATATCCCCTTTGCATCCTAGAAGTGAGAGGTGGGAGAGGTGTAAAAGCCTCTCCCTTTTCTTATATGAAAAACATAAATACATTGGTTGAAGATATCTATAATCTTTTTCAGTCCGATGATATTTCTCTGGATGAAAAAGAAATAGATACATGCATAAATGAATTTGGAGATAATATAAAAGAACATTTAAAGACAGCCTTGTATGAAAAAGAAAGGAGTAAACGTAATCTAAGATTATCTGCAATAGGAAAACCTGATAGACAATTATGGTATGATGTAAATAGGGAGAAAGAAAGTACTCCTGTTTCTTCTTCCACTCGTATTAAGTTTTTATATGGACACATCTTGGAAGAATTATTAATAGCTTTCTCCAGGTTAGCAGGACATACAGTTACTGATACTCAAAAGGAACTTAGTGTTGCAGGAGTGAAAGGTCATCAGGATTGTGTGATTGATGGGGTTCTTGTTGATTGTAAGTCCACCTCTCCACGAGGATTTGAAAAGTTTCAGAAAGCAGATCTTGTAAGAGATGATCCCTTTGGTTACATAGCACAGATATCTGCTTATGCTAAAGGAAATGAAGTAGATGAGGCTGCTTTCCTAGCCATCAATAAACAGAGTGGAGAGATATGTTTAACTCCGGTTCATTCTTTAGAGATGATAGATGCAGAAGATAGAGTTGAATATCTTAAAGTATTGGTACAACAAAAGAGTCCACCTAATCGTTGTTATAGTGACGTTAAAGATGGTGTCTCAGGTAATAAAAGATTAGGAACATCTTGCATATATTGTAATCATAAAAGAGAATGTTGGAGGGATTCTAATAATGGTCAGGGATTACGAGTATTCAACTATGCAAGAGGATATAGATATCTTACAAACGTTGGAAAGATTCCTGATGTACCGGAAGTTGTCAATTGGTAGACCATCATTGGTTAATATATGGAAAGGAGGAAGAATTTATTCCCAAT
>Ga0208315_1000818_pt1 | contig 18824 bp, 20 predicted proteins | sample MalvireepMed_215_FD_184239 | JGI IMG/M metagenome (GOLD analysis project Ga0208315, IMG submission 184239) | Marine viral communities from the Global Malaspina Expedition - Malaspina viral metaG DeepMed_215 (SPAdes) (version 2) | ecosystem: Environmental > Aquatic > Marine > Oceanic | place... | reverse complement strand
TATATCGGGAGCAAATGGATCGCCTGCTGAATTTGTTGAGGCTGTATTAAATCTCACTGAGCCATCAGGGATATAGTTCCCATTAAAACAACAAACCTCGTTACCTAATATTTCAACATACTTATCACCAGTGCCACCATCAAGAAAATCATTTCCAGTTATATCTACATAGTTGTAAAATCTTACATCTATAATTTCTACATCTGATGAAGATGTGTTCTCTATGGTATTACCTGTTATTTTTGCGTTCTGATAACCTCCAACATGGGCGGCTGTTGATGCACCATAAGAACCCTGCAAGCTTATTGTTACATTGTCATTTCTAATAAGGGGGTTGTTTGTTATCTGTAGGTTCTGATCAAAATCCTGCTTAATGCCTGTTTTGTTTTGAAATACCGAATTGAATCCCGTCACATCAATATAGTTACCGCTAATGTCAATATTCTGACAACCTGAAAACATGTCAAGCACTTGTTTAGATGATAATGTTGAGCCGCTAATATTATTGCCTTTTATGGATATATTTTTAGAGCGGTAAGCGCTAACCTCATCGGGGTCAACATTGCCCTCAGTATCAGCAATTTTCATAACACGATGAACATTTGTTACTTCGATTGTATTATTATCTATCCATACACCATCAATACCGCGAACAGTAATAACATCAATTTGTTGTGTGGCATAGTCAAAGTTAGTTGAGTCACATACAATAAGATTATTCTCAAATCTAAAATTCTTATGAGTGGCTAACTCTTGATTTCTATGTCTAGTTCGAACATTTGTAAGCTTGCAGTTTTTAACAGTTAAGCCATCACAATCAGTAGCCTCAATTAAAACCTGAGAAAGAGTACCACTAGCAAGCGTCCCCTCAACCTCTACACCACTAATGGATATATCATCAGTTGATGTTGAAAAGAAAGAAGAGGTATCGCCATATATTCTACTATCACCCTCAACAGAGCTTACTATAGCAGCGGTTCCTGTCATTTTAACTTCAATATCTATATTTATTGGCCTATCTAGTGTTGCTGCAAGAGCTGAGCTATCCTCTATATTTTGGCTGTAGTCAATTGTATCATCTTTACACCCTGATTTTGTTATAGCGCCATCAAAATCAACTATTTCAAGATAATTACCACTACCATCTGTTTTAGCGTGGTTTAATGTGGTTAAGTAGCTTGGAGCTGAACTTACTATTTTATAGGTTGCTCCACCTATACCGCTATCCGCTGTGTATTCAGCCGTTCTTACAAAATCACCAACACTACCCCCACCTGCAATCGCATCAGCTAGTGTTTTATAGCTAGCGACTTCTAAGTCTGATACCTCTATATTATCGATAACATAAACAGCGGAACCTGTATCATTGGCATCAGCATCAGCTTGATTGAGGTACAGCACAACCTTATAAGCGCTATCAACATGCGGTATAACGCGATTGCCTGAAAGCGTAGAATAACCCGCAGAGTCCAATACAAACTCAGTCGTAGTGGTTGCACCTGTCGCAGATGTTGCAACAGTTAAAGGTGTAGTTGTGCCTACCTCGTAAAACTTCCACACATAGCCATTAGACTGATTACCGTTAGCTGTAGCTTGTGGTACTATTCCTGATATTGGTCGCCAAGTCATTTCTTCTTACCTTCTTTTAGTAATTCTCTTAGGGCTTTAAGTGCTTTCTCATCTGTCACACCCTTAACTTTATCGATACCCGCCGCGCCTGCTTTTACGCCTGCCATAACTGGGTTCACTTTAGCTTCAGCAGCCATGCCAACACCTTTAGCAACTGACGCTGAGTGACCAGCGGGGGGCGCAACCTTAAACCTTTCTTCAAGCTTAAGAAGTATTGCGTTAAGCTTTTTAATATCAGGCATTGAGCCACCTTCACCCTCAAGTAATAACTTACCGTTGCCTGCGTATTTCTTGGCTGTAACCTCTAAAGCCTCTAAGCTATTAACTAGCTCTTGCCTAGATACAGCAGCGCTAGCCATGCGCCTCAAATTCGTTCCTAGCGCTTTTTCTGCATTGGCTGCATCAAGGTCTATTCTATTTGGTAGCACATCTTGAAGGTCGTTTAGAGCGTTTATGGTTTCACTGTAACGTAAATTAGCTTTATCGTAAGCTTTATAAGTGTTATCAAGCGAGCCATCTATAGCCCTTCTAAAGTCGCGCAGTATCTTTTGGCCATCGCTGCTCATAGCTGTGGATGTTTTGCCATAAGTGATACTATTATCAATCTTTCTTTTCATTGTGTGAGCGGTAAAAGCATCAACACCACCCTCACCTTGTAGGTTCATTTGGCGAACAACTTCTTTAATCGCGCCCCTATCACTTGGAGGTAAACCAGAATCTTCAAAGTTAGCAACAAACTTACCTGTCTTCTCTTTTAGCTCAAGCTTTATTCCTTTAGCCTCTAGTGCATCATGGAAGTCAAGAACAGCCCTACTTATATCTATAGGCTTACCCTTTAAGCTATTAGCAACCTTATCTATCTCATCGCCTGCGCCACGATTGATAGCCTTAACTTCTTTATACCTGCTAAGCAGTACATCACCAAGCACATCACTAGGGCGGTTATCATGTGAAAACACAATATCACCCATGATCTTATCTCGTTCAATAATATCAAGCATCTTATTGAGTAGTACGCGCTCAGTTTTGTTTGTTGTTTTTAGTGCTGAAGTAAAGCCCTCATCTATACCCTGACTCAAAGCAGCTTGCTCTAATGGGTTTTTAATAATCTTGCCAGTAGGTGCAATCTCAAAACCAGCAGAAGCCTTATCTATTTCTGTACCCTCTCCCATAGTACGCTCTAAAGCCTCACGAATAGCAGCCTTTCTAGGTGTTTCGTAGTCCTGAACCGTTTTAGCTACATTTGAAGCTTTTTTAGCTACATCTTGCGGCATATCCATAGCTCTTTGCTGTAAATCCGGCGCAACATCTTGTACAGCTCTAGCGCTTTGACTCATCGCTCTAGCTGGTAATTGTGTTTGAGCAACCCCTAAAATGGGCGGTAACTGGCTTGTAAGCTTCTCCATGCCTTGCGCTATATCCTGACCTGTTTGGCTTGTAGGTGTACGCATATAAGTCTTAGCAGCATCTGAAGCGCGATCAATAGCCATACGCTCTGCATCTTGAGGTGTAAAGCCCTCATCTACCAATGATTTAAACATGCCCTCTATAGAGCCTTGAAGGTATTGGATGCCAACAGGTACAGCGGCGGGAATGTTTGCAATAGTCTCACCGACACCCTGAGCGACATCTATCACACCGCGACTTGGTTGCTCTTGTTGTGAAGGGTCTACCATTTGACTATCAGTTACATCGGGTACGAAATCTTCACCCTCTACCAAGGGGATTGTTTGTCCTACAGGCTTTCTAGGTACATCAGCTTTCACTCGAATCATTTGAGCAAAACGAGACGCGGCATTTTTATCGCCTGCATTGTGAGCGTTTCTTAGCTTTATTTTAAGCTCGTCAACTGTGAAATCATCAACAGTAGCCATTAATACATATCCAGTAATTGCTCATCGCTAAGCTCATCGCCTGAGCTAAGCTTTCTTTGAAGCATTGATACTTGGTTTTTCTTAGCCTCCATAAATGCAGCTAGCTCAGCTTGCTTCTCGCTTGGTGAGTTATTTGGATTACCAAGAAGTGCTAACACTCTCTCACCTTCACCCTCTGTAAACGCTGGGCCAAGCATTTGTCTAAGTAGAGGTAAAACCTCATTATTTGCTATAGCAATGTAAGAAGCCCTATCATCTGCACCATCTGGCACACTAAAGCCAAGCTCTCTAAAGCCTGCATTTGTAATTCTACCCGATGTTGTGTAGGTGGCTGTATCTGCAAGCTTACCAAGCCTGCCAACAAGATTTTCAAAGTTAGGCAGTGTTGCTTCTAGGTTTGCGAGTGTATCTTTATCCTCACCTCTGGCTTTACCTTCAATTCTAGCTTGAGCCATACGCTTTTCAATTTCTGGCTCATTGGCAAGCTCTATCTTATACTCCTCTTCTTTCGCTGCAAGCTCAACTTCTTTTTCTGCCTCCAGCTTAGCTGCTGCCTCAGCAGCCTCCCTAACCGCTCTCTGCTCGCTAGTTTCTTCTAGTGCTGCCTGCTCTCCGCTTGTTTTAGCAAAAGCACTACCCCCCGCAGCTTCAATTTTAGATGCCACAACAGGATTGCCAGTTGTTTTTGTAAACTTACCACCGAAAGGCGTCTCTTCAGCAATCAACCCGCCATCTGGGTTACTAGGGTCGCGAGCGAATGTACTAGAGAAGTTTTGATATAAAGGAACCTCTACACCGCCCTCCATAGTTGTACCGACCTGTTTAACAAAATCAGTGCGGCCGCCCTGCGATTTAATTGAAGCACCTGAGCGAATAGCTGACATTTTTCCAGATTGGCGCATACTTTCCATAATCTGCATGTTATCTGATATGTCACCCTGAAAGTCATCCTCTTCAATAGGCACACCCATTTCTTGCATGGTACGCGCAGTTTCAAAGAATGTTTGAGGGTTTAATTCCCTATCACCTAAAATTCTATAAACCAAGTCAGCCTCACGACCACCAGCAGCCTCAACACCTTCTTGTACTTGTTGTTGACTCATAGCTAGCTTTGCTTGATTTAACTCATCAAGTAAAGGGGCTTGTTTAATCTGCCTACCTAAAGCAAAACCCTCACTAGCAGCTTGAGTTAAGTTAGGCACGATGCCTGATAACATTATATTAGGATTAGCCATTAAAAATTATACCCCGAGCTAGGGTCGCTAAATGACCACTGAGACTGAGGCTGCATTGATCCACCTGTAAGAGCCGCCTCTGCTGGCCCACCCATCATAAGCCCTGCGCCTGTCATGCCTAAGCCAATAAGGTTGTTCATACCTTGTGCCCTTGCATTAGCTGCACCCATTGTACCTGCGCTTTGAGCCTCACCAATACCTGATAGCATGGCTGAGCTGTTTGCACCTGTTCTAGCGGCTGCATTCTGCATATTTGACAGTAGTGGGTTGAATCTATTTATTTGCTGGTTTATTAAGTCGTTACCTGTAGCTAGATAACTTTGCTGTAAAGCCTCTTGAGTGCTGCCAGAGCCTAGCTTACCTTTAGCTGCCAGATTGCCGAAAATATCCTGCTTAGAGCGCTCCATTAAGTTGTTAAACATAGGGTTGTTTTGCAGGTAATCCATTTGCGTTTGTGAGTCAGTAGCAAGGTTGATACCCGCCTGCATTTGCTCGGGTGTAAGCATATTACGGAAAGGGTTCATATCCTCCCTGAACTGAGCATCTGCGGCCTGCATTCCAGCCACCTGTTGACGCGCAGCTTTTTTAGCAGCATCAGCAGCATCACTACCATCAAGACTACCCACAACCTCGCTAAGCCCACCTGTGGCCAAAGCTGTACCGTACCTTTTAGCCTTCTTTTTAGCTTTACTGAACCAGCCCATATATCACCTATATTCTACTGTATAAGTATACAGTATTAAGTCTCTGTTTTTCCACTTATGTCAATATTCACAACGGATGCTGTACCCGCTAACCCTGATATTTTTTGACTATTTCCTAATACATGCCCTAGCAACTTGTCCACTATCTCGGTCTTATTGGCTGGTATTGTCTTTTTCCAGAGCCAATTGCCGCCACTACCTGTAGTGCCTGTGGTGGTGTCATCTAAGCGCCACAAAGTTACCTCAATATTACTTGTAGAGGTATTTGTTACCGTGGCCATGCCTATAAATTTTCTTTTCACTTGAATTAGTAGATACAAGCGTTGTTTCTGTCACCGCTAACTGTGTTTCTGAAGTAAAGTCGCTTAGTATTGTTGTCATTATGAATCCTCTAGCGTATAGCCTGATACTGTAACTTTTAAATCTTCAAGGCCGCTCATATCATCTTGTACTCTGTAGGTTAAGCCCTCCCTTTGACTTGATCGCAAAGGTATGCCGCCGTTTTCTGAGAAGTCTAAAATAAAATTAACCCAAGTGTTTGTACCATCACTGCCACTAAAAACCTTAACTAACTGCGGAAACTGCATCCAATCCCTTAAATCCTTAATGAGTGCAGACCTACCAGCTATGGGCGCGTTGTTTTTTGTTGCACCCAAAAGCAAACCCTCTGTAAGGCTTGATAAACCAAGAAATCCAGATTTACCAAAACTACCCTCTTGATTGGCAACTACATAAGCATCCTCAACCATTATAGATATTTGATTAACATAGAAGTTAGTACTTTCATCGGGAAGTATTGTATATTCTATCCCCTCACCAACATCCTGCATTTTTAATACATCAAGATAGAAATCAACAGGCGGCCCTGAGCCAATATCAACAGGGTCAATAACTAAGCTTTGAACAGTTAACCCCTCGACGCCCATATCTGATAAGGGGATCGTGAAGTCCTGCCTTGTAGCAGTTAGGTTTGTATCGATGTAAGAACCTATGTCAACCTTGATACCCACATCAACATTGGATGAGTCTTGAAAACCTACAAGCACTTGTTTAGTGCCTCTAGTATCCCAGTTAACAACGTATATAGAGCCTCTTACACTCACGTATGGCGTAAGGTCAATAGTTGAACCTTTATCTATTCTAGCTAGTGAGTTGTTATTGGTTCCAGTGCCATCAATTGATTGAGTACCATCAACAGGCCAGCCAGTAAAGCTATCAGTGGATGTAAAGTCGAAAGGGTTGCCTGATATGTTTGATGGTGTCCAGTAGGCGTTATCACCGCCATTGTTTATATTCTCAGTTATAGTGGCTGTGGCTGTTCCATCTTGAGCCATCTGAGCGCCATAAGTACTATTTACAGCAAACTTTGTTACATTGTTTTTTCTAAACCTGTCGCGAGTATAGACAAGCATACCCGCCTCGCAGGTGCTAGAGTCACTATCTATACACTCTGGGTTGTGTAGGTGGGCTACGACCTTTTCATTTTTGCCGTTATGCCCAGCTATATATATCTTTGTAGCCATTAACGATTACTCGTAATAGCCGAAAAGTACACCCCATGTACGACCTGTAGTGCCTTGCTCGTACTCAATAGCTACAGCTTGATCTTGCCCTAAGATAAGGCGATCTTTCAATCTAAACTCTTCATGGCCAGCTGCTGTACATGCTGCATGATCAATAACTAAATCCTCAGTAAGCCCTGTAATAGCTGTACCTGCCGCCTCAATAGTTATAGCGCTCGCTGAGCGTGGCTGAGAGCGATTTAAACAAACTGGAGTTATTGAAGCGCCTGACGCTGTACCTGTTACGGTTGACAGCTTGAAGCTACAAGCATTAGTAGAATTAAGCCCAACAGCCTCAAGTATTAATTTCCGGCCTGTTACATCGGTATTTTTCCAATACACAATATAATCACCCGCCGCACTTGATGCATCATCCCAAACAAGAGAAAAAGCCTCGCTTTCATCCCTTGACACATAATAAGATCTATTATCCGAGCGAGAAGAAACATTCAACCGACCATCTGAGCCGCGTGTTTTTTCCTGCGCGTTTGTTACATCATTTGCAAATTCAATCTCTAAAGACATGCTACCCACCTATATTTTTTAAAGTATCACCAACTTCCACGTCAGCTATAATTTCTAGTAAAAAGATAATTGCCTCAAGTCGGCTAAGTATCTGTTGATTTTGGTTCTCTAACTCAGTCTCGTGATTTGCGTTATCACCTTCAATAGCCATTAGCGCAACCTCCACTGATCCAGCTCAACAATATAATCAACCCATCTACCACCCCTAGACTTAGAAAAGCTTAAGGAGCTGCCTACACCTTGTGGAGCAACTATATCTTTGTTTGTGCTTTTTAATATAAAAGGGTAATCCCATGTTATCCACACAGATTCATCTGTATCTGGGTACTCATTAAGGGTTATAGTTACCTTTTTACCTGTAATTATTAAATATTCGTTGCTTATTGTATCATAATCTGATATTACAACGGTTTTATTCTTGGATGCCTCATACTCGCCACGATTAACAGCTATATCAGATACGCTTATAGAGCTTTCGTCTTGTAGAGAGGCTGAGGATTGCCACGGGTAGGCAGCATCGACTATAGCTTCATTTATAATATCGTTAGCACCACCTGTGCGCTGATAAAGTTGATAGATTACGAAATAAAGCGCCTCTACCTCTTTTGATAGCTCAGGATCAAACAACCACTTATTAGGTGGTTTAATAGGTGGCAGATTAACCTTAGCCATTAATAGCCAGCCGCCTTAACATCTAGTGACATATTTTGAAGTGAGGAGAATACAGGATCAGATACAGTTATCTTGAACTGTATGTCGTAAAAGCTTTTCATTTCCCAAAACTCAGACTTAACATCAAATTGCCCCATTCTACCAACATCTAGCCAGCGCTCTGTTGACCACACCTGACCACCATCATCAGAGTATTGCACCATTATCTGTGGGTCGCTACCTTGACCGCTAGCAAGCCCTACACCTGTCTGAAGGATTACTTTAGCCTTAGACATTAACAAGCGCTTACCTGCGCCTAAACCAAGCTTAAAACTGTTTACAGGGGGTAATACTCTCACCCTTTGTATTGTTTCGCCTAGATCTGTATAAACGGAATCTGATAGCTCGACAAGGCTAGCGTTCCTGTAGTCAATAGCATAATGCTTGTTATAAACAAACTGATAAGATGCTGATAGATAGCGTTCATCGCTAACCCCTGTTGATAAGTTGAACCATTCGCCCAACTGCTCAGAGTATGCGTAGGTTAAGTTTAATGCTCCAAATGAAATAATATAATAATCTTGTCCATCCTTATTCATTGTGTATGCTGTAGCTGATGACCAATCTAAGCCAGCCATCTGATAAGCCACTGAAGCTGTGGATATTTGCCTAACTTGTGATTGTACAATCTGATATACAATGCCATCATCACCAAGAAAGTATAAAAATTGATCTGTTTGGGCTAGTGTGTATCTACCACCTAAACCTTTTTGAATAATACCGCTATCTAATCTGTCGAAAGGTGGGTTTCCTTCTGCGCTATTCCACCAAGGCTCAACAGTTTTCTTGCCAAAGAAATAAACCCATTGATTATAAGCATAAGGCCGCTCTAAATCATCGCCAGCACTCTCAGCTTGTGCAAAGTTCAAGCCGTTAATCGTTAAAGCATCACCCGCATTAGATACAAACCACTGATCACCAGAGTCATCATACACAAATTGATTGTTAAGCATTGTGACTGAAGTGGTGTTATTAAAGTCTGCACCGCCTTTAGTGAGTGTTGCGCCATTGTACGAGTAAACATTACCCAGAGAGGCTATAACCATCTCAACGCCATTATCGGCAAACACACAGCGCTCTGTGCCTGCAATAGTGCCAACAGAGGTGTATACACCACCATCTGCAACGCTGTATAGAGTTGTATCTATTACGTGGTACAAGACCTCTTGAAAAACATGAGTACCACGATCTGTACCAGTATTAGCTGTAAGCAATGTGCTACCAAGCCACGGCAGCATAGTGGTATCTGACCTGCCATTATTTGTAGGCTCAGGACGCCAATTCTTTGTTAGCTCAGAGTTAGATTGAGAGCTTTGATTCTGATCGCTAGGGCCAGCTAAATCTAGGTCTATCGTTTGATAAGGCACTATTAAGGGTTCCTAGCATATACGCGCTTCTGAGGGGCTGCGCCTATATTACCCTCATTTTCCATTGCGTTTGCGCCTGCAATAGCTTTAATAAACTTAACGTAGTACTTCGACTCCTCCTCTTCATTATTCGCCCACTGATTAAGCGCCCATAATGAGCCATACAGGTAAATATTAGGAAAGCGAGTTAGTATTGCATTGGTGGTGTTGCTTGAGCTTAAACCTGTTAACTTACCGTAGTAAATAATATTGGTTGTATAGTCTTGATCTGGCTCTACATCATACTCAATTTGTGAGGTGATAGTGAAGTATGCGGGTAATCCTGTATTAGGTCTAACTGTCATATCTTTAGGGGTTTTGTAGTCTAACTCACGCCAGTTGTCAGTGCTTTGCGTAAGCCTGAATGAGCGCATTTCGAGAAAGTCTGTAGGTAACGCCTGAAACCTATCAGACAAGCCTGTTGAGCTTGTTTCTGTGCTTATCATGTCGCGTAACCTTATCTGAGCATCCGCATTGGAATACATCTCAGTTTCAGCAAGCAATATAAAGTCATCAATCAAGCCATTAACATCGCCACGATGCGACCACGACTCAATAGAAGCCTTTAAGTTTGCATAGTTATCTAGCGCCATAATATAAAAACCTGTGAAAAAGCCCCCGAAGGGGCTAAAAATTACTCTTCTGCCTCACCTTCGATATGGACTACCTCTAAGGGCTTCGTCTCTTTATCGGTTTTCGGCTTCGAAGTTTTTTTCTTTTTAGTTACTTTCTTTGCTTTGGGCTTCTCTACCCACTCCATAAACTTCTCTGAAAAATCACTTTCTTTTTCCAAAGGCATTTCGGAGCCAACCCTCCATAGCTGGCCATCGCGAAAGATATTTTTATTAATTATCTTAACTTTCATAATTAAGTAATATCGTAACCATTAGCGTACAAGTTGCTTTGATCTACCATGCTAAGTGGGCGTACATCCGCATCGATAGAAATCGTTGGAGAAGTACCAGCCAAAATTGCAAAAAGACCCATGTAGCGCATATCTTCATCATCTGAGATAGGCGGTACAACAATAACAAACTGATAGCCAGCAACAAGCAAGTCAGCATTTTGAGCAGGAGCCGTAGGCGTACCTGATTCAAAAATACGACGGCCTAGAACCTGTGAGGCTGTAGTCATGTCAGTGTTTGAGTCAATGCGTAAATCAAACGTGTAATCTTCATCACCTGTAGTTTGATCCGCTGCTGTAGTTACAGTAACAACTAAAGCCATAGGCTCGCCGCTACCAACAGAACGAATATCTTCAAGGTCGATGATATTTGTAGATACAACAGAAGTAGTTAACGCCTGTGCATCCGATAGTTTTAGGAAATTATCAATATAAGCCATCTCTAATCACCTCCTATTAAGTTACTTGAGCTTCAGCAGAAGTCAAAGAGTCAGATAAACGAACCGGAACACCTAAAAAGGTAAGTTGCTGGATTGTATTACCAAACTGGTTAAGTGCAGGCTGAATAGCGATAGCTGAGTTGCTAAAGCTTAAAGCTTGTACACGTAGGTGAGAAGCCACTGTACGGTTAACGTAAAACGCTAACTTGCAACGGTTCTGGTTAGGGATGCGATCAATAGCGCGTGACATCATTTTAACGATGTTTGTAGCTGCTGTAGTCGCTTGAGTGCCTGTTCCTGCTACAAGCTCAGAGTTATCAATGTTCGCAATACGAACGCCGTAACGCCAATCTTTAACAACAAGACCACACTTCCACTTAAACTCATCTTTGTAAGCGCGGAAAGGGTTCCCATCTGCATCGTCAACATCATCGATACCAATGTCCTCATGCGAGATACCAGCCTTAGAGCCTTTAGGGTAAACGCCACAAATAGTGTCCATGCCCCAACCGATTAACCAAGCACTTGAGTTGTCAGTGCCAGTACCACCAGCGTCTAAAACATTCTCGCTATTAGCCTCACCTGTTAAAGCAGTGTAACGATTAGCAAAACCAACAAACTCTTCAGGTGAAGTAGCCGCGCCATAAAATAACGTGCTTTCCATTTCCTGAGCCATTGACTCCATTACAGCAGAAGCTTTTTGTGCGCGGTAAGCTGATACATCGCCATTCAATGTAGCAATATCTACATCAGCGTGACAACGAGCAACCAACATAGCAGCATTTTCAACTGTTTGTGCTGTAGTGCTTTTTGAAGGTGGTGTACCTTGGTTAGTTAAACGCCAATAAACAGCGGGTAAACCTGTACGAATAGTGGTTTGCTCACCTGTTGGCAAGTTACCTTCTTTCATAACCATATCTTGTAGAGAGCTATTCGATTGAGATAGCAGCTCCACGATTTTTGCCACTTTACGATCAGGGCCAAATACCTTGGCATGATCTAATAAAGTAGGCATTGTAGTGCTTAAAGTAGCCATAATTAAACCTATTTAAAGTTAACTGTATAAAGCAGAGGCTAAGCCGCTATGGGCGTTGTTGATGCCTGTTTCTGCTTTCTTGTTGGATTTAACCCCAGCTTTCGTAACCTTCGGCGCAGCTTTAACTTTCTTCTCGGTTTCAACAGATTTACTCTTTAAGTTATCAAATAATGCAGCCTTACGGATAGCAACATAAACCTTATGGTTTACTAAATCGTTGGTATCCTCACCTGTAAAGCCATTGGCCTCTAGGTAGCTGTTAATAGCTTTTGAGTCAGCTTCTAATACTGCTGGGTCGCTCCACTCAGGGATGGCCTCTAGCAACTTAGATTGCTCGGTAGCAACTTTAGCTTGAAACTCTCTTTCTTCAAGAGCTTGTAAATCAGCCTTAGCGCTTTCGCTTGCTTTCTGTCGAACCTCGTTAAGTTCCTTCTGCTTAAGGTACTCGCTTGGGTCAGTTTCTCGCAAATAGTCCATATCAATGCCAGAATCAGAAGCTAATAGCTCATCTAATTCTTTTACCTTTGAACCTACTAACTCAACAGCCTCGGTCAGCTCAGCTTTCTTGGCCTGAGTCTCTTTTAGCTCTTGAGCGTTTACTTGCGATTTTTTAGTGTAATCAGCTTGACGTAAGTTGCCCTGCTCTAATTCCTCAAGTTGTTTGAGGGTGTATTCTTTACCACCTACGTCGTAAACAATATCCTCACTTGATTCATCTTCGCTAGCCTCTTCGCTAACCTCTTCACTAGATGCCTCGACATCCGTACTATCTTCAGTCTCAACAATATCTGATTCGGTGTTAACCTCTTCAGACTCTACAGCACTTGTTTCATTAGGTTGATCTACTTCAGCAGATTCCTGTGGTAATAGTGCATCAAAAATACCATTCTCTGAGTTGTTTGCTTCCATTAGGATTCAAGTCTCTTCTTGGCTAGTTTTCCGTCATCTATTTCACTAAGTAGTGATTCTCTCACCCATTGAGCAGCCTTCAGACGGTTATAAGCTGCCTCTCTTAGTCTTTTCTGAAACCATTTAGACCTTGATATATCACTGATAATCTTAGCCTCAATAGCCTCTAAAGAGCGTTTAAAAGCAGGGTTGTTAAGCAATAGCTCACTTTCCTTGCCTTTGTTAAAATCTTTCACTAGAGCATCTTCATTCATAGTTGAAAACCACTGTTTAAGTATCCAGTTACTGTATGGATATACATTATACAATATTTGCACCTATTCCTTAAAGTTAAGGTATTACGTCCATAGCAGCCCAAACCCTATCACCCCAATCAGCCTCATCAAATGAAGCTTTCCTAGCCCAATCACCTAAGCCAGTTGGTATTAATAAGTTAGCAGGGTGGCCTTGTGTTGCTCTGTCTGCTTGCCCTATCTTATCTGCAAGGCTATACAGTAAAGGGCTTGATGGCGCTTCAATTTTATGTTCAAGAGGGCCGCCAATGCCATGTAAGTATTCGCGCTCTGCTTGCTTTGTTGCATCACTCACTTCTTGAAAAGGGAGTGTTGTCATTGTTACCGGATCACCTCGCTTGTGTAGCGGCATTCTCATTTCATCAGCCATAGCCTCTTCAGGCGTCAACCCAGCACCCACAGCTAAAGCACCGCCTACAGGTACAAAGCCTGCGCCCTTGCTTGCTAGTAGATTTGCGCTTGATTTCTTAGCAGGGTCAAAGGCTGCGTTTACATCTCGATATTGTTCAGGCTTAAATGCAATATAGGTAGTTTCGCCACCCTCTTCTAAAGCAACACCATCATAGCCGCGACCTATAAGCTCATCTATTCCGAGCCTATCGTATTCATCCCATGATGCAGGGTTTTGAATGTTTTGATACATCTCTTTAATTACACCGCTGCCTTGTGCGCCCACCTCTCCCGCTTCAATAGCAGGCTTATCGGTAGTAGACCAAAATTGTGTGCCTATAGCCCTATCAGGGTCGAAAGCGTCAAAATCTGTAGCTGTACCATGATAAACAGGGCGAGAAGTATCAAACCCCATATCCTTAGCACGTTGCATACGGCTTGCGTAGTCCATTGCTAGGTCGTCACCCTGATTAGCGCGTTTAGCTAGCTCTTCTGCGGCTGCTTTTAGTATCTTGCTATTAGGCATTGTATGAACTCAAGATAGATATTAAATCTTCTGTGCTGCGGCCTGACATTTCCATACCCTCATTAGGTATGTCAACATCATTTTGCAACTCTAAGTCTGTGTATTCCTTGGTGAGGTTGGCTTGGAATTGAGAGCCTTTCTGTAGTAACTCAAGCTCTTTGAGGCGTGAATTCTCTTGAGTTTTAAGCATATCTACTTGGTGTTTCTGTTGATCCCTAGCTACAGCGCCTTGCTGTTTGACCATCTCAGCCTCAGCTAATGGGTTGCCCTGTGAAAGCTGCTCTATTTGTTGTTGAGCCATCATAAGCGCTTGTTGTAGTTGCTCATTCTGCGCTTGTATTAGATCTTGTGGCTGCTCTGGGTTGTTAAAGTAGAGGTGTGTACCTGATAACCCTAAACCCTCAACCATGCGGTTAATAGTGTTGTATATCTTAGACTCATCAACCATCTGCGAGCCTTCCATCTTAAGCTGATTCTGTAGGGTGTATAAGCCTGTCATTTGTTGCACAATCTTATCACCAGCACCAGCACCTAAACCCACTTGAGATACGGCTAGCTCATCATTACCCCACGCATCAGGGTTAACACAGCACACACCACCATCTAACGGGAAGCGCATCTCTTCATCTTGGTAGTTGGTTAAAGTCCACACTAAGCCCTCATACAGCTTACGGTATCCAGTTTCAGCAATGTTACGTGCAACTAATTCTATCTTAGCCTCTCTAGCACGCTCGATGCCGTCAAAGCGGGTAGCAGTTTCTTGGTGTAGCTGATCAGCTTCCAAGCCTTGAGAGTCTAATACTGTACCCGCTCTTGTTGCCTGTTGTTGGTCGCGGTACTGCGCTACTTGCAGAATCTCGTTACCAATATAAGTAGTGTTTAGAGGTATTGCAGCGTCTTTAGGTGCAAGCGATGAGTTTTGCTTCATCCTTACAACGCCTTGATCTCTATGGTTCAAGAAGTCATCTAAGTTAACGCCATCACCTACCAAGTGACGCGGCCTAGCTGATTCGTATGTGTTATCTAGTAATGCACGATCTAAGGCGGTATTAACACTCTGATCTTCCATTACAAGTGATGCACGACCATTACCGATAGCTTTGTGCGGCTCTAGTATTGCGCTACCCACAGCGTAAGGTACGTGGTTATATGGAATGTTCTTGGTTATCTTGCCGCCTATCTTCTCAATCCAGCGGCGCTCACTGATACCATCATTATCGTAATCAACTAAGGCAAACATTGTAACCATTCTTACAGTTTCATTAGCCCACTCTGAGAAAGCATCAATATCAGTAATATTGCCGCCCTGATCCCTAAAGCGAATAGCTGTCATCGCCTCGCTTTGAGCTGTGCCGCTGCTTGATGTGTTGTTATTCTGTGAAAAGTCTGCGCCGCTGCTTTGTGATGATGTAGGGAACTTAGCTACCTCATCCTCATTCATGCCGCCCACAACAAGCTCTGAGCGGGTAGGGTATGAAACATGCCCAACCATGTAAGACTCATCAACACTTGTGGCATTGCGTGTAATTAAAAAGTTCTCTGTAGCTATATTACTGATCTTAACGTCTTTTTTATTCTCAGTAATTCTTAAGCTTACATTAAACCTGCCACCCCCAAGCTCTTCTTTGCTTGCTACATCTACTTTTTCAACCTTATCGCCAGCTTCTAAATCATCGATAATGATAGTTAGCTCTGTTGCATCTACATCTTTATATTTCTTCTCTTTGGTATCCTGCCACTCATCCATGTAGTAATGGAGAACGCCCATTTTTTGAATTTCAGCGTCTTTGATGAAGTCGTGATTTATTTTGTAAGAGTCTTTGCGCTTTTGTACTATATGGTTAATAGCCTTGGTTTTCTCTTTAGCCTCTTCGATAGCCTCTGGTGTGTCGTCGTATGGCTGAAACACCATGATCTCACCGCTACCCAAAAACACACGTATAAGAGAGGTCATGTCAGCCTCTACAATATCACGTACATCAGTAGCTACAACCTGAGAGAATCCCTCTTGCTCATCACCATACTTTTCACAAAAGTAGCGAGCTAGGTAGTCTTGGTTGTCATTCATAAACTCTGAGTTATAGCTTACAGAGTCCGTTTCATAGGTATCAAGGATAGCGACCAATTCATCATTAGTCATCTTTTTGTTTTTGGCCATTTATTTTAACCTGTATAGATGTACAGGTATTGTAGCATACTGTTTATTATGGTAACAATTAAGCACGCCTCATAGGGCGGTTTGGTAGTGGTTGTTGGTTTGTACTAACAACTGGCTCAGCAAAAGTAAGCGCTAGCGCGTCACCATCATCAGGCGAAAACCCCAACTCCTTTTTAATCTTTTCTTTTCTCCATAAAACCTTTCTATCCAATGAGTCTCTTTCATAAGGGCTAGCGCAAACATCAGCTTGGATAGCATCATCATCAGGAATATCGACCTCTAAGTTTTCATCATTAAACCACAACCCCATCTCACCCCACATCTCATTCCTCTTGTTGGTGTACTTATCAGGGTTTAACGCTGAAGCCCCAAAAGAGATGGCTTTAACTCTGTTTTCATAGCCAAGCTCATGCAGTCGATCAACAATATCAGCCCCACCACCTGAGTCTATAAACATCATATCAGGTCTTTTGCCTGCTATAGGGCAAACTGTATCAAGCACCCTTTTACATATCGCCACATTCTTGCCAAGCTTGTCACATTGTGAGCCAGTGTAGTTCTCCTTACTGTATGCCTTTCTACCCATTCGCTTTATAACAGAGAATCTATCACCACCTCTTGAAGGGTCAACACCAACAATAAGCTTACCTTGTGGGTTGCACTGAGCCTTTCTAGCTCTTAATACAGCATCAGCGCCTATCAAACCCTCACCACCTGAAACCTGAAAAGCTTCAGCCGCATTCATTGGGTACTCTTGCTTAAACGCCTTAGAACCATCAAAACCGCCTGCGGATAGGTCGGCAATTTTTATGCGCCTCCAATACACCTGCTCATCATCAAGGCTATAATGCTCTTTCAATTCCAATTCTTCTTTTGATAGCGCAAAATCATCAGGCAGGGTTTTTCTGTATTCATCCTGCCAAAACCACGGAACAAATATAGCTTGATATTCACTCAATCCCGCTTCTGCCATCTTCCACTGCTCATGGTAAAAACCACCAACGCCATTAGCCGTAGATTCTAAAACTATCTCAGTACCACATTCATCAGCTACAGTTTGAAGTATTCCCTTTGCGTGCTCTTGAGCGTTGGGCCAGAATGCGACTTCTGAGCCGTGGAACAACTGATTTGTCATTGATCGACCAACGGATTTATTACCCGCCGTGCCCACCCTATACCCACTATCAAGCTTTGAGTAATGAAGAGACTTATCATTAGATGCTTTTATTTCAGGCTTAACAAATTGAGGTAGATTATCATAATAGCGCTTAGCCATTGAAAATATATTTTTGGTTGCGTCCTCTTCATGCGTAAGTATGAACGCCTGCAAGCCTTTGTTGAATGTTGTTTTATGGGTGAATCGCCCCTCTAGGTAGGTAGAGCAACCTTGCTGTCTACCCTTTAAAACAATAGCCCTTACCTTCCCTGTAAGTTTTTTTTGCTCTTCAAGCTTCTCATGTATGTATCTTTGTGCTTTATTTAGAATGAAAGGCTCAGTCTTACCGCTCTTTGTTTTTATTGAAAGGCAGTTTTTGGCATAGTACTCAAAATCCTCTTTGAGTTTTAATCGCTTTCTATCAGTCATCACTTAGAGAATCTAGCCACTCTTCCTGTGTCATCTCTACATTGGTTGTGGTTGTTTCGAATTTATCTTTCCATCCATGATTGTTTTTTAAATCAAAGATAGCGCCTGTGGCATTGTACTTACCTGTTAAGAGTCCATCCTGTTTATCAGCCTCCACTTTATCTTTAAATCTTTTTAAAGTGTCGGAATAAGACTCATTTTTATTATCATATTCACCGCTTGCATATAGTGCAAAGGTATCTCTACATATATCACAATACACACAAAAACTTAAAACAGTTATAGGTAGTTTTTTATCTATGCGGTCTGAGAGGTAATTGGTTACTAACTCTTGCAGCTCTTCGATTGTTTTTATTGAGCGAGGGGGCATTATTAGCAGTCCTTATGGTTATTGCTAGTAGGTATTATACAGCATTTAACTAAATACATAAAATAACATAGAGCAGGCTAGAGCGCTCCACCACACTATCAACCCGATTACTATACAAGCGATAATCATTCTCATTACGTCAACCATGTAAATAAAAGTGCATAAACAGCAACTTCAAACATAAATAGAAGTATGTTTTGCGTGTTTACCAGTGTTGATGCTGGTGTCTTTGGCTCTACAACCCCACTACCTATTAAAAAAAATATAAAAGCTATCATATATATATCATCACTTTTTTTAAGTGTTTATCTAAAAACTCTTCATAATCTTTCATTTCTTTCTCCCAATTAAAAAAGCACCCAAACCGTAAAGCGATTAGCCGTGGTTTTTGGCTCGGTGCTGTAAATTTTATAACACATGCCTTGAACGGGTCTGCGCTTTGCTTGCCCGTTAAGAGCGATGTTATAACTCTAGTCCGTACTTCTTTGCTTCGGCCTTTAGTGGCCCCCAGTGGTGATGATTTTCGCATTCATCCCACATCTTTTTAATTCTCGCCTGAATAACCTC